>Ga0208330_1000399_pt1 | contig 20581 bp, 22 predicted proteins | sample DeeseametaMP1896_FD_184180 | JGI IMG/M metagenome (GOLD analysis project Ga0208330, IMG submission 184180) | Marine microbial communities from the Deep Pacific Ocean - MP1896 (SPAdes) | ecosystem: Environmental > Aquatic > Marine > Oceanic | place: East of Hawaii, North Pacific Ocean | collected...
GGGATTCGCCCGCCGGGCCGCCAACCGCGTGGTGTTCATGTCCGACGGCGCCATCGTCGAGGACGCCGAGCCTGTGCAATTCTTTGAGAACCCGCAATCCGATCGAGCCAAGGATTTCCTCGGCAAGATCCTGCATCACTGATCCGACCACCAGCCTCGCGAAAGGAAAACATCCTCATGTTCCGGACATCGCTGCGCAAGCGCGTCATCGGTGCTGTCGCCCTGGCCGCCGCACTTCCGTTCGCCGCCGTGGCGTGCGGCGGTGACAGCGGCGGTGACAGCGACTCGATCGTCATCGGCACCAAGTTCGACCAGCCCGGCCTCGGGATGCGCAATCCCGACGGCACGATGAGCGGGTTCGATGTCGACGTGGCCACCTACGTCGCCGGCGAGCTGGGCTACACCCCGGAGCAGATCCAGTGGAAGGAGGCCCCGTCGGCACAGCGCGAGACGCTGATCCAGAACGGTCAGGTCGACTTCATCGCAGCGACCTACTCGATCACCGACTCTCGCAAGGAGAAGGTGGACTTCGCCGGGCCGTACCTCATCACCGGCCAGAGCCTGCTCGTGCGCTCGGACAGCAACGACATCAACGGCCCGGCCGATCTGGAGAACAACAAGATCTTGTGCTCGGTGTCCGGCTCCACGCCGGCGCAGAAGATCAAGGACGAGTTCCCCCGCGTTCAGCTGCAGCAGTACGACACCTACTCGGCATGCATCGAGGCGCTCAAGAACGGCGCCGTCGACGCGGTGACCACCGACGAGGTCATCCTGGCCGGTTACGCCGCGCAGGATCCGGGTGCCTTCAAGATCGTCGGTGAGCAGTTCTCCGAGGAGCGTTACGGCATCGGCCTGAAGAAGGGCGACACCGAGCTGCGGACGCAGATCAACGACGCGTTGCTCAAGATGGAAGAGAGCGGCGCCTGGAAAGAGGCCTTCGACAAGAACCTGGGCCCGGCCGGCATCTCCGCGCCGAACCCGCCGCCGCTGGACAACTGAGCCCGATAGCCGACGGTAGACAGGGCCGCCCGTGGAGATTTTCAGCGAGTATCGGGACCAGATCTTCGAGGCGTTCTGGACAACGATTCAGCTGACGGTGTTCGCGGGTATCGGCGCGCTGGTCCTCGGCACACTGTTGGCCGCGATGCGGCTCTCACCCGTGCCGATGATGAATTGGCTGGGCACCAGCTACGTCAACGTCGTGCGCAACACTCCGTTGACACTGATCATCATCTTCTGCTCGCTGGGTCTGTCGCAGACCCTGGGCATCACGCTGGCCGGCCGGGATTCGCCGACGTTCATCGAGGACAGCAACTTCCGGCTGGCGGCGCTCGGGTTGACGGTCTACACCGCGGCATTCGTGTGTGAAACCGTGCGTTCCGGGGTCAACACGGTCCCGCTCGGCCAGGCCGAGGCCGCCAGGTCGCTGGGCCTGACGTTCTCCCAGAACCTGTCCATCGTCCTGCTGCCGCAGGCATTTCGCGCGGTGATCATCCCGCTGGGTTCCGTGCTGATCGCGCTGACCAAGAACACCACGATCGCCTCGGCCATCGGGGTGTTCGAGGCAGCGTTGCTGATGAAGGAGATGATCGAGGACACCGCAGCGGTCATGGTGGTCGGCGGGATCTTCGCGCTCGGGTTCGTCATCCTCACGCTGCCCACCGGCCTGTTCTTCGGCTGGCTGGGCAAACGATTGGCGGTGATCAGGTAGTGAGCGCAGGCTCCTCGGTCCTCTTCGACGCGCCCGGCCCCCGCGCGCGGGTACGCAACCGGCTGATCTCTGCTGTGACAGTGGTGGTGGTGTTGCTGATCGCCTGGCTGGTGTTCGGCAAGTTGCAGGAACGCGGTCAGCTGACTGCGGCCAAGTGGGAACCGTTCCTGACCTCGAACCTGTGGACCACCTACGTACTTCCCGGCGTGAAGGGCACGCTCACCGCAGCAGCGGTGTCGATCGTCCTGGCGTTGGTGCTGGGGTTCGTCCTCGGGGTGGGCCGGCTGTCCGCCCATGCGGGCATCCGCGGGGTGTGCGGAGTGATCGTCGAGTTCTTCCGCGCCGTACCCGTGCTGATCATGATGATCTTCGCGTATTTCCTGTACGCGGTGTACGGGGTGTTTCCCTCCGGTCAGTTGGCGCTGGCAGGCGTCATCACCGGTCTGACGTTGTACAACGGCGCCGTCATCGCGGAGATCGTGCGCGCCGGGGTCAAGTCCCTTCCCCGGGGGCAGACCGAGGCGGCCTCCGCGCTGGGGCTGACCTGGGGCCAGACCATGCGCGCGATTCTGCTGCCACAGGCGGTCACATCCATGCTGCCGGTGTTGATCTCGCAGCTGGTGGTGGTGCTGAAGGACACCGCGATCGGCTACCAGATCACGTTCGTGGAGATGGTGCGCCAGGGCACCGCGGTGGGTTCGGCCTACGGCAACTACATCCCCGCCCTCATCGTCATCGCGTTGCTGATGATCTCGTTGAACTTCACGCTCTCCTGGTTCGCGACGTGGCTGGAACGCCGGTTGCGGCAGTCGCGCAAAGGTCGTGAGGACCCGAAGGCCGAAGAGGCGATGGAAGCGGCCGGGGACCAGAGCCGCGGCACGTGATCGGCTCCTCGGCGACGACGCAGGTTCATCAGGTGCTGGCCCTCGAGGTTCTGCCCGAATCGGCCTTGCGCGGCATGGTCGATGCGATGGTGCGGCTCATCGAGGCCGGCGGCGCCGTCGTCATCATGATCGGCGCCGTGGTGGCGACGGTGAAATTCGTGGTGGCACTGGCCCGGCGCGACATCAACCAATTCTCGGCGGTTCGGCTCACGCTGGCCCGGTTCCTGGTGCTCGGCCTGGAGTTCCAGTTGGCCGCCGATGTGTTGCGTACCGCGATCTCGCCGTCGTTCGAGGAGATCGGAAAGCTGGCGGCCATCGCCGCAATCAGGACGATTCTGAACTACTTCCTCAACAGGGAGATCGCCCAGGAACAGCACGAGATCGAGTTGGCCGAGTCGCGGCCGCCGCCGGGAACCGCAGGCTGATGAATGTCCTGGTCGGCGCCTCCTGGTGCTTCGGTATCGCCGGCATCGTGGTGGGTGCCGCTGCGCTCGCGGTGTTCCGGCAGCCGCTGCCGGCGCTTCGGGTGACCCTCGAGCTGTTCATCGCCGCCGGCCTCCTACGGTTGAGCGTCGACAACTCGTGGTCGGCGATCGCCGGGGCCGCCGTCGTGATCGCGATCCGCCGCGTGCTCACCCGAAGCCTGACCGCCGACTTCACTCAGCGGTCCGCACCGACGTCGCGGTGACGCCCGCGCCCAATCTCAGGTCGGCGACAGGTCAGACGCGGCGCCGTTCGTACTCGTTGGCCAACTCGGTGGTGACGACATCAAGCGCGAGACTCTGGCTGTAACCGCGCCGGGCGAGCATGCCCACGAGCCGGCGGGTGGCCTTGTTCTGCGCGTCACGGTCCCCGGGCTCTCCCAGCCGCTCACGACGCAATCGGTCACGAACCAACTTCTCGGCGCGATCCCGCTCGGCCCCGGCGTCGATGTCAGCCAACGCGGTGGTGATCACGTCCTTGTCCACGCCCTTGTCGCGCAGCTCGGCTGCCAGCGCCCGTTTACTCTTGCCCGCATTCGCCCGTCGCGACCGGACCCACTGCTCAGCGAAGTCCTCGTCGTCGACGAGTCCCACCTCGGACAGCCGCTCGATGACCTCGGTGCTGACATCGTCGGGATAGCCGCGTTTAGCCAGCTGACCGGCCAATTCCGCACGCGTTCGAGCCCGGGCGGTGAGCAGGCGCAGGCACACGGCCCGCGCCTGCTCGGCGCGCTTGGCTGGATCAGCGGGCTCCGCGGGCAGCCGGCTAGAAGTCGACCGGGGCGGGAAGGACGTCATCGCCTGTCTCATCGGTCATCACCGCACCGATACCGAGCTTCTCTTTGATCTTCTTCTCGATCTCGTTGGCGACGTCGACGTTCTCCAGCAGGAAGTTGCGGGCGTTCTCCTTGCCCTGCCCCAGTTGCTCACCCTCGTAGGTGAACCAGGATCCGGACTTGCGGATGAAGCCGTGTTCGACACCCATGTCGATCAGCGAACCTTCCTTGCTGATCCCCCGCCCGTAGAGGATGTCGAATTCCGCCTGCTTGAACGGCGGGGACACCTTGTTCTTGACGATCTTCGCCCTGGTTCGGTTGCCGACCGCATCGGTGCCGTCCTTGAGGGTCTCGATCCGGCGCACATCGATGCGAACGGATGCGTAGAACTTCAAAGCCTTACCGCCCGTTGTCGTTTCAGGCGAATTGTGCACCATCACGCCGTCGACGAAGTAGTTGTGATTACCTTCGACTTCGATGTCGAAGCGATTCATCGACCGGGTGTGCGGCTTGACGTGGACATCGAGGACTCGCGCAGGCACCAGCCGCTGGCCGGGCTCCACGAATTGCGGTGCCACAGTGCCGAGTCCGCGGAACCGCGGAAGCAGCTTGTGTTCCATCGACGGGGCCATGTACGGGGCCACGATCTCCTGGAACTTCGCCGTGGCTGCTGTGGAGAACACCAGAACGGCCTTACCCCGCGTTCCCGCGTAACGCAGTCGGACGTCCAGACCGTGGACGTCTCGCAGGTAGTCACACAGGCGCTCGCGGGAGCCCGCGCTCATTGCTTCCACACAGATCTCGATCCGGCCGCTGCCGCCCTCGGTGCGCTGCTGAAGCCCCTTGGACCGCACCGTGAATCCGCCGTCATCCATGTACCAGACAGCCAGCGCCAGCGGCGTCAACGCCTTGAGATAGTCCTCGGACAGGACTTTCTTGCCGTCCCCGAGATAGACGGCGCGGCGCAACTCGCCCAGCTCGGCCAGCGGGGTGAAGTCGGCGAACCTCGACCCCTTGTCGTTCTCGCGGATCGAGTGCTTGACATTGCCCAGCAGATCCACCTTCCACTGCAGGTAGTCGACCTGTTTGGCGCCGTGGCCCATCCGGAAGCGCACCCCGTTGCGATCATGCAGATTGGGTGACAGGTTTCCACCACCCATCAGCGAGCCCAGGATCACCTGGAACTGCTGATCGCTGAGCAGATGGGGCTCGGAGACCATGACCCTGTCGCCGGCGATGATGTCTCCTGCTTCCGTCCACCCGGCCGGAGTCCGGATCAGGTGGTTCGGGGTGGCCGCGAACTGCGACTTACCGTTACCACCGGACTTGGCGACGGTGAACTGCAGGAACTGTTCAGCTGGTCCGTTGTTGAACCAGTTCACCACCTTGCGCGGCACGATCTCGTCGCTGACGGGGTCATAGGACATGACCTCGACGTCCATCTTGTTGTTGACGATCTTGCCGATCTTCTCGGTGCTGCCGTCGGCCAATTGCACCCGGGTGCCGTAGGAAAAGCACCCGAACATCACTCCGATCTTCTCGCGAAGCTGGTTGATGAAGATGGCCGTGGTGCCCGAGTTGTTCAGCGCGCCGGTCATCTTCCGCAGGGCCTGGCTCATCAGGCGAGCCTGCAGACCGACGTGGCTGTCCCCCATCTCGCCTTCGATCTCGGCACGGGGCACCAGCGCGGCCACCGAGTCGATGACCAGGATGTCCAGCGCACCGGAACGGATCAACATGTCGGCGATCTCCAGCGCCTGTTCACCGGTGTCGGGCTGGGAGACCAGCAGCGCATCGGTGTCGACTCCGAGCTTCTTGGCATATTCGGGATCGAGGGCGTGCTCGGCGTCGATGAACGCGGCGATTCCGCCGGCGGCCTGGGCATTGGCCACCGCATGCAGCGCGACGGTGGTCTTACCCGAGGACTCGGGACCGTAGATCTCGATGACGCGACCGCGGGGCAGACCGCCGATGCCGAGTGCGACATCGAGTGCGATCGAACCGGTGGGGATGACCGAGATCGGCGGCCGCACCTCCTCGCCGAGCCGCATCACCGAGCCCTTGCCGAAGTTCTTGTCGATCTGCGCGAGCGCCAGTTCCAGGGCTTTCTCGCGATCGGGGGCCTGCTGCGCCATGGTGGGTACCTCTCCGGTAGTCGTTATGTGACCGGTTCTCGGTCGGTTAGCCGCGACGGTAGATCAGGGCACCGACAAGTCCTGCTGGTAAGTCCTCGACCCTCCTGAGTCGAACGTGCCCCCAGCGTAGACGAACAGGTGTTCGATTCAAGTGGACACGCCGACGGACTACGGTCAGAACATGCCGACCCGCGAAGATGTCCGCATTTGGGCCGAAGGCGAGCAGATCGCCGCCTATCTCTATGGGCCGGAGACCGGCGCCACCGCCGACGCGGGCCGTCCGTGCGTCGTGATGGCACACGGCTTCAGCGCGACCCGCGACGACGGGCTGCCCGCCTACGCCGAGGCGTTCCAGGCCGCGGGTTACTTCGTCGTGTTGTTCGACTATCGCCACTTCGGCGCATCGACCGGCCAACCGCGCCAGCTGCTCGACATCGGGCGGCAGCACGCCGACTACCACACCGTCGTCGACTGGGCCCGCCGCCTCGAGGGGGTCGACCCCGACCGGATCGTCGTGTGGGGGTCCTCGTTCTCCGGCGGTCACGTGCTCGCCGTCGCCGCCGGCGACCCCCGGATCGCGGCGGTGATCTCCCAAGCACCGTTCACCGACGCGCTGCCCACCCTCCGGGAGGTGCCGCCACGGACCGCGGCGGCGCTGACTGTGGCGGGAATCCGCGACCAGATCCATGCGTGGCGTCGGCGCCCGGCCGTGCTGAGGCCCGCCGTCGGCGATCCCGGCGCCGTGGCCGCGATGACCTCACCCGACGCAAAGGCCGGGTTCGAAGCGATCGTGGGACCGAACTCGTTGTGGCGTAACGAGTTCGCCGCCCGGCTGATGCTGCGCTTCCCCTTCTACCGGCCGGGCACCAAGACCGCAGGGCTGCGCATGCCGGTGCTGATCTGTGTGTGCGACCGGGACACCGTGACCCCGCCCGCATCGACGATCAAGGCGGCCCAGCGCGCTCCGCGCGGCGAACTGTGCCACTATCCCTACGGCCATTTCGACATCTATCTCGACCCTCAGGCCAAAGCCGATCAGCTCGCCTTTCTGCACCGCGTGTTCGGCGATGTAGCCGCCTAGGCCGAGCCATCAGTTGCTGTCAGAACCTCACCACTGGTCCCGCGGGACATCGAAGTCCGCGCACAACGCCCGCCACACGTCGCGCGGGTCCGTACCGTCTTCGATCGCTTCGGCGGCGGTACGACCGCCCATGCTGGTCAGCACGTGGTCCACCAGCATCGACGACGCCCGCATCGCACCGAACTGGTCTGTCACCAGCTCGTGGAACTCCGTCAACCGCACAGCGCCAATCTACGCCGCGGCACCCAACGCCTCATGGCACACCCGTACCGGATCGGCGACGTGCGCCACGGTCGCGCCGGCCCGGCGGGCCGCCTCGCGGTAACGCGGCGCGGACAGCACCTCGCGGACCGCCGCAGTCAAGCCGTCCACTGTCAGAGGCCGGACGAGTTGCGCGCTACCTTGGCGCACAACACGATTGGCGATCTCCCATTGATCTCCACCGCCGGGCACCACCACCATGGGCACCCCGGCCAGCAATGACTTGGCCACGGTGCCGTGGCCACCGCCGCAGATCAGCAGATCCGCATCGGCCAGGAGTTCGTCCTGGCGCCCCAGGCCGACCACGGCCCACGGCGGCACCGGTCCCACGGAATCATCGAGCTGGGACACCGCGACCCGCGAACCCGGCGGCAGAATCTTGCCGGGCACCAGTACCTCCAACGCCAGTTCGGCCATGCCGCGTGCCCCGGTGGTGGCCGTCGACGGGGCGACCACCACGAGCGGGCCGTCTCCGGCGGGCACCCGCAGGACCGAATTCGTCGGTTCGTAATGCAGTGGACCCACGACGACAGCCTCCGCCGGCCAATCCGGCCGGGGCACCTCCAGCGCAGGCAGGGTGGCGATGAGGCGGCGCACCGGCCCGCGCTCCGTCTCCGGCAAACCGATACCGGCACGTGCTTCCGCCCGCTGGCGTTGTCCGGCGCGCCAGGATCGGGCGCTCAGCGCGCGCAGAAGCGAGTCCCGCAGCCAGCCCCGCAGCCCCACCCCCGGCGCCAGGCCGCTACCCACCGGGGGCAACCCCTTCGACGGGCGGTAGAGCGGATGGGTGTTCAGCTCGATCCAGGGCAGACCCAGCAGATCCGCGGCCAGGCCGCCGCAGGTGGTGATCGAATCCGACACCACCACTGCCGGTGACAGGTCCGCGATGCGCTGCCGGTTGAGCACGGCCATGCGCGCGGCCCGTTGGTGAATCTTGGCCCCGGCATCGCGGTCGTCGTCAGCATCGGTCGGGTCCAGCCCGTCCAATTCGACGGCATCGATGCCCTCGGCGCGGGCCACGTCCAGCCACCGGGTGCCGGTGAGCAGAGTGGGTTCGTCGCCGGCCGCCAGGAACTTCAAGCACAGTGCCAGCGCCGGAAAGGCGTGTCCGGGGTCCGGTCCGGCGACCACGGCGACGCGCATGCGGGCTACCCTGCCACACCGTCCGGCGTTAGGCTCGGGCGATATGACTGACAACGTCCCGGAAACGACGACCACCACCGTCACCGCGGCAGCCGACAACGCCGAGATCGTGCAGAAGTTCCTGTTCGCCATGGCCGAGGAGGACTTCGACACCGTCGAGTCGCTGGCCGCTCCCGACCTGCTCTGGCAGAACGTGGGCCTGCCTTCCCTGCGTGGCCGGGCCCGGATCATGAATCTGCTGCGCCGAGGCCAGGGCCGGATGGGTTTCGCCGTCAAGTTCCACCGGATCGCCCAAGAGGGCAGCACCGTGCTGACCGAGCGCACCGATGCATTGATCTTCGGCCCGGTGCGCCTGCGGTTCTGGGTGTGCGGAACCTTCGAGGTCCACAACGGACAGATCGAGTTGTGGCGGGACTACTTCGACTTCTTCGACATCATGGTCAAGGCCCCACTGCGTGCTGCGCTGGCCGCGCTCATCCCATCGAAGCGGGTGTCTTTCTGAGGGCGTTCCCTGTTCAGGTGATCTTCGAGCGGGCCACCCGGCACGTCGGGGCGCCCGGTAGAGGTTTTCAGGCGCCGCGCAGGCGCCCCAGTTCATCGAACGCCTGCGCCCAGCCGGTCAACCTGTCGGTCGCCGCGTTGAGCTGCTCACGGTAGCGGCGCTGCGACATCGGCGAACTCGACAGTGAACCCGAGTTCGCCGCCGACACCAATTGCGCAGCCGCCGAGACCATCTCGGTGTACTGGCGGGCACCCCGGTCGAGCTGGGTGACGAACGCGGCGATGGTCGGCGCCAGATGCGCCCGCGACTGCGGCGCCGCCTTGACCGTCTTCTCCATCGACACCACCTCGGCGGCCGTCGCGGCCATCGTCGCAGCGGTCTGCTCGGCGGCCACCCGCAGCTCGAGCAGGTCACCGGCGGGCAACAGCTGACCGCGTTCCATGATCCCCAGCAGAGAGGACAACCCGCGCTCGGAGGCGGTCAGCGACGCCATCGGTTGACGGGCCGCCGAGCCCCACGGGGGCAACCGCCGCCCCGCGCGGCTTCGCGCGGGAGGGAGCGGTTCTCCACGCAGCCAGCGGTAGCGCAGGAACGCCAACGTCGCCAGGAACGCGGCGCCCACAGCGATCGGCGACGGAATGAACAGCGCCCACACCGGGGTGCTCCAGGATGCCAGCAGCGCGGTCACCCCGATCCAGAACACGGTGCACACCGTGAAGAACACGCCCAGGCGCAGGGCCCACCGCCGCTTGCGCAGCATCTTGGCCCGGGGGTCGGCCGCGGCGTGCAACTTGTCGGCCAGCAGTTCCGACCACTCGGCAGCGGTGTCCACGCCGCGCTGCGTCAGCGACCGCCAGGTGTCCGGTCTGCTGGTCCGGGTGCTCATGACAACGACGTCCTCGAAGTTACTGCGACAGTGGATTTTCCGGGGTGGGATTGGGGGCGGCTGATGGCGTGGCCGGGTTCTGGCCGGGCGCGGCGGGGGTGGCGCTCTGGCTACCCGCGGGCAGCTGCTCGCCCCGCATCGACGCGCGGATCTGCTCGAGGCGCGAGTGCCCCGCCATCTGCACGCTGGCCTGCTGGACCTCCATCATGCGGCCCTGCACCGAGTTCTGGGCGAGCTCAGCGGAGCCCATCGCGTCGGCGTAGCGCCGCTCGATCTTGTCGCGAACCTCGTCCAAACTCGGCGTTGCACCGGGTGCCGACAGATCGCTCATCGACCGCAGCGACGCCGACACCTGCTCCTGCATCTTCGCCTGTTCGAGCTGGCTGAGCAGCTTGGTGCGCTCGGCGATCTTCTGCTGGAGCATCATCGCGTTCTGCTCGACCGCCTTCTTGGCCTGTCCGGCGGCCTGGAGGGCCTGATCATGCAGACCCTTGAGGTCCTCGACGCTCTGCTCGGCGGTGACCAGCTGAGCGGCGAACGCCTCGGCGGCGTTGTTGTACTCGGTGGCCTTGGCGGCGTCTCCGGCAGCAACGGCCTGGTCCGCCAACGTCAACGCCTGGCGCACGTTGACCTGCAGCTTCTCGATGTCGGCGAGCTGCCGGTTGAGCCGCATCTCCAGCTGGCGCTGATTACCGATCACCTGGGCGGCCTGCTGGGTCAGCGCCTGATGCTGACGCTGGGCTTCCTCGATGGCCTGCTGGATCTGCACCTTCGGATCTGCGTACTCGTCGACCTTCGAGCTGAACAGCGCCATGAGGTAGCGCCACGCCTTGACGAACGGATTGGCCATGGGTTCATTCCGCCTTCGTGTGTGTCGAACTTGCTGACGTCCTGGGACCCAACTTATCGGTTCGGCCCAGATCACCACACCCCTGCACGCCGGAGGGGTCAGGCCACCGCCATCGACGACACATGGGGAATGACGACCTTGGTGCTGACATCGATGCCTGCGGTGCTGGCCTTCTCGACGGCAGCAGCAATCGACTCTTCGTGGGCCATCTCGTCGGCAGCCTCGGTGAGCACCTTCGACAGCGGGACGTCCAGGGCTCCGCAGATCGAGCCGAGCAACTCGCTCGACGGCTCTTTGCGACCCCGCTCCACCTCGGACAGGTAGCCCAGGCTGACCCGAGCAGAGTCGGAGACCTCACGCAGCGTGCGGCCCTGCTCGACTCGGGCGCGGCGCAGCACGTCGCCGATCACCTCGCGCAGCAATGTCGTCATCGCGGTCTCCTCGCCTTGGGGGGTGGGCTCGGTTGCCTCCTTGCCTACCTAGCCCAACGCGCGGTATCGCCCGGATGGTTCCCGACCTGAACACTCGATGTGCAATTACAGGCGCGCTAGCCCCGATCCTGGCCCTCCACCAGCTCACGTAGGCGGCTCAGTGTGGCGCGCACCGCCGCGAACCGGATGTCCCAGCGGGTGCCGTCGAGCACCAGCGCCTCCACCTCGGTGTCCACCGGGCCGGCGATGCCGACGAACACGGTGCCCACCGGGTGGCCACCGTGCGGCTCGGGACCGGCCACGCCGGTCACGCCCACCCCCCACGTCGCGCCACAGCGTTGTTGCGCACCGACGGCCAATGCCCGCGCGGTGGGCTCGGCGACCGGGCCGACGTCGGCCAGCAGTTCGGGGGCCACCCCGGCCAGGTCGATCTTCGACTCGACGGTGTAGGTGATCAGTCCCCCGCGCAGCACGACGCTGGCTCCGGGCACGCCCGCCAGGGTCGCGGCCACCAACCCCGCGGTCAGTGATTCGGCGGTCGCCACGCTCTGCCGGCGGACGGTCAGGTCGGCGACCAGCGCCCGGGCGTCTTCAGTGACCAGCGGGTCGTCCACGCCAGTCCCTGACCGCCGACACGAAGTAGTCCAGGCCGGTGAGCACCGTCAGCACCACCGCCGCGGACATGACCACCCAGCCCACCACCAGCCACCCCCCGGACAGCGGCAGCACGAACAGGCCGATCGCCACGGCCTGGACCAGCGTTTTCAACTTGCCTCCCCGGCTGGCGGGGATGACGCCCCGGCGCAGCACCACGAACCGCAGCACCGTCACCGCCAGCTCCCTGGCCAGGATCACTGCGGTCACCCACCACGGCAGGTCACCGAGAACCGAGAGTCCGATCAGCGCCGCACCGATCAGCGCCTTGTCGGCGATCGGATCGGCCAGGGTGCCGAATTCCGTCACCATGCCGTAGCTGCGGGCCAGCGCACCGTCGAACCGGTCGGTGATGACCGCCACCGCGAAAACGACGAATGCCACTATCCGCCAGTACGTTTCGTGACCGTCACCGACGAACAACGCCGCCAGGAAGACCGGAACCAGCACCATCCTGATGCCGGTGAGCACGTTGGCCAGATTGGCCACGCGCACACGTGGAACCACCGGATCGGTGTGTGGTTGGCCCGGCACTGCCACAGAATACTGGTTGCCCCAACCGATACTCTTCGGTGTGTGAGTGCAGCACCCTCGGAGTCCGACGGTCAGCTCGTCGTGCGGCGGGCACGCACGACCGACGTCCCCGCCATCAAGGCACTCGTCGACATCTACGCCGGGAAGATCCTGCTGGAGAAGAACCTGGTGACGCTGTACGAGTCGGTCCAGGAGTTCTGGGTCGCCGAACTGCACGGCGAACTGATCGGCTGCGGCGCGCTGCACGTGCTGTGGTCGGATCTGGGCGAGGTACGCACCGTGGCCGTGCATCCCAAGGTGCGGGGCCAGGGAGTCGGGCACGCGCTGGTAGCGCAACTGCTCGCGGTCGCCAAGGAGTTGCACCTGCAGCGGATCTTCGTGCTCACCTTCGAGACCGACTTCTTCAGCCGTCACGGGTTCGCCGAGATCGACGGCACGCCGGTCACCGCCGAGGTGTACGAGGAGATGTGCCGGTCCTATGACACCGGTGTGGCCGAGTTCCTGGATCTGTCGTTCGTCAAGCCCAACATCCTGGGTAACACCCGGATGCTGCTGACCCTCTAGAAGTCGTCCGCCTCGTCCGCGGTGTCCGCGCCGGAAGCGTCGCTGCCGCCACGGATCAGGGCGAGCGTGCCGGCGAGTTCGTCGGGTTTGACGAGCACCTCGCGCGCCTTCGATCCTTCGGAGGGACCCACGATGCCGCGGGTCTCCATCAGGTCCATCAACCGGCCCGCCTTGGCGAAGCCCACCCGCAGCTTGCGCTGCAGCATCGAGGTCGAACCGAACTGCGACGACACCACGAGCTCGACGGCCTGCAGGAAGACATCCATGTCGTCGCCGATGTCGGGATCGACGTCCTTGCGCTCGCCGGCCTTGACCGCGGTGACGCCCTCGGTGTACTCGGGTTCGGCCTGCTCCTTGGTCGCCGAGACGACCGCGTGGATCTCCTCGTCGGTGATGAACGCGCCCTGCAGACGGATCGGCTTGTTGGCGCCCATCGGCAGGAACAGGCCGTCGCCCATGCCGATCAACTTCTCGGCACCCTGCTGATCCAGGATGACCCGGCTGTCGGTCAGCGACGAGGTCGCGAACGCCAGCCGTGAGGGCACGTTGGTCTTGATCAGACCGGTGACCACGTCGACGGACGGTCGCTGGGTGGCCAACACGAGGTGAATCCCCGCGGCGCGAGCCTTCTGGGTGATGCGCACGATGGCGTCCTCCACGTCTCGCGGCGCGGTCATCATCAGGTCGGCGAGCTCGTCGACGATGGCGACGATGTAGGGGTAAGGCTTGTACTCGCGCTGCGACCCCAGAGGTGCGGTGATCTCACCGGAGCGCACCTTGTCGTTGAAGACGTCGATGTGACGCACCCGGGAGGCCTGCATGTCCTGGTAGCGCTGCTCCATCTCCTCGACCAGCCAGGCCAACGCCGCGGCGGCCTTCTTCGGTTCGGTGATGATGGGCGTGATCAGATGCGGAATGCCCTCGTACGGTGTGAGTTCCACCATCTTCGGGTCGATCAGGATCATCCTGACCTCCTCCGGGGTGGCGCGGGCGAGCAGCGAGACCAGCATCGAGTTGACGAAGCTGGACTTGCCCGATCCGGTCGAGCCGGCTACCAGCAGGTGCGGCATCTTGGCCAGGTTGGCCGAGATCATCTCGCCCTCAATGTCTTTGCCCAAGCCGATGACGAGCGGATGGTGATCGGAGCGGGTGGCCGGATCGGTCAGCACATCGGCCAGCCGCACCATTTCCCGGTCGGTGTTGGGGACCTCGATGCCGACCGCCGACTTGCCCGGGATCGGCGCCAGCATGCGGACACTCTCGGTGGCCACCGCGTAGGCGATGTTGCGGTGCAGCGCGGTGATCTTCTCGACCTTGACTCCCGGGCCCAATTCCACCTCGTAGCGGGTGACGGTGGGGCCGCGCGTGCAGCCGGTCACCGCGGCGTCGACCTTGAACTGCTGCAGCACCGAGGTGATCGAGTTCTCCATCTGCTCGTTGGCAGCGCTGCGCCGCTTCGGCGGGTCTCCGGCGACGAGCAGTTCGAGCGACGGCAGCGTGTAGGGGCCCTCGACGACGCGGTCCAGTGACAGCTTCGCCTCCTTGCGCGGCTTCTTGCGCGCACGGGCGGACGGCTCAGGAGTGGTCGGCGCATCCCCGATGTCGGGGTCGACCGGGTAGTTGTCCATCGGCGATCCACCCGGCTTCGGCAGCACCTCGGTGGTCTGGGTGGGCGAAGGCCAGGCCTGATCTTCGTCGATGTATGCGGCCGGGTCGTCGTAGTAACCGTCGGAGAAATCCTGGGGCCTGGCGCCGTCGGGGGCATCCCGGTCGTCGTACTCGTCGTCCTCGACGTCGTAGTCGTAGTCGTCGCCGAGCCGGGTGGAGAACATCGCCCGCACGGTGGCCGGGACCTCCCGGATGGTGGTACCGGTCACCAGTAGCACCCCGAACAGCACGCCGATGAACAGCAGCGGGGCGGCGATCCATGCCGTGAGCCCGTCGGCGAGTGGCCCGCCGATCGCGAATCCGACGAAGCCGCCGGCCTGCTGCCGCGCCGCCGGGTCCGGCGGCGAACCCGACCACAGGTGCCACAGGCCCAGCGCGGGCACGATGATCATCGCGGTGCCCAGGATGAGTCGGGGGCGGGCTTCGGGGTCGGGTTCGGAACGCATCAGCGTGATTCCGAGGACGGCCAGCGCGATCGGGACCAGGACGACCGCGTCGCCGACCAGGACCCGCACGAACGTGTCGAGCCACGCACCGACCGGGCGCGCGGCGTCGAACCACGATCCGGCGGCCACAACCACTGCCAAACCGAGCAGCGCGAGCGCGATGCCGTCGCGCCGGTGGCCGGGTTCGAGCTCGCGGGCACGGCCGACCGAACGAGCGGTGCTGCCGGCGCCCTTGGCGAGCATGAGCCAGCCGGCGCGGACGCCGCGGCCCACCGCGGTGCCCGCTGTCGAGACGATCGACGGGTTGCGCGGCGCCGGCTTGCGGCGCTGCGCGGCCGGCCGCGCGGGCCGCGACCCGCCGCGCGAACCGGCCTTTGACCTGCTCGGACGGGCAGAAGAGCGAGCCGCGGTCTTACTAGCCATGGATGCAAGCCTAGTCGCAAGGACCTCACATGCACCATCTGCCACACTGGTAACAGATTGGTTTCGATCCCTCGCCGCGGCCCGATGATCGCGTAATAAAGTGGACAACTGTCCAGCACATGCTCAGCGAGGAGTCCCCATGCCTGTCGTTGTCGTCGCCACCATGACCGCCAAGTCCGATTCCGTGGACAAGGTCCGGCAGGCATGTCAGCAGGCGGTCGAAGCGGTGCACGACGAGCCCGGGTGCCAGCTGTATTCGCTCCACGAAGCCGACGGCACCTTCGTCTTCGTCGAACAGTGGGCCGACGCCGAGGCTCTCACCGAGCACAGCAAGGCACCGGCCATCGCCACGCTGTTCGGGACCATCGGCGAACTGCTCGACGGCGCGCCCGACATCAAGATGCTGCAGCCGGTCGCCGCGGGAGATCCCGCCAAGGGCCAACTGCGCCCGTAGTCTTCGGTCATGGGTGAGCTCACCGGCAAGGTCGCATTCATCACCGGCGCCGCTCGCGGCCAGGGCCGGGCCCACGCCGTCAAGCTCGCGGCCGCGGGTGCCGACATCATCGCCCTGGACCTGTGCGAGCAGATCGCGTCGGTGCCCTACCCGCTTGCCACGCCCGAGGACATGGACGCCACCGTCAAGCTGGTCGAGGAGACGGGTGCGCGCATCGTGGCGTGCCAGGCCGACGTGCGCGACCGCGACGCCGTCAAGGCCGCGGTTCGCGCGGGGACCGAAGCCCTGGGCGACCGGCTCGACATCGTGATCGCCAACGCCGGCATCGCGCCGATGGCGGCCCCAGAGGCCTGGCAGGACGTCATCGACGTCAATCTGACCGGTGTCTACAACACCATCGACGTGGCGATGAAACCGATGATCAAGTTCGGCAACGGCGGCTCCATCGTGCTCACCAGTTCCGTCGCAGGACTCGTCGGCCTGGGATCACCGGTCGGCGGCTCGGTGGGCTACGCCGCGGCCAAGCACGGCATCGTGGGCATCATGCGGGTGTATGCGAACTTCCTCGCGCAGTACAGCATTCGGGTCAACTCGGTGCACCCGGCCGGCGTGAACACGCCGATGATCGACAACGAGTTCACGCGTTCGTGGCTGGACGGCATCGCTCAGGAGAGCCAGGGCGGTCCGGACATGGGCAACGCGCTTCCGGTGCAGGCCCTCGAACCCGAGGACATCGCCAACGCAGCGTTCTGGCTGGTGTCCGACGCGGCCCGCTACGTCACCGGCGTGACGCTGCCGGTCGACGCCGGCTACGTCAACAAGCGCTGACTGTCCGGTGTCCGGCAACCCCGCGGCCCAGACCGCACTCGGCCCCATGGTGCTGGCGGCGATCGAGCACAACGAGTCACCGGGCAGACGCTTGGTCGACGACGATCTGGCCGAGTCGTTCCTGCCCGCACGGTGGCGTTGGCTGGTCCGGTCAGCGCGGGCAGGCTCGGTGCGCCGAGCTCTCACCGGGGCTTCGGAGCGATCGGGCCCCGGACTGTGGGCCAGCATCGCCTGCCGCAAGCGCTTCATCGACGAACGGCTGTCGGATCCGCTCAACGACGTCGACACCGTCGTCGTGCTCGGTGCCGGACTGGATACCCGGGCCTGCCGGATCGCCCGGCACAGCGACATGCCGGTGTTCGAGGTCGACCAGCACGTCAACACCGAGCGCAAAGCAGCGGTCTTAGAGCGGGTTCTCGGCGCGACACCCCCATCGGTGCGGCTCGTCCCGCTGGATTTCGAGACAGAGGCGTTGATGCCGGCGCTGCAGGCCGCGGGCTACCGGCGCGATGATCGCACGTTCTTCATCTGGGAGGGCGTCACGCAGTATCTGCGCCCAGAAGCGGTGCGCAGCACTCTCGACCAGCTCAGAGATGCCGCACCGGGCAGCCGGCTGGTCTTCACCTACATCCGGCAGGACTTCGTCGACGGCACCGACCTGCACGGAGCCGAGGCGCTCTACCGCCGATTCCGGCAACGACGGCAGGTATGGCGGTCGGGCCTGGTCCGGGAAGACGTCGGAGAACTGCTCGACGAGTACGGCTGGCGTCTCGTCGAGCAGGCCGGACCGAGCTACTTCCGCGACACCTACATCCGTCCCACCGGCCGCACGCTGACCGCGTCACCGCTCGAGTGGACGGCGCTGGCGGAGCGCTGACGAGGTCGCGCGATCACAGCGCGTGCACGATTTCGGCGCCGAGTGGGTACCCCCCACGGCAGCGGCGGCAGACGATCACCCGCAGAAGGCAGCTGGCCAAGCATGACGATGACCACGACGAGGGCAGAGAACGCGTCGGTGCTGATCGCGCGGAAGCGACAACCGGCGGCGATTCACGGCGTCGCCGAACGACGGTTCGGCGGTCAGATCCGTCGCCGCGCCGCGCAGACCGCGACCGTCCTGGTCGCCGACGACGAGCCGCGTGTCGCCTCGCTGGTGGCGCGCGGACTGACCGCCCACGGTTTCGCGGTCCGGGTCGTCGCCGACGGCGCAGCAGCCCTGTCTGCGGCGCGAAGCGGCCAGGCCGATCTGCTGGTCATCGACATCGACCTGCCCCGTCTCGATGGCATCGAGGTGGTGCGGCGTCTGCGCGCCCAGGGCGTCGACCTGCCCACCTTGATGCTGCGACCGCGTGGCAGCGCCACCGGGGCGGTCGTCGGAATGGAGGGACAGGCCGACGATTACCTGTGCACTCCCTTCCGCTTCGAAGAACTCCTCGCCAAAGTGCGGAGATGGCTGTCGCCGGCCGGACGGACCCCCGAATCGACCCAGCTGACCTACGGCGATCTGCGGCTCGATCTGACCGCGCGACGCGCCCACGTCGGTGACTACTTCGTCGACCTGTCGGCCCGTGAATGCGCGCTGGCCGCGAAGTTCCTCCGCCACCCCGGCGAGGTTCTGTCCCGCCAACAGCTGCTGAGCACGGTGTGGGGGCATGAGCACGCCGCGAGTTCCAACGTCGTCGACGTGTACGTCCGGTACCTGCGCAGCAAGCTGGGCGCCCGCCGGTTCGTCTCGGTGCGCGGTCTGGGCTATCGGCTCGAACAACCCGCTCGCTGAAGCGGCTCGCTCAGCCGATCTCGATCACGGTCGGCACGATCATCGGCTGCCGGCGGTACGTCTCCCCCACCCACTTGCCGACCGTCCGGCGAACAGCTTGAGCGATCCGGGTGGGGTCGGTGATGTTCTGCGAGGCAAGGTTCTCCAGCTCGGCCTCGACCTTGCGAGCGACCGCCTCGAGCGCCTTGGGATCCTCGGAGAAGCCGCGAGAATGCAGGTGCGCAGGCGCGGCGGTTTTCCCGGTGCCGCGCCGGACGACCACGGTTACCGCGACGAAACCCGAGGACAGGATCAGCCGCTCCCCCAGTGTGGCGTCCCCGACATCGCCGGTGATCAAGCCGTCGACGAACATCTTGCCCACCGACACCGCGCCGGCGATGGTCGCGCGTCCGGCCACCAGGTCCACGCTGACACCGTTCTCGGCGACGACGATGTTGTCGTCCGGCACGCCGGTGCGCGCCGCCAGCGCGGCGTTGGCCCGCAGCATCCGCCAGGTCCCGTGCACGGGCATGACGTTGCGCGGCCGCACGCCGTTGTAGAGGAATGCCAGCTCGCCGGCGTAGGCGTGACCGGAGACGTGGACGCGCGCCTGCTGGTTGGTGACCACACGGGCGCCGATCTTGGCCAGTGAATCGATCACGCCGTACACGGCTTCCTCGTTGCCCGGTATCAGCGACGAGGACAAGATGATCAGGTCGCCGTCCGTCAGCGTGATGCTGCGGTGCTCACCGCGCGACATCCGTGACAGGGCCGCCATCGGCTCGCCCTGGGTGCCGGTGGTGATCAGCACGACGCGGTCGGCCGGCATCATCTCGGCGGCGGCGATGTCGAGCACATCCTCGTCGGCGACGTCGAGATAACCCAACTCCCGGGCAATGCCCATGTTGCGCACCATCGAGCGTCCGACGAACGACACGCGCCGTCCGAGTGCCACGGCCGCATCGATGATCTGTTGTACCCGGTAGACGTTGGAGGCGAAGCACGCCACGATGACGCGGCCCTCGGCGCCGCGGATCAACCGGTGCAGCGCCGGGCCGATCTCGCTTTCCGAGGGCCCGACACCGGGGATGTCGGCGTTCGTGGAGTCACAGAGGAACAGGTCCACTCCGGCATCACCGAGCCGCGACATCCCGGGCAGGTCGGTGGGTCTGCCGTCCAGCGGCATCTGGTCGAGCTTGATGTCCCCGGTGTGCAGCACCGTGCCGGCACCGGTGTGGATCGCGATGGCAAGACAGCCGGGGATGGAGTGGTTGACGGCGAAGTACTGGCATTCGAACACGCCGTGCTCGGAGCGCTGGCCCTCGGAGACTTCGACCAGGACAGGCTTGATCCGGTGCTCGCGGCACTTCGCCGACACCAGCGCGAGCGTGAACTTCGACCCGACGATCGGAATGTCGGCGCGCAACTTGAGCAGAAACGGGATCGCACCGATGTGGTCTTCGTGTGCGTGGGTGACGACGACCGCCTCGATCTCGTCGAGCCGATGCTCGATGTGACGCAGATCCGGCAGGATCAGGTCGACGCCGGGTTCGTCGTGTGTCGGGAACAGCACACCGCAATCGACGACCAACAGCCGTCCTAGATGCTCGAAAACGGTCATGTTGCGGCCGATTTCGTTGATACCGCCCAACGCGGTGACGCGAAGGCCGCCTGGGGCCAGGGGCTCCGGTGGGGTGAGCGCTGAATCCACTAGCGGCCCACTACCTCAGCACCGCGGCAGCGCGCATGTCAGCGGCCAGCGCCTCGATCTGTTCGGCGTTGGCCGGCATCTGGGGCAGACGCGGATCACCGGCCTCGAAGCCCTGCAGGCGCAGGCCCTCCTTGGCGAGCGTGACACCGCCGAGGCGCATCTGCGCCCCGCACAGCGGACCCAGCGTGACGCTGATCTTGCGTGCGGTGGCGACGTCACCGGAGTGGAACGCGGTCATCATCTCGCGCAGCTGACTGGTCGCGACGTGGCCCCACACACTGACGAACCCGACGGCGCCCATGGCCAGCCACGGCAGATTCAGCGAGTCGTCGCCGGAGTAATAGGCCAGCCCGGTCTCGGCGATGATCTGTGCGCCGCCGTGCAGGTCAGCCTTCGCGTCC
>Ga0208330_1000402_pt1 | contig 20503 bp, 18 predicted proteins | sample DeeseametaMP1896_FD_184180 | JGI IMG/M metagenome (GOLD analysis project Ga0208330, IMG submission 184180) | Marine microbial communities from the Deep Pacific Ocean - MP1896 (SPAdes) | ecosystem: Environmental > Aquatic > Marine > Oceanic | place: East of Hawaii, North Pacific Ocean | collected...
GCCGGCTTCCGTCGACTCGATGCGCGCCCCCATGCGGCCCAGCGGCTCGGTGATTCGGCGCATCGGTCGACGCGATAGCGACGCATCGCCCGTCAGCGTGGAGTCGAAGGCCTGGCCGGCCAGCAGCCCGGACATCAGGCGCATCGATGTGCCGCTGTTGCCCAGATCCAGCGCAGCCGCCGGCGCGCGAAGCCCATGCAATCCCACGCCATGAATCCGCATGCCGGTGGGCGATGTGTCCTCGCAGACGACGCCCATGGCCTCGAAGGCTTTTCGCGTTGCGAGACAATCCTCGCCCTGCAGGAACCCCTCGACCTCCGTCACCCCATCGGCGAGCGCCCCCAGCATCACCGACCGGTGCGAGATCGACTTGTCGCCGGGCACGCGCAGCTCGCCGCGCAGCGGCCCGGACGGCTGAACCCGAAAGGCCACACTCGAGCCGCTCATGAGGCGGCCCTGTCGCCGGTCAACGCGACATACTCGTCCCTCGCCCGCTTGGCGCAGCGAAACCGGGATTCGATTTGCGAAGCGTCGCCGTCGTCAATCGCCTGCTTGAGCGTTTGCAGACCGTCAATCAGCGCCGCGAGGTTGTCGCTTACGGCCTGTTGATTCGCAAGCGCGATGTCCCGCCACATCTCCGGAGAGCTGGATGCGATGCGGGTAAAGTCCCGGAAACCACCGGCGGCATACATGAAAATCTCGTCGTGATCCTGTCGTGTCGCAAGCATTTCAACCAAGGCAAACGCGAGCATGTGTGGCAGGTGGCTGGTCGCGGCCAGCACATCGTCGTGATGATCAGCCGCCATGCGAATGGTCCGGGCGCCGCAGGCCCGCCAAAGCTGTTCGACCTCGCGCACGGAGGACTCGGCGCTTTGCTCCGTGGGGGTCAGAATGGCCAGCCGCTCGCGATACAACTCCGGAAACGCCGCCGCAACGCCGGTGCGTTCCGTGCCGGCGATCGGATGGGCGGGAACAAAACCCGACGGCAGCGCACCGAAGGCGCGCCGCGCCGCGGCAATCACCGACTGCTTGGTCGATCCGACATCGGTGATCACGGCGTCGTCCCGACAAACCCGCGCAATGGCGGCCAGCACCGATTCCATCGCCAACACCGGCACGCAAAGCAGATGCAGGTCAGCATTGGCGGCAATCTTGTCGGCCTCGGTCGAAAACTCGTCGATCACGCCTAGTGCCACCGCACGAGTCAACTCGGACTCGCGACGGCCAAAACCCAGAATCGTGCCTTCATAGCCGGCGGCCCGCAGCGCCAGCGCGACGGACCCGCCAATCAGGCCGACCCCGTAGATCGCAATCCGTTGGGACTGAATCATCGCGCCCTCACCCGGCGCTCAGCACCCGGCCCAGAGCATCGAGAAAGCGCTCGTTCTCGTGCACCGTGCCGATCGTTGTGCGCAGGTGGTTCGGCATGCCATACCCCGCCAACGGACGGACGATCACGCCTTCGCGAAGCATCGCCTCGTAAACAGGCGCGGCATCGCGGGCCAGGTCAAAGGTCAGAAAATTGGTATGGGTTGGCAGGTAACCCACACCCAGGGCGTCCAGCCCCTGGCGAATCCGCGCCAACCCGGTGAGGTTGGTGGCCACCGACTCATCTACAAATTCGCCATCTGCCAGGGCCGCCCGTGCCGCGACATGGGCCACGGCATTGTTATTGAACGGTTGACGCACGCGATTGAGGATATCGGCGAGCCCGGCGTGGGACAGGCCGTAACCAATGCGCATCGCCGCGATCCCATAGATCTTGGAAAAGGTGCGCGTCACGACCAGGTTCGGATACTCATCCAGCAGGCGTCGCGCATCAATCCGCCACTCCTCCGGCTGGTAGTGGTGATAGGCCTCGTCGAGCACCACCACGACATCGTCCGGCACGTCGCGCAGGAAGGCCTCGAAGCCGTCCGGCTCCAGCCAGGTGCCGGTGGGGTTGTTGGGATTCGCCACAAAAACCAGGCGCACCTTGTCGTCAATCAGCGCGCGCATCGCCTCCAGATCATGGCCGTACGGCATGTCGGAGTCTGCATCCAGCGCCTGGGCGACCCTCGCCTCCCCGCTGGCCGCTGCCGTGGCGATCGGGTAGACGGCGAAGGCATAATCCGAAAATACCGACGCCCGCCCCGGCCCCAGCAACGCCTGGGCGAGCAGCACCAGAATATCGTTGGAGCCATTGCCCAGCGTGATCCGCTCCGCTTCAATACCGTGGTGCGCAGCCAGATCAGCCTTGAGTTCGTGCCCGGCCGCATCCGGGTAGCGCGCAAAGAAATCGCCACTCAATGACGCTTGCACCGCGGCCGTCACGGCCGGGCTGCAACCCAACGGGTTTTCGTTGCTCGCCAACTTGATCGAGCCGGTGATACCCAGTTCGCGCTCCAGCACCTCGACCGGCTTGCCCGGGGTGTAGGGCTTGAGTGCGACCGGTCCCGGCATCGCCAGTTGCTTGAAATCAATCATGATCGTCTGCGTAGTTTTCGGCGAAATCAGGTCAGCGGAGCCCGCGGATACGAGCCGAGAATCTTGAACAGGTCGGAGCGCGAATCCACCGCCTTTAGCACCTCGGTCAATGGAGGCTCATCGGCATGCCCGGCCACATCAATGTAGAAATTGTAGTTCCAGTTACCGCGGCGCGACGGGCGCGACTCGATCCGGGTCATATTGACCCCGGCGTCGGAGAAGGGCTTGAGCAATTCGAACAGGGCCCCCGGCCGCTGGTCTCCGCCGCGCGCCGAGCAGACGAACGACGTCATGTCGTCACCGGTCGGCGCAGTCTGCTGGCGACCGATCACCAGAAAACGCGTGGTGTTGTCCGACTCGTCCTCGATGTTCGCGGCGGCTATCCGCAGGTCGTAGAGCTCGGCGGCCGGTCGGCCAGCGATGGCTGCCCAGCCCTGCCCCGGGTTCTCCGAGACCAGCCGGGCCGCCTTGCCATTGCTTGAGGCGGTCTCGAGTTCCGCCGCTGGCAAGCGAGTCTGCAACCACGTCCGGCACTGCGCCAGAGACTGCGGGTGCGCGATCACCTTGGTGATGCCGTCCGGCAGATCCCGATCGCTGAGCAGGTGGTGGTGGATCGGCAACGTCACCTCGCCACAGATTCGCAGCGGGCTGGACACGAACAAATCCAGGGTGTGGCTCACCACGCCTTCTGAGGAGTTCTCGATTGGCACAACGCCGTAATGCGAATTGCCGGCCTCGACATCCCGAAAGATCTCGTCGATCGCGACCATCGGCCGCGAGCGCACGGCATGCCCGAAATGCTTGTGCACCGCACCTTGGGTGTAGGTGCCTTCCGGGCCAAGATAAGCCACCGTCAGCGGCGACTCCAAGGACAGACAGGCCGACATGATTTCGCGCATCAAGCGCGCGACGGTCTCATCGGTGAGCGGCCCTTCGTTACGAGCCATGACATGGCGCAGCACCTCGGCCTCGCGTGACGGGCGATACATGTCGCCGACATCACCCGCCTGCTGCTTGATAATCGCGATTTCCTGCGCCAGGCGCGCGCGGTCCGAAATCATCTTCTGGATGGATTGATCCAGATCGTCAATCGCCAATCGCGCCGCCGACAACCGGCCTTTGGAGTCTGTCATGACCGATACCGTGACTTAGTGCTCGATGGCACGCACAGACAGCACGCCGTTGATTCCGCTCAACTCATCGAGCAGATCCACCGGCAAATCCCCGTCCACGTCAACGAGGGTGTAAGCAAGATCGCCACGCGACTTGTTCAACAGGTCGGCGATGTTCAGATCGCGCTTGGCCAGCGCCGTCGATATCTGCCCCACCATGTTCGGCACATTGCGATTGACCACCGCCAGCCGGGCCGCACCATCGGTGAGCGGCAGGATCGCTTCAGGAAAGTTCACCGAGTTCCGGACGTTGCCGGTTTCTAGATAGTCACGCAGCTGATCAGCGACCATCACCGCGCAGTTGTCCTCGGCTTCCTGCGTGGACGCTCCGAGATGCGGCAGCGCGATCACACCCCGATGGCCCTTGCCAGCGGGGGTCGGAAAATCGCAGACGTAGCGATGTAGCTTGCCTTGCTCCAACGCCTCCAACACCGGCGCTTCCTCGACGATGGGAGCGCGCGAGAAGTTCAGCAGGGTCGCACCGTCACGCATCAGCTTGATGCGATCGGCATTGATCAGCCCCCGCGTGGCGTCGATCAACGGCACATGCAGCGACACGAAATCGGATTTGGCGAGCAACTCCTCGACGGTCAAGGCCTGATCGACATTGGCGTCCAATTGCCAGGCGTTACCAACCGTGATCGCCGGATCGTAGCCGATCACCTTCATGCCGAGGTCCTTGGCCACGTTGGCCACCCGCACGCCGATCGCGCCCAGGCCCACCACCCCCAACGTCCGGCCGGGCAACTCGAAACCCTTGAACTGTTTCTTGCCTGCCTCGACGCGCTCGTTCATCGACGCCGGGTCGCCGTCCAGGCTGTTGACGAAATCCCAGGCGGCAATGATGTTGCGGGACGCTAGGAGCATGCCGGTCAGCACCAACTCCTTGACGGCGTTGGCGTTGGCGCCGGGCGCGTTGAACACCACCACGCCTTTGGCGCTCATGGCCGGCACGGGGATGTTGTTCGTACCGGCACCCGCCCGGCCCACTGCGCGCAGCGAATCGGGAATCGGCTGCTCGTGCAGATTGGCCGACCGCAGAATCAAACCATCGGGATCATCCAGGCTGGACGCCACGTCGTACCGTTCCAGCGGAAACCGGCCCAGGCCCTTGGCAGAAATATTGTTTAACGTCTGAATCTTGTATTTTTTCAAGAGGCTAGCCGTTGTTCTTCGCAAAGTCGTCCATGTACTTGATCAGCGCATCCACACCGGCTTCAGGCATCGCGTTGTAAAGGCTGGCGCGCATGCCGCCGACACTGCGATGGCCCTTGAGCGTCGTCAGACCCGCAGCGGCGGCGCCCTCCAGAAAGCTTGCGTCGAGATTGGCGTCCGCCAGGGTGAAGGGCACATTCATCCAGGAGCGGTGCTCCGGTTTGACCGGGTTCTGGTAGAAGCCAGACGCGTCGACGTACCCGTAAAGCTTGCCGGCCTTGGCGGCGTTGCGGGCTGCCATGGCATCCAGGCCGCCCTGCTGCTTGATCCATTGCAGCACCAGACCGCAGACGTACCAGGTGAAGCAGGGAGGCGTATTCAGCATCGACTCGCCATCGGCCACCTTGGCGTAGTCGAGCACCGTCGGCGTTTGCGGTAACACGTCGCCGATCAGGTCGTCCCGCACGATCACGATCGTCACCCCCGCCGGGCCCAGGTTCTTCTGAGCACCCGCGTAGATCAGACCGAAACGGGACACATCGATCGGACGCGACAGGAAGGTCGACGAAAAGTCCGCGACCAGCGGCACGTCCCCAACATCGGGCACATCGGGAAATTCGACGCCCTCGATGGTTTCATTGGGCGTGTAGTGAACGTAAGCGGCGTCCGGGCTCAGCGACCACTCGGCGCGATCCGGCACCTGGGTGAACCGATCATCGGCCGGACGGGCAACGGTGTTGGCCGTGCAGAACTTTCCGGCCTCCTTAATCGCCTTTTTGCCCCAGCTGCCGGTTACCAGGTAGTCAGCGGCGTCGCGGCCGCGCAGCAGGTTCATGGGGATCGCCGAGAACTGCCCCGTTGCCCCGCCCTGCATCCACAGAATCTTGTAGTTGTCCGGAACGTTGAGCAGCGCCTTCAGCGTCTCGGTTGCCTGTTCGGCGATGGAGACAAATGCCTTGCCGCGATGGCTCATTTCCATCACGGACATGCCCGTTCCCTGCCAATCCAGGAGCTCCTCCTGAACCTGTTGGAGAACGTCAACCGGCAGCGTGGCCGGTCCGGCTGAGAAATTGAAGACGCGCGTCATGATGCTCCCGGAGCGGTATCCATCCGAAGTTGGGGCGCGGGAGAGTACACCGAACGGGCGGAACTGTCGCCCTGTTCGCCAGCGACAGGAAGCGCCGTCCGCCGCCGCCTGATACGGCTGCGACGGACAGGCCGATCAAGCCTCGGCGTCGTCGATCTCGCCCTCATCGTCGCCTTCGGCTTCGGTCGCCACGCGGTCGACACCGACCAGACGATCGCCATCAGCGAGGCGGATAAGCTTCACGCCCTGGGTGTTGCGGCTCAGCCGCGAAATGCCGGCGACCGTCTGGCGATTGAGGTTGCCGGATTCGGTGATCAGCATGATCTCGTCACCCTCGCCCACCTGAATCGCAGCCACCAGTTTTCCGGTCTTGTCGGTTAGCCTCTGCGCGAAGACGCCCTGACCACCGCGACCACGCAGTGGATACTCGTCCACCAGCGTGCGCTTGCCGAAACCGGCCTCGGACATGGTCAGCACGTCGCCGTCCTGACAGATCAGCAGCGAAATCACCGCCTGTCCCTTGCCCAGTTTCATGCCACGCACCCCGGCGGCGGTACGACCCATCGTGCGGACGTTCTCTTCGGGGAAGCGAATGCCCTTGCCGTTGTCGGCCACGAGCAGGATGTCCCGCGTGCCGTCGGTGAGTGCCGCACCGACCAGCGCATCGTCGTCCCGCAGAGCCAGTGCAATGATGCCGTTGGCGCGCGGGCGCGAAAATGCTTCGAGTTCGGTCTTCTTGACCACACCCTGGCAGGTAACGAAGAACACCGACTCGCCGGTCATGAAGTCCTTGATCGGCAGCACGGCGGAGATCCGCTCATCCCCCTCCAGCGGCAGCAGGTTCACGATGGGCTTGCCACGCGAGCCGCGGCTGCCCTGCGGAATCTGATAGACCTTGAGCCAGTAAACCTTGCCGGTGGACGAGAAGCACAGCAGCGTGTCGTGCGTGTGCGTCACCCACAGGGCATCAATGAAATCGTCGGTCTTGAAGCTGGAGGCCAGCTTGCCGCGCCCGCCACGCTTCTGCGCCTGGAACACGTCCAGGGGCTGGCTCTTGACGTAGCCCTCGTGCGACAACGTGACGACCACATCCTGGGGCGTGATCAGATCTTCCAGGTCCAGGCCAATGAAGTCTTCGAGAATCTCCGTCCGGCGGGCATCACCGTAAGTCTCGCGGATGAGGGTCAATTCCTCACGAATGACCTCCAGCAGGCGTGCCGTGCTACCCAGAATGTCCAGATAGCCAGCAATCTGTTCGAGAATCTCGCGGTACTCGCCGACCAGTTTTTCCTGCTCCAGGCCGGTCAGGCGGTGCAGGCGCAGATCCAGGATCGCCTGGGCCTGGGATTCCGACAGCATGTAGCCGTTGTCGGTCAGGCCCATGTCTTCGGCCAGCTCTAGCGGACGCGACGCCGCAGCGCCGGCGCGGCCGAGCATGTCGCGCACCTGCCCCGGCGCCCAGGGACGGGCAACCAGCGCCGCGCGAGCCTCGGCTGGGGAGGCAGCGGCCTTGATCAGCTCGATGACCTCGTCAATGTTGGCCAACGCGACGGTGAGCCCTTCCAGCGCATGCGCGCGGTCGCGCGCCTTGCGCAGCAGATACATCGTGCGACGGGTGACGACCTCGCGGCGATGACGCACGAAGGCTTCCAGCACCTGCTTGAGGTTCAGCGTCTTCGGCTGGCCACCGTCCAACGCGACCATATTGATGCCGAACACGGTCTGCAGCTGGGTCTGGCGGTAAAGGTTATTAAGAACCACCTCGCCGGCCTCGCCGCGCCGCAGTTCGATCACCATGCGCATGCCGTCCTTGTCGGACTCGTCACGCAGTTCGGTGATGCCCTCGATCTTCTTTTCCTTGACCAGCTCGGCGATCTTCTCGAGCAGACGCGCCTTGTTCACCTGATAAGGCAGTTCGGTGACGATGATGGCCTGCCGGGTTCCACTGGGCATGTCTTCGATCGCCGCGCGGGCACGCATGTACACGCGCCCCCGACCGGTCTCGTAGGCCTCACGCACGCCGGCCGTGCCGTTAATCAGGGCCGCCGTCGGAAAATCCGGTGCCGGCACATGCTCCATCAGGCCGTCAATAGTGATCTCGGGGTCATCGATCAGTGCCACGCAAGCATTGACGATCTCGGTGAGATTGTGCGGCGGAATATTCGTCGCCATGCCGACAGCGATGCCGGCCGAGCCATTGATGAGCAGATTCGGAAGCTTGGTCGGAAGAACGGCCGGCTCGGATTCCGATTCGTCATAGTTCGGGACGAAATCAACCGTGTCCTTGTCGATGTCCGCCAGCAGCTCGTGCGCGATGCGCGCCATGCGCACCTCGGTGTAACGCATCGCAGCCGCTGAGTCGCCATCGACCGACCCGAAGTTGCCCTGGCCATCCACCAGCATGTAGCGCATCGAAAACGGCTGCGCCAACCGTACAATGGTGTCGTACACGGCGGTGTCGCCATGGGGGTGATACTTACCGATCACATCACCCACAACACGGGCCGACTTCTTGTAGGGTTTGTTGTGGTCGTTACCCAGTTCGCGCATCGCGTGCAGCACGCGTCGGTGGACCGGCTTTAGACCATCCCGGACATCGGGGAGGGCTCGACCTACGATCACACTCATGGCGTAATCGAGGTAGGACTGCTTCATCTCATCTTCGAGATTGATGTGCAGCACTTCTTTCGCGAACTCGCTCATTCGCTCCCTTCGCTAATTTAGAGGAATTTGGTGTCTGCCACGCGTCTTGGCACGCGATTTATCCGAGCAGTATAGCAGCCTGAGCGCCTGCAAGCGCGCTGGCGGGCCGGATTTCGTTTTAAGCCACCCCCATAGCCCAGCAAAACAAAAACGGCCGATGGCGAGATGCCGCCGACCGGGTCAGGCAGGCCGGTGGTTGCCCAGGCTGACAGCCCCGAGCATTGAATTTCACTCCATCTGGCACCATACCTGCGCCAGTCTCTTGTCCGGTGCACGCAATACCCGTATGGAATTTCAGGACTACTACGACACGCTGGGTGTTTCGCGCAAGGCCACCGATGCCGAGATCAAGGCGGCCTATCGCAAGCTCGCGCGCCAATTTCATCCCGACCGAAATACGGACGCTGGTGCCGAAGACCGCTTCAAAGCCGTCTCAGAGGCCTACGAGGTACTGAAAGACCCCGAAAAGCGGCAGCAGTACGACGCGCTCGGGGCCAACTGGCAAAACGGCCAACAGTTTCGGCCGCCGCCCGGCTGGGACGGTGGCGCTGGCGGTGACTTTGGCGGCGCTTCCGGTTTTTCCGACTTCTTTGAAACCCTGTTCGGGCAGGGTTTTCAGGCCGGGGACTTCGGCGGGCAGAATCCGTTTGGCGGACGCCCCAGCCGGCCGTCACCGCAATCGGCGCGCATCACGGTCACACTGGAGGATGTCTTCAACGGAGCCAAGCGCCGCCTCACACTCAATGACAGTGGCGGCCCGCGTCAGGTCGACGTGCAGATTCCCAAGGGCGTACGCCCCGGCCAGAAGATCCGGCTGTCCGGCCAGGGACGCGCTGGCATGGGCGGGCTGCGTGGCGACCTGCTGCTGGAGATCGACGTGCAGTCGCATCCAGTGTTCGAACTCGACGGTCGTGATGTCCGTGTGACGGTGCCGATCACTCCTTGGGAGGCCGGCTTGGGCTCGAAACTGGAGGTCCCCACGCTGGCGGGTACCGTCACGCTCAAGGTGCCGGCCGCGGCGCGCACGGGACAAACCCTTCGGCTGCGTGGCCGTGGCCTGCCCGGCAACCCGCCTGGCGATCAGCTGGTGAGCCTGCAAATCCAGACGCCTCCGGCGAAGACCAAGGAAGAGAAGGCGTTCTACGAAAAGATGGCCGCGGCGTTCTCCTTCAACCCACGCCGCGAACATGGTCAGGCGTAGACTGACGGCCTGACCAGCGTCCGGGCCACGGAGAGCGCCATGGACCCTTTGAATACAGCACCGAATGTCCTGTCCATCGTATCGCTGGGGATGGCGTTGGCCTTCGTGCTGTCGGACCGGCGCTCCGTCACCAGCCGCATGCTCGCCGGCGCGCTGGCGAGCATCGCTGCCTCGATCTTCATCAACACCAACTGGATCGCACCCGTACCGCCCGCGGAACTGGGCCGATGGGCCGCACTCGGGGCTGTCACCGATGCCGCAGCGATGATCTTCAGCGCGCAATGGCTGTTGCAGGTTCGCCGCACCATCCCCGCCGGCGATCTGGACACGCGAGTCGGCGACTGGTTGGTGCGTATCGCCCAGCTGCTGTCGTTGCTCTATCTGGCGATCGGCCTCGTGGCCTATCAGTCCCGCGCGGAACACTTCCTCGGCGGCCTGGCCGGAGGCTGGGTCTTTCCATCGCCGGAGTTCCTGTTCTTCGCAGGCCCGCTCATCCTCGCGATGATCGCCATGGCCCTGGTGATACGGCTCATCATGTTCCGCCGCCCGGAGTACTCCGAGTCCATGCGGCTGGCCGGTTTTCTGCTGGGCGCACCGCTGATCGCACTCGGCTTGGTCACCGGCGAAAACATCGCGGCGTACTCAACATCGGTCGGACTCATGCTGCTGCTGGTGGGCGCGGTGCAATATCACGTCCTGGAAGGACAGAAAGGCGCGTTCATGCGGCGCTTTCTCGCCCCGCAGGTTGCGGATCTAGTCCGGCGCGAAGGCCTGAAACGCACGATGGCCAGCGACAGCATGGAGTTGTCGGTGGTGGCTTGCGATGTCCGCGGGTTCACCGGCTACGCGGAATTTGTCGGCTCCGAACGGGTGATCATGGGCCTGCGCAGCTACTACGACCGGGTGGGCGCCATCGCCGCCCGCCACGGCGCCACCATCAAGGACTACGCCGGAGACGGTGTGCTCATGCTGGTCGGCGCGCCGCTGCCCTGCGAGGGGCATGCCGAGATCGCCATGGCGTTGGCGCGTGATCTGCAGCGCGAAGTCGCGCCCATGCTCGAACAATGGTCACTGGACGACCACCAGCTCGGCATGGGCATCGGCGTCGCCACGGGCCAGGCCACGGTGGGCATTGTCGGCGGATCATCGCGCCTCGAGTACGCGGCCGTCGGCTCGGTGGTCAACCGCGCCGCCAGGCTCTGCGATGCCGCGCGATCGGGGGAGGTCTTGCTGGATGCCGCCACCCACACGGCGGCCGACCACAACTCCGCCATCACGATCGAATCCGGCCCGCGCCAGCTAAAGGGTATCGACAGGCCTGTGGAGACATTCGCCATCAGCCGCGCCTAAAGTCGACTGGTCTTCTCCGGCGGAATCGGTCAGTCTCCGCGCCCCAATGCAGTACGGAAACCGAGGAACGTGAGCAGCTTTGCGTTATTGCTGGGCGCCTTGGCGCTGGGCTATCTCTTCGCAAATCGGCAATGGATGCCGTCCAGTGCGCCGACCGTGCTCAACGCCTGGGTGATCCGCATCGCACTGCCGGCGCTGGTGCTGGTGCAAATCCCGAAGATTCCATTTCGACCCGAGCTGTTGTTTGCGGCCGCGGGACCGTGGATGGTCGCGCTCGGTGCCTGCCTGATCGTTCCACTCATGGGCCGAATGCTGCGGTGGGATCGCGGTCGAACCGGAGCCGTATTGCTGACTTGCGGCCTGGGCAACACCGCGTTCATGGGCCTGCCGATGGTGCAGGCGCTGTTCGGACACGAGGCGATCGGAACAGCGGTGATCGCCGACCAGCTCGGCTCGTTCATGATGCTGTCCACGCTCGGCGTGCTGATTGCGGCCGTTTTTAGCGGGCAGCAAATCCAGGCGCGCTCCATTGCCTTGCGCGTGGTGCTGTTCCCACCCTTTATCGCCTTGATCGTCGCCGTCCTCGTCGGCGCGATCGGCGGCTGGCCCGTCTGGATCGAGCCGGTTCTGAGCCGCCTGGCCGAAACGCTCACCCCGGTCGCCTTATTCACGGTGGGCTTTCAGATGCGATTCGGCGATGTCTGGCGGTTACGCACACCCATCGGAGCCGGCCTGACCTGGAAACTGCTGGCCGCGCCGGCGCTGGTGCTGGGCGCGGGGGCCGCCCTGGGCATCACCGGCGACCTGCGAGACATCACGGTCACCCAGTCGGCGATGGCGCCGATGATCACCGCGGGCATCATGGCCGCGGACGCCAAGCTGGAACCGCCGCTGGCGACCGCCATGCTCGCCGCCGGCATCGCCTTGTCGTTCCTGACCGTACCGCTCTGGACGCTGTTGCTGTAACCATCGGGCGCTCGACCGTTGTAGCTGTCATCGGCGCGACATGAAGATGGACCACCATCCCGCCGCTTCGATCCCGCCTGACCATGCCATGACCCGCAAACCTGTCGTCCGTAACCCTGGGCGCCGAGCCTTTCTGGCCGGCACCGCGACCCTCCCCACGCTGTGGCTCGCCGGTTGCGGGGGCACCCAATCCGATCTGCCGACGGCGCCGCCCGTGGGCAATCCCACGCCACCGCCCGCAATGCCGCTCAATGGCCCGCGAGGCCTGCATGTCAGCCTCACCGGTGATGCCGCCTCATCACGTGCGGTGACCTGGTTCACCGACGGCCACGAAGCCGGCCCCAGCCTACTGGAGTTCGATACCGTCACACCCGCCATGTCGGCATCGGACATTCAAATCATGCCGATGGCGGTGCAGGCGGAGGGCAGCGCCGATGCGACGCCAGGTGTCGAGGCATACACACACAGGGCCTCGGTTGAGGTACTCGACCCCTCGCTGCCGTTCCGCTATCGCGTGGGCGATGGAGAGAGTTGGTCTGACGTCCGCGTCGTCCAGCCCACTCCGAGTGGCAACTGGCGCTTCACCCTGTTCGGCGACCACGGCATTACCGAACGCGCCGCCCTGGTCAATCGTCAGGTGTTGAACACACCGACCGATCTGCTGCTCATCGCCGGCGACCTGTCCTACGCCAACGGCAATCAGCCAGTCTGGGATCAGTGGTTCGACAGCGTGGAACCCCTTCTCTCCGAGCGCGTCACGATGACCGCACCGGGCAATCATGAGGAGGAGGACGACGGCGGCAACACGTTCAAGAACCGCTTTACGCATCCGGGCCGCAACACGTTCTACTCGTTCGATTACAACCGGGTGCACTTCATGGTCAGCACGGCAGGTGCATTGATCAACGATGGCACGCTGCCGGAAGAACTGCTGACCATCGAAACCGACCTCGCGCTGGCCGCCGCACGCCGTGCCGCCGGCGAAATCGATTTCATCTGCGTGCTGCAGCACTTCACGATCTGGACGGACCAGGAAGGCCGCGCCCCGGCCAATCCGTCACTGGTGCTGCTCGAAGAAAACATTCTGGTGCGCTATGGCGTCGACGTGGTCCTCTGCGGTCATGACCATGTCTACCAGCGCTCCGTACCCATGGCGTTCGGCATTCCCAATCCACTGGGTTACGTGCAGATGATGGTCGGCACGGGAGGCCAGTCGGTCCGCCTGTTCGAACCGACGATCCAGAGTTGGTCGGCCAAGGAATTCATCGGTACGGGCTATGCCATTTTTGATGTGGAAGGCCGGGCGATGCGAGGCCAGTACATCGGCACGGCGCCGACCGGGCTTGGCGATGATGTCCGTCAAAACCCGACGGACGACTTCCAGGTGGTCGACAGCTTCGAGATCCAGGCCAAGGACATGATCGCTTGCCGGGCCTGCGCCCTGCCCCCGCGCAACGCGCAAGCCCTGCTTGCGAACTACGACGCCACCGCCGCGCACACCCGTCGACGCAACGCCCACGCCCTCGCCCTCGCCCACTGCGCTTAAACGCAGCGTCGGTCAGTCAGACAGCGCGGACCGCGTGTCCAGCCACTCGGCCAGCACGGCCCAGACGGCTGACTGGGCCTTGTTGCCCATGACGACACCGGCATGCCCGCCGGGTGCAATGACGAACTCCTTATCCGGCGAACGCACCAGATTCAGGATGGTCTGCGCCGACTTGGGTGTCACGATGGCGTCAGCCTCACCGGCAAAGACCAGCAACGAACACTCGATGCTGTCGAACTGCGACACCCGGTCGCCAACCTCGATGCGGCCTCGGGACAGGTCATTGTCGACCCCCACCTTGACGATGAAGTCCTGCACGATTCCGCCGGGGTAGTCCTCCATGTTGTCGAGGAAATGCGACGTCGTCGTGTGGTGAACCAGATACTCACGATCCGCCAGCTTGGCGAACAGGTCCCAATAGGCCGTCAGGCTCCCAACCGGGTTGGTGAGCTTGAAGGCCAACGAGTTCATCCAGCCCGGAACCTGCAGGTAGGCGGGATCGATGTTGTGAACCCGAAAGCTGGTGTACTTGCGAATCAGATAAGCCGGCAACTCCATTGCCCGCGTCACCCGCGCGGCGATCCCGCCCTGGCGGTAGTCAATGGGGCTGGCGATGGTGATCAGATTGCGGATATGCGGGTCATGCGACAGACCCGCATAGATCAGGCTGAACAAACCGCCCATGCACCAGCCCAGCAAGCTAATCGGCTGCACGCCGGAATGTTCGCGCACGGCCGCAAGCGCCTCGCCGAGCATTTCCTCGGCATAGTGCCGAATGCTGTAGTGCGCATAGCGCTCCCCCGGGGAGCCCCAGTCCACCAGGTACACGCGAAAGCCCCGGGCACGCAGATAACGCACCAGGCTGCGCTGGGGAATGAGATCGAAGATCACCGATGTGGCGGCCAGCGGTGGCACGATCACCAACGGGACCGGATGCTCGGTCGTCTGCACCGGCAAGCTGCTGCCGTCGGTGAGCGGGATGCTGCCCTGATCCAGCGGTGGGTAATACCGCACCGTCATCGGCGCCCGGCGCGCAATCGTTTCGAACGGCGTTTGATTGGACTGGATCAAGGCACCCGGCCGAAACATCCGGTCGAATGCGTTATTGGCCACCGTGGCAGCGAGGCGATTGGCCTGCAGGCCACGGTCGATCACCCGGTTGATCAGGTTCATTCGGTGCGACTGGCGAAGATGGGCGCGAGATTGTAGCCAGCCAGCCGATACCTGGCAGTGACTTCAGATCAACCACCAGGCCAGACCCGCCGCCACAGTAACGGCCAGCAAGCCACTGGCGGCCAGCATCACCGCCTTCCATAGACGGCGTTGGAGGGCCGCGTTTCGAGGCTTGGCGTAAAGCGCTTCGAGTTCATGGTCCGGCAACACATCCAGATCCCAGTGCGATGTGTGCCGCTCTTTGACCTCATCGCGATGGACGACGGTCTTCGACTTAGCCTGGTCCGATTCCGTCACGCCAGCCGCCCGACTCAGGCCGCCCCGGCGTTTAGCTCACCCACGAGCCGATCGGCCGCACGCAGCGCGCGTTCCACGCCTTGCGTCAGTCCACCCGGCTCGCTCCAATCACCACCGATTAGCAGCCCGGCGCCAATCGCTCCGGTGTACCGCCGTTCCTGCGCCTCGGCCAACGCATACCGCCAATGCTTGGCGCGCAACTCGTCCAGGCCTGCGGCGCCGGCCGATTCCAATGTCTTGCGCATTTCGTCCGCGACCTCCTCTGGCGAATGACTCTGGCGTGCAACTGACCATCCATCGCCTGCCTGTAGCCTCAACACCTGACGTGAAGCCCCTGCGAACACGGTCCCGCGCTCGATCTGCTCGAACTGCGGCACGAGCCGGGTCACGTCCACCCGCGCGCGTCGATCAATCGAGCCGGTGATCGTCCAGCGTGACGAATAGCTCAGCGACGCCAGCTCAGTCGCGCGATCCGGGAACGCCGGCGCGATCAGTTCCGCCGTCTGAGGTGCCGGACAGGTCACCACCACCTGCGTAGCCCGGCAGATCGATGCATCATCGTCGGCCAGCAGCTCCCAAGCCCCGCTCGGCAGATGCCGCAGCGTTGCAACATGGACCGGGTTGATGATGCTCAATCCACCCGCCTGAACGGCGATAAAGGCTCGGGCTGATTCGCGTAGCGCAGCTTCGGCCCCGCCCGCCACAGGACGCAACCGGCGCAGCCCGTCGCCCGACCACCAGCGATGTGCGCTGGGCAACTCGAAACGGGACACGCCCTGCTCGACAACCGCCTCGCCATCACCGAGTCGGCGCGACGAGAATCGCCCGCCGGGATGCCAGCCCTTGTCGAGCAGCGTCACCTGCCGGCCGCGGGCAGCCATTTGCTGCGCAATCGCAAGGCCGGTAATACCGGCTCCAACAATGGCGAGATCCGTCTCGGCCAGTTTCATTGCATCAGCGCAGCCATGGCGACGCGTTGCCTACGTCGGCACGTTGCCGGCCATGCTTCGTACCGTCATTGACCAACAACTTCAAAACGGAGTCCGGCGTGGGTCTGTAAACGTTGCAAAAAGGCATCACCCAGCAAGGTCGAGGGCGTCCAGAATCCGCCCTTCGCATCCTTGGGAATATCCAGGGCCAGGCAGGCGCCCGCTTCACCCAGCATCTTGCCCGTCGAGCCGTAGCCGGGGTCGCGATCACCGGTGACCTTGGTCATCAGCAACTCGTCGCCCGCGCCGCCCCGGCCGAAGAATCGAACATCGAAAAAGCCGGATGCCTGCTCCGCGGGGCTTGGCCCTTCACCCGGTTTCGGAACCACAAAGCGCTGCAACAACCAGCGCGTGGGCGGGATTATCGATGCCGTCATGAACCCTGCCATGCCGAGTGCGACGGACATCGCGGTAAGCCGCCCCTTGGAACTGATGCCGGTCATCATCGCCTCGTCGTAGACAAAGTCCTGACCGTAGGGAAACCCGGCTATTGCATTCGAGCGGTGCACGACCCGGGTGTTGATGGCGGCCATCACGAATGGCGCCAGCCAGCTACGCGCATCGGGGTCGTATTCGGCAAACGTCACGTTCGGCTGGCGCACCCCCTTCCGGGCGTCTGGTGGGCACAGCAGATGCGGGTTCGCAAGCTGTTTGCGTAGCACAGGGTCCTTCCGGGCCTCTTGCACCACGTTTAAAAGGCTGGCGACGGTCCCGCCAGAAAAACCGCCTTTCGCGGCCTTCACGCGCATCTTGACGCGCGAGCTTGGCGCGCCGAACCGCTTGCGGGCCTCGGTCTGAAAAAAATGCAGGCCCAGATCAGACGGCACAGAATCAAACCCACAACAATGAACGATGCGCGCACCCGATTTTTGGGCCGTGTCCTCGTGAGCATCGATCATTCGACGAATCCACTGCACCTCGCCAGTCAGATCGCAATAATCGGTGCCGGTTTCTGCACAAATACGCACCAGCTCGGAGCCGAACAGTGCATACGGCCCGACAGTGGAGATCACCACGCGAGTCTGTGCGCACAGTGTGGATAGCGCCGTTTCATCGTCGGCATTGGCCAGAATCAGCGGAATATTCGCTGCACCGGCACCAAGATCGCCCCGCACACGCTCCAGCTTGCTCCGCGAACGGCCAGCCATGGCCCAACTCAGTTCGCCACCGGAGGCTCCATGACGGGTGAACAGGTGGCGACAAAGAATCTGGCCGACAAAGCTGGTAGCTCCGAACACCACCACATCGAACTGTGTACTCATCAGGGAGAACGCCTTCCGTGAATTGGGCGCGCAGTATCCCGCATGCTCCCGGCACACGCACATCGTGGCCGCCCGGCCCCTGCAACGACGACCGGTGCGTCCGCATGCGACCCATGCCGTAACGACGAAAACCTGTCGGGATTTGGAGACAGCGTCTATCTCATTGATTTTATTAATCTATGAATGAATTTCACCACGCTTCCCCTTTCCGCCCTGTGACTCGGATGAGACACCAGATGCCAACTAACTCATTGTTTTAACGTGTTTTTTTATTGGCACGCCCTGTGCGCTGTTATATCCAGCAGCGGAACCGGCTGTTACCCAATTTGAACCATTGAGACACGGTATGAAGGCACAGATCACATTATTGATGAGCGCGCTCATGGCCAGCGGCGCTGCTTTGGCTGCGTCGGGCAATGCAGATGCACAGGGCGAAATAAGTACCGATCGCCGCGCTGCCGATGCGGACATGAACCTTGGCGCTGAAGGCTCCAAGGACAGAGCGTCCAGCGACTACTCCAGCAGCTACAGCTATGAAGGCACCAAAGGCGAGGTCAAGGGATCAATGAGCGGGAAGATGTCGATCAGCATGGACGAGATCGTCGAGTCACCTGACGCCTCCTTCGCAAAACTTGATCGCGACGGCGACGGCATGATCTCCGCGGGCGAATCGACATCCAGCCGCCCGGTCTTGACGCAGTTTGATCGCGTCGACGAAGACGGCGACCGCATGCTGTCATCGAATGAGTTCGACGCCCTGGTGGCCTCGTTCGAAGACGAGATGGCGGAGTAATCCACGCTCGTCGGCGCGCTGATGGCAATCAGCCGCAAACACACGTGCCGAATGACGGTGCTCGGGAGAAGACCCGCGCTGTGATTCGGCACGATGTCACACCAGCACGACACAAGGATGTAACACATGGCGATTGATCTGCCACCGGCGGACGCCGCGCAAATCATCACTTCGACGCCCGCCGCCGATTACGGACAGGCGCTGGCTTTGTCGGACGGTGATCGCTTTTTCCAAATTTATGGCAATAGCCTGCTGTCTCAGGACCAACTCATTCGGGCTTTGGAAGATGTGACCGGCAGCGAAGGTGCCTTGGAAGCACTGACCAGTGCTTACCGCGACAGGGGCTACTTCCTGGTGCAGGTCAAGGCGCTGGAAACCCGGCGCGGAACCAACTTGTACGTGACGGAAGGTCGGTTTACCGAACTCGATGTCCCTGCCCCGCTGGAACGTTATTTCGATGGGTTCCAGAACAAACCGGACCTCACAGCAAACCGCTTTCGTCGAATGGCGCTGCTCGCTCAAGCGCATGCGCGCCAAGCAGGCTACGAACCCTTCGCGGTCTATCCGGCCGATGAAACCGACCCCACGGCCGTCACCTTCGACGTGAAAGTGGACAAGTCGATTCACAAAAACTACGAGTTGGATCTCGGCCTATCCAATTTCGGCAATCGCTTCGTCGGCGAGTATTTCGCGACGATCGACGCCGCCTACGCCGATGTCGACGGCAACCAGTACCGCGCTTCTGTGGATGGCGCCTTCGAAGGCGAAGGACCGTCAGAAGACGACGGCGACTTGATCAAGGCCGGCCTTGGCTACGACCGAATCGGCACGCTGGGACAGTTCAGCCTGGACGCATCCTATGTCGACTACGACTACGTGATACGTGCTGATCGTGAGTTTGGCCCGGTCTTTCCGGACCTGGAAGTCAACCGACGCAACTATTCGGGCGAAACGCTCGAAGTGGTGGCGCAGGCCTCGCACCTGCTGTTTGCGGGCGAGCGGACGCGGCTCATCGTTGGCGAGTCCATCGCCTATGTTGATGACGAGGTCACCGACGAGACTGCCGGGGCCCTCATTCTCGACGAGCAATACACCCTCGCCGGCCTGCAGGGCACGATCGGCCACGAATTCACGGCGTTTGGACTGCCACATTCGCTGGGCCTGACCATCGAGGGCCAGCACGCGATCTCCGCGGATACCGCCGAGACAGGCGCCGGCCGCGCGGATGCCGACGACGACTTCACCATCTCCACGGTGCAAGGCACCTTCGGCGTCGACTTCACAGAGAACACCTCAATCACCTTGCTGGCCGAACACCAGTGGGCCTTCGACCCCCTGCCGCAGAACGAAGAATGGGTACTCGGCGGACCGACCCGAATCGCCGCGTATCTACCCGGCGCGCTGGAAGGCGACGAAGGGAGCTATGGCCGCGTAGAGCTGGCCCAAGGCAACATTCCGCTCGGCATCGCCAAGCTGGAAGCTGCCGTGTTCTACGAAATCGGCACCGCGGAATTTGAGGAACGGTTCGACACCGAACGGCAGACCATCGCCGATGCAGGTGTGCAGCTAACCACCGCATTGTTGGACGAGCGACTCGCCATCTCGGTGATCTCGGCACACCCAACCCAGCGTGATTCCGTCGATCGCGAAGAGTTGGACCGCATCAGACAGGAAGTCTTTTTCCAAGCGCAGTGGAGCTTCTAGATCCGCCCATCGCGACCGCACGATTCATACGACAAGGAGGCTAACCATGCTCAGACTCGCTATCGGATTTTTCATCGTCGCCATTATCGCCGCCGTCTTTGGCTTCGGTGGCATCGCAGCCGCAGCGACCGACATCGCAAAGATCCTGTTCTTCATCTTTGTGGTCCTGTTCGTCCTGGCGCTGATCGCAGGCGCGGTTCGAGGACGCCCACCGGTTTGACCGACGCACCACATCGATTCGATCACCCAACACTTGAAAGGAGTTCAACATGAACACAGCCATTCGCAACGGTTTGCTGGCCATCTTCGCCGCACTGATGATCGGCGGATTCTCTGCCTGTGACAGCAACGACGGCGCCGCCGAGGAGTTCGGTGAAAAGGTGGATGAAACCACCGAGGAAGCCGGAGAGGAATTCGAGCAGACCAAGGAAGACATCGAGGATTCCGCGGACGATGACGGTAGCCACCACTAAGGCCGCCAGGTCGTCACGACCCCGGACAAAAAAAGGCGGCCCATGGCCGCCTTTTTTCTATCTACTCGATCTGAATCTGGTCGGGGAGGCAGGATTTGAACCTGCGACCACCTGCACCCCATGCAGGTGCGCTACCAGGCTGCGCTACACCCCGAGAGAGGCGGGA
>Ga0208330_1000403_pt1 | contig 20502 bp, 17 predicted proteins | sample DeeseametaMP1896_FD_184180 | JGI IMG/M metagenome (GOLD analysis project Ga0208330, IMG submission 184180) | Marine microbial communities from the Deep Pacific Ocean - MP1896 (SPAdes) | ecosystem: Environmental > Aquatic > Marine > Oceanic | place: East of Hawaii, North Pacific Ocean | collected...
ATCGGGACGGGCCAGCCTCTGGACTAGAAGTTCGCCGCGTCCAGTTCCATCAGCGGCGCCGCACCGGCCTTGACCTGGTTGATCAGCATCTCGGTTTCCGGATACAGCTTGGCGAAGTAGAACCGGGCTGTCGTCAGCTTGGATTGGTAGAACGCCTTGTCAGCGTCGTTGGCCGTATCCAGCTTGCGCATGGCGACGCTGGCCGAGAAGCACCAGGAGAACGAGAACACCAGGTGCCCGATGATGCGCAGGTAAGGCACCGCGGCTGCGCCGGCTTCGTCCGGGTTCTTCATCGCCTTCTGGCCGATCTCGGCGGTTAGCGTCTGCACCTGCACCGCCAGCTTGCCGAGCGGGTCGGTGAATTCCTTCATGCCCTCGTAGTCCGACTGGCGCATGATCAGTTCCTGGATCACCTTGCCGAACTTCATCAGCTTGGCACCCATGTCACCCAGCACCTTCCGGCCCAGCAAATCCAGCGCCTGAATGGTGTTCGTGCCTTCGTAGATCATGTTGATGCGCGCATCGCGCACGCACTGTTCCAGGCCCCATTCGGTGATGTAGCCATGTCCGCCCAACACCTGCATGGCCAGCGTGGTCGACTCGTAGCCATTGTCGGTAATGAAGCCCTTGACGACCGGCGTCAGCAATGAAACCAGATCATCGTTGTCCTTGCGCACGGACTCGTCCGGGTGCTTGTGCGACAGATCGATGGCGAGACCCGCCCAGTAGGTGAAGGCCCGCGCAGCCTCCACGTAGGCCTTCTGCGTCAGCAGCATGCGGCGAACATCCGGATGCACGATGATCGGGTCAGCCGGCTTGCCCGGGTTCTTGGGTCCGGTCAGTGAGCGGCCCTGAATCCGGTCTTTCGCGTAGGCCAGCGAGTTCTGATAGGCGAACTCGGCCAGGCCCAGCGACTGCATGCCCACACCCAGCCGTGCGCCGTTCATCATCACGAACATGGCTTTCAGGCCCTTGTTCGGTGCGCCGACCAGCCAGCCCTGCGCACCGTCGAAGTTCAGCACGGCGGTGGCGTTGCCGTGAATGCCCATCTTGTGTTCCAGCGAGCCGCATTTCACGCCGTTGCGTTCGCCGGGATTGCCGTCGGCATCCGGAATGAACTTGGGCACGACAAACAGCGAAATGCCCTTGGTGCCCTCGGGCGCATCCGGCAGGCGCGCCAGCACGAGGTGCACGATGTTGTCGGCCATGTCGTGCTCACCGGCCGAGATGAAGATCTTGGTGCCGTAGATGGCATAGGAGCCGTCGCCATTGTCGTCGGCCTTGGTCTTCAGGATGCCCAGATCGGTCCCGCAATGCGGTTCGGTCAGGCACATGGTGCCGGTCCATTCGCCCGAGACCAGCTTGGGCAGGTACAAGTCCTTGAGCGCATCCGTGCCAAAGGCCAAGAGCGCGGTGTAGGCGCCATGCGACAGCCCCGGATACATGCCCCAGGCCTGGTTGGAGGAATTGATCATCTCCATGAACGCGCTGGACAGCAGGTGCGGCAGACCCTGCCCGCCGTAGTTCACATCGGCTGCCAAGGACGGCCAGCCCGCTTCTACGTATTGCTTGTACGCGTCTTTAAAGCCGGTCGGCGTGGTGACGTTGCCATCCGCATCGAGCTTGCAGCCTTCGCGATCCCCCACCGCATTCAGCGGCTGGAGAATATCGGCGCAGAACTTGCCCCCCTCCTCCAACACCGCATCGACGGTTTCGGCATCGATGTCTTCGTGTTCGGGCAGTTTCGCCAGTTCCGCTTCAACATTGAGCATTTCATGAAGCACGAACTGCATGTCGCGCAGCGGCGGTGTGTATTGAGGCATTGAGCTGTCTCTCGAGTGTGTGAATTCGGTGGGGCCTTGCGGTGTCCGTCCTGGCCGGACACGGCCCGAGGCCGGGAATTGTGAACAACCCGGCGGCAAATCGACACATCTGACCAGACCCAGCGGGCTTGAATGCTGTAACGACCGGTACTTAGCCGACACGCCGCCTCGGTGAATCACCCGACCACCGCGCGATCTGCGCGCCAGAGGGCCTCAGAGCAAAGACGCCAGCACCGTCGAGGCGCGCGCCGCTGCGGCCGCGCGCTTCTCCACGCCCAGCTTTTCGAACAGGCGTTCCAGATGCTTGTTCACGGTGCGCGGGCTGATGCCCAAAATCTCGCTAATGTCGCGATTCGACTTGCCACGACTAATCCACAACAACACTTCGGCCTCGCGCTGGGTTAGCGGCAGGCTCTCGCGCAGTCGATCCGCCTCCAGTTGGGCCTGGGCATCCGTGTCTTCGAGTTGCTCCCGCAGCCGGTAGAGATACTCGTCCGGCCCCGTCGAACTGACGAAGGTGAACTGCAGGCGTCGTCCTGACCGCAGCAACCCACCACTGTGCGCCCCACGACGTAGATCGCTTAGCCAGCGTGCGACCTCCGCGGGCAGCAGCAGCTCCGGCGCTCCTGGTTCCGCGCCAAACACCTCGGCCAGCAGCTGGGCGGCCCGCGGCGTGCTCCAGCGCAGTTGCCCGGCAGCATCGGTGGACAGCAGAAACCGGCCGGTGGCATCCAGCGCCCGCTGGGATGCGTGGGCCTGGCGTGCGTTGTTCAGATGCACGTGAATCCGCGCCAGCAGTTCATCGACGATAATCGGCTTGGTCACATAATCCACGCCGCCGGCGTCCAGGCCCTGGATGACATGCTCGGTGTCCGACAGGCCGGTCATGAAGATCACCGGCACGTGGCTTAGCGACTGTTCACGTTTCAAGCGGCGACAGGTCTCGAAGCCATCGATGCCCGGCATGATGGCATCCATGAGCACCAGATCCGGGGTGATGCGGTCCACCAGTTGCAAGGCCGACTCGCCGTCCGTCGCCACCAACACCGTGGCGCCCACGGCATCGAGCGTGTCGGTTAGAAAGCTCAGGGTTTCCGGCGTGTCGTCGACCACCAGGACCAGATCGCGGGGCTGGGCATCAACGCGCATCGTGTTCCACCTCGTCAAGCGTCCGGACGAAGCGCTTGAGATCGAACTCAGCCACGATTTGCCGAAGCCGTGCGGCGAATCGACGGTGCCCGGTATCAGCCAGCTCCATTTCCTGCAGCTTGGCCTCGATGGCCCGCACATGACCGATTTCGCCCAGTTGGCGAAGATCCGCCAGGAATGGCAGGACGCTGGCGGGCGGCGGCTGGTGCGGCTGGTGACGCTGCGCCGATGCGGTTTCGTCCGCGGCGTACTCCCACTCCAGCGCCAGCAGCTGCCCGATGCACTCGATCAGTTCGTCGACATTGACGGGCTTGATCACAAATGCATCGTGCAGCGGGCCCGACGCACTGTGATCCTGCGCGTTGGCGGAGACCATCACGATCCGCACATCCGGGCGAGCGGACTCACGCAGCCTCCGCGCAACATCCCAGCCGCTTAGTCCGGGCATGGCAATGTCCAGCAGCACGATATCCGGCCGCAGATCCCTGGCCATGCTCAGTCCCTGCTCGCCGCCGCTTGCGCTGAACACGGTCAACCCCAGCGGCTCCAGTACGTCCCGATGCAGCGCCAGGTGTTCATGGTCGTTGTCCACCAACAGAATCCGCCGTCGCGCCCCTGCATAGCCGCGGATGCGGCGCGCCTGCGATGGCAGGGAGCGCGCATCGCTCGCGGACGGCAGTAGCAGCCGAACGACGAAACGACTGCCTTCACCGGGCGTGCTTTGCACGCTGATTTCGCCGCCAAGTATCTCGACGATGACCCGGGTGATCGTCAGCCCCAGGCCGCTGCCGGCCTGTGCCCGCGCCGCCGGGGTCGCGCCGCGCTCGAAGGGCCGGAAGATGGTCTCCAGATCCTCCGCGCGGATGCCGACACCGGTGTCGGTGACCACGAACTCCACCAGCTGACTGCTCGAATACCGGACCGTTAGCGTCGCACGCCCCGTCTCCGTGAACTTCACCGCATTGGACAGCAGGTTGATCAGCACCTGCCGCAGACGCTTCTCGTCGGTGTAGACATCCTGTGGCAGTTCGCCGAGACAGCGATAGTCGAACCCGATGCCCTTGGCCGCCGCCTGGACGCGGAACATGTCGGCAAGCTGTTCGAGAAAGTCGGCCAGCGCCACCCGGTCGCGATTGAGGCGGATACGGCCACGCTCGATCTTGGAGATGTCCAGCAACCCCTCGACCAGGGTGGACAAATGTTCGGCGCTGCGATGAATCACCCGCAACGCATTGGCGGGTGGGTTGTCGGGGTCGCGTTCCATCAGCTGCGCATAGCCGACAATGGCGTTGAGAGGCGAGCGGATCTCGTGGCTGATACCGAAGATGAAACGGCTCTTCGCCTCGTTCGCCGCCTCGGCGACTTCCTTGGCCCGTTGCAGGGCTGCATCGGTTCGCCGATGCGCCTCGATCTCGTCAAACAGCATGGTTGTCTGCCGCCGCGATTCCTGCTGCGCCTGATTCCGGCTTTCATGCGCGAGCACCATCAACCACGCGGCCACCCCCGACAGGATTAGCAGACTCAGGTAGACCAGCTTCAGCGTGACCGCGATGGCATCCCTGGCTTCGGGCTCGGAGGCGCCGAACTGCAGATAAATGAAGGCCAGCAGGCAGCCGATCACCACGTTGAACAATGCGAGAATGCCCAGAAACTGCCCCAGCCTCGCGCTAACCGCCACGGCCATTGTGTCGGGAAGCAGACGGCGCAGCGCCACGGAAATCTGCTGCCCGAAGCGGCTGTCCGTCTTGCAGATGTCATGGCAGCGCGCCTCAAGGGTGCAGCAAAGCGAACAGATCGGACCATCGTAGGCTGGGCACATCGCCATGTCCGGCTGCTCAAACCGGTTCTCGCAGATCACGCAGCGCAGGTCCGCCCCGTCGGCGGCGAGCGCCTCGGGTTCGCGCGCCAGGTAATACCGCCCGCCCGTGGCCCAGGCGATGGCCGGCGCCAGAACAAAGGCTGTCAGCAGGCCGGCAAAGGGCGCAGCCGCCTGCAGTGCCGGCCCGAACACGCCAGCGTAGGCTGCCGTGGATACGAGGATGGAACCCGACATTGCGCCGATACCCACCGGATTGATGTCGTACAAATGGGCGCGCTTGAACTCGATGCTCGGGGGGCTTAGACGCAGTGGCTTGTTGATCACTAGATCGGCGGTCAAGGCACCGATCCAGCCCACCGCGAAATTGGCATAAAGCACCAGAATGCTGGTGATGACGGCAAAGATGCCGATCTCCATGAGCAGCAGCGCCAGCAGGACGTTGAACACCAGCCAGACCACGCGACCCGGGTGGGCGTGGGTCAGCCGCGAAAAGAAGTTCGACCAGGCAATCGACCCGGCGTAGGCGTTGGTGACATTGATCTTGAGCTGACAGACCACAACGAACAAAGCCGTCAGCACCACGGCCGCCATGGGCGACCCCAGCATCTGCCCGAAGGCCAGCCGGAACATTTCCGTGGGCTGCTCTGCCTGCAGCGCCGTCAGGCCGCTATCGATCGCCCACCAGGCCAGCAACGAGCCCAGGACCAGCTTGGCACCGCCCATGAACACCCAACCCGGCCCGGCGCCGACCATGGCCGCCCACCATGCGCGGGCACTGGTGCGGCGGCGGTCGGGAAGAAAACGCAGATAGTCCGCCTGCTCGCCGATCTGCGGCAACAGCGACAGCAAGGTCGATGCCGCCGCCGCGAACAGCAGCGGATCAAGCCCCCCGCTGCCATGCGCACCGCGATAATCGGTCCACTCCCGGAAGATTTCGGGCTGGGCCAGTAGCAGGTAGATCACCGGCGAGAATTGCAGGAGCAGCCAGATGGGCTGCGTCGCGATCTGCATTTTGTTGATGAAACTAATGCCGTACAGCGCAATCGGAATCACCCCCAGGGCGCTGATGATATGCGCCAGCCACAGCGGAATGCCGAACGCCATGGCCAGCGCCGCGGACATGATCGTCGCCTCGATGGCGAACAGGATGAACGTGAACGACGCATAGATGAGCGATGTGATCGTCGAGCCCATGTACCCGAAGCCGGCGCCGCGGGTTAGCAGGTCGATATCCAGGCCGTAGCGCGCCGCGTAATGGTTGATCGGAAGACCGATCAGAAACATCACGGCACAGACCAGCACGATCGCACTCACCGCGTTGAGAAAACCGAACTGGAGCGTCAGACCGCCGCCGATGGCCTCACAGGCGAGAAACGCGATGGCTCCAAAGGCGGTATTGCCGATCCGGAACGCCGTCCAGCGCCGCGCCTTGTCCGCGGTGTAGCGGAGCGCGTAGTCCTCCAGGGTCTGGGACGCCGCCCACTTGTTGTACTGACGGCGTTCGCGAACAATGCGTTGCGTCGCGGTCAAGACCGGCGCTCCGCCGCGATTAGACTAGGCTTAGCAAACCGCTTGCACCCACGAATCCGCCCACGGCGCCCGCCAGCGGGCCGAGCATCGCGCCGCGAGAGCGCCCTGCCAGACCGCCGAGCGCAAGCAATCCGGCCGATGCCAGCAGCAATCCTGTTGCATACATCCATGTATTCAATCCTCCCGGCATTTCCACGCCGTGGGCCACACCGTGATAAAGCACCGCGACACCCACAAGCCCCTGCAATCCCATGGCCGGGCGAATGCCGGTGGCAACCAGAGCACCGAGCAGCAGCACCGACAAGGCCAGCCCGAGTTCCAGCGCCGGCGGCGCCCAGCCCAGGCAGCCGAGCAGCGCCCCAAACGCCATGAGCCCTAGCGTCGCCAGCAGCACACGGTACCGCGGTACAACCGCGCCGTGGGTGGCGGAAAAACCGATCAGCAGCAACAGCATCAGGTGGTCGGCGCCAGTCAACGGGTGAAGCAGGCCTGGCAGCAGCCCGCCGGAGGGCTGCGCATCAAAGGAGTGCGCCAGCAATGGTTCGGCAAGTAGCAGGCCCGCCAAGGCCGCTCCGGTCAGCTTGATCCTGTGCATTCAGATGGTCTCCGGCAGTGGCCGGCGCGCGAGTCCGCCGGCGTGGATGATGAACTCGGCAATCCTGTGCAAACCGATGTTCTGCTTGAGATTAGTGAACTCGAACGGCCGCTCCCCGCGCATGCGCCGGGCGTCGCGATCCATCACGTCCAGGCTCGCGCCCACCAGCGGCGCCAGGTCAATCTTGTTGATCACTAGCAAATCGGAGCGGGTGATGCCGGGACCGCCCTTGCGCGGGATCTTGTCGCCGGCCGACACGTCAATCACGTAGATGGTGATGTCGGCGAGTTCCGGGCTGAACGTGGCGGCGAGATTGTCGCCGCCGCTTTCGATGAAGATTAGTTCCAGCCCAGGAAACCGTTGCTGCATCTGCGCCACGGCCGCCAGATTGATGCTGGCGTCCTCACGAATCGCCGTGTGCGGACAGCCCCCGGTTTCCACCCCCATGATCCGCTCCTGGACCAGCGCACCGGCGCGGGTCAGGAACTCGGAGTCCTCGCGGGTGTAAATGTCATTGGTGATGGCCGCGATGTCGTAGGCATCGCGCAGCAGCTTGCACAGCCGTTCGGTGAGCGCGGTCTTGCCGGAGCCCACCGGCCCGCCGATCCCGATTCGCAAGGGGCCATGTGCCGGACGGGGACCGGCCGATTCGTGCAGATGCAGCGATCGATTCATGAGCGGAACAACCTCGTGTACTGGGTTTCGTGTCGCAGGGAACACACTTCAACAATGGGGGCGCTGGTCCCCAGCGCGTCCAGCGGCGTGCGCAGCGCGCGGTCGCAAACCGCCTCCACCTGGGAGGCGAGCAACGCGATCGCCATCTGGCCGTCGGTTTGTCCCAACGGGATCAGACGAACACCGGCGGAGACCAGATTGGCGGCGATGCCGTGCAAGCAGGCCGCCAATCCGGCACGGACCGGTATGCCATGGGCCGCGCAGGCGACGGCGAGAACCGCCGCATGCGCCACGGGCCGACCTGCAAAGGTCTCGGCCATGCGATCCAGGGCCGGATGCGGCCAGGCCGCACGTGTGGTTCGCAAAAAGGCCTCGCCCTGCTGCCAGGCCTCCCGCGCAGTCTCGGCCGAACCGCGGAAGGCAGCGGCCAGTTCGACCTGCCGGGCCAGCGTGTCGGGATCGTCGGCCGCAGCATGAATCTGCGCGAACAACACGGCGTCAACCCAGCCGCCCCCTTGCCCGATCACGGTGGCCACATAGTCGATCAATGCGTCACGGTCGGCGACGCTGCCGCATTCCACCGCCCATTCCAGGCCGTGGCTGTAGCTGAATGCGCCAATGGGATAGCTGGGCGACGTCCAGGCCAGCAGACGGTAGAGCGCGCCGAATGGCTTTGTGGCCGGCATCGTTTCAGTGCGCATGCCCGTGTCCTCCGGGCGCGTAGGCCCCTGGCTCGGGAGTGAATGGCGCTTGTCGCGCATCCACCCGGGCACCAAGGCCGCGTAGCATGTCGGCAATGACATGGTCGTAGCGGATCACGATGCTGTGCGGGGCAATCTGCGCCGGCAGGTGGCGATTGCCGATATGCCAGGCCAGCCGCATCAGCGCTGCCGGCGTCGCGGCGGTCACATTCAGCACGGCCTCATCCGCAGCCGCCACCTCGACCACCCGACCGTCGGAGAGCAGCAGGCCATCCCCCTGTTGCAACACCACAGCGCGGGGAAGATCGAGCAGAAACTCGGTACCCGCCTGCGCGGTGTAGCGGAAGCGCCGCCGGTGGCGCGCATCAAAATCCAGTGCAATGCGGTCGACCCGGTGCGCCGGATCCCAGTGTGCGGCCGGCAGCACTTCGGTGGCGCATGGCAGACACTGCGCCGCCATCAGAACAGGAAATACCGCTGCGCCATGGGCAGGACATCCGCCGGCTCACAGCGCAGCTGCTCACCATCCGCGCGCACGGCATAGGTTTCCGGGTCGACTTCAATCTCGGGCGTGGCGTTGTTGAGCACCATGCTGCGCTTGCCGATACCGTCCCGGGTGTTGCGCACGGCCGCCACGGGACGCTGCAGCCCGAGGCTCGCCGCCACCCCATCGTCGATGGACGCGGCGCTGACGAACAGCAGCGCGGACTCCAGCCCGGCCCGCCCCAGCGCACCGAACATGGGCCGGTAGTGCATGGGTTGCGGCGTGGGAATGCTGGCATTGGGGTCGCCCATCGCCGCGACGACGATGGAGCCTCCCTTGACCACCAGGTCCGGCTTCACGGCAAACAAGGCAGGATCCCACAGCACGAGATCGGCGAGCTTGCCGACCTCGATTGAACCGACTTCATCGGCGATGCCATGCGCGATCGCCGGATTAATCGTGTACTTGGCGATGTAGCGCCGTGCACGGTGGTTGTCGGCGGCGGCGTCATCCTCCGGCAAGGCGCCACGCTGACGCTTCATCTTGTCGGCCGTCTGCCAGCAGCGAATGATTGTTTCGCCGACCCGGCCCATGGCCTGGCTGTCCGAGGCCATCATCGAGAAGGCACCGAGGTCGTGCAGGATGTCCTCGGCGGCAATGGTCTCCTTGCGAATACGGCTTTCGGCGAAGGCCACATCCTCGGCGATCCGAGGGTCCAGGTGATGACAGACCATGAGCATGTCCAGATGCTCATCCAGCGTGTTCACCGTGTACGGCCGGGTAGGATTGGTGCTGGACGGCAGCACATTGGCGAGGCCAGCCACGCGGATGATGTCCGGGGCGTGGCCACCCCCGGCGCCTTCGGTGTGAAACGCGTGGATTGTGCGGCCGGCGAATGCCGCAATCGTGCTTTCGACAAATCCCGATTCATTGAGCGTATCGGTGTGCAGCGTGACCTGAACATCCATGGCATCGGCCACGCCAAGACAGCTGTCGATGGCCGCGGGGGTCGTGCCCCAATCCTCATGCAGCTTTAGGCCGCAGGCCCCTGCGCGAACCATTTCCTCCAGCGCCAGCGGCCGGCTCGCATTGCCCTTGCCGAACAGGCCGATGTTCACCGGCAGTGCCTCGGCGGCCTGCAACATGCGGCCGATGTGCCAGGCCCCCGGCGTGCACGTCGTCGCCAGGGTGCCATGGGCGGGTCCGGTGCCGCCGCCCAGCATGGTCGTCACACCGGCCGCAATCGCTTCGTCGGCCTGCTGCGGACAGATGAAGTGGATATGCGCATCGATACCGCCGGCGGTGAGAATCTTGCCCTCCCCGGCGATGATTTCGGTACCCGGCCCGATCACGATGTCGACGCCCGGCTGGACATCGGGATTGCCGGCCTTGCCAATGTGGCTGATGCGACCATCCCGAATCGCGACATCGGCCTTGATCACGCCCCAATGATCGAGAATCAGGGCGTTGGTGATCACGGTGTCGGCCGTGCCTTCCGCCCGGGCAGCCTGGCTTTGACCCATGCCGTCACGAATGACCTTGCCGCCACCAAACTTGACCTCTTCACCGTAGATCGTGCGGTCTTCCTCAACCCGGATGAACAACGTGGTATCCGCCAATCGCAGGCGGTCCCCCACCGTGGGGCCGAACATGCCGGCATAGGCCGGCCGACTGATGCTGCAAGCCATGTCAGCGTTCCTCCGCAGCATCCAGGGCACCCATGACCGCCCCCCGGAAACCAAAAACCTTGCGGGCGCCGCGGTAGGGCACCAATGCGACCTTTCGCGACTGACCCGGCTCAAAGCGGATCGCCGACCCGGAGGGAATGTCCAAACGCAGACCGCGGGCGCGCTCGCGGTCGAACTGCAGCGCCGGGTTGACCTCGTAGAAGTGGTAGTGACTGCCGACCTGCACCGGCCGATCGCCGCTGTTGGCAACCAGCAGCGACACCGATGCCTGCCCGGCATTGAGCGTGATGTCGCCCTCCGCGCAGCGCAGCTCGCCAGGCTGGAACGCTGCGCCATCGCCACGGATTGGTGCGTGCACGGTCACCAGTTTGGTGCCGTCCGGAAACGTCGCCTCAACCTGCACCTCGTGAACCATCTCGGCAATCCCGTCCATGACCTGCGAGCGGTGTAATACCTCGGCCCCCGCCTGCATTAGCTCGGCAACGCTGCGGCCGTCGCGCGCCCCCTCCACGACTGTGTCGCTGATCAGGGCAATGGCTTCGGGGTAGTTAAGCCGCACGCCGCGCGCCAGGCGCCGGCGCGCCACATCGGCCGCCATGGCCAGCAGCAACTTGTCCTTTTCTCTGGGCGTCAGATTCATCGCGTCCTCAACAAAGCCAGACCTGGGGCATGCGGTTACAGCAGCCGCCTGCCTGCGCACGCAGATGCGCCGCAAGCTGTTTGACCGCGCGGCGCAGCTGCGTCGCGTCCGTCGCCAGCAGGCGGATGATGAGAATGTCGTTGTGCACGCCGGCCCCGCCCTCGACGTCCAGGACATCGAGTTCGGCGCGTACCGCGTCGAGCAAATCGCCGGCATCCCGGCCGGCGTAGAGCAGCGTCGCTAGCGCCTGGTAGGCGCCCAGCGCGAACGCGCGGCCGCGTGCCTCGGCGGGATCATCCCAGTGCCAGGCATCCGCCCAGATCAACTCGCCGTCCCGGCGAATCCGCCAGGCATCGTGCAGCGTCCCACTGCTGTAGGTTTCCCCCATGGCTTGGCGTCCGAGCACCAGACTTTCCACCGCCAGGCAGCGCGCATCACCGCTCAGCGTGATTTCGGTGGTCCGGTGCAGCCGACTTTGATCAAAGAGGATGGTTTCCTGCGCCAGCCACTCGGCCCAGGCGCCGCCTGCAACCTGTAGGTCGATGCGGATGACTGTGGCCGGCGCATCCGGTTCGGCCCGATAAAGCTTTTCCGCTGCCTGGGTGGCGAAACAGGCCGCCGCCCCGGGCTCGACGGACAATGCGATGTCCAGCTGGTCTCCTCCGGTGAGGCCGCCACTGGTGGTGAGCAGCACGGCCTGGACGGGGTCGCCCGCTTCGACGCGGGGGAACAAGACCCGACAGGGTGCGCGCTGAAACAGCCTGCCCAGCGTCGAGTGGCCGCTGGCGCATGCGACGAACGACAGCCGCAGCGCGCCGTGAACGCGCTGCGCCGGTGTCTCCGGAATCGCCTCCGTGCCCGGCGCTGTGTCTGCCCATGCCTGCGTCAATGCCACCCCTGGCCCTTTGGCTGAAAGCGTGAGCGGCAGTTTGGCGCGACCGTCCTGCCGTGGCTCTACGTCAAATACCCCATACCGCGATCCGGAGCGGCGGCATAGCGTGGCCCGGCATTAGCCAGACGAACCAAAGAGTTCGCAGGCCAGCGGCGCCGCAGAGCGCCACAGGACGGACGGGGGGCGAACAACGCAATCAGCAGGGATCGGGCAGTCCCGCGTTCACACATCAATAGGGAAGTTGTGACATGAACAAACCAATGAACAGGTGTGCCCACACCCATCCGGCATCGGCCGGTTGGCTGGCGGGCGCACTGCTCGTCGGCGCGATGGGCCTCCCGCTGCAGGCCAATGCGCAGACCACCGTTGAACTGCCGCCGGTGACCGTCGGGGCGGGCATGCGGACGAGCTTCACCAGCACCGACACCGACGGCGCAGCGGACGATGTCAACGATTTCAACCTGAACAGCGTTCGGCTCTATCTCAGCGGCCAGGCCACGGAGACGATTTCGTTCAGCTTCAACACCGATTACAACGCCAGCACGAACGCGGTCACGGTGATCGACGCAGTCGGCCAATTCGCGTTTTCGCCGCAATTCAATATCTGGGCGGGTCGCTTCCTGCCCCCTAGCGACCGCGCGAATCTCTACGGCCCTTATTACGCCAACGCCTGGAATTTCGCCGCTGACGGCGTGCAGGACGGTTTTCCGTTCGTGTCAGCCGGTCGCAACGATGGCGTCGCCTACTGGGGCAATTTCTCGCGCCTGAACGTATCGCTGGGCGTGTTCGACGTGCCGTCGACCAAGGCCGGCGGCGCCGAACCCAGTGACACCGTGTTCGCCGGACGGCTGCACTTGAGTCTGTGGGACATCGAGTCCGGCTATTACCTCAACGGCACCTACTACGGCGACAAGGACATTCTCTCCTTCGGCGTGGCCACGCACAGCATCAGCGGCGATACCGCGGTGACCTTTGACGGCCTGATGGAGAAAAAGCTGGGCAATGCGGGTGTGGTCACGCTGGAAGGCGAATACGCCACCTATGAAGGCGCTGCCGGCGGCTACGGCTCTCCGGTGCCGTTCTCCGAAAGCGACGGCTATTTCGTGCTTGGGGCCTACCTGTTCCCGAAGCCGGCGGGCATGGGGCAGTTCCAGGTCCTGGCCAAGCTCGGCACCACGACCTATGACACGGCCGGCGGCGACATGGAGCTGGAGACCAGCGAGCTCAATCTGAACTACATCATCAAGGCGTTCAACGCCCGCCTGTCGCTGTTCTACCTCGACCAGAGTTTCGAGGATGCCGACAGCACGCAACTGGGTCTGGGTCTGCAACTGCAGATGTAAGCCACCCCCCGAATTCGAAGGAGTGATCTCATGCAACGCAAAACCCTTATCAAGACGCTCGCCGCCAGCCTGATGGCGCCGGTGATCAGCTTTTCCGCCCAGGCGGCGGACACCATCAAGGTGGGCGTACTGCACTCGCTGTCCGGCACCATGGCCATTTCCGAAACCACGCTCAAGGACACGGTCCTGATGCTGGTCGAGGAGCAGAACAAGAAAGGCGGCCTGCTCGGCAAGCAACTGGAAGCCGTGGTGGTCGACCCGGCCTCGAACTGGCCATTGTTCGCCGAAAAAGCCCGCGAGCTGATTTCCAAGGAGCAGGTTGATGTCATCTTCGGCTGCTGGACCTCGGTGTCGCGCAAATCCGTGCTACCGGTGATCGAGGAACTCAACGGCCTGATGTTCTACCCGGTGCAGTACGAAGGCGAGGAATCCTCCCGCAACGTCATCTACACCGGCGCTGCGCCGAACCAGCAGGCCATCCCGGCCGTCGACTACCTGATGAAGGAACTGGAAGTCGAGCGCTGGGTACTCGCCGGGACGGACTATGTCTATCCGCGCACCACGAACAAGATTCTCGAGGCCTACCTGAAGGCCCAGGGCGTGGCCGACGACGACATCCTGATCAACTACACGCCATTCGGGCATTCGGACTGGCAAAGCATTGTCTCGGAGATCAAGGCCTTCGGCTCCACCGGCAAGCCCACGGCCGTGGTGTCCACGATCAATGGGGACGCCAACGTGCCGTTCTACAAGGAATTGGCGAACCAGCAGATCTCGGCGGAAGACATCCCTGTCGTCGCGTTCTCGGTGGGCGAGGAAGAACTGTCCGGCATCGACACCGGACCGTTGGTCGGGCATCTGGCCGCATGGAACTACTTCATGAGCGTCGATGAGCCGGTCAACGAGGCGTTCATCGACCAGTGGCACGCCTTCATCGGCAACAAGAAACGCGTCACCAATGACCCCATGGAAGCGACCTACGTCGGCTTTAACCTGTGGGCCAAGGCGGTGACCAAATCGGGCACCACGGACGTGGACACCGTAATCAAGACACTGCCGGGTCTGAAGACGCCGAACCTGACCGGTGGCACGGCGGAACTGCTGCCCAACCACCACATCACCAAGCCCGTGCTGATCGGCGAGATCCAGGATGACGGCCAGTTCGATGTGGTGTTCGACACGGAGGCCGTTGCCGGCGATGCCTGGTCGGATTTCCTGCCCGGGTCCAAGGCCATTGAGGCCGACTGGGTCAAGCTGAACTGCGGCAACTACAACACCAAGTCCAAGAGTTGTTCGGGTCAGAACTACTGATCCGGGCACGCACGCCCATGGAGTAACCGTCTTGGGCCTGCTGACGCATGTGCCCGCATGCCCGGCAGGCCCCTCTTTTCGTCGTAGGACAGCTCATGCGCATCCATGCACTAATCGCCTACAGCCTGCTCGCCGTCGCCCTGCTCGGTGCGAGTCCGGCGACCGCGCAACCGGCCGACGCAGCCCTGGACTCGGCGCTGCGAGAAGTCGCGACCGCGGGGTACCGCAGCAAGGCAAGGCTGGTGGAACAGCTCGTGATCGAGCGCCACCCCAGCACCCGCGCGATCCTCGCGGCGCTGCTCGACAACCGGCTCTACACCCGCGAGGCCGATGGCGCCGTGTTCATCATTGAGGAACGCCCGGAGGATCAACTCGCGTTGACCAACCCGGTCAGCCTAGAGCCCGCCGGCACCGTCGACAACGACGGATTCGAACGCATCCGCACCAATATCACGCTGCGCAAGGCACTGAAGCAGGCGATCGCGCGCTTCGACCTCGGTGACGATGACGCCACCGTCCGCGCGGCGGCAGTCGACAAGATGAGCGGCGACCTTGATGCCGACAGCGTGGGGCTGCTCAGGGCGCAACGCGACATCGACACCAGCGACCGCGTCCGCAGACGGATCGACGTTGCGCTGGCGCTACACGCGCTGGGCACGGACGACCCGCAGGCGCAGGCCGCCGCGCTGGATACCCTGGACGACGAATACAGCCATACCGTCTACAACCGGCTGCAACCGCTATACGCGGATGGCGCACAAACCCCGCCGGCGTTGCGGCAGCGGGCCCGCGCACTCGCCGAACGCATCGATGCCAGACGCAGCGTTTACGGCTGGCTGGAGACACTGTTCTTCGGCCTAAGCCTGGGGTCGGTGCTGGTCCTGGCCGCGATCGGTCTGGCCATCACCTTCGGCGTAATGGGTGTGATCAACATGGCTCACGGCGAATTGATCATGCTGGGCGCCTACACGACCTATGTATTGCAACTGGCGTTGCCCGGACACATCGGCCTGGCACTGCTGCTGTCGGTACCGGCCGCGTTTCTGGTCTCCGGACTGGTCGGCGTCGGCATCGAGCGCGGCATCGTCCGCTTTCTTTACGGCAGACCGCTGGAGACCCTGCTTGCCACCTTCGGACTGTCGCTCATCCTCCAGCAGGTGGTCCGCTCAATCTTCTCTCCGCTGAACCGCTCGGTGACATCGCCGGAGTGGATGCAGGGACTACTCCAGATCAATGCCCTGTTCGCGGTGACCTGGAACCGCTTGATCATCATTGTGTTCACGGCGCTGGTGTTCGGCCTGCTGTGGCTGGTGCTGAGCAAGACCTCGCTGGGGCTGAAAGTACGCGCGGTGTCGCAGAACCGCGCCATGGCCCGCGCCATGGGCATCCGCAGCGAGCGCGTGGACGCGCTGACCTTTGGCCTGGGTTCGGGCGTCGCCGGTGTCGCCGGCGTGGCCTTGTCACAGCTGACGAATGTCGGCCCCAACCTCGGTCAGGCCTACATCGTCGATTCGTTCATGGTCGTGGTGTTTGGCGGAGTCGGCAACCTCTGGGGCACGCTGATCAGCGGCCTGTCCCTGGGTGTGATCAACAAGCTGCTGGAACCGCATGCAGGCGCTGTCATGGCGAAAATCCTGGTGCTGCTGTTCCTGATCCTGTTCATCCAGCGCAAACCCCGAGGCCTGTTTCCCCAGAAGGGCCGCTCGGCGGAGGGTCACTAATGCGCCGTTCCATGTTCTACGGGGATACCGGCGGCCGGATCATGCTGGGCGTGCTGGCGGTGATGGCGATCGTCGTCCCGCTACTCAACCTCGCCGTCCCCGCCGACTCCGCGCTCCACCTGTCGACCTACTGGGTGACCCTGCTGGGCAAATACCTTTGCTATGCCCTGCTGGCGGTCGCCATCGATCTGATCTGGGGCTCCTGCGGCATTCTCAGCCTCGGACATACGGCGTTTTTTGCCCTGGGCGGCTATGCCATGGGGATGTACCTGATGCGGCAAATCGGTGATCGGGGTGTCTACGGCAATCCGGACCTGCCCGACTTCATGGTCTTTCTCAACTGGGACAGCCTGCCCTGGTACTGGACCGGCTTCGACCAGTTCTGGTTTGCGATGATCATCGCCGTGCTGGCCCCGGGTCTGCTGGCCTTTGGCTTCGGCTGGCTGGCCTTTCGCTCCCGCGTCACCGGCGTGTACCTGTCGATCATCACCCAGGCGCTAACCTATGCGCTGATGCTGGCCTTCTTTCGCAACGAAATGGGCTTTGGCGGCAACAACGGGCTCACGGACTTCAAAGACCTGCTGGGCTTTGACCTGCAGACCGACGCCGCGCGCATCGGCCTTTATCTGGCCTCGGTGATCGCGCTGACACTGGGCTATTTGAGTGGCCGCTACATCGTCACCTCGCGCTACGGGCGCGTGGTGGCGGCGATTCGCGATGCCGAAGCCCGTGCCCGGTTCGTCGGCTACCGGGTCGATCACTACAAGCTGGCCCTGTTCACCTACTCGGCCGTGCTGGCCGGGGTGGCCGGCGCGCTATACGTCCCGCAGGTCGGCATCATCAATCCGGGCGAGTTCTCGCCGATCAACTCCATCGAGGCTGTGGTGTGGGTAGCGGTCGGCGGACGCGGCACCTTGTTCGGCGCGGCACTGGGCGCTGGCCTGGTGAACTACGCCAAGACCTGGTTCACCGCCGCCATGCCCGAGATCTGGCTCTATGCACTGGGCACGCTGTTCGTCGTGGTCACAGTGTTTCTACCGCAGGGCGTCGTCGGTCTGCTCGGCCGACTGCGCCGCAAACGGACGACGCCATGAATGTACTGGGCGCAATCCGCGACTTCGCGGACCGCGAAAAAACCTTCGACTTCGTCAACCGCCCGATCCGTCCATCGCGTCCCGACGTGACCCACGGCACCATACTCTACGTCGAGGACGTGACCGTCAGCTTTGACGGTTTTCGCGCACTGAACGAGCTGACGCTTTATGTGAACGCCGGTGAACTGCGCTGCATCATCGGCCCAAACGGTGCGGGCAAGACGACGATGATGGATGTCATCACCGGCAAGACCCGCCCCGACACCGGCACGGCCTGGTTCGGACAGGACGTCGATCTGCTGCGCATGTCCGAGCCGGAGATTGCCCTGGCGGGCATCGGGCGCAAGTTTCAGAAACCCACGGTGTTCACCGAGCACAGCGTGTTCGAGAATCTCGAGCTATCCGCTGCCGGAAGCCGCACCGTGCTGGCCACGTTGTTCCGTCCACTCACCGACACACAGCGCGACCGGATCGCCGAAACCCTAACCCTGATCGGGCTTGCGGATGTTAGCGACCGCCAGGCCGGCAGCCTGTCCCACGGCCAGAAGCAATGGCTGGAAATCGGCATGCTGCTGATGCAGGACCCGAAGCTGTTGCTGGTCGACGAGCCCGTCGCGGGCATGACCCCGCAGGAGGTCGAGCGCACGGCCGAGCTCCTGGTCTCGCTGGCCGGTGAGCGGTCGGTGGTCGTGGTCGAGCACGACATGGCCTTCGTCCGCTCCATCTCGCGCACGGTGACGGTGCTGCACGAGGGCAGCGTACTGGCCGAGGGCAGCATCGACGAGGTGCAGGCCAATCCGCGCGTGGTCGAGGTCTACCTGGGAGCCGAGGCATGCTGACACTGCGCGGGGTCAATCAGTTCTACGGTGGCAGCCACATCCTCTGGGACGTGGACCTGGATGTGCCCAGCGGCCGCATCACCTGCCTGATGGGGCGCAATGGCATGGGCAAGACCACCCTGCTCAAATGCGTCATGGGCCTGTTGCCCATCCAGGACGGTGACATCCTGCTGGAAGAGACGCCGCTGCACCCCTTGGCCGCGGAGCGTCGCGCCTCGCTAGGCGTCGGCTATGTGCCGCAGGGCCGCGAGATCTTCGGCCAGCTCACCGTCGAGGAGAATCTTCGGCTGGGGCAGTTCGTCCGCAAGTCCGGTCAGGCAGCGGCCTTGGAACGTGTCTACACGACCTTTCCGGTGCTCAAGCAAATGGCCCGCCGCCGTGGCGGGGACTTGTCGGGCGGTCAGCAGCAGCAGCTGGCCATTGGCCGCGCGCTGATCTTCGACCCCAAACTGCTCATCCTGGACGAACCCTGCGAAGGGATACAGCCGAACATCGTCGCCGAAATCGGCGATTTGCTGCGACGCCTCAACAACGACACCGGGCTGACTGTGCTGCTGGTCGAGCAAAAGCTCCCCTTCGCGCGCCGCGTGGCCGATGGCTTTCGCATTCTCGACAAGGGCCGTCTGGTCGCCGACGGTGACATCGCGGGACTGAGTGACGAGCTGGTCGCGCGGCATTTGTCGGTCTAGCGCAGCGGCGCGTGGCGCTAAGCACGGCTTCTGAACATCGCTGAAGCCCAACCCCATGGTGGTGGTGCTTGGCGCGGACGCGCCCTGCGTTCATCGCGGGAGGCTCGCGGGACCCCAGCCTGTTGATCGCCGCCTGCCGCGGTCGCTTGCTGCGATGCCGGCGAGCCGGGAGTCGGCGCGCGCCGTTCACCGGACCGCCAGGCGCCCCCAACACCACGATTGCCCGGGCTGGGCATCGCATTCTGAGCTTGAACCACGGCCAACGCGTCGGCGCGATCTACACACTTTCTTGACACGCGTGCGGCAAAACTCGGGGCGCCAGACATGCGGCGGGACCGGATGCACCGGAACAGCGGTCCAGCGACAACGGGGAGCTCACCATGCACGACATAGCGCTGATTTCAGCCGACCAGACCTGGCTGCTGCTGGCCATTCTGTTGACGGCGGCGGCCGTGGGGCTGTGGGCGGATCGCCAGCGCTGGGGCAGCCGGATATCCGGGGCTGTGGTGTCGATTCTGATCACCTTTGTGCTAACCAACACCGGCATCGTGCCGGTCGCCGCGCCGCTTTATGACCAGGTGTGGGGCATCGCCGTGCCGCTGGCCATCCCGCTGCTGTTGTTGCGGGCGGACCTGCGGCGCATTGCCCGCGAGGCCGGGCCGATGCTGCTGGCCTTCCTGATCGGCGCCACGGGCACGGTTGCCGGCGTGTTGCTGATGCGCCATGTGCTGGACCTGGGCACGCTGGATGCACAGTTGTCCGCGGTGTTTGCTGCGACCTACATCGGTGGTTCGATGAACTTCGCAGCCACCGCGCAAGCCGTGGAGCTGACGGATGGCGCCATACTCAGCGCCGCCGTGGCGGCCGACAACCTGCTGATGACGCTGTTCTTCATCGTCTTGTTTGCCCTGCCCGGCATACCGGCTATCGCAGGTCGCTTTCCCGCACCAGCGGCTCGTATTGCCCAGCTGTCGCCCATGCAAGCCCGCGCCCCGGATACCGGTTCACTGGCCAACGGTCTCGCCTTCGCCGCCACCGTCTGCGCCATCGGGTTCGCGGTGCAGGCGCTTTCGGGTGTGCGGGGCTCGGCTATCCTGGTCATCACCGTGTTGTCGGTGGCGCTTGCGACCACGCGCCCTGCCACGGCGACCCGCCTGACCGCCGCCGAACCCTTCGGTTATCTGCTGATGCAGGTGTTCTTCGCGACCATCGGCGCCAGTGCCAACGTCTGGGTGGCGATGTCCGCCGGTCCGACCGTGTTCTTTCTGGCAGCGGGCGCGCTCAGCGTCCACCTGCTGGTCACGCTGGTCGGCGGGCGGATTGCCGGCTTGTCTCTGCCCGAGTTGGTCGTCGCTTCGAATGCCAATCTCGGCGGACCGACGACAGCGGCCGCAATGGCGGCGGGCAAGCATTGGCCGGGATTGGTCACGCCTGCGGTGCTCGTGGGCACCCTGGGCTATGCGGCGGGGACGCTGGTCGGCGTGACGCTGGCGGGGCTGCTGGGCTAGC
>Ga0208330_1000409_pt1 | contig 20219 bp, 20 predicted proteins | sample DeeseametaMP1896_FD_184180 | JGI IMG/M metagenome (GOLD analysis project Ga0208330, IMG submission 184180) | Marine microbial communities from the Deep Pacific Ocean - MP1896 (SPAdes) | ecosystem: Environmental > Aquatic > Marine > Oceanic | place: East of Hawaii, North Pacific Ocean | collected...
GGAGACGGTCAATTCCCCGTCCCTGATCGCCTTGTCATCCGCCGACCCCTGGGACAGCCAGGTCGCTTGTGTGATCGAACCGGACCTGCTGTTCTCGGTGCTGGAGATCATGCTGGGCGGCCGCCGGGCCTCGCGCGATCACTGGCAGCCGCGCAACCTGACGGCCATCGAGCAGAAACTCGGGTTGCGGCTGGCCGAACTCTGTCTCGAGGCGCTCAGCCTCTGCTTTGCCGATATCAGCCCGGTCACGTTCACGACCCATGCGCTGGAATCCAACCCCAAGTCGCTGATGCTGGCGCCGCCTCGGACCGCAACCCTGCGGGTCCGCCTGAGCCTGAGTTTCGAAGACCGCGTGGGACACATCACCCTGATCCTGCCGTATGGCGACCTGGACGACGTGAGCGCCAAGTGGTCCCAGCCTTTCCTCGATGCACGGTTGAGCGGCGACAGCTCGGCCCGGACCGAGATGAACACGCAACTTTCGGGGACGACCGTGACCGTGACCGGTGTCTTGCAGGAAATGTCCATTCCACTGCGCAAGGTGCTGAACTGGACGCCGGGCGAGGTGATCGACCTCGGCATGACGATCGACACGCCGGTGATCGGGAAGGTGAACGCGCAACCGATTTTCCAGGCGTCCTTCGGACAAAGGAGCAACGGGGCGCTGGCGCTGCGGGTCATTCGATCGCTGCTGCCGGAGACCCGGACAGAGGAGGGCAAAGATGCTTCCGACACTGATTGACTTCATCATCGTGGTGCTGCTGATCGGCACCCTGGTCTATGCCTACCTTCTGGACCGGCGCGTCCGCACCCTGATGCTCGCCCTGCGGGAGATGGAGCCGATGGTCGGCGCCTTCTCCAGCGCGGTGGACCAGTCGGCCCGCTCGATCGAGGATTTGCGCGAACTGAGCGTCGCGCCCCGCCGGGCCGAGCCGCCTTTGCAAAGACGGCGCGGCGCCGCACCTGCCGACGAACCGCGACCGACGCAGAAGACGACGGCTGCATCGCCTGACCCGAAAGGTCCGGTGCGCGGCCAGACCTCGGTGCCCGGAAAGTCCGACCTTGTCCGCACCTTCTTTGACATCACGAAGGAACGCCAGAAATGAAACTGCTGTCCTTTCGCAAGGTCGTGATCCTCGGGCTCGGGACCGTGGCCGCGATCAAACTGGCGACGGTCGTTCTGCCGATGTCCGCCATCGCGGAAACCGAGGCCGGCGCCGCGCAGTCCGATATCGCGACCGCCGCACCGCCGCCGTCTTTTGCCGCCACCGCGCCCGATGCGGCCGGCATGTGCGAACCCAGCCACGTGATCGCAGAGGCCATCGCCGAGGAACGCGCCTTGCTGGAAAGCCAGCGTGAAAAGCTGGCCGACAGCGAGGCCCGGCTGGCGCTGGCCGAACAGAGCCTCAAGGCAGAGCAGGCCCGCCTGTCCGAGGTGCGTGACGAGATCGAAACCCAGCTGGACGTGATCCAGAAGGCGAACGGGCAGGACATGACCAAGCTGGTCGAGCTCTACCGCAACATGAAGCCGCAGGTCGCGGCCGAGATCATGGACGAGATGGATATCGAAACGGCGGTTCAGATGATCGGCGCCATGCAGGAACGCGACGCCGCGCAGATCATGGCAAGCCTGAGCCTCGTGCGGGCTCGGGCGATCACCAAGATCATCATGGAACGCTCGAAACTGCCCGCCGACCGCAACCTCGCCGGGTTGAAGCTGCGCTGAGCGTCAGTCTTCCCGAACGGTCGAGCCTTCGGGCGGCTTGCGCCGTATGTTGCGGCGCATGTCCATCACGAACCCGATGATTTCCGCCACCGCCTGCCAGTGTTCCACGGGAATGCGCTGATCCACTTCGACGGACCCGTGCAGCGCCCGCGCGAGCGGTCGGTTCTCGATCATCGGAATGTCGTGTTCGCGTGCCAGTTCGCGGATCCGCTGCGCCATGACATCCGCGCCCTTGGCGACGCAGACCGGAACGTCGTCCGTCCCCTGTTCGTATCTCAGCGCCACGGCATAATGGGTCGGGTTCGTGAGGACGACGCTGGCGGTTGGGATGGCCTGCGCCATGCGTTGACGCGCCCGCGCCATGCGCAATTCGGCACGACGGGAGCGGATGACGGGGTCGCCTTCGCTGTCCTTGTGTTCGTCGCGCACCTCCTTGAGGCTCATCATCTGCTTTTTCCGCCACTCGAACCGCTTCCAGATGATGTCGGCCAGCGCCACCGGCACGAGGAAGACGGTGGTGGCCAGGAAAATCCAGCTGACCTTGGCAAGGCTGACGTCGGCCAGCGTTTCGGGCACGAAACTCTGGGTCTGTCCAAGCGACTGGGCAATGTCGCGCACCGCCCAGACGGTGATGGCGCCGATCACCAGCACCTTTGCGGTGTTCTTGAGAAACTCCACGAAGGCGTCGGCGGAGAACAGGCGCTTGAAGCCCGCAAGCGGGCTGATCTTGGACAGCTTCGGCTTGATCCGCTCGGCCGCGACGACCGTGTGGCCCTGCACCATGACGCCGAACAGGGCCGCCAGAACCATGATGGCCGCAATCGGCGCAAGCGACAGTCCCAGCGTGGACGCCAGCCCCTGCAGGACCCCGCCCGCGTCTGCAAGGCCCGCGCCATCGGTTCCGATGCGCGTGTCAGCGGCGTTCAGCAACGGGTTCTGCAAAGCCGAGATGATGGGCCCCGACACCGACGGCAGGACGAAGACGAAAATCATCAGCAACGCGAACACCACCATCGCGGTGCCGGTCTCTCGCGATTGTGGAACGTCGCCTTTCTTGCGCGCGTCGCGCAGTTTCTTCTCTGTCGGCTCTTCTGTCTTGGAGCTCTTGTCTTCTTCGGACATGCGATCAGAACCTGTAGGTGGAGAGCCAGTCCGCGAAGGGTTCGAGGAACCCGCGCATCATGGTGGGGATCGCCAGCACCATCAAGCCGAGCCCCAGCCCGATCAGCAGCGGCTGCGCGATGAAGAACACCTGCAGGCTCGCCATCATGCGGTTCGCCAGCCCCATGCCGACGTTGAGCACGAGCCCCGTCACGTAGAAGGGGGCGGCGATGGACATGCCAAGGTAAAGGCTCACCTGCACGGCCCGCGCGAATTGATCCGTCAGGTCGGCCAGCATGAAGGTCCCGGGGACGAAGAGCTGGTAGGACATCAGCAGGGATTGCAGGATCAGGTGGTGCAGATCGGTGATGAAGATCAGCGCCGTCGCACCGGCCAGCAGCATCGAGGCCATGCTGGTGGCCCCTTCGAAAGCGCCCATGTTCGGCGCCAGCGCGTTGGCAAGCCCGGCCATCATCGCGATCTGGTAGCCCGCGAATTGCAGCGCGGAGAGCAGGGTGCGGGCCACGAGCCCGATCCACAGGCCGATGGTGATCTCCGCGCCGAAGATCACCAGCAGCGCGGCGGGTCGGTCTTCGGCCACCGGCCCGAGCCCGGTCGCGGGATAGAGGGCGGCGCTCAGGATCAGGCCGAAGAACAGGCGATGGCGGACGGGCACCGAGGCTTCGCCGAAGCCGGGCATGAACATCAATGCCGACCCCAGTCGGGCGAAGATCACGAAGTAGCCCATCAGCGCCTCGGTCAGGAAAGCCGACAGGTCCACGGCTAGTTCCCGATGGTGGCGACCGTCCGCAGCGACACCTTCCGGTGGATTTCCGCGTTGGAGATGACCGGTGTCATGGGGCTGACCCGCTCCAGCATGGACCGGATGTAGGACCGCGCCTCGGGATTGACCATCAGCGCGGGCCAGGTGTCGTCGCTGGCGAAGCGCTGGATCTGCTGGCGCGCCTGCAGGACGAATTCCTGCACCCGTTTGGGCGACATCACGAAGGAGCGGTCCTCGCCCACGATCTTGACCGCTTCGATGAATTCGACCTCCCACGCGGGGGACAGGGTGATGACCGGCACGAAGCCCTGGTCGTCGGCCAGCGCCTGGCAGATCTGGCTGGACAGGCGGCGACGCACGTTCTCGAGGATGAGCGCGGGTTTGCTCGTCTGGCGCGAGGCCTCGGCCATGGCCTCGACGATCAGCGGCAGGTTGCGGATCGACACGCGCTCCAGCAGCAGTTCCTGCAGGACCTGCTGCAGCATGATCGCCGGAGAGGGGAAGGGCAGATCGCTCACCAGTTTCTGGTAGTTGCGGTCCAGCCCGTCGATCGCCTCCTTGGCGCTGCCGTAGGTCAGCAGTTCCGCCATGTTCTCCTTTACCACCTCTGTCAGATGCGTGGTGATGACGCTTTCGGGATCGACGACGGTATAGCCGCTGGCCTCTGCCTGGCTGGCCACCTTCTGGTCCACCCAGAGCGCATCCAGCCCAAAGGTCGGCTCCCGCGTCTTTTCTCCGGCCAGCTGCAGCGGCGTGCCCTCGGGGTTGATCACCATCATCTGGTTGGCGCGGATGTCGCCGCGCGCCACGTCGACGCCGTGGACCTGGAAGACGTAGCTGTTGATCGGCAGGCCGGCATCGTCCTTGATCCGCACCGACGGCATGGGAAAGCCGTACTGTTCGGCGAAATGCTTGCGCAGCGACTTGATCTTGCTGGGCAGAACCGCGTCGGGCCGATTGGCGAGGCTCACCAGCCCTTCGCCAAGCACCAGGCGCAGGTCGTCCAGCCGCATCGGGTTCGTGTCGGCCTCGGGTGCGGCAGTCATTTGTTCTGCCTGCGCGTCGGCGCGGGCCTTGTCCGCCGCGGCCTCGGCCGCGCGTTTCTGGATGACGTAGCCCAGCCCGCCCATCGCCGCTGCAAGCAGGGCGAAGACCGCCAGAGGGAAGCCCGGCAGCAGCCCGATGCCGAAGAGCAGCAAGGCGGCCATGTAAAGCGCCTTGGGGAAGTTCGAAAGCTGGTCGAGAACCGCCTCGTTCGCCGCGCCCCGTGTGCCCCCCTTGGACACGATGAGACCTGCGGCCAAAGACACCACCAGCGCCGGGATCTGGCTGACCAGCCCGTCGCCGATGGTCAGTGAGGTAAAGACGTTCGCCGCGTCGCCCACGTTCATCCCGCGCTGGACCACGCCGATGAGGATGCCGCCCACGACATTGACCAGGGTGATGATGAGGCCGGCGATGGCATCGCCGCGCACGAACTTCGACGCACCGTCCATCGCGCCGAAAAAGGCGCTTTCGTCCTCCAGCTCCTTGCGGCGGCGGCGGGCCTCGTCCTCGTCGATCAGGCCGGCGCCCATGTCGGCGTCTATGGCCATCTGCTTGCCCGGCATGGCATCCAGCGAAAACCGCGCCGCGACTTCCGCGATCCGGGTCGAGCCCTTGGTGATGACGATGAAGTTGATGATGACGAGGATCGCGAAGATCACCACGCCGATGACGAAATTGCCCGCGACGATGAACTGGGAAAAGCCCTGGATCACATCCCCCGCCGCATGCATCCCCGCGTGGCCCTCGCTCAGGATCAGACGGGTGGAGGCCACGTTCAGCGACAGGCGCAGCATCGTGGTGACCAGCAGCAGGGTCGGGAAGGAGTTGAACTGCAGCGGCGACGGGATCCACAGGGCGACCATGAAGATCAGCACGCTGAGCGACAGCGACAGCGCCAGCCCGAGATCGAGAAGGATCGGCGGCAGCGGCAGGAACAGCACGGCCAGGACAAGCGCCATGCCGACGGCAAAGCTGATATCCTTGTTGGCGCCGAACATGCTCAGGCGCGGCAGGGTGGCGGCGGACTTGGCGCTCATCCGGCGGTCTCCGAGCGGACGGTCTTGAAATCGGGCAGCACAGGCTGGATTTCCTGCGCCGAATAGAGCGTCATGCGCGCATTCGCGTTGCCGCCCAGCCGCGCACCCCAGGTGGCGCGGGCGACGGTCACGCCCGGATCGGTCGGGCCCGGACCGGGGGCAGGGGGCTGTGGGGCGGGCAGGGTGTAGTTGCCCGACGCTCCGGCCAGCGCCACGAACTCCGGCAGCCGGGCATTGGCCGCGGAGATGTTCTTTTGCAGGCGGGCGAGGTAGATGTCGCGGTATTCGGGTTCGAACGAATGATAGGCCCCCGCCGCCGTCACCCAGTCACCGGTACGGCGGTAGAGCCGTGTGAGGAAACGCGCCGCATACTCCACGTTGACCCGCGGGTCGAAGCCTTGCGCGGGGCTGGTGAAGGCATCGGGATGCCAGCGCAGGTTGATCTGCATGCAGCCCACGTCGATGGAGCGGACCCCGGAAGCCTGCCGTTCGGCCACCCAGTTCAGCGCCGCTTGGCGGCTGTCGAAGAGGCGCCCGGTGCCCGCGGCGTTCACGGCGTAGGGCCAGACGGTGAACTTTCCGTTCCGGCGGGTGCCCGCCTCTTGCAGGCCGATGGCGAGCAGCAGGTTATCGGGAATGCCATGGCGGACCTGGGCAGCAAGGATTTCGCGGATGCAGATGCCCATGTCGCCCGCCGGCACGCGCCCCTGCGTCGCGGGCGCGGCAGCAGGCCGTTGCGACGGAACGTAGAACTGTGCCCAGCCCTCGGCCTGCGCGGTCGTGGCGCAGACCAGCAGCCCCAGCGCCGCCGCCCGGATCCTGCGCCACGCGCCCATCAGAGCCCCCCGCTCAGGATCATGTCAAAGACCGCGTCCGACAGTTTCTTGAGCGTGGCGTACATGAACGGCGTCGCGACCAGCAGCGTCACGAAGATCATCGCGATCTTCGGCACGAAGGTCAGCGTCATTTCCTGGATCTGCGTCAACGCCTGGAAAAACGCGATCACCAGCCCCACGACGAGCGCCACCAGCAACACCGGACCGGAGGCCAGCAGGACCGCCAGGACGGTGTCGGAGATCACGTCATAGGCTTGCGTTTCCGTCATGGCCTAGATCGGCATCCTCAGGATTTCCTGGTAGGCTTCGACAAAGCGATCGCGCACCGAAACCGCGACCTTGACGGTGGATTCCATCGCCAGCATCGCTTCCACCACCTGTTGCGTGTCGGCTTCGCCGCGCAGCGCGGCTTCGGCCGTCGCTTCGCCGGAACGGACGGTCTCGAGAGATGCCTGTGTGGCATTGCGCACCATCGCGGTGAAGTCCTCGGCGCTGACCTCTGCCTCGACGCCCTGCGCCTTCTGGCCGGTCAGGGATTGCGACGTGCGGTAGGCCCCGCGTACTGCGGCGTTTGACACGAGGGAGGCGGGGTCGCTCATGGCGGCGTCACTTCAGCAGGTCGAGCATCTGGCCGCGCATCCGGCGGCCGGCTTCGAACATGTTCATGTTGGCTTCGTAATTGCGCGAGGCCTCGCGCATGTTCGTCATCTCGATGATCGGGTCGATGTTGGGGCTTTTGACGTAGCCGGTTTCGTCGGCGGCGGGGTGCGACGGGTTGAATTCCAGGCGGAAGGGGCTCTGGTCCCGTCCGATCCTGTCCACCTCGACCAGCGACGCGCCGTTCTCGCGGTCGACCAGTTCCGAAAAGCTGATGGTCTTGCGGCGGAAGGCATCGGCGCCGGGCGTCGTGCCGGTAGAATCCGCGTTCGCGATGTTTTCCGAAATCACCCGCAGACGTGCCGTCTGCGCGGTCATGCCGCTGGCAGCGATCTTGGCGATAGAAGAGAGTGAATCCATTTGTTTTCCTTACCTGCCCGTGACCGACAGCGTCAGCAGCTCGTAGCCCTTGCGGTAGAGCTGGGCCGCCAGACGGTACTGGTCGCTGATTTCGGCGGAGCGGATCGCCTGGTCCTCGAGGTTGACCGTGTTACCGTCCAGCCGCGTCGAATGCGCCGCGGGGTCCGGCACCTCGCGGATGCCCGGCGCCGGACCGGCGGTGCCGGTGATGTGCTTGGGATGCGTCGCCGCCAGCCCCGTGGCCGGCGCGGATTGGGCGTCGAGCAAGGTGGCGAAGTCGGTGATGTCCTTGGATTGATAGTTCGGCGTCGACGCGTTCGCGACGTTTTCCGAGGTCACCCTTTGACGCGCCGACAGCCATGACATGCGATCGGAGGCGAGTCCAAAGATAGAAAGATTAGACAAGTTCATTTTTACATTTCCGCCTATTCAATCCTTGTATAATCAATTATAGCCTTTTCTCATAGAGGAAACTATACATGCAGACCATCTTTTCGGAGTTGTCGAGCTTTGCCAGGGAGGCCGGGGCGGCCGAGATCTACGGCGAGGTCCAGGCCATCACCGGAATCACCCTGACCGCGATCGGCCTGGAACGGGTGCTGGGGATCGGGGAGCGCTGCATCGTCCATGGGTCCGCCGGACCGGTGCATGCCGAGGTCGTCGGACTGAACACCCAAGGCACGCAGCTTCTGCCCTTCGGGTCCTGGCGCGGCGTCGCCGCAGGCGACCGGGTCGAAGTGCATGCCGGCGGCGATGTCATCCGACCGGACGACAGCTGGAAAGGCCGCGTCATCAATGCATCGGCCAAGCCGCTGGACGACCGGGGCCACCTGCCCGAAGGGACCGTCGCGCGCCCGTTGAGGGCGTCGCCCCCCGGCGCCTTCACGCGCAAGCGGATCGGGCCGAAGCTTGCGACCCGGGTGCGTGCCATGGACATCTTCACACCGTTGTGCCGCGGTCAGCGGCTGGGGATCTTCGCAGGCTCCGGCGTCGGCAAGTCCACCTTGATGGCGATGCTCGCCCGGCACACCGAATGCGACGTCGTGGTCATGGCGCTGGTCGGCGAACGGGGCAGGGAGGTGCAGGACTTCATCTCCACCGACCTCGGTGAGGAGGGCTTGCGGAAATCGGTGCTCGTCGTGGCGACAGGGGACGAGTCTCCGCTGACGCGCCGGCAGGCCGCCTGGACGGCGATGGCGGTGGCAGAACATTTCCGGGACCAGGGCCAGCATGTGCTGCTGCTGATGGACAGCGTCACCCGGTTCGCCATGGCGCAGCGGGAAATCGGCCTCGCCTCGCGCGAACCGCCGACCGCCAAGGGCTATCCACCGACGGTGTTTTCGGAACTGCCGCAGATGCTGGAACGCGCGGGGCCGGGGCCCGAGGGCAAGGGCGACATCACCGCCATCTTCACGGTCCTGGTGGACGGCGACGACATGAACGATCCCATCGCGGATGCCGTGCGCGGCATCACGGACGGACATATCGTGCTGGACAGGCGCATCGCCGAAAAGGGACGTTATCCGGCCATAGACCTGCTGGCCAGCGTGTCCCGGACCCTGCCGGACTGTCACGGCGACACCGAGTACGCCATCCTTTCCGCGGCGCACCGCGCCCTCGCCGAACATGCCGACATGGAAGAACTGATCCGCATCGGCGCCTATCGCAGCGGCAGCAATCCCGGCCTGGATCGCGCCATCGCCTTCGCCGGCCCCTGCGAGACCTTCCTGACCCAGCGCAAGACCGAGCAGACCGCGCCCGACGCCGCCTTCACCGAAATCGCCAGACTGCTGTCGAACGCGGATATTTCCGTGCAGGCTTAGACCGGACCGCCCTCGGGACCGCGAAGGACATCGGCACTTGCGACTCTGCGGGCGCAGAGGCGCGAAAAAACGTGCCTTGGCGGCCTTTCTCCGGTCAATGCGGACATCTGGTCGGAAAATGGTGCTGTGAGAGAGGATTGAATTCTAGGTGTGTTTATATAAATCAATGTGTTAGGGTGGGTTTTGTAACGTTGTTACGGGCGGTGCATTGTAACCTAACGTGATCGCTGCGAACCCGATAGTCCGATTCCTCGTGGTCTGTTGTCCTTAAGCACTTGCGCAAGACCGCAGTGGAAAATCGCCGCAACGACTTTCTCAACCTGCTACGACAAGACTGCGGAGAGCTTCCTCAGCTTCATTGACATCACGTCCATCCGCTTCTGGTTACGTCTTTTGTCAACACAAACTAGTCAATCGATCCGCTCATCGTAAGCGATAGGAAGGCCGCGAGAGCAGGATTGTCGTCGCGGGTTCGCCAGCCAAGCGCGACGTCCACGGTGCGTTTGTCTCCTTCGATGTCGCAGACCGATAGTCCGGGAAACTTCAGGTTGCGGGCGACCTCAGGGACGATTGCCATACCCAGACCGGCAGCGACGAGGCCCATCATGGTATGGATCTGCGTGGCGTATTGATCGACGCGCGGCGTGAAACCGGCATCCAGGCACATCGCGCCGATGGTCTCGTAAAACAGCGGACTGCGATCGCGGGTGAAAAAGATGAACGGTTCGTCGGCCACCAGGCTCAGGGAAACCGACTTGCGTTGCGCAAGAGGATGCGCATCGGACATCGCTATGACGAAGTGTTCGCTCTTGAGAACATGGCTGGACAGTCGCGGATCGGCCAGAGGAGGGCGCAGAACGCCCACATCGATCGTCCCATCCAGCAAAGCCTCGATCTGCGCATCGATTGGCATCTCGTGCAGGTCCAGCTTGACCGACGGATACCGGTCGCGGAACCGCCGGACGATACCGGGGGTAATTCCATAACTCGAAGAATGGATGAAGCCCACGCGCACATAGCCTTCCTGTCCTGAACCCACGCGACGCACCTCGGCTTCGGCATCTTCGATTTCCTGAAGAATGCGGCGCGCTCGGGTGAGAAAGACGCGCCCGGCTGCTGTCAGGGCAATCTGCCGTTTGGCGCGTGAAAAGAGCTGCACGCCCAGCCCTGCCTCGAGATTCTGGATCTGGCGGCTTAGCGCCGGCTGAGCGATGTTCATCCGCTGAGCTGCCCGCCCGAAATGCAGTTCGTTGGCAATGACGGTGAAGGCGCGAAGGTGCCGGATTTCGATCATGACTGATGCCTTTTCGGCATTGATACGGTGCTAAACAGATATTTGACCGCATAGGTTGCGTCAAATAGTTTCAAAAAAGCGACATTTTGGAGGAGTTTGACGTGTCATTGGGATTCCGCGTTAACCGCGATCATACGAAAGCCGACGCTTCCACTGTCCGCGCCTTTGCGGACATTCCGACCAGCATCATCAGCGACAACATGGGCCGTATGGTCGGTGCCGGGCCCGGGGTTCGTCCCTTTCATCGTTTCGAGGGCGGCGAAGGGCGTCTTGTCGGGACCGCGCTTACAGTCAAGACGCGCCCTGGCGACAACCTGATGATCCACAAGGCGGCCGACGTGGCTCAGCCCGGTGATGTCATTGTCGTGGAGGCCGGAGGCGATCTGACCAACGCGTTGATCGGCGAATTGATCATCAGCCATGCCCGGAGCCGCGGGGTCGTGGGCTTCGTCATAGATGGCGCGGTGCGCGATCTTGATGTGCTGAGTGCCGACACCTTTCCAGTGTTCGGTGCCGGGGCGACCCATCGCGGACCTTACAAGGACGGACCCGGCGAAATCGGCGTGCGGATATCGCTGGACGGCATGGTCATCGAACCCGGAGACATCATTGTCGGCGATCAGGACGGCGTCGTATCGATCCCGCAGACCGACGCGGAAACGGTCCTCGCCGCCGCGCGAAAACAGATCGAGGCAGAAGCCAAGACACTGGCGGCGATCAAGGGCGAGGGATGGGATCGCTCCTGGGTCGACAAGATCCTGCGAGACCGTGGTTGCGACGGCATCTGACTGACGCCAAGACTTAGGGGTTCCGGACATCTCCGGGCCTCGACGCCGTGTCGCCAGCGTTCTGCAGGGCCACGGCAACGATCCGACCAGAGGAGGAGAATCGGACATGAGTATTTTCAGAACCATCAAGACCACCGCGCTTGCGGTTGCATTGGTCGCGGGAGGTTTCACAAGCCCAGCTGCGGCGCAGGACAGCGGCTGGGAGCCTTCCCAGCCGATCCAGATCGTCGTCGGCTTCGCGCCAGGGGGCGGCACGGACCAGACCGCACGCCTGATCGCCTCGGCGGCCCAGGAATTCTTTCCGGTGCCCCTGGTGGTGGTGAACCGCCCCGGCGCCTCCGGCACACTGGCCGCTGAACTGGTCGCCAACGCCGAGCCTGACGGTCACACGCTGCTGGTGGGCGGCGGGTCGGAATCGACCTCGGTGCCGAACCATCGCCAGACGAACTATGCCCTGGACGACTTCAAGGGTGTGGCCCGGGTCAACCGTGAACACATGGTCATCGTGACAAAGACCGGCAGCGGACTCGACACCGTCGAGGCGGTTGTCGAGCGCGCCAAGGAAAACCCGGGCGAATTGGCCTATGGCTCGTCAGGACCGGGCGGCGTGCTGCATTCGGCCTTTCTTGTTTTCGCTCAGGAAGCGGGTATCGAACTTCAGCATATTCCCTATCAGGGTGGTGCCCCCGCATTGGCGGCCTTGCTTGGCGGTCACGTGGACATGACCATCATCACGCCGGGCGATGCGGCCGCGCAGATCGAAGCCGGAACAGTGAACGCGATTGCTACGACATCGGATCGCGCCGAACAGATCCCCGATGTGCCGTCGCTGAGCGAACTGGGATATGACGTGAACCTCGAGAACATGAAGGGTCTTGTTGCTCCTGCCGATACGCCGGACGCTGCGATCGAATACCTCCAGCAACGGTTTCAGCAGGCGATGGAAAGCGAAACCTTCGAGACTCTCGCCGACCGCGCCAACATCACACCCGGCTATCTTTCGGGTCCTGATTTCAAGCAGGCGATGACGGACATGTCCGATTCAATCGGCAGTGCGCTCGGCGACACGCCCAAGGAGCAGTGATGCGCGCTGACCGCGTCCTTGCTCTCGTCCTCCTCGCGGCAGCAGCACTCTATCTCGGTGTGCTGGTGCCCGAGGTGGGGCGGCAGCAGACGGCTCTGGGCACTGGCGATTTCTACACGGTCGGACCAACTGTCTTGCCTGTCTTTGCCGGTGGTTTGGTCGTCATCTTCGCCCTGGCCGTTCTTGCGACAACGCCGCGCACGGCTTCGGAATTGCAATTCACCGAAGGTTTGGGCGGCGCAGCCCTTTTTGCGGGTGTCGTCACGGTCACGGCCTTCCTGATGCCGCGGATCGGATTCCTGCCGGTCTCTGTCGGCTTCCTTGCGGTCGTCTTCGTCGTCTTCCGCGCCGCCACTTGGTGGATATGCGCGCTCCTGACTCTGGCTTTGCCGGTGCTCTTGGACCAGATCCTGCGGAAGGTCTTTCTCATTCCACTGCCGGGCGCGGCGCTGTTCTAGCCCAGGAACTGAACCATGGATCCCTTCACCCAAGCCCTCTTCGCCTTTGGCGAGCCGGCCGTGTTCATCACGCTTATTTGCGCGACTGGCATCGGCCTCATCATCGGCGCGATCCCCGGCCTCTCGGTCAATATTGCCGTCGCTCTTGCGGTGCCACTGACGATCTTCATGCCGACCGACCAGTCGCTTGTGCTTCTCATCGGCCTTTACGGTTCGGGCATCTTCGGCGGATCGGTCTCCGCGATCCTGCTGAACGCCCCTGGCACGCCCGCGTCGGCGGCGACGATCTTCGACGGCTATCCCATGGCCCAGCAGGGACTGGCCACAAAGGCACTGCGGGTGTCTCTGATTGCATCGCTCTACGGCGCGGTGTTTTCGGTCATCCTTTTGGTTCTCGTTGCTCCCGAGTTGGCCAATTTCGCCCTCCGCTTCGGTCCGGTGGAGATCGCGTCGCTGCTGTTGTTCACGTTCTTCGTCATCGGGATCCTGTCCGGCGCATCCTTGGCCAAAGGGCTCTTGTCGGCCGCCGTTGGCATGGTGCTCGCGACGATAGGCTCTGACCCGATGCTCGGCACGCCGCGCTTCACCTTTGGCCAGACCTCGTTGATGGACGGCTTGAGTTATGTTCCGCTGCTGGTCGGGCTCTTCGCGTTGGCTGAGATCCTTGACGAATCCACACGCGGCTTCTCGCAAAGCATCCAGAAGTTCAGCCTTGATTCCGAAGACCGTGAACGCAACCGGATCAGCTTCCGCGACCTCAAGTTCATCTCGCTGCCCGTCATCCGCGCGTCAGCCATCGGTTCGGCGATCGGGATCCTTCCCGGTATCGGAGCGACCATTGCCTCGTTTCTTGCATATGGCGATGCCAAACGCGCCTCCGGCGACGGCAGTTCTTTTGGCAAGGGCGATGTTCGGGGCGTCGCAGCCTCGGAGAGCGCAAACAACGCCGTGGTCGGAGCGACGTTCATTCCGACCCTGGCGCTTGGCATCCCCGGCGACGCGGTGACGGCGATCCTGCTCGGCGCACTCGTGCTGCAGGGCGTCACGCCCGGGCCCCTGATCTTCATCTCGAATCCGCAGGTGGTCTATACGATCTACCTTTCGCTGCTCTTCGCGACACTCCTGATGGCGGTGATAGGCTATTTCGCGATCCGACCGCTGGCCATGACGCTGCGCATCCCCAAGATCTACCTCATGCCTTCGGTGGCGCTGATCTGCATCGCCGGAGCCTACGTGGCGCGAAACAACATGATCGACGTTTGGATCATGCTCGGCGCCGGTGTTCTCGGCTTCGTCTTCAACCGGACAAACGTGCCGGTGGCACCCCTGTTGATCACATTCATCATCACCAAGCCGTTCGAGGAAGCTTTGCGTCAGGCGCTGACACGGTCCGAAGGCTCTTTCATGCCCTTCCTGACCAATCCGGTATCCTTGACGCTCACGGCGCTCGTCGCTGTGGCTTTCGCGCTGACGTTGCGGCGCGATCTGAAGCGCCGCCACGCCGTTCCCAATCAGAAAGAGGAGTAACCATGACAGACCCAGTTGGCTTTATCGGTCTCGGAGTTATGGGCGCCGGAATGGCGCGAAACATCCTGAAGGCGGGTTTCCCGCTTGTCGTGACCACATCATCAGAGGACAAGGCGGCCCGTTTCCGCGACGACGGTGCCACAGTTGTGGACAGTCCACGCGCGGTGGCGGAAGCGGCCGGGATCGTGGTGACCTGCGTGCCCGACGCTGCCGCTCTGAAGGGCGTCGTCGAGAGTGAGGCCGGTCTCTCCGCGGCCGACTGGACCGACGGACTGTTGATTGACTGCTCCACCATCGCGCCGTTCGAGGCCCGCGAGGTCGCTGACATACTGGCAGCCAGCTCCGTGCGGATGATCGACGGCCCGGTCTCCGGCGGCTCGAAGGGAGCCGCCGAGGGCACTCTCACCATCATGGTCGGCGGCGACGAGGCAGATATCGACCGCGCGCGCCCAGTGCTCGAGGCGATGGGCAAGAACATCCATCACGTAGGCCCGCTCGGAGCGGGGCAGGCGGTCAAGGCCTGCAACCAGCTCATGGTCGCGGTGAACATGATGGGCGCGTTCGAGGCTGTGGCAATCGCCCGCAGCGCCGGGGTCGATCCGCATCTGATGCGCGAGGTGCTCTCCACCGGGGCTGCGCGTTCTGGCGCGCTCGAGATGCACGCCAAGCGCTATGTCGACAAGGCGCTTGATGGTGGATTCCGCGCAGAACTCATGCGCAAGGACCTGGGGATCGCCGTGTCAGTGGGCGCGAACCAGACCCGCGTCCAACCGGCCACCGCGCTGGCGCATCAGCTGATGACGGCCACTTGCAATGCGGGCTTTGCCAAGCTCGACAGCGCCGCGCTTGGGCTGCTCTACGATCTGATGAATGGCGAGGAGATGCCCTCATGACTGCTGTCGTTCCGGTCGAGACCATCCGTGCGTTTTCCAATGGCGTCTTCCATGCGGTGGGATTGTCCGCCGAGGACGCCGAAATCGTGACCGATGTCCTGATTCATGCCGATTTGCGCGGCCATGGATCGCACGGAGTCACGCGCATCCCCATTTATGCCGAACGTATTCAGAAAGGGGTTGTCAAGGCAAATCCATCGGTCGCTATCTCGCGGACCGCGCCCGGGTTTCTTGTGGTTGACGGCGATAACGGACCGGGACCGGTCGTGTCGCTCCAGGCGATGGACGCCTGCATCGAAGCGGCAAAGGAAAGCGGCATTGCCATCGCTTCCATCGCTCATTCCAATCACAACGGGGCTGGATCCTATTACATCGAACGCGCGGTTGCGGAAGGCTGCATCGCGATCGCCATGACCAACGCTCCGCCGTCCATGGCCGTCTTCGGAGGGCGGGAGGCGGTGATCGGAACCAACCCTTTGTCGTTTGGCTCTCCGACCCGTGGGGACGCGCCGATCCTCCTGGACATGGCAACCGCGCTTGTTGCGCGCGGCAAGATCGTCGAAGCGGCGAAACGCAACGAGAAGATTCCCGAAGGCTGGGCGCTGGACAGCGAAGGCCGCCCCACAACCGACGCAGGCGATGCAGAAAGGGGTGTCGTGTTGCCGATGTCGGGGGCGAAGGGGTCCGGCCTTGCGATCATGGTCGAGGTGCTGGCAGGCGTCTTGGCCGGTGGCCGCTTCGCCGGTGACATGGGGAACCTCTATTCGGACTGGGAACTCACCCAGGACAATGCGCATGTCTTTATCGTCATCGATGCCGCCAAGGGCGCGGCCGGCACCACACACGCCGAACGGACCTCCCGGCTTGTCGAGATGCTCAAGGCCAGCGCTTTGGCGGAAGGTCACGAGGCTGTCCTGATGCCGGGTGAAATCGAACTTACGCGGGCCGCCGAAGCCAGTAAGACGGGGATTTCGCTAAGCGAAAACGTGGCCGCCGACCTCGACGAAATCGCCCGGAAAGTCGGCGCATCGCGCCTGTCAGCTCTGGAACGCGCCGATCCCTGATCGGGGTTGGAACGCTCCGACATTCCGCAACCACCAACAAAGCGATGTTCAATGTGCCGGAAAGGCCGAGGGCGGACTGACTCGCCCTCCGACCCGCACTGCACTGTCAAGCCCCTCGAGGAGGCTAAGCCATGTCCGTATCCAAGCCCGCAACGCAGATCGTCTTTCTGGACCGCGGCACGCTGTCGCCAGAGACGACGATCCGTGAACCTGCCTTTCAGGCACAGATGACCGAATATGATCGAACTGGACCGGCCGAGGTCGCAGACCGGATTTCGGACGCCGAGATCGTCATCACCAACAAGGTGCCGATCGACGCCGCGGCCCTCGAAGCCGCGCCTCATCTGCGGCTGATCGCGGTCGCGGCGACCGGATATGACTGTATCGATCTGGAAGCGTGCCGCAGTCGTGGCATCACTGTCAGCAACATCCGCGCCTATGCCGGCAACACGGTTCCCGAGCATACCTTCGCTTTGCTCCTGGCCTTGCAGCGTAGCATCGTGCCCTATCGCCACTCGGTGATCGAGGGCCGCTGGGACGAGGCCGATCAGTTCTGCTATTTCGATTACCCCATCAGCGATCTCTCGGGAAAGACCATCGGTATCGTTGGCGATGGACTGCTCGGGAAATCCGTGGGCAGGATCGCCGAAGCCTTTGGGATGCGCGTCCTCTTCTCGAGTTACAAGGGTGTCGAGGGGATGGGTCCGCTTTACACGCCGTTCGACGAAGTCATGCGGATCAGCGACGTGATCACGCTTCACTGTCCTCTCCTGCCTTCCACGAAGAACCTCATTTCGGATCGTGAATTCGGCATGATGGAGCGTCGGCCACTGCTTCTGAACACAGCGCGGGGCGGCCTGGTCGATGAGAACGCGCTGGAGCGGGCGTTGGATGCTCGCAGCATCTCCGGAGCGGGTTTCGACGTCGTCACCTCCGAACCGCCGGGGTCCGGCCATGTCATGCGCAGGATCGCTTCGCGCCAAAATGTTATACTCACGCCTCATGTCGCTTGGGCAAGCCGAGAGGCGGTTCAGACGCTCGCCGACCAACTCGTAGACAATATCGACGCGTTCATGCAGGGCGCCCCGACGAACAAAGTCTTATAGGGTCACTGCTGAGTTTGACAGTCTTCCGACGGCACAGCGACCGCCGCCACAAGTCCGCTTTCCAGGTCTTAATCCAATGCTGCTCTGCGAGAGAAAGCTGAGGCCTGGAGAGGAACAATAGGTGAAGTAGATCGCAAGAACTCGACACGTTGAAAGCCACTAAAACGTCATACCTACTGCCAAAAGGAAAGATCGCAATTTATGTCGTTGAAAACACAGTAGTTTCGCAGTGATACTTAGAGGGCCTCGTTCCACAGGCTTGCGGTTCGCAGTCTGTTCAGCCGCCTATGTAAAGGTCTTCGCGCCACAGCCTTGACGCAGTCTTTCCCTCTTCCACGCGATGTAAAGGCGACGTCAATATCGCAGGTGCATCGCGCAAGAATGGATCGCTCGGCTGCAAGGCTATTCTTCGTCGCAAGTTGTCACAGGAAATCAGCGAAAGACTGGTCAGCAGGTGTCGGCGGCCTGGTGTGAGCCGATGGCTAGGCGTGAATTGCCCATGTGAGCCGCTGCCGAGAAGTGCGTATCCTATTCGTCGTCAATGACCGGCACCGCGTCCGGAAGGACCCACCCGCGGGTCCCAGAGCCGACGGTTGCCGCGGAGCCAGCTCAACAGCCGTTCGAGCATCTCAGGACTGACCGCTGTTCCCCGACGCACCGCCATCCAAAGGGATGCGTCGAGACGGGGCAGGCCCAACTCGTCCATGACTTGGCTCTGGGTCATGTTGCGCTTCTTCATGACGAGGCCAAGCACCTGCTTCTCGCCCGCACTCAGGCTGCGACGTTGCGTCGGCAAGAGCTCTTCCGCGACCCGGTGCTGCATCGGAGGCGTTTTCGCCGAAAAAGTCTCAGATGGTATGGAGCGGCCAGATTCCGACGGGCCAGACAAGGCATCAGAGGCGCTGGAAGGGCTCGTAGAGTGCGAAATTTCATCGGTTGCTACACAGGCAGCCGGAAGGTCCTCAAAGCCACCAGTGCCTCTTATTTCGGCCCCGCTGGCGTTGATAGGGTCTTGCCCCTTGGAATCGCCTAGATCTGCCGATTGTTCGACGGTCTAAATCTCGTCCTCGGCGTCCATTTCGTCCTGGAAAGCCAGCTCTTCCATGGCAGCCTTGAACGGCTTGCTCAGGGACTGAACTGTCCAAGGCTTGAACTCATGACGCTTCTCGCTGATGCAGTTATTGAGGCCGGCCGCGTTAAGAGCGTCCGCGCGTCCTTCCCAGGTCATCGCCACCAGGTCCGGCCGGCTGGCAATGATCTCAGCCAGATCGCGGATCTTCTGACTGCTTCGCAACATGTTGTTGATGGCGCCGGTGCGCTGAGCCTGACCGAGATGGATGGCGTTGGCCCGCTTTTTGCCAGCGACCTTCTTCTTGGCAGAGGCTTCTCTTGATCGGCGTGCGATCTCGGCACTCTGCTTTTCGGCAGCCGCTACAAGAGACCTGAGCCGCTTCTTTCCGACGCGGCCTTCCTTGACTGAATGGATTCGCAAGCCGGACGTTTCCAGCAGCTTGAAGACCGAGGTGCTGCGTGACAGCCGGTCAATGCTGGCCACAAGGATCCGGCCGCCCGCGGCTTTGGCCTGGAGGATCGCATTGTGCAAACCCAACCGACTGGCGGCATGCTTCGAAGACGCAGACAAGGCGTCTTCATGAAGACCAATCAGGCGCCAGCCTTTTCGGCGCGCGTGATCCCTTAACAGGTCTGCTTGGCCGTCGAGGCTCATACCATGCTTCTCCTGCTCCTCTGTAGACACGCGGATGTAACCGCCGACTGCCTTCTTCGGCGAGGTCGGGTTGGAGTGTTCGTTTTCGGCACTGTGGTCGTGAGTGGGAACTTGGATATCGTCGAGGGATGTCATGGTGTTAGGGGGATGTCCGGAGGGTGTTCATGACTTGTGCACGGGTTGCAGTCTTGAACAGGGTGTTGGATACTCACCTCGGCAGCGGCCGGCACCGACGGGAGCTTGTCAGGAACAGGATCTTGATCGGGGGTAGGCCGCGCATCGGCGCAGGCGTCTCGTCTGGTTCTCCGGAAAACCTGCCATCGCCAGCAGTCTTTTTCAGCATACCTCAAGTCGAGGTTTACTGCCAGTGCATTGGCAAGGCCCCGACGCAGCGTGCCGTCAGGTTTCCTCCCGTCAAAGGGAAAGTTTCGATCCGGCCTGAGAGGCAGAATTGAGCCGGGGGAGACGGTGGCGGCAGCATGCATCCCCGTCACGTCACGCGGGGTTCTCTAGGACTTCGCATCGATGGGCCCAGGTTCGTCTACTGATCCCGACATCTCGCGCCTTTCCTCAGGGGAAATCCAACGTCAGCGGCACCCGCCTACCTTTTCAAGCGGGTTCCGCCCCTTCCGTGCACGCTTGGGTTGATCGCATCACCGGTGACGCGTAGACATCGAGGGAGCACACAGTATCGGAGATGCCTTCCAAGTGATTTCAACCAACGCACGGGCTGCGCGACCCCGCCGGTTTTCCGAAGTGTTGCGCACCATTGGACTTGGCGTGGCTCTGTCGTTGCCCGCAAGCGTCGCGCAGGCTGACGGCAATTACTTTCAGCTCGATGTGGCTCGATCGACCAGTTCGGCGACGGCAAGCCTCGGGCGTGGACCGTTCACCTTCGGCGCCGGAGC
>Ga0208330_1000410_pt1 | contig 20192 bp, 23 predicted proteins | sample DeeseametaMP1896_FD_184180 | JGI IMG/M metagenome (GOLD analysis project Ga0208330, IMG submission 184180) | Marine microbial communities from the Deep Pacific Ocean - MP1896 (SPAdes) | ecosystem: Environmental > Aquatic > Marine > Oceanic | place: East of Hawaii, North Pacific Ocean | collected...
TGTGGCCGGTGATGCAGCGCGCTTAGGTCGCTTCGGCCGTCTGGAGCGCCTGCGTCTTCAGCGTCAGTTGCGCTTGGCCTGCGATACCGCTCATACCCAGCGCCGTGAGCTGAACAACGGCCAGAGCCGCGGTCTCCGTGGTGGCCGCGATATGACCGAGCGCCTGATCCGGCCCCTGGATGACATCGCCGGCATGGCAGGGTCCGCCGCGACGGTCCGCCCGAACTAACACTCGCTTGAGTTTTCCGCGGTAGTGCAGTCTAGCCACAACCTCCTGACCGGGATAACAACCCTTGCGAAAACTGACGCCGCCCAGGGTGTCGAGTCGAAGCGACTGCGGCAGGAATAGGCCGGCCGTTTCGGCGACCACCATGGGCAGTCCGGCGTCGATCTCGCCTGCTGTCCAAGACTCCGACCCGCTGGTTTCGCCGCCCGTGGCGCCAATCGCCAAGGCCCGCGGACGATCACCAGGCAGGCCGATCCAGGTGATGCCGCCGTCATTCACACAACTGCCCGCAGCCGGCGTTTCGTTGTCCAGCCTGCCGGCGATCGGCAGGTCGCAGGTCGATAGTGTGACCCGGTCTCTCAGCACGAACAGGCGCAGACGCCGTAATACCGCCGGGGCCACAGACGCGGGCAAGGCCAGATGGAGGGCCTGGTCACGCCAAAACACGAAAGTCGTGGCGATCAATCGACCATCCGGCATGCAATAGCCCGCCAGTGTCGACGTTTGAGGCGCAAGCGCGGCGATATCTGCGGTCAATTGCCGGTGTAAGAAGTCTTGCGCATCCGGACCATCGGCGCGGATAAGGGTCCAGTGATCTAGGGCGATCGGGGTTGCGGATTCGTCGGCGACAGGGAGCATTGGAACTCGTCAGAGATTGCGGCGAGAGGGGGCGAACGTATAATCCCCGCCATGGCTGCCCATGACAATGCTCCGGACCCGCATGCGGACCCGGCGACCGATGCTGCGTCGGCATCCGAGCAGATGCCGTCTGCGACTCACGACGCTCAGACCGAATCCCAGCCCGAAGAGTTCGGCGGCCCCAAGGGGCTGGAGCCGACCCGCTACGGTGACTGGGAGCGCAAAGGGCGTTGTGTCGACTTCTAAAGGTGAGACTCCATGAGTGATTCCTCGCGGCCATTGTCGCCGCACCTCCAGGTTTACAAGCCGCAGCTGACCTCGATGACGAGTATTTTTCATCGGGGCACCGGTGTTGCGCTATCCGTCGGCACGCTGATGCTTTGTGCCTGGATTCTGTCTGTGGCGGCAGGGCCTGAAGCGGTGGATTGCTTCAACGCCTTTGCCGGTAGCTGGTTCGGCCAGCTGCTACTGCTGGGCTGGACGTTTTCGGTGTTCTACCACCTCTGCAACGGGGTGCGTCACCTGTTCTGGGACGCCGGCAAGGGGCTGGACGTGGACACCGCGTACAAGTCCGGTTATGCGGCCATCATCGTTGCGGCGGTGCTGACCGTGCTTGCCGTCATCGTCGCTTTGGCCTGAAGGGAAGGATTATGAGTCTCAAATCTCCAATCGGCCGAGCGCGCGGACTCGGTTCCGCCAAAGACGGCCTGCATCACTGGTGGATGCAGCGGATCAGCGCCGTACTGCTGGTGCCATTATCGCTGTGGTTCGTGTTCTCCATCGCCTGCCTGGTGGGCAGTGACTACCAGACGGTGGTGGCCTGGATTGCGGCGCCCTGGGTGGCGGTGTCACTGGTCATCTACTTCGCGGCGCTTTTCTATCATTCGCAGCTGGGCGTTCAGGTCGTGATCGAGGACTACGTCCACGGTCCGGCAAAGAAGCTCATCTCCATGTATCTCATGAAACTCGCGCATCTGGTGTTGGCGGTGGCCGCCATCTTCGCTGTCGTGCGTATCGCTCTGGCTTAGGTGGATCTGGACGCAATGACCGATTCCTACGAAATCATCAAACACGAATATGACGTTGTGGTTGTCGGCGCCGGTGGCGCCGGGCTGCGCGCCACGCTGGGTCTGGCCGAGGCTGGCCTGAAAACCGCCTGTGTCACCAAGGTGTTCCCGACCCGCAGCCACACCGTGGCCGCACAGGGTGGTGTCTCCGCCGCGTTGGGCAACATGGGCGAGGACGACTGGCGTTGGCATGCCTATGACACCGTCAAGGGCTCCGACTGGCTGGGTGACCAGGATGCGATCGAGTATATGTGCCGTGAGGCCATTCCATCGATCATCGAGCTGGAACATTACGGTGTGCCGTTTTCACGCACCGGCGAAGGCAAGATCTACCAGCGACCGTTCGGTGGCATGACCACGCATTTCGGTGAGGGTACGGCGCAGCGCACCTGCGCGGCCGCCGACCGCACCGGTCACGCCATGCTGCATACGCTCTACCAGCAGTCGCTGAAGGAAAAGGCGGAGTTCTTCATCGAGTACTTCGCCATCGATTTGATCATGGACGACGACGGCAACTGCTGCGGCGTGCTGGCCTGGGACCTATCGACCGGGCAGCTGCATGAGTTCCGCTCGCACATGGTGATTCTCGCCACCGGTGGCTACGGGCGGACCTACTTCTCCTGCACATCGGCCCATACCTGCACCGGCGACGGCGGCGGCATGGTGCTGCGGGCGGGTCTGGCGCTGCAGGACATGGAGTTCGTGCAATTCCATCCCACGGGCATTTACGGCGCGGGCTGCCTGATCACCGAAGGCGTGCGCGGCGAGGGCGGATACCTGACCAACTCCAAGGGTGAGCGCTTCATGGAGCGTTACGCGCCCAACGCCAAGGATCTCGCCTCGCGCGACGTGGTCAGTCGATCGATGACCATCGAGATTCGCGAAGGCCGTGGCGTCGGTCCGAAGAATGACCACATTCATCTGCACCTGGAGCACCTGGGGCCGGAAGTGATCAACGAGCGGCTGCCGGGCATTGCCGAGTCGGCAAAGATCTTCGCCGGCGTGGATGTGACCAAGGAGCCGATCCCGGTCATCCCGACGGTGCACTACAACATGGGCGGCATCCCGACCAACTACGGCGGCGAAGTCGTCACCCTGAAGGACGGCAACCCCGATTCCGTCGTGCCCGGCCTGATGGCCGTCGGCGAGGCCGCCTGCGTGTCCGTGCACGGCGCCAACCGCCTGGGCTCGAACTCGCTGCTGGATCTGGTGGTGTTTGGGCGCTCCGCGGCCATTCGTGCCGCCGAGGTCGTGAAGAAGGGCGCGCCGCACAAGCGCCTGGCTGATGACCATCTGGAGCCGATTCTCACCCGCCTCGATACGTTGCGGAACGCCAATGGCAGCCTGGCAACGGCGGACATCCGCGACGCCATGCAAAGCACCATGCAGAACAACGCCGCAGTGTTCCGTACCGGTGAAACGCTGTCCGAGGGCGTGGACAAGATGGCCGAGGTGGCCAAGTCCTTCGCCGACGTGAAGGTGTCCGACCGCTCCATGGTCTGGAACTCCGATCTGGTGGAAACCATGGAGCTGGACAACATGCTCGGCCAGGCCATGGCGACCATGACCTCGGCATCCAACCGAACCGAGTCGCGGGGCGCGCATGCCCGCGAGGATTATCCGGACCGGGACGACGGCAACTGGATGAAGCACACGCTGTCCTGGTGGCGCGATGGCAAGATCGACATCGACTACCGGCCGGTTCACGACTACACCATGTCCGACGAGCTTGAGTACATCGAGCCAAAGAAGAGGGTCTACTGATGGCCGAGTTCACGCTCCCCAAGAATTCCCGGATGGTGAAGGGCAAGGAATGGCCTGCGCCGTCCGGTGCCAAGAACATTCGCAAGTTCAAGATCTACCGGTACGACCCGGATTCGGGGCAGAACCCGCAGCTCGATATCTACGCTGTGGATCTGGACGACTGCGGCCCGATGGTTCTGGATGCGCTGATTTGGATCAAGAACAAGGTCGACCCGACACTCACGTTCCGCCGCTCCTGCCGCGAAGGGATCTGCGGTTCCTGCGCGATGAACATCGGCGCTGGCCGCGGCACCAACACGCTGGCCTGTACGCAAAGCATCGACGACTTCAAGGGCATGATCAGCATCTATCCGCTGCCGCACATGCCGGTGGTCAAGGATCTGGTTCCGGATCTGACGCATTTCTATGCTCAGTACGCCTCCATCGAACCGTGGATGAAGACGCAAACGCCGCCGCCCTCGCGCGAGCGCCTGCAGACCCCGGAAGAGCGCAAGGCGCTGGACGGTTTGTACGAGTGCATCCTCTGCGCCTGCTGTTCGACCTCCTGCCCGAGCTACTGGTGGAACGGCGATCGCTACCTTGGCCCAGCGATCTTGCTTCAGGCCTACCGGTGGTTGGTCGATTCCCGCGATGAAGCGACCGGTGAGCGGCTGGATCAGCTGGAAGATCCGTTCAAGCTCTACCGCTGCCACACGATCATGAACTGCGCCAAGACCTGCCCGAAGGGTCTGAACCCGGCCAAGGCGATTGCCGAAACCAAGAAGATGATCCTGGAGCGCGTCGGCTAGCCCGCCGACGCGATACGCCATGAGCGAAGAACTCATGCCGCGTGGCCGGCTGAAATGGCTTTGCCGGCGCGGCATGAAAGAGCATGACGTGCTGTTCGAGCGCTTTCTCGTCCGCGAATACGATCGGCTTGATCGCGATGGTCAGGCGGCCTTCATCCGCCTGGCCGAACTGGACGATCCGGACGTCAACGCGATCTTTCTCGGGCGTGTTGACGCTCCGGACGCTCAGATCCGCGCCGTGGTTGATCGAATGGTCGCGCTGAAGGACTGAACTACGGTGGGGTGACGAACTCGCGTATGGCTTCAACAAAGCGCTGAGACGCCGGTTCCCGACCCAGCAGCAGATGGTTGTCGCTTTCCAGGCCGAGGAATTCCGCCCCTGAAATTGTCGAAGCCAGATCGCGTCCGGTCTCGGCCGGAATCCGTTGATCGCCGAGCGAGTGAATCACCAGGGTCGGGACGCGAAGCTCGGCCAGCCGATCACGAACATCAATATCGCCGAATGCGGAAAGAAACCGCACCGCGTTCTCCGGCGATGTCGTCGCGCGCTGAAACTCGTTAAACCAGTTCAACTCCTCTGCTGTGGCGCTGGGCATGAATGTCGACGAAAAGATCTGTCGGTATGCAGGGTTTGCACTGCCCCATCCTGTCGCCGTCAGGGTCATGATGGCCTCGCGCTCTCGGACCACTTCGTCGCTAGCGTCAATACGCCATCCGGCAGGGTAGCCGCCGAAGAGGATTAATTTCGACACGCGTTGTGGATGTCGAACGGCATACTCGATCGATACGGCCGCGCCTTGCGATATCCCCAGCAGGGCGAATGAGTCCAAGCCCACCGTATCGACGACCGTTTCCAGGTCGGTCACAAACGCGTCAAAGCTCAGATCGTCAACAGACCAGTCGGATAGCCCATTGCCGCGCTCGTCATAGCGTACGAACCGATGGTCATGGGCCAATTGTCGGAACAACGGGCTCCAGATTGGTGCGTTCCAGTCGAGTTCAAGATGGCTGAGCCAGTTGGCGGCCTTCACGATCGGTGGGCCGTCGCCGACTGTCGCGTAGGCAATGCGAGCCCCGTCGGATGCCGAACAGAACTGTATCTTCTGCCGCGTCAGGTATTGACGTGGCGTCGGATGATCGGGTGTTGGGTGATCTTGCGTGGCGCTCCGACCAGGCATCTGGCTTGACCAGACGACGCCGGCCTGTTGGAAACGCTGGCTCAGAATGCGTTCTTGATCAGCGGCTGACGCGGCGTCACCGAACTGCTGATGGCGACCAAGCAGCAGGGTAGCCGCCTCCGGGTTGAATGGTTCCTGATCACTCCAGGCTTGCGCGGCGGCGAGCGCATGATCGGGAGGCAGGTCTTTGTGTAAGGCCAAGCGACGTAATGCGGTGCCGAGCAGGCGTTCAACGTGCACGCGCTCCGCAACTAACCATTCCTGAAACTGCGCCTGATCTGGCAGGTCGATGCCATCAAGCAACGGGCCTTTGAGTGTGTGGGTGATGGCGTCGAGTTCGCTGGGCGACAGCGTGGCGCAATCTAACGCATTCATGTGGGTGTGCAGATCCACCTGAAGCCGGTCGCGCTGCAATGTGACGCGCTCGCGGTCTGCGATGAGGCGCTCATCGTCGGATGCATTCACCAAAGGGCGCAGTTTGGTCAACGACCAGCGCAGCGCGCTCCGGGGATCGTCAGGCAACCTCCATAGCAGTTCGCAAAGCCGCTCCCGCCGATGGGGCCGTCCGGTAAGCGCCAGGTAGCCCAGCAGCGCGCGCGTGCGTTTGGACGCAGGCAGTGCAACCGGGACGCCGTCATGGAGTACCTGAAGTTCGCCTAGCGTGCAGATGTCTATCCGTGTCATCGAACTGCGCAATCCGTCGCATGAACCAGCTCATTCCAACGGAGCCGACAACGGTCGCTCAAACGCTGAGGGCCAACACTGGTTCGCAAGGCATTGGATGAATGCCGAACGGACGCCAAAGCGACTGGCGCCACCAAGGAAGAGAGGATCATGTGTATGGAGACCAGCAAAGTCTATCCCCCCCGCCACCTGCAAGACGGGCGGTCATCGCGAGAGAACCGGCGCAGAGACATGCCGAATATGTCGGCTCGCGAAGCGCGTCGGCCTATTCGCGCGGAGCGGCGACGCCCCCATGGCGCAGCACCCGGCATCGCAAACCAGCCGTTCGCGGCGCGATGCAGTCAACACCTGGAACAGGTTTGTCGCGTGTTGGCGGGCATCCTGATCGCGCTGGCCTACATTGAATGCCTCCGCAGTGTCGGAGGCGCGGGATAGGGACGCCCCGTCGTGGCAGCAACGTCCAACCGGCGCTTGCTTGCGATGCTGCTTTAAGCGGGGGCGCGAGCCTGGCTGAGGGGAGGACGCTTGTTGCAGCGTGTCCGGGCCGGCTGCACTAGGCCGCGTCGCGAATTCTGACGCGATCGGGCGTGAGGACGGTGTCCTTGGCCACGGCTTCCGTGTCCGGAAAATCGCGGATGAAATGCAGTCCGCGGCTTTCGTGGCGTGAAGCCGCGGAGTGGACGATTAGCTCCGAAACCGTCAGCAGGTGGCGCAGTTCGATCAGGTCCGGCGTGACGTGGAAGTTGCCGTAGTACTCCTGGACCTCGTTGCTCAGCAGCTGAACGCGGTGTTGCGCACGCTCCAGGCGCTTGGTGGTGCGCACGATGCCGACGTAGTCCCACATGCAGCGGCGCAGTTCCTGCCAGTTATGGCTGACCACGACTTCCTCGTCGGAATCTCTGACTTGACTGGCATCCCAGGGCAACAGATTGCCGGGGGTTGGCCATTGCTGGATGCGTGAGGCCAGATCCTCGGCCGCTGCAGTCCCGAACACCAGGCATTCGAGCAGCGAATTGCTGGCCATGCGGTTGGCGCCATGCAGGCCCGTTGATGCGGTTTCGCCGACTGCGTACAGCCCAGCCAGATCAGTGCGGCCGTTCAGATCGGTGAGTACGCCGCCGCAGGTGTAGTGAGCGGCCGGGACGACCGGCAGGGCTCGCTGGGTCGGGTCCAAGCGCAGTTCCAGGCAGCGGGCGTGGATGGTCGGGAAGTGTTGCCGCAAGAAGTCGGGTTCCAGTTCGGTCGTGTCCAGCAACACGTGGTCCAGGCCGAGCCGTTTCATTTCGTGATCGATGGCGCGAGCGACGATGTCTCGGGGCGCAAGTTCCGCGCGTTCGTCAAACCCAGGCATGAAGCGCGTGCCATCCGGGCGGAGGAGCAGGGCGCCTTCACCGCGTAATGCCTCGGTGATCAGAAAATTGCGCGCCTCGGGATGGAACAGGCAGGTCGGGTGGAACTGCATGAACTCCATGTTGGCAATACGGCATCCAGCCCGCCACGCCATGGCAATGCCATCACCGGTGGCACCATGCGGATTGCTGGAATAGAGGTAGACCATGCTCGCGCCGCCGGTCGCCAGTACCGTGGCCTTGGCGGGGTAGGTGTCGACCGTTCCGGACCGGATGTTCAGCAAGTAGGCGCCGACGATACGGTCCTTGGCGCGGATCAGGTCCACTGCCATGTGGTGCGCCAAGAGCTGAATGTTCGGATGGGCCCGGGCCAGTTGCATCAGCGTTTTTTCCACGGCACGCCCGGTGGCGTCGTCGGCGTGAATGATCCGCCGATGGCTGTGACCGCCTTCGCGTGTGAGGTGATAGGCGAACCCGTCGTCCGTATCAGAGGGCGTGAAGCGCACACCCTTGTCGATCAACCAGTGCACGGCATCGGCACCCCGTTCCACCGTGAACTGCACCGCGGCGCGATTGCACAAGCCGGCGCCGGCCGCGAGCGTGTCGGCCACGTGGGCGTCGATCGAGTCGCCTTCATCAAGCACTGCGGAGATCCCGCCCTGGGCGTACAGCGTGCTCCCCTCTGAGATCCTGCCCTTGGAAACGACTAGCGAACTGATGCCGCGATCGGCCAGGCGCAGGGCCGTGACCAGGCCAGCGGCTCCGCTGCCTAGGATCAGGACATCGAACGGGGTGGGCCTGGGCATGACGTGTGACTCGGCAGACTGATAAACTCTTGCGATTCGCGCGGTTATCGGCCGCGCATCCCTTGAACTATATCGGAACCGGGTTCAGTAAGCGTTGGGTCGGTACCGTGTGCAGCGCGCATACGGCACCGGAGTTTGCGCTTATCCACCCCCTCTACGAACACCCGAATGGGCGAAGACGTAACAGACGATATTCTCGTAGCACGCGCCCAGGCCGGGAACTCCGCTGCCTTTGACATGCTGGTCCGTCGTTACCAGCACAAGGTGGTGCAGCTCGTCTCACGCTATGTGTCGGATGCCGACGCGTCAGATGTGGCCCAGGAGTCCTTTATCAAGGCCTATCGCGCGCTGCGGAACTTCCAGGGCAAAAGCGCGTTCTATACGTGGCTGTACCGAATTGCGGTCAACACCGCGAAGAACCATCTCGTCGCCCGCAGCCGCCGTCCCGCTTCACAAGACATTGATGTCGCCGATGCGGAACAATATGGGCACACCGAGCATCTAAGCGACGTGTCCACACCGGAGGGGGTGGCACTAACCGATGAAATTCGGGACACGGTGGCAGCCGCAATGGACGATTTGCCGCCCGATCTGAAGACAGCCATCGTGCTGCGCGAATTGGAGGGAATGAGCTATGAAGAGATCGCACAGGCCATGGAATGCCCTGTGGGTACGGTTCGCTCTCGTATCTTCCGCGCCCGCGCAGCCATTGATGAACGTGTACGACCCCTGCTCGATTAGGGCATCAGGCCCTTTAAGTACCCTTGGGTGGAGCCAATCGCCGCTATGACTAACGAAACGCTTTCTGCTTGCATCGATGGGGCCTGTGAAGACATGGCCGAAGCCCTTCGGTCTGTCGAGGCCTCTGACGAGTCGCGCCAGACCTGGTCGCGATACCACCTGATCGGCGATGCGATGCGGGCACGGTCCGGCGCCACTTTCGCTGATGCTGGTTTTGCCAGCCGCGTAATGGCCGCAATTGAGAACGACGAGATGGCGCCAGCGCCGTCCAACGTCACGTCAATCGAGGTGGCGCGCGGCAAGCGTCAATGGTTGTCGCGCCGGACGACCGGCTGGGCGGTCGCTGCCTCAGTCGCTGTGGCGTCATTGGCCACGGTGTCCGTCATGATGTTGCCCGGCGCTGATGACGAGCCCGTACTGGTCGCGCGTGATGTGCCGTCGACGACGACGCTGCCCCTGCAGGAGCGTGGTATCCAGCCAGCGGTTCAGACCACAGGCGTCGCGCCCCGTGGTCCGGTGGCGCAACCGACGCAGGCTGCCGCCACCGTGCGCTGGTCTCAAATGGAGCCCGATGCCGCACAGCAACTCAATGGCTACCTGATCAATCACAGCCGCTACCGCGCGGGACCGGGTGTTGGCGGGACTTTGGGCTACGCACGGGTTGCCAGCGTCAACGGTGAGCCTGTCGAGGCCAGCACCGCCTCTGCAGACTGAGTACCGCATGCTGCAACGCTTGACTATCGCGGTTGCAGCGCTTGCGACCTCGGCTCCTCTCTGGGCTGCTGACCGGACTCCGCAGGAGTGGTTGGCGGAAATGTCCGACGCCGTTCGCACTCAAAACTATGAGGGTGTCGTTGTTTATCGCACCGGCGAGCAACTGGAAACCATGCGAGTTGTGCATCGGTTTTCCGAAGGTCAGGAAGACGAACGCCTGATCTCCTTGACCGGCGATGCCCGCGAAATCGTGCGTCGCGACGGCGAGGTGCGCTGCCTGCTGCCGCGGGAACGGGCCGTGATGGTGGATGAACGCGGTCAGAGCGCGCTGCTCCCCAAGGTGTCCACGGTTGGACTGGAAACCTTAGGCTCGCACTACGAGTTCTCGCCGGGCGTCGTCAATCGCGTCGCCGACCGGGCCTGTCAGGTGGTCGGTCTCAAGCCCCGCGATGAATTCCGTTTCGGCTACCAGCTTTGCATCGATGTTCAGACCGGCGTGCCTTTGCGTATCGCCTTGGTCAACGGCGACGGTGCTTCCCTGGAGCAATTCCTGTTCACAGCTGTGACCTATCCGGACAGCATCCCGGATCAAGCATTTGTCCCCGCGATCGATACCACGGGTTTTCGCGAAATTCGGCATCGGGGCGAAGCCAGTTCAGCCGAGTCAGCGAAGGGGCAATGGGAAGTCACCGAGTTGCCGCCTGGTTTCAAGCTGGTCGGCCAAAGCACGCGATTGTTTCCTGGTGCCGCCAAGCCCGTGAGCCATCTGTTGCTCACGGACGGACTGGCGACGGTGTCCGTCTTCGCGGCAGAGAACAAGTTGCCGACCAAGGTCTTTCGCGGCGTGTCCAGCATTGGCGCCGTGCATGCCTACGGTCGCATGGTGGGTGACTATCACGTCGCCGTCGTCGGCGAGGTGCCGGCGCAAACCGTCGAACAGATCGGCGATCATCTGACTCGAATCCAACCCTGACCGTGATCGAGGAACGCGCAGTCGTCGTTGAATCCAGCGACCAGGGCGTGCTCGTGACCACGCCCACGCGTGCAGGCTGTGCGCGATGCGCAGAGGGCCGTGGTTGCGGCGGCGGCGTACTGGGCCGCTTAACTGAGCGGCGCTCGCAACCGGTGGTCATGGCGACCAACGCAAGTGGCGGCGGCCTAGCCGCTGGCGATGCGGTCATTGTGGGTCTGAAAGACGAAGCGCTCGTCAGTGCCTCGTTGTCCGTTTACGTGGCACCGCTGGTGCTGATGCTGGTGACAGCGGTGACTGCCCATTGGCTGTTTGCTGCTTCCGAACCGCTGGTCGTCGCTGCGGGCATCTGCGGGTTGCTGGGCGGATTTGGTTGGGTGGCCCGCCGAGCCAGGCAGCCAGGCTGGGCGGAACGGTATCAACCCGTTGTGTTGCGGCGCGCAAACGGCGAGACTGCGGAATTCTGCGACACCGAACCATCGGGGACATGACACCGAAGACATTCCGTTGCTGGCGGGCGCTTGTCGCGCTGCCAGCGGTGCTGCTGATCGCTGCTTGCACGCGCGGCCTGCCGGATTTCACCGGTTTGGTTGGCGATTTAAGCCCCGTCGTCGTCAATATCAGCACGGCGGCCGTCCTCGTGGATGGCGAAAACCGTCCCGAGAACGACTGGTTCGAGCGATTTTTCGGACTCAACCCCGGCCAGGATCAGGCACCCCAGCCGGGTGCGCAGTCCCTGGGCTCCGGGTTCATCATCTCTAAAGACGGGTTCATCCTGACCAACTATCACGTGGTCGCCGGTGCCGATGAGATCGTTGTGCGTCTGTCTGATCGGCGTCAGATGGTGGCCCGCCTGGTCGGCACCGATCAGCGCAGCGACCTCGCGTTGATCAAGATCGAGGCCACGGGACTACCGACCGCAGACATTGGCTCGGCCGACGATCTCAAGGTCGGCGAATGGGTGCTGGCAATCGGGTCGCCATTCGGATTCGACTATTCGGTGACGGCCGGGATCGTCTCCGCCAAGAACCGCAGTCTCGCGACCGAGCAATATGTGCCCTTCATCCAGACGGATGTGGCGATCAACCCTGGAAACAGCGGCGGTCCGCTATTCAACCTGGACGGCGAAGTCGTTGGAGTGAATTCCCAGATCTATTCTGATTCCGGCGGCTATCAGGGCGTTTCCTTCGCGATTCCGGTGGATGACGCGATGCGCGTGGCGAACCAGCTTCGGCAGACCGGCATTGTCGTGCGCGGCTGGTTGGGCGTTGTCGTGCAAGAGGTGGATCGGGCGTTGGCGCGTTCCTTCGGCATGCGCCGTCCGGAGGGTGCCCTGGTGTCGCGCGTCGTGCCGAACAGCCCGGCCGCCGAGGCGGGATTGCAGGTTGGTGACGTGATTCTGCAGTTTGGTGACCGCGATGTCGGCACCTCCCGTTCGTTGCCGCACATGGTTGGACGAGCCGAACCCGGTGACCGCATCCCGCTGCGTGTGCTGCGCGATGGCGAGCGGATGAAGATCTCCGTGCGCATTGGCGCGCTGGAGACCGATGAACGCGCCAGCCTAAGCCCGCCGGAGCCCGATCAGCGCGCGCGTCCGGCGGCCTTTGAACTGGGCATCGGCATCACCGAGCTAACCCGTGGTCAGCGTGCACAACTCGGCGTTGAGCAGGGCGGCGTACTGGTGACGGAGGTGCGGCCGGGCAGCGCGTCGGGAATCGCCGGTCTGATGCCAGGCGACGTCATCGTCTCTGTCGGACAGCAGCCGGTGGCCGATGGCCGCGATTTTCGGAGCGCGCTGCAAGCGGCTCGCGGCTCTGATTCGGTTCCGCTGTTGATCCAACGCCGTGGTTCCTCATTGTTTCTGGCGCTCGATGTGCCCGGCTGACGGTGGCGCTGCTCGTTCAATACAGTCGCGAACACTGTTCGCTTTGTTGCGAGATGGATGACGCACTGGACCAGTACTTCGGCTCCGGGGTCACCGTCGAACGTCGGAACGTCGACGACCACGCCGAGTGGGCCGAGCGATACGGCAGGGATGTTCCCGTTCTGACCACGTCGTCTGGTCAGGAGCTGTGCCGGCACCGCCTGGATGTCGACGCCGTCCGTCGCTGGTTGCGCGGGGGCAATTCCCCGGCCGCGGCGACACCGTAGTCGGTATACTCGCGCGCTTTGTGCGCACGCCATGGCGCGGTTTCGTAGTTAACAGGCCCTCATGCAGTCCCGTATCCGCAATTTCTCGATCATCGCCCATATCGATCACGGAAAATCCACGCTGGCGGACCGCTTCATCCAGCATTGTGGCGGTCTTACCGAGCGCGAGATGGCGGCGCAGGTGCTTGACTCGATGGACATCGAGCGCGAACGCGGCATCACCATCAAAGCCCAGGCCGTCCGGCTCGATTTCGAGGCCGACGATGGTGAAACCTACCAGCTGAATTTCATCGATACGCCCGGCCACGTTGACTTCTCTTATGAAGTCTCGCGTTCGCTCGCAGCCTGTGAAGGCGCATTGCTGGTCGTCGATGCTTCTCAGGGCGTGGAAGCCCAAACGGTCGCCAACACCTACACGGCGATCGAGCAGGATCTTGAGATCGTGCCCGTCCTCAACAAGATTGACCTGCCCGCGGCCGAGCCCGAGCGAGTCGCTGCCGAGATCGAAGACGTCATCGGTCTGGAGGCCCGCGACGCGATCCGGACCAGCGCCAAATCTGGCATCGGCATCCGCGAAGCGCTCAATGCACTGGTCAGGCGCGTGCCGCCGCCGGCAGGCGACGCGGACGCGGAACTCCAGGCGCTGATCGTGGATTCCTGGTTCGACAATTACCTGGGTGTGGTCTCGTTGATCCGCGTCGTCAACGGCAGCGTTGGTAAAGGCGACAAGATCCGCGTCCTTTCCACAGGCCGCGATTTTCAGGTCGATGCGGTGGGGACGTTCTCGCCCAAGCGAACCGAGCGGGCGCGGCTGGAATGCGGCGAGGTGGGGTACCTGGTCGCGGGGATTAAGGACATTCACGGTGCACCAGTGGGCGACACGCTCACCTTGGCCGTACGCCCTTGTGCAGCCCGTCTGCCCGGATTCAAGCGGATGCAGCCGCGGGTGTTCGCCGGACTGTTCCCGATCAGTTCCGACGATTTCGAGGACATGCGCGAGGCGCTGGAAAAGCTGAGTCTCAACGATGCCGCCCTGCAGTTCGAACCCGAGAACTCAGGCGCGCTGGGCTTCGGCTTCCGCTGCGGTTTCCTCGGCATGCTGCACATGGAGATCGTGCAGGAACGGCTGGAGCGGGAATACGACATCGACCTCATCACCACGGCGCCAACGGTCGTGTACCAGGTGGTGATGCTCGACGGCGATGTTCTCGAGGTCGACAACCCTGCGGATCTGCCCGATTCGGGCGAGATCGACCGGATCGAAGAGCCCGTCATCCATGCACGCATCCTGCTGCCACAGGAGTTCATCGGCGCGGTGATGCAACTTTGTATCGAAAAGCGTGGTGTGCAGAAGCGGCTGACCTATCACGGTCGTCAGGTCACGATGGCCTTCGAGCTACCCATGGCGGAGGTCGTGGTGGATTTCTTCGATCGCCTGAAGTCCGTCTCACGGGGCTATGCATCGTTCGAGTACGAGTTCGAACGGTTCGAGCCCGCGGCGCTGGTCCGGCTGGATGTGTTGATCAACGGCGATCGCGTCGATGCCTTGTCGAGCATCGTGCATCGCGACATGGCCTACGGTCGGGGGCGCGACTATGCCGAGCGGCTAGCCGATATCATCCCGAGACAAATGTTCGATGTTGCCATTCAGGCGGCGATCGGGTCGCGGGTTCTGGCCCGATCCACGGTGAAGGCGCTACGCAAAAACGTGACAGCCAAATGCTACGGCGGTGACGTATCGCGTAAGCGAAAGCTGCTGGAAAAACAGAAAGCCGGGAAGAAACGCATGAAACAGTTCGGCAAGATCGAAATTCCGCAGGAAGCCTTCCTGACCATGCTCAGTACGGACGGGGATTAACTACCGACTATGTTTGCGGACGACGTGCACCTCGACTTTGCAGCGATCTTGCTGATTCTCGCCGCCGTCACCGGCGCCATTTATCTGCTGGATGTGCTGCTGTGGGCCCGATCTCGCGGTCCGGGCACCAAGCCGTCGGGCCCGATCGAGATTTCCCGATCATTCTTTCCGGTGATTCTCATCGTGCTGGTGCTGCGCTCGTTTATCGCCGAACCGTTTCGCATTCCCTCCGGGTCGATGATCCCGACACTGCATATCGGCGATTTCATCCTGGTGAACAAATTCAGCTACGGCCTTCGGTTGCCGGTGTTCCACACCGAGGTCATTCCGCTGGGGTTGCCAGAGCGGGGCGATGTGGTCGTCTTCCGTTATCCGGAGGATCCGAGCAAGGATTTCATCAAGCGGATTGTCGGCTTGCCAGGTGATGTCATCGAGTATCGCGGCAAGGTGCTCAGCGTGAATGGCGAGGCGGTGGAGATCGAGCCGGTCGGGCTTTACCAGAGCGCCGATCCGCGGCATCGCTACGCCACCGAATATCAGGAGACGCTGAACGGTGTCGAGCACGGCATTCTGGTCAACCCCAGAGCGCCGGCCAAGGACTTTCGCTACACCGTTCCCGACGGGCACTATTTCGCGATGGGTGACAATCGCGATGGGTCAGATGACAGCCGCCGTTGGGGCCCCGTGCCGGAGCGTAACCTGGTCGGCAAGGCGATGCTGATCTGGATGAGTTGGGACGGTGAGAACAACCGGCCGGCGTTGTCACGTATCGGCGATCTCATTCATTGACGTCCGTGCAGGCAATCGTGCAGTCCATGAACAACAGGGGAGAAGCATGAAAGGGCTAGAACATCAGAAAGGCCTCGGCTTGTGGGGCATGCTGTTCGTGTTCGGTGTGATCGGATTTGTCGCATTGGTCACGATCAAGTGCACTCCGATTTATCTGGGGCATATGGAAATCGAATCCGCGATCAAGGATGTCGCTGACGACTCCTCGTATGCGACAGCGTCTCCGTTCGAGATCCGCCGCGCCTTGCAGCGCCGGTTCGACGTTGATGATGTCAAGCAGTTGAAGACGAAGGACATCCAGATCCAGCGCGATGACAACACCCGCGTGATCTCGTATGACTACGATGTCGAGGTGCCGCTGTTCGCGAACATCTCCTTGAAGATCAAGTTCAAGGATGCGGTGAGGGTCCGCACCGCGTGACCCCGTCCCCGGCCGCTCTGCAGCGCGCCATTGGCTATGAGTTTGCGAATCAGCAACTGCTGGAGCAGGCGCTGCGCCATCGCAGTGCCGGCCGGCAGCACAATGAGCGCCTGGAGTTTCTCGGCGACGGTCTGCTGAACTTCGTGATCGCAGCCGAGTTGTACGCGCATCTGCCGGACGCGGACGAAGGTGATCTGTCGCGAATTCGCGCCGCGCTGGTTCGAGGTAGCACGCTCGCGGAGATCGGCCGGGAGCTGGGGTTGGGCGCCTGGATCAGCCTTGGCATGGGCGAAAAGGCCACCGGTGGGCATCGCCGCTCGTCCATTCTCGCCGATACCGTTGAAGCCCTGCTGGGCGCGATCTATCTGGACGCCGGTTTCGACGCAGCCGCGCAAGTCGTGCGTCATCTGTTCGCGCAGCGGCTGCGTGAATTGCCCGATGCCGAAACCCTCAAGGACGCCAAGACGCGCCTGCAGGAAGCCCTGCAACGCGACGGTCGGCCACTGCCTGAGTACGCCATTGTCGAGGTGACCGGCGAGCAGCACCGCCAGCACATGCGCGCAACCTGCGTACTCGCTGATTCGGAACAGGTATTCGAAGGCAGCGGCAGCAGCCGCCGCAAGGCGGAGCAGGACGCCGCGCGGGCCTGTCTGGAAGCGGTTTTTCAACTGGTGGCTCAGGCATGAGCGAAACCCGCGCCGGATTTATCGCCGTGGTGGGCCGCCCGAACGTCGGCAAGTCGACGCTGATCAATGCGCTGGTGGGCGCTCGCGTCAGCATCACGACCCCGAAGCCGCAGACCACGCGGCATCGCATCCTGGGCATACGGACCGAGGACAGCGTGCAGATGATCTTCGTTGACACCCCGGGCATTCACACCGGCGGCAAGTCTGCGATGAATCGCATGCTTAACCAGACCGCCGGGGACTCGATGCGTGATGCCGACTGCGTGCTCTGGCTCGTGCAGTCCAATCGTTGGACCGACGAAGACGCCGCCGTGCTCGAACGGCTGCGTACCGTCCGCTGCCCGGTAGGCCTGATCGTGACCAAGGTGGACCTGGTCAAGGACAAGGCCGAACTCATGCCGTTCATTGCCAAGACCGGCTCACGCCGAGCCTTCGATTTCGTCGTCCCCCTGTCGGCGACCAAGGGCAACAATCTGGATGCGCTGCTTGCGGAGGTCACGCGCGTGTTGCCGGAATCTCCGTTGCTGTTCGAGTCCGAGCAGGTCACCGACCGTGGCGAGCACTTCCGCATGGCGGAACTGATCCGGGAGCGACTGTTCATGTCGCTGGATCAGGAATTGCCGTATGCGATCACGGTCGAGATTGAGTCTGATGAACCCATGGAGGACGGCCGGCGGCATGTCAGCGCCGTGATCTGGGTCGCACGGGACAGCCACAAGGGCATCGTCATTGGCAAGCAGGGCGCGCGCCTAAAGCAGGTAGGCAGCGAAGCGCGGCGGGCGATTCAGGCGGATCTGGGGCAGGGGTTGCATCTGCAACTATGGTGCCGGGTCAAGCGCGGTTGGGCCGACGATGAGCGCGCGCTGGCGTCGCTGGGGTTCGATCTGCCCGACCAGGGCTGAGATGGCCACGTCCCGGCGCAGCCAGGATGTGGGCGTCGTTTTACACCGCCGGCCTTACCGTGAAACCAGCCTGATTGTCGACTGCCTGACCGAGCGGCACGGCCGCATCGGGCTGGTCGCCAAAGGCGCACGCCGAGGCGGTCGCCAGAGTCGCCTGGAGCCCCTGCGCGAATATGCGCTGAGCTGGACGGGCGCGGGCGAGCTCCACACGCTGAGTTCGGCGGAGCCGCAGCGCGGCGTCACGCTGCAGGGCGAGGCAGCCATTTGCGCCCTGTACGTCAATGAGCTGCTGATGCGTCTGCTGGCGCGCGATGACCCGCAGCCACGGGTTTATGCCCTCTATTGGGCCTGCCTGGACCGGCTATCGGATGCAACGGATCGTGAGCCGGCGCTGCGGGGCTTCGAATACCGGTTGCTGGAAGCCTTGGGTTACGCGTTTTCGCTGCAAGTAGATGCGAACGGCGCCGCCGTTCAACTCGACCAAGCGTACCGGTTGGATGCGCAGGATGGCCTGGTGCACGCCGAGCCCGGCGAGCAGGCCATCAGCGGCGCCACCCTGCGCGCGCTGGAGACCGATCGCTGGGAAACCCATCAGGCCAGGACGGAAGTCCGGTACCTGATGCGCATGGCGTTGGCGCCTTATCTGGGAACCCGGCCGCTGGAGTCGCCCCGCCTGCTCAAGCGTTTGCGGCAGATGGAGTCGGGTGGCGGTTAGGGAGACACTGAGCGTTTCCCGACCGTGTTCGCCCACATGATGACAGGGCGCATTTTTTGGGCAGCGCCTCTATGATGCGCCTCCAGTTCCCAATGCATCTTCTGCGTTTCCGGTGTCACCATGAGTCACCCTCCTATTCGTCTCGGCGTGAATGTTGATCACGTCGCCACCATCCGCCAGGCGCGGGGCACGCTCTACCCGGATCCGGCCGAAGCGGGCCTGCTGGCCGCCCACGCCGGCGCCGATGGCGTGACGGTGCATCTGCGGGAAGACCGGCGCCATATTCAGGAGCGCGATGTCCGTGCTCTGGCGAGCCAGCTGACTGTGCCGTTGAATCTCGAAATGTCGCTGGCCGAGGACATGCTCGATTTCGCGGTCTCGGTGGCACCGCCGCATTGCTGCCTGGTGCCCGAGCGGCGCGAGGAGCTGACCACCGAGGGCGGTCTGGACGTGGCTGGGCAGGTCGACCGCGTGCGCGCCGCCGTCGCTCGGCTGGGTGATGTCGGCGTGCGGGTGTCGCTGTTCATCGACCCGGACCCAGGCCAACTGGAGGCCGCCTTGGCGGTGGGCGCGCCGGCGGTGGAAATTCACACCGGCGAGTACGCTGACCACCCGGAACGCATGGATGAACTGGCGGCACAAGTCCGACGGTTCGCCGGCGACGCGGCCGCTGCCGGGCTGGAAGTGCATGCCGGCCACGGTTTGCATTTGGATAACGTCGGACCGATTGCGGCCATCGGTGACATCGTCGAACTGAACATTGGCCACTTTCTGGTCGCGCGCGCGCTATTCGTGGGCTTGCCGGCGGCCGTCAGCGAAATGAAGCAGCGCATGGTGGCCGCGCGAGGCTGACCCGCTGATTTTGAGGCGGGCCGGCTCAGGACTCCAGCTTGTCCAGATACGCGTCGACCTGCGCGAACAGGGTTTCACGCAGCGGTTCGAGTTCGGACCAGACGATGTCGTCCCCTTCATCGCCCAGGCGTTGCTCCAGGCGCCGGCAGACTTCGCGCATGGCGTGCAGCTTGTAGAAGGCGGCCGTGCCGTGGAGTTGATGGGTGGCGTCGTAGGCCTGCTGCCGGTCGCCCGCCCGCCACGCATCACGGATCTGCTCGACCTGCAGGGGCAGTTCCTCGCGTAGCATTTCGCGCAGTTCAGGGTCATCGGTGAGCGGCGCGTCGCCGGATTCGACCGGCTCGGTCAGCCGCAGCATGTGCCGGATCAACACCCGGTCATCGGCGCCTTTTTCCAACACGCTGTCGGCACCCGCCTCCAGCCACTGCCTGCGCAGCTCGGGCGCGACGCTCGCGCTCAGGCCGATGATCAGCAGGCCATGGCCGTTGGGGAGTGCGCGTAGCGCCTGCGTGGTCTCAACCCCATCACGGCCCGGCATGCGGTGGTCGACCAACACGACACTGGGTGCCTCCCGTTCGGCCAGCGCCAGGCCAGCATCTGCACCGTCGGCTTCCAGCGCCTGCGCGCCATTGTCTCGCAGGGTCCGGGCAAGCAGGCGCCGATTGGTGACGTTGTTCTCGATGATCAGCGCACTGACCCCCTCCAGTGGCTGCCGATCGCTTTGGCGGCGGTAGTCCAGCGCCTGGACCAACTCCCGATAGAGCAATTCCCTGTCGGTGGTTTTCGGTAGTGCCGCGCTGGCGCCGGCATCGCGAAGCACCGACAGCACTTGATGATCCAGGCTGGTGACCAGCACGACGATGGGTACATGACAGCGGTGACCCGCGCGGAG
>Ga0208330_1000414_pt1 | contig 20048 bp, 24 predicted proteins | sample DeeseametaMP1896_FD_184180 | JGI IMG/M metagenome (GOLD analysis project Ga0208330, IMG submission 184180) | Marine microbial communities from the Deep Pacific Ocean - MP1896 (SPAdes) | ecosystem: Environmental > Aquatic > Marine > Oceanic | place: East of Hawaii, North Pacific Ocean | collected...
CCGGGCGGGCTTGGAGCACTGTCACGGTGCGTTGATCCACCATCCGTACCGCCGTGACGAGTGCACCGAACCCGACTGCTTTGTCACCGATGTCGCTCATGCGTTGCACCTGGACTGTGACTCGGTGGGATGCACGTGCGACGTCGTGGTCGCGGCGTCAGCCCATCGGGTCGGCTGACATCGACGCACCGCCGTCGCGCACCGTGACCGCGCTGGGCTCGGCGTGAAACGGCGGGCTCACCGCGCCCCACTGCAGGCACTCCCACCGCTGTCCGTCGACCGGGGCCAGCACCACTGATTCGGTGTTGGCCAGGTGGTGGTCGATCGCAAAGGCGCCGTCCACGCTGCCCAGCACCGCCGCCGCCAGCCGGATCGCCGCGCCGTGGCTGACCACGACGATGTCGCGGTGCCACCCGTCGTCGTCGAGGTACTGCCGGCGAAGCCGGTCGAGGACCGGCAGATAGCGTTCCAGTACCTGCTGGCCGTTCTCTCCGCCGGGCAGCGCCAGGCTCAGTTCGCCGCCGTGCCAGCGCCGGTAGGTGCCGTTGAACTCGTCGTGGGCGGCCTCGTCGCTGCGGTTCTCCAGGTCACCGACCTGGACTTCGTGGATACCGTCGAATTCGTGCAATCCCCCGACGGCGGCCGGGATCGCGGCGTGGACCTCGGTGGCGGTCTGCACGGCGCGGGTCGCCGTCGAGTGCACGATCAGTCCGGGCGGTTCGGTCAGGGCGGCCGCGAAGCCGCGGGCCTGCTCGCGCCCGAGGTCGGTCAGCTCGGCACCCGGCGGCCGGGTGTCCAGGCGTCGCGCCACGTTGCTGTGCGTCTGCCCGTGCCGGACCAGTACCAGCCGGCCGCTCACGGGTGTCCCTCGCGTAACCCGTCCAGCCATGCTGCTGCCTCGTCCATCGGGGGCGGCGCCGCCCCGGCGACCTCGCCGGTGGGCCAGGACCCCAGGTAGCGGACGTCGGCACAGCGCCGGTGCAGTGCACGCAGCGCTTCGGCGACCGAGTCGTCGTCGATGTGTCCGACGAAATCCAGGAAGAACATGTAGGTACCGAGTTCAGTGCGGGTGGGTCGGGATTCGATGCGGGTCAGGTCGATGTCGCGGATGGCCAGTTCGGTCATCGCCGCGACCAGCGCCCCGGGCGCGTTGTCCAGCCGTAGCACGACGGAGGTGCGGTCGGCCCCGGTGCGCTTCGGTGGCCGTCCGGGCGCACCCACGAGCACGAACCGGGTGCGCGCGTTGGCCTCGTCGACGACGTCGCCGGCCAGGGCCTGCAGCCCGTATCGCTGGGCCGCCAGCGCGGTCGTGACGGCGGCGTCGGCCTGACCGGCCGCGACGTCCTTGGCGGCGGCGGCGTTCGAATTGGCCGGTACGACTTCGGTTTTCGGCAGGTGGGCAGCGAGCCAGTGTTTGACCTGGGCGGCGGCCACCGGGAAGGCGGCCACGGTCCGCACGTCGCCGGCTGTGGTGGCGGGCCGCACCGCGATGGTGAACGACACCTCGAGTGTCAGCTCGGCGAAGATCTGCAGGGGCGCATCAGCGGCGAGGCTGTCCAGCGTCGGGGACACCGACCCGTCGATCGAGTTCTCGATCGGCACGACGGCGTAGTCGGCGTCGCCGGCACGCACTGCGGCCAGCGCGGCGACGGTGCTCTCGGTGGGTATCGGGGTCAGCGGCGAGGGATCGAGCGTCTCGGCGGGTGGGATCAGGCCCTGCGCCTCGATGGCACGAAGCGCCGCCTCGGTGAACGTTCCTTCGGGGCCGAGATAAGCGATGCCAGGCACCGCACCAGCGTATCCGGTCGGCGTGGTAATGCCGTTCCGCTGCGGTAAGCCTTGCGCCGCCGATACCAATGGAGTTAAGTTAGCCTCACCTTACCAACAGAAAGGTGTCGCGATGTCTGTTTCCGCACCGACTTCGGCGCCCACCACGGCGGAGCGGATCCGCAGCGCCTGTGTCCGCGCCGACGGGGCGATGCTCGCGGTGGCCGGGGGCGACCCCACCCCCACACCCGTGCACCACCTGCTCGACGACGGCTCGTTCGTGGTCGCGGCGCCCGACGACGGCGCGCCCGGAACCGTCCTCTCCGCCATCGCCTGCGCGGGTGCCGCCGGCGTACCGGCCGTGCTCGAGATGACCGACTACGCGCCGCTTGCGCTGCGCGAACCGGTGCGTGCGCTGGTCTGGATCCGGGGCCGGCTCCGACAGGTGCCGGCCGGTGAGCTGCCCGCGCTGCTGGACCGCGTCGCCAGCACCGACCCGAACCCCGCTCTCCTGCAGGTCAATTCGGACAACTCCGGCATCGGACCCGGATCCGGACGCGACGTCCGGCTCGCGATCCTGCGGCTGCAGATCGAGTCCGTGGTGGTGGCCGATGCCACCGGCGCCGAGTCCGTCCCCCCGGCGGCCCTGCTGACGGCTCGTCCGGATCCGTTCTGCGCCATGGAGTCCTGCTGGCTGCAGCATCTCGAAGCCGCACACCACGACGTGGTGGACCGACTGGCCGCCCGCCTGCCGAGCACATTGCGTCGGGGGCGGGTCCGTCCGCTGGGCCTGGACCGCTACGGCGTCCGGTTGCGCGTCGAATCCGCCGACGGTGACCACGACGTCCGCCTGCCGTTCACCCGACCGGTCGACGACGTGACCGCACTCAGCCAGGCGATCCGCGTACTGATGGGCTGTCCGTTCCTCAACGGGCTGCGCGCCCGCGGCGCCTGAGCGCTGCCGGACACCGCGGCCCCTCGGGGGACGGCTACCGTGGCTGCGGTGACCGGCCCGAGCGACGAGCTGACCGAGGCGCAGCGACGTGCGCTGCGCATCGAGATCGCCGTCGTCCTGGCGGTCACCTTCGCGCTCAGCGCCTACACGTCGCTGCTGAGCCTGATCGAAAGTGTCCTGTTGGGGCTCTCGGGCCAGATCGTGGCCCTCAACCCACGTCGCTCGCCGTTCGACCTCATCGACCTCGGCCTCAATCTCGCCAGTCTGTTCCAGCTGCTGGCCTGGGGCGCGCTGGCCGTCTACCTGCTGTGGCGTGGCGGCGACGGGCCCGCCCGCATCGGCCTGGGACGGATCCGGTGGCGCGGCGACGTGCTGGGCGGGCTCGGGTTGGCCGCCCTGATCGGAGTGCCGGGGCTGGCGCTCTACCAGATCGCACGCATCCTCGGCGTCAACGCTGCTGTCGAACCGGCCGAGCTCAACGACACCTGGTGGCGTGTCGCGGTGTTGCTGCTGCTGTCGTTCGGCAACGGCTGGGCCGAGGAGATCATCGTCGTCGGGTTCCTGCTCACGCGCCTGCGCCAGCTCCGCGTCAACCCCTGGCTCGCCCTGCTGATCTCGAGCCTGCTGCGCGGCGTCTACCACCTCTATCAGGGGTTCGGCGCCGGGCTGGGCAACGTCGCGATGGGACTGGTGTTCGGCTTCGTCTGGCAGCGCACCGGGCGCCTGTGGCCGCTGATCATCGCCCACACGCTGATCGACGCGGTCGCGTTCGTCGGATATTCCCTGCTGGCAGGCCGGCTGGGCTGGCTTCAGTAGCCCCCGGCGGCGCGTACATTCTTGCTGTGACCGACGAGCGGCCGCCGTATCCGGGGTTTCGCCGACCCCCGGCAGGCTTCCCAGACCGTCGGGAGCCCCCACCGGCGATCCGTCGGGACCCTCGTCAACAGCCGCCTTCGCCTGCGCCCCCGCCGCCGTATCGGCCACCGCCCCCACCGCGGCAGCACCGGCCACCCCCGCCACCGCCAGGACCCGCCCGGCGCCCCGCGCCGCCGCGCCGCCCAGCGCCCCCTCCTCCCCGACCGCCTCGCGCTGCGCCACCTGCTCCCCCACCACCGGCACCCCCGCAGCGACCCGCGCCGCCACCGCCCAAACGTCGCAAACCCGGACGCCTGCGCCGCGTCCTTCGAGTGGCGCTGGTCTGTGTGCTGCTGGCGGGCGTCGCGCTGGTCGGCGCGGCGTTCTGGGTCGATTCGACGATGACGCGCGTCACCGCGCTCACCGACTACCCCGACCGGCCGGCCCAGGGCGCCGGAACCACCTGGCTGATCGTCGGCTCCGACAGCCGCATCGGACTGACCCCCGAGCAACAGGCCCAGTTGGCCACCGGCGGCGAGGTCGGCGTAGGGCGCACCGACACCATCCTCGTGGTGCACCTGCCGGCCCTGTTCTCCGACTCCACGGCCACCATGGTGTCGATTCCCCGCGACTCCTACGTGGAGATCCCGGGCTACGGCAGCGACAAGATCAACGCCGCATTCGCCGTCGGCGGGCCTCAACTGCTGGCGCAGACCGTGGAGCAGGCCACCGGCCTGCGCATCGACCATTACGCCGAGGTCGGCTTCGGGGGGTTCGCCGGACTGGTCGACGCGGTGGGTGGCGTCGAGATGTGCCTGAGTGACCCGATCACCGACCCGCTGGCCGGCATCGACCTGCCCGCCGGCTGCCAGCAGCTGGACGGACAACAGGCCCTGGGGTTCGTCCGCAGCCGCGCCACGCCCCGCGCCGACCTCGACCGCATGGTGCATCAACGCCTGTTCATGGCCGCACTCATCCACCGGGCGGCCAGCCCCGCGGTGTTGCTCAATCCGCTGCGCTGGTACCCACTGGCCAGTGCTGCCGGCGCCACGCTCAGTGTCGGCGACGGCGACCACGTCTGGGATCTGGCCCGCCTGGCCTGGGCCCTGCAGGGTGACCCGACGACGGTCACGGTGCCGATCGGCGAGTTCACCGAGAACGGCTCGGGGTCGATCGTGGTCTGGGACAGCGACGCCGCGCAGCGGCTGTTCGGCGCCCTCGCCTCGGACTCCCCGGTGCCCGGCGACCTCCTCGAATCGGGCACGCCCTGAGTTCAGCAAACTCTTTGTCGGATTGTGCGGACCGTCACAGCGGCGACCCTTACTTAGGAAACGCTCACCTGCATTAGGTCTACCTCAGTGAAAAATAGCATCTGAGCTGCGATATTCTGCACCCATGACGAACCTCGCAGTCGACCACACACTGGACTCAAAGTTTCACCACCTCCTGCAGGACCAGATCGGCAGCGAACTCGGCGCGTCCAACCAGTACCTCGCCATCGCCGTCTACTTCGACGGCGACGACCTGCCCCAGCTGGCGGCGCTGTTCTATCGCCAGTCGGTCGAGGAACGCAATCACGCGATGATGCTGGTGCAGTACCTGCTCGACCGTGATCTGCCGGCCGAGATCCCCGCCCTCGAACCGGTTCAGAACACCTTCGCCGCGCCACGGGAGGCCCTCGCGTTGGCACTCACGCTCGAACGCGCGGTCACCGACCAGATCAGCCGCCTCGCGGCCACCGCCCGCGACGAAGGAGATTACCTCGGTGAACAGTTCATGCAGTGGTTCCTGCAGGAACAGGTCGAAGAGGTCGCGCTGATGACGACCCTGCTGCGGATCGCCGAACGGGCCGGGACCGATCTGTTCCACCTCGAGGACTTCGTGGCGCGCGAGGTGTCGGCACCGGCCGCAGATCCCGCCGCCCCGAGAGCAGCCGGCGGAGCGCTCTAGTCGCGGCCCGCCCCCGTCAACCCGTTCTGCAACCACGTCTTGGTGCGGCCCGGGTGGTTCGTGGCCACCCACGCCACCCCGAGATCCCGGCAGTACTGCACGTCCTCGTAGTGGTCGACGGTCCAGCAGTACAACGCGCGCCCCTGCGCCGCGGCGCGATCGACCAGTTCGGGATGCTCACGCAGCGTCGCGATCGACGGTCCGACGGCGGTGGCGCCGACCGTCGTCGCTGCGCTGCCCCCCAGATAGCGGGAGGTGTCGCCGAGCAGGACGGTCGGCAGCAGCGGCGCCGCGCGGCGGATCCGCCACACCGCCGCGGCAGAAAACGACATCACCACCGCACGGGAGAGATCCGCCGACGCGGGCGAAGCGATGCCGTAACGATGCAGCAGGGCCAGCACCTTGCTCTCGACCAGCGCGCCGTAGCGGACGGGGTGCTTGGTCTCGATGAACATCTTCACCGGGCGGTTCCAGTCCAGCACCAACGAGACCAGGTCGTCGAGGGTGAGCAGGCCGGTGTCCCCGTGGCTGCCGTCCGCACGCCAACTCGGGTGCCACGAGCCGTAGTCCAGGTTCCGCAGTTCGGCCAGCGTCATCTCGCTGACCAGCCCGCTCCCGGTCGAGGTCCGGTCCAGGCGACGGTCGTGGACGCACACCAGGTGCCCGTCCCTAGTCAGCCGGACATCACACTCGACGCCGTCGGCCCCTTCGGCCAGGGCGCGCTCGTACGCCGCGCGCGTATGTTCGGGGCGGTCAGCTGACGCGCCGCGGTGCGCCACCACGAACGGATGGTTGCCGACCGTCGGGCCCGGGCTCATACCGCTATGCTGCCGGGTCCTGCCCTTCGGGCTCAACCGCACGCGCGGAACGGGAGTCTTTCGGGTTCGGCGGCTCGGCGGCCACCATGACCCACCGGTGGGCCGGTTTCTCCACCGGCTGGCGTTCGAAACCGAGGAAGACCTGCAACGCCAGCAGCACCGCGGCCATGCCGAACAGATAGGCGACGATGGTCGCCATCGTGTTGTCGGCGATTCCCTGGGCGTCGGTGGTGAACGCGGTCGCCGTCGAGAAGGCCGAGACAGCCGTGGCAACCACCCAGATCAGCCACCACACCAGGATCGGCCGGCGAAGCCACCGATGCCTGGCTTCCACGTCGGCCAGCTCGATGACGAAGGTCGGCGCCCAGGCCAGGTTGAGCACCGGGATCAGACAGCCGGCCCGCAGCGCCCACGTCGGTCGTGGGTCCTGCTGACCGCGGTGCGCATAGGCGGCGGCCCGCCGGGCGATGAGCCAATTGGTCAACACCACCGCGCTCGCCACGACCAGGAAGGCGGCCAGGACACTGACCACGATGCCGCCCCACGTCGCCGCCCCGGCGACCCAGGGATTCAACAGCACACTGCGGTTGATGATGAGCAGGACGTAGCGCACCAGGTGCACGAAGGCCGCAGCGCCCAGCACCGCAACGGTCGCCAGTAAGACCTTGCGTACCGCGGCCGCAGAAGGACCCGATCGCGCCACCTGCTTCTCTTCGGGGGTGTCGAAATGTTCGACCAGGCCCCATCGCGGAATGCTCAGATAGCGCGGGGTCGGGCCCAGGTCGCGTCGCCGACTGCGGGGCGGTGGCGGTGCGCCGGGACGTACCGCCACCCATCGGTAGCCGGCGGGCAGTAGCGGGCCGGTGCGGCGCGGGCCCGGCTGCGGCGACCCGGACTGCGCGGGCGGGCCCCACTGCGACTGGGGTGCGGCACCCGACGGCGCAAGCAACGTGCCGTGGCAGCGGGGACACCACACCCGCTGCTTGTCACGGACGTTCCACCGCGTCCCGCACTGGGAGCAGACCTGGATCACCGGACCAGCCTAATGGCGGCCCGGCCGGGCGTCAGAAACGTCGTTGAGCCGACGGACACATCCCGCGTCACACACTCCCGGCATTCCCGTCGTCGGTGACCACCGGACGTCCCGCCTCGACCCAGCTGAGCATGCCACTGGAGACGTTGACCGGTTCGAAACCGTTCCGGGCCAGGTACTGGGCGACGCGCTGCGACCGGCCGCCCGCATGGCACACCACGAACAACCGGGCTTCGGTGTCGATCTCGGCCATGCGGGCCGGCACGTCGCCCATCGGGATGTGCTGCGCGCCGGGCGCGTGCCCACGCTGCCACTCGTCGTCTTCGCGCACATCGAGGAGCACCACGGTGTCGTCGAACGTCGTGGGCACATCACCGATTGCTGCCTGGGGCACCGTTGCGTCGTCCATACCTCTCATGCTGACACGGGTCCGATGGCCCGAACGACGGACCTCACCGGCGCGTCGACCGGGGGCAGCAATGGGGACGCTATCCACAGTTTCCACAGGTTCATCCACAGGCCGGGCTACCGGCCTCACCCGCTGTGAGCCGCCCAGTCAAGGCGGCGCTGACAGTTCTCTGTGGACAAGTCCGGCCTGCGACGCGGGTGTGATCAACAGGGCTGGGCGAATGCGAGCGAAATCGCTCGCCGTGCTAACTATTCGCTACGCTGGCGCTCAGCAGTCTGTGCCCGATTTCTCAGCAGCGAACAGCTGGGGTTATGATCGGCGTCACACGAGTGGCATGTGACAGATCTCACTGGGGGAGGTATTACAGCGTGCAGGTGAAGGACCTCTGATGGCGTCGTCGACGGGCTCCGGCCCCGCGTTCGGGCCGTCCGAATGGCAATCGGCGTCGCGCGTCTACACCCGCAGTCAGCTGATGGCCTTCCTGCGCGCGGGCATCATCGCGCTGATCCTGCTCGGCGTCCTCGCGCTGATCGTCCTGTACTGACGCTCCTCCGTCAGTGCCGTCGCCCGCCCGGTGCACGCGCGGTCCAGATCACCACGTAGGACCCCGCCGCGGACACCCAGCCCAGTTCGTGTGAGTCGACCGCGCCGCGCGCGTCGGGATTGTCGGACCGGAACTCGAAGATTGCTCTGCGGCCGTTGCCGTAGACCGCCGAGACCCGTTTGACCAGCCAGCGGGTGGACCGTCGAGGGTCGCGGAACAACCGCAGCTGTCCCACCTTCGGAGCGCCGAGACGCACCGCCAACAGTCCGTCGCCGGGCTGCAGCGCCGGACGCATCGAGTCCTCGGCCACGACGAAACGGCGCAGCGGCCAGCCGGATCCCGTGGGACCCCACCCATGGTTTCGCCGCATGCCGTAAGGGTAAGTTAGGACCATGCTGCATCGACTTTTCGCCAACTCAGAACCCGCCCATGCCCACTGCGATCTGTACTGCGGCGTCTATGACCCCGCGCAGGCCAAGATCGAGGCGCTGTCGTGCCTCAAAACGCTGCAGAAGTACCACGACTCGGATGACGAGCACTTCAAGACGCGCGCCATCATCATCAAGGAGGAGCGCGCCGAACTGGTCAAGCACCACCTGATGGTGTTGTGGGCCGACTTCTTCACCAAGGATCACTTCGAGCAGTTCCCGAACCTGCACCAGCTGTTCTGGGACGGCGTGCACGGTGCCGGCGACGTCAAGAAGTCGCTGGACGTGGCCGTCGCCGAGAAGCTGCTCGCCACCATCGACGAGATCGCCGACATCTTCTGGCAGACGGAGAAGGCCAAGGGAATGGGCGTCTACCCGCCCGCCTGACCGCGGATCCGTCCCCCGGGCATCAGGAACCCGGCCCAGTCTTCGGACGGGGCCGGGTTCGTTGTTTCCGGCCTGTTTGCGCCAGCTTTGGTCGGCGTTAGCAGTCGTGTCCTCTTGCGTGCCAGCCAGGACCTACCGCATCCTGAGCTCATCGACCCACAGGCGTGTCGGGCCACAGCTCTGCGATGCCGGGAGGCGAAATGGATTTCGGGTCCGGACGGGCGATCGAGATCGCCCCGTTCCATTCGCGCGGGTCTCTCAAGGGTTTCGTGGTGTCCGGGCGGTGGCCGGACTCGACCAAGGAGTGGGCACAACTTCTGATGGCCGCGGTGCGGGTTGCCTCGCTACCCGGGTTGCTCTCCACCACAACGATTTTCGGGGTGCGCGAGGAACTTCCCGAGGAACCCGAACCCGGCACCGTCGGGCTCGTTCTCGCCGAGGGCACCGTGGTCGGCGATGCCGCGGTCGGCCCGGGCCATTTCGCCCAGCGCCAGCCGCCGGCGTTGATGATGCTGCATCCACCTTCCGAGACGACACCCTCACTGCCGGAGTGCAACGGCGCCGCCTCGGGGTGTGTGCTGCTGCCGGGGCTGCCTCATCTGGGTCTGGAGCACCGTGCGGCGTGGGTGGAGGCCGAGTCGGACGGCACCGTCACATCGATGGTCAGCCGGGTCGGTGTCGATCCCATCAGCCACCCCGACACCGCCATCCTGGCGATGCTGCTCGCCGCCTGAGGGCATACTCATCAGCAACTTTCGGCTACCCGAAGTGACATTTCGGCTCGTCGAAATCGCCTTCGGGAGTGGCGGTCTCACGTATCCGCCGCTAGGGTCGATGTCATCAGCGAAGGGGAGTAGCCCCCAATCGTCGAGTCGACATACTGGCGTGAGCCCGGCCGGCGAACCACCTCGAGCGCGTGGTGGGCGAGACCTTCGACCGTGATCCGCCGGTGCTGAACGCATCCGGTGGGCGACGCGTCGGAAGGTTTCGTTCGTGTTCACCGCAGTCCTGGTCAGTGTGGCCGTCGTGTTCGTCGCCGAGCTCGGTGACAAATCCCAGCTGATCACCATGACGTACTCGCTGCGTCACCGGTGGTGGGTGGTGCTCTCCGGAGTCGGCATCGCCGCGCTTCTCGTGCACGGCCTGTCGGTGGCCATCGGCCACTTTCTCGGCATGACCCTGCCGCGGCGCCCGATCGCGGTCGCCGCGTCACTGGCCTTCCTGATGTTCGCGATCTGGACCTGGCGCGATGCCCGCCGCGAGGAGGACGACGAGGAGCCCCGGGTCGCCGAACCCCGGTTCGTGGTGTTCGCCATCGTGTCCTCGTTCGTCCTGGCCGAGCTCGGGGACAAGACGATGCTGGCGACGGTCGCGCTGGCCAGCGACCGCAACTGGGCCGGCGTCTGGATCGGCGCCACGATCGGGATGGTGGCCGCCGACGGGGTCGCCATCGTGGTCGGACGGTTGATGCACAAGCGGCTGCCCGAGCGGTTCCTGCACTACCTGGCCAGCGTGCTGTTCCTGATCTTCGGGCTGTTCATGTTCGTCAACGGCGTGCTGGGGCTGCCAGGGTTGGCGACCGCCGTGGCCGCCGCCACCGGAGGTATCGCCGCGCTGGTGGCCGTGACGGCGTGGATCCGGCGTCGGCGGACCGCCGCAGAGTCGGCGCCGGAGCCTGCCGCGGTGGACGCCGACTCCGCCGCCGCCCGCGATGCCACTGGCTACTGACAGTTTCCGCACCTGAACGACGTCTCCGTGCGCCTACAGTTACGCCTGCGACATGGCGTGAAGCTGCGGCGCCGGGCGCCCGATCAGTCGATGTACAACAACTGACCAGCAAACTTTACGCTTCGTATGACTCCGATCCGTGACCGTTGCCGGCGGAAACAGCGGGGTTGCACGTCGAGGCCGAGTGTGAAATTGGCGGGCAACTAATAGCTACGCTCCCGTTAGTATTTGCTTGACAGCACTGCAGACACGCGGTGCGAAGTGCACGCGGCGGCACCGCTCGGGGAGGCCGGAACGGGGTCGCGGTGCGAGCCCGGTGATCTTTTGCCTGGTTTGCACTTGGTTGTGCAGACAACTGTCGCTACGATGATCAGCAAATACGCCGCCCCGATGTACCGCTCGTCTTTCTGTGGAGGTCACACCCATGAGCAACACGTTCGCCGCTCGCCTCAATCGGCTGTTCGACACCGTCTACCCGCCCGGACGTGGCCCGCACACCTCTGCCGAGGTGATCGCAGCGCTCAAGGCCGAGGGCGTCACTATGTCTGCGCCCTACCTCTCGCAGCTCCGTTCCGGCAACCGAACCAACCCGTCTGCGACGACGATGACGGCGCTTGCCAACTTCTTCCGGATCAAGCCCGCCTACTTCACTGACGACGAGTACTACGAGAAGCTCGACAAGGAGCTCACGCTGCTCGCCGGGATGCGGGACGAAGGCGTTCGCCGAATCGCGGCCCGCACGGTCGGGTTGTCCGCCGAAGCCAAGCAGGACATCGTGCAGAAGGTGGACGAACTGCGCCGCCGGGAGAACCTCACCGATTAGCCTGTCGGCGGCGCCGGAGGAGGTATCGGCGAACCGCGGCTCACTGCGGTGCTGACTGCCCTTCGGAACCTCCTTCTCCGCGGGCGCACTGCCGGTACTGGTCGGCGATCTCGAGAATCCACTCCCGGTCGGAGTACGAAGGCGGCTGGCGTAACCACGCGAGACCCGGGAACGCCGCACGCCCGGCGTCCGTTTCGCCGTCGCGACCCGCACAGATCCAGGAAGCGACCGCCGCGGCCTGCTCACCCGGCGACACCTGCGGTGAATCTTCGGAGTCCTCGCAATCACCGCTGTCGCGAGGTTCATCGGGGTCGGCTGCCGAGCCCACGCTGTCGACCCGCCGCAACGCGCTGCGCGCGGCCGTGGCCTCCAGGAACAGCGCGTCAGAGATCAGCGACATGCGCTCGGCGACGCGGAACACCAGCGGACCGCGGGGCCGTACCCCGATTCCGACGTCGGGATGGCGCCGACCCAGTTCGTCGAGCAACGGCCCGATGACGCGCAACTCCCGGCGAGCCCCGAACCAGTCCTCCAGGCTGGGCAGCAGCGAGCCCGCGGCGACCACCAGCATCGCGCACCCCAGCAGGGTGGCCGCGGCACCGACACCGACCAAGCCGGTGGTGCCGACCGCGCGCAGCACGAAGAACGCCAGAGCCAGCGCGATCAGCACGATTCCGACGGTGAACACGAACAGGGCGCGACCGCGCCGGGTGCGGTTGGAATGCCGCAGACCGGCCCACACCACCAGGCTCAGGGCGAGCAGGACATACAGCAGCGGCAACAACCACGGCAGGGCGGTGCCGTCCGAGCCGAGGTTTCGTCGCAGGTATTCCTGCGGGGCCATCTCGGGTTGGCGGCCCGCGGCGAAGAACACCACCAAACTGACCACAGCGATGACCGCGGCCACACCGTATTGAGCCAGGGCGATCTTGCGGATGGCGGCCGGACTGCGAACCGACGACACCGACGTGATCATCACGCAGCTACCGGCCGCGCAGCCGATCAACGCGACCTGACTCAGGCCGACGGAGATGTTGGGCCAACGCAGCACGGTGTCGATCAACAGCGTCAGAGGGGGCCAGTTCAGGGCCGCGACGGCGCCGAGGCTGCCCAACGCAACGATCATCGCCGTACTGACCAGCGACTGCTTGTTGACCAGCGCCCAGCCGATACGCAGGCCGGTGGCCAGTCCGAGCAGACTGGCGATCACCCAGATGATCAACCAAACGCCTCTCCGAGGCGCACCTGGACGATCGAGGACCGGTCCGACGGCAGTCGGCCCAGCCGATAGATCAGCAGCGCGGCGAAATCCTCGGCCTCCTGCTCGGCGTCCTCGCCGCTGGGCCACATACAGCCGGTGCGCTGGTTGAGCATGTAACCGATCAGGTCAGACGTCGCAAGCTCGGTGCTCTCCTGAGCCGCCTGGGTGATCGAGATCCCCTCATGCCCGAGCACCAGGTGCCCGAGTTCGTGGGCGAGGGTGCGGTCCCAGGCGGGTAGCCCGCGCTGGATCAGGAAGACGTCGTGATCGCTGTACTGGCGCCACTGACCACAGACGCCGGGCGGCAGATCGGCGTGTGCGATGTCGATCGTGCGGCCGCGGCTGTCGCTGACGGCCTCCACGAGTCGCGTGAGGGAAACCTCACCATGGCGCGGCGCCAGTGCGAGCACGTCATTGACCGCGCGGGTCACCACACGACTCGCCGGCATGCGTCCCCCTCTCCCTCGTCGGCCCTGCTCCGTTCAGCTGCCCGGCTGGTTCATGAACCGTGCGACTCCACTGGGCCGCACCACATGCCCCGCCTTGGCCTGCCGGTACCCTACTAATCCCCCCGCCCCGGTGAGTACGAGAAGGCCCGCAAGACCCGGCAGTGCCAGCGCCGCGATCTGCGAAACACCGGCGGTGCGCAGGTAGTCGGCATATCCCACCCGGTAGGACGTCGCCGGCATCGTGACGTTGCTGCCCGCCGAGGCAGGCAGAGGTTGCCGGGCCCGGGGCGGCGCGGCGGTCGCCTGCCGCGGTGCCGCGGGCAACCCCGCGACCCCGCCGCCGCCGGCGCCGGCGCCGCCGGCGGCCGGTCCCGCCACCGGCCCGGGTCCCGCAGCGACGGGCGCTGGAACGATCAGTGGCAGGTTCACCGGCGCCCCGGCCGCCGGGATCCCCACCCCGGGCACCACATCCAGCACATCCGGGTCAGGCGGTTCCTGGATCGGCGGCACCACTTCGGGCGGTTGTGCGCCACCGAGAGGCGGCCGCACCACCGGCGGACTCATCGGAGCGCCCCCGCCGTAACTTCCGTCCGAGCCGGTCGAGTCTTCGACAGGCTCCTCGGGGTCGGGCTGCGGCCACGGCCACGGCCAGCCACCGTGTCCGCAGTCGTCGTCGTCAGCGCAGCAGGGCGGGCGGGGGCCGGCGTCCTCGCCCTCGTCCTCCTTGCCGAGCGAGCCGTCCTTGCCGAGCGAGCCCTCCGTGTCGATCGAGCCCGCCTCACCCTCGTCGGCTTCAGCCCCGGCCTGCACGTCCGGCGCATCCGCGGCGTCCTGCTCATCGGGATCATCGGCGGCATCCGGGTCGTTCTGGTCGTCCGGGTCGCTCTCGTCGTCCCCGCCCGCGCGAACGTCGCGGTCCCCCGGGTCGGCGCCGTCGCCGCTGTCGTCCGCCCGGTTGCCGTCCGTCGACGACGCGGCGCCCCGATTCCCGGACTGTTCGCTGGCCGACGAGCCCGAGTCGGCCGAGGCGGTCGCCGCCGCGGGTGCACCCACGACGAGTCCAGAGGCCACCAGGCAGGCTGCCGCCGCGACGCGCGTACGCGAACCCACCTCGTCACCACCCCTTGAGGCATGGCGCCCCGTCCGACCCGATGATGTGTCGATTCTCGCACAATCGCCTCCGCCGATTTGCTGAGAACGACATTCCGCCCCGGGGGTCGGGGCGCGGACACGCCCGGCTGCGCTGACCGCTAGGGTTGGTAGTTGTCACCGTCGGTTCGGTGGCGACGACGTGCCGATGACATGCACGTGCCGATGACATGACGGGAGGCCGCTGGGATGGGTCTGTTCACGCGACGTAAATCCCGCGCCACCCGAAGGGCCGAAGCCCGGGCGATCAAGGCCAAGGCCAAGCTCGAAGCCAGACTGTCGGCGAAGAACGACGTCCGCCGCTTCAAGGCCGAGCAGAAGGCCCAGGCGCGTGCCCTCAAGGCTCAGCTCCGCGCCCAGCGCGAGAGTGACCGCTCTGCGCTCAAGGTTGCTGAGACCGAGCTCAAGGCGGTTCGGGAGGGCAAACTGCTCTCGCCCACGAAAATTCGCCGAGCGCTCACCGTGTCACGTTTGCTGGCGCCGATCCTGGTTCCGCTCGCCTACCGGGCATCCATCGCGGCGCGGGGCCTGATCGACGAACGCCGCGCCGACCGGCTGGGGGTGCCGCTCACCCAACTCGGGCAGTTCTCCGGTCACGGCGCGCACCTGTCGGCCCGCATCGCCGGTGCCGAACAGTCCCTGCGAACCCTGACCGAGAAGAAGCCCAAGGACGCCGAGACCAAGCAGTTCGTCGCGGCGATCACCGAACGCCTCAACGATCTGGCCGCCGCGGTGACCGCCGCCGAGCGCATGCCGACCGCCCGGCGTCGCGCCGCCCATGCCTCGATCACCGAACAGCTCGACGGCATCGACGCCGACCTGATGGCCCGCCTGGGTGTGGGCTGAGGGCCGGTGACCCGCCTGCTCGGACTGGCGGCCGTCGCGATCCTCGCGTTCGGCCTGTCTGCCGTCGCGTTGACCTCCGCCGGCCCCGCGTGGTCGCACGCCACGCTGGTCTCGAGCAGTCCCGCCGACGGCGAGCAGGTGCCGGTGCCGCCGTCGCGGGTGAGCGCGACCTTCAACGAGCCGATGCAGACCCAGTTCGCGGCCATGACGCTCATCGGCCCCGATGGCGGCCAGTACGGCGCCGGTGAGCCCACCGTCGATGACACCGTGATCAGTGTCGCGGTGCGCCCCGGAGGGCCCGCGGGTGACTACACCGCGAACTACCGGGCGACGTCCGCCGACGGGCACGTCGTGTCGGGGTCCTGGACCTTCCGGGTTCTGGCCGCGGCGCCGACCACAGGCAACCCCGCACCCACCGTGCCCCCGGACACCCCCGCCCCCACCGACACCACCGGGGGCGGCGACACCTCCGGGGACGGCGGAACCCCGGTGTGGCCGTTCGTCGCGGTCGCGACCGCGGTCGTCGCGGCCGGCGCACTCTGGGCGGTCCGGCGCCAGTCGTAACCCCAGCGCTGGCATGATGGGGTCCACTGCCGCGTGCCTACACATTCGAAGGAGCAGCGACATGGCAGATCAGCCGGATCGGCCCGACGACACCCCGGACGCCGTGCCGCCAGCTCAGCCACCCGCCGCCAAGAAGGCCGACCCGGCGAAGAAGACGCCGGCCAAGAAGGCTCCGGCGAAGAAAACCCCGGTGAAGAAAGCCGTTGCGAAGAAGGCGCCGGCCAAGAAGACCCCCGCCAAGAAGGCACCGGCGAAGAAAGCCGCGGCCAAGAAAGCTACGCCGCCCGAGCAGCCACCGTCCGCGCCGGCGATCGCGAAGACCAACGGCGACCTCGCCTCGGCTGCCAAAGCGGCTGCCGCGCAAGCCAAGTCGACCGTGGCCAGCGCCAGCGACGCCGTGTCCCACCCGCCGGCGCCCCAGCCCGATCGTGACGATTCGCCGGTGAAGCCGATCGCGGCGGCGTTGATCACCGGCCTGTTGGCGGTGGTCGTGGTGCTGTGGGTGGCGCGGCGCGGCGGAGATGACTGAAATACTGTCGCGGTGACATCGACACCGCGACCGCAACCGCGTCCCACCGCCGACCTGGTCGACGACATCGGTCCCGATGTGCGCAGCTGTGACCTGCAGATGTTCCAGTACGGTGGCCGCCCGCAATTCGCCGGGCCGATCACCACGGTGCGCTGTTTCGAGGACAACGCCCTTCTCAAGTCGGTGCTGTCAGAGCCGGGCAACGGCGGGGTGCTGGTCATCGACGGTGACGGCTCGTTGCACACCGCGCTGGTCGGCGACGTGATCGCCGACCTCGGCCGCTCCAACGGGTGGTCGGGTCTGATCATCAACGGCGCGGTCCGGGATGCCTCGACACTGCGCACCCTCGACATCGGCATCAAGGCGCTGGGCACCAACCCCCGCAAGAGCACCAAGACCGGTGCGGGCGTGCGCGACGAGGCCGTCGAGTTCGGCGGGGTCGTCTTCGCTCCCGGCGATGTCGCCTACAGCGACGACGACGGGATCGTGGTGGTGGCGCCGGACTGAGCCGACGCCACCGGACAGATCACGCAGACGTCGAGTTCACCGGGGCGCGATGCCGGGAGAAGGCCAGCGCCTCGTCGTCGACCTTGCCGCGTCGGATCAGCTGCAGATCCAGCAGGTAGTTCTGCTTGAGCCGCCACGGCGCCCGGGAGCCGGACTTGGGCAGGTAGTCCAGCGCGCGCAGCACGTAGCCGGGCGTGAAATCCATCAGCGGGCGCTCGTCGACGCTGTTGCCCGGGTGGGTGGGCTCGACGGTGTCGTAGCCGTGGTCGTCCATGTAGTTGATGACGCGGCAGAAGAACTCCGAGACCAGGTCGGCCTTGAGCGTCCACGAGGCGTTGGTGTAGCCGATGGTGAACGCCATGTTCGGCATGCCGGTCAGCATCATGCCCTTGTAGGCCATCGTGTCGTTCAGCTCGATCGGCTCGCCGTTGCGCGAGATGGTCGCGCCGCCGAAGAGCTGCAGGTTCAAACCGGTGGCGGTGACGATGACGTCGGCGTCGATGTGCTCGCCCGAGTTCAGCTGGATGCCGGTCTTGGTGAAGCGCTCGATGGTGTCGGTGACGACGTCGGCCTTGCCGGAGCGGATCGTCTTGAACAGGTCGCCGTTGGGCGCCAGGCACAGTCGCTCGTCCCACGGGTTGTAGCTGGGTCCGAAGTGTTTGTCGACGTCGTAGCCCTCGGGCAGGCGCCGCTGCGCCATCGTCATCAACGTCTTGCGCATGAAGTTCGGGAACCGGCGCGCGAGTTGGTACTGGGCGGACTGGAACACGATGCTCTTCCACCGGTTGACGACGTAGGCCGCTTTGGTGGGCAGGGTCTTGTTCATCCGCACCGTGAACGGGTCGACGTCCGGGAGAGCGCCGATGTAGGTGGGTGAGCGCTGCAGCATGGTGACGTGTCCCGCGCCGGAATCGGCGAGGGCCGGGATGAGCGTGACGGCGGTGGCGCCGCTGCCGATGACGACGACCCGCTTGCCGCTGTAGTCGAGGTCCTCGGGCCAGTGCTGCGGATGCACGATGGTGCCCTCGAACTCGTCGGATCCGGCGAACTCCGGCGAGTAGCCCTGCTCGTAGTTGTAGTAGCCGCTGCAGGCCATCAGGTAGGCGCAGGAGATCTCGACCTGCTCACCGTCGCGGTCCACGCGCACGGTCCAGCGGCCCTCGGCGTCGCTCCAGTCGGCGGAGAGCACGTTCTGGCGGTTCCGGATGTGCTTGTCGATGCCGTACTCGGCGACCGTCTCCTGGAGGTAGGCCATGATCGACGGTCCGTCGGCGATGGCTTTCTCCGAGGTCCACGGCTTGAAGCGGAAGCCGAGGGTGAACATGTCGGAGTCCGATCGGATGCCGGGGTATTTGAACAGGTCCCAGGTCCCGCCCAGGTTCTCCCGGCGTTCGAGGATCACGTAGCTCTTGTCGGGGCAACGGTCCTGCAGATGCCAGGCGGCGCTGATACCGGAGATCCCGGCTCCGACGATGACAACGTCGACAAATTCGGTCATGGCGTCAAGCTATCAACAGGGTGTCGACCAGGTCAACACCCTGTTGATTATCTCGACACCGTGTAAAGTCACGCTCGTGACCGTCAGCCCGAGCCGCCCCGCGCGCGCCCGCCGTGCCGCGCGCCCGTCCGGCGACGACCGCGAACTCGCCATCCTGGAGACCGCCGAACGTCTGCTCGAAGACCGGTCCCTGGCCGAGATCTCGGTCGACGATCTGGCCAAGGGTGCGGGCATCTCCCGACCGACCTTCTACTTCTATTTCGCGTCCAAGGACGCGGTGCTGCTGACGCTGCTCGAACGGGTCATCGCCGAGGCCGACGCCGCCCTGGAGCGGCTGATCGCCGAGCGGCCGGCCGACCGGCGCGCGATCTGGCGCCATGGCATCGCGGCGTTCTTCCAGACGTTCGGCGCCCACCGTGCGGTGTGCGCGGCGACCGTGGCCGTGAAATCGGCGCACTCCGAGGCCCGCGAGCTGTGGGCGACGTCGATGCAGCGCTGGATCGACCACATCGCCGCGGTCATCGAGGCCGAACGCGCCGCCGGGGCGGCGCCGGTGACCCTGCCCGCCGTGGAGCTGTCGACCGCGCTGAACCTGATGAACGAGTCGGTGATGACGGCGACGTTCGCCGGGCACCAGCCGGCCATCGCCGATCACCGCGTGCTGGACAACCTGGTGCACATCTGGACGACCAGCATCTACGGCCAGACCGGCTGACCTGTCGGTGGCCGATGCGAACATGTGTTCGTGTCGATTTCCGGCTCGGCCACCATCCTGCACGCTGACCTCGACTCGTTCTACGCCTCGGTGGAGCAGCGCGACGACCCGTCGCTGCGCGGACGGCCGGTGATCGTCGGCGGCGGTGTGGTGCTGGCCGCCAGCTATGAGGCCAAGGCCTACGGCGTACGCACCGCGATGGGTGGCGGCCAGGCCCGCGCGCTGTGCCCCCATGCCATCGTCGTCCCGCCGCGGATGTCGGCGTACTCCCAGGCCAGCGCCGCGGTCTTCGAGGTGTTCCACGACACCAGCCCGCTCGTGGAGGCGCTGTCCGTCGACGAGGCATTCCTCGACGTGTCGGGGTTGCGACGCGTCTCCGGAACCCCGGTGCAGATCGGTGCGCGGTTGCGCGAGCGGGTGCGCGAGGAGGTGGGCTTGCCGATCACCGTCGGTATCGCGCGCACCAAGTTCCTCGCCAAGGTCGCCAGCCAGGAGGCCAAACCAGACGGGCTGCTGATGGTGCCACCCGACCGCGAGCTGGCCTTCCTGCACCCGCTGCCGGTGCGCCGGCTCTGGGGGGTCGGCGCCAAGACGGCGGACAAACTCCGCACCCATGGGGTCGAAACCGTCTCCGACGTCGCCGTACTCAGCGAGACAGCGTTGACGGGATTGCTCGGTCCGGCGATGGGCAGGCAGCTGTTCGGGTTGTCCCGCAACATCGACCGGCGCCGCGTCGTCACCGGGCACCGGCGGCGCTCGGTCGGGGCGCAACGGGCCCTGGGGAAAGCCGGCAGCGCGATGTCACCCGAGCAGGTCGACGCGGTCGTGGTGAA
>Ga0208330_1000415_pt1 | contig 20043 bp, 20 predicted proteins | sample DeeseametaMP1896_FD_184180 | JGI IMG/M metagenome (GOLD analysis project Ga0208330, IMG submission 184180) | Marine microbial communities from the Deep Pacific Ocean - MP1896 (SPAdes) | ecosystem: Environmental > Aquatic > Marine > Oceanic | place: East of Hawaii, North Pacific Ocean | collected...
TGCTAACCTTCTCCATGGACGCTTCCTCCTCGTAGCGAATTTCGACACCGCTACCTTGGCACAGCGATGCCGTGAGGGGGCGTCCACACCATCAAGAGGCTTCAGCGCCCGGATCGCCAGATCGCGCTTCAAGCGTTTGCTGACGGCCCGGCCGATCACCCGCCCATTTCTGATTGCACCGATCCGGCGTGAAGTCACGGTCCAGCAGGTTTGGCGCACTGAGGGACGTGTGGTCGCTGTCCGTCATCGCTTTGAATTTGCGTGCTCTTTCACCGACGGCCCCAGGTCGACGCCGACCTCCTTCAGCTCTTCGGTCATCCCGGGGCGGCCGTGGCCGCCCGGGCGCAGCCGCGACTGCGAAAGGCCCGCAACCCGCGGGGGCCGACATGCATCCCCCGGCACAGCGGGTCGACCGGGCAGGCCCCTCGCTGTTCTTCTGCGAACCTGAACCTCACGGCTTTTGGCTCGCGAAGGACCGGGTGGCTTTCTGGTATATCCCTCTGCTCCCTGAGGATGCGGATCTCGCGCCAGCTCCCGATCCTCAGCAGAGACCACATCCGTGTCGCGGTCCGCCTTCACTCCCTTGTTCAACGTCGACAGGCCGCCCCGGGATCATCCGCGAACTGACGCGGCGAAAGCCTTCCGGTCAACGCGATCCGCATCGCTTCTTTGCCAAGTTCTTCCGTTCTTCCCGTGCCCATGCTGCCGCTCCTTTGCTGCACATCACGTAGTCAAAGAAACCGCACCAAACCGCGACAGGTCCATTCCCTGACGAGGGACGGCACGCTGCAACAGGTCTATTGCGGCAGCGGTCCAAGCCACGTGGCCGCGATTGCGTTGACTATCGTCCCGCGGGCGCAGATGGCGCCTTGCGGGCCACCTTGGGCTGGATCAACCAGGGGCCGATGCGCCACGCAAGCAGTCCGAACGCGACCGTCCAGAGACCCGCCGCCAGGTCGATCCCGTCGAGCCCCGCATAGGACAGTGCCTGCGCCCCCGCGCGGACGGCCGCCGCAATCAAGACAAGACCAAAGGCCGCCGTAAGGGTCGGACCCGCCACCAGACCGCGACCAGTATGTCCCATCGTGGCCCGCATCATCACGGCAACGGTCATCCCCCCGACCGCTCCGATCCCGAGGATATGGGTGCCGCTCGCCGTGCTTGCCAGCCCGGCGGCCGCAGCCGCAAGCGCGGCAAAGCCGAGCGGGGCCAAAAGGTAGGCAAGATGCAGCATCAGCAGCAGCGGAGAGCGCCAGGTCGCCAGCCCTCGCCAGCGCAAGAGGCGCACAAGATGAAGCAGCGCCGCGGCACCGGCCAGCCATGCGCTGACAGGATGAAGGGGCGCCAGCACCCACGCGATCAGCGCCGCTGCGCCACCGGCAAGACAGAGCATGTCGAACCGGTCAAACGCGACCGGCAGACGGCTCGCGCCCCGCTGGGCCAGCCAGTTGCGGGTGAAGCTGGGCACGATGCGCCCGCCGATCAACAGGATCAGAAAGACCAGCAGCGCAATCCCCAGGCGACGGCCATGCTCTGCGCTGCCCTGCGTCATCGCCTCGGCATAAAACAGTATATTGGCCAGCCAAAGCAGGGTGACCGGGACCAGCACCTTGAGGTTGCGCCAGTTCCGGCCTCCCACGATCTCGCGCGCGATCATCGCGACGACCGCCAGCAGAAAGGCCTGGTCGATCAGCGCCACGGCGACCGGCCCGAGACCTGTCAGGCCGCCCACGGCAACACGGCCAGCCACCCAGAGCGCCAGCAACAGCGCCAGCGGCCTGCCTCGCGTGGGCAGCCGTCCCGTCCAGTTCGGCACGGCGGTGAACAGGAACCCGGCCACAACCGCCGCGCCATAGCCAAAAACCATCTCGTGAATGTGCCAATCGACGGGCGACAAGGGGCCGGCAAGCGTCACCTCTCCGCGCCAGATCAGCCACCAGACGGGAATCACGACCAGGGCGAACAGGCAGGCCGACAGAAAGAACGGCCGGAAACCGTAGGAAAAGAGCGCGGGGCCTTTATAGGTGTCTCTCTTGGTCATCGGTCATCTCCTGTCGGGAAGGGGATCGGGCGCCGCCCGGATTGGGTCAATGCCAGAGCGAGACCGCCCTCAGTCTACCTGAGCGATCAGATCGGCCATGCGGCTTTTGGATTTGCCGGGTTGTTTCACGCCCGCGGCGTCATCGAGATTGACAGGGTCGCCCGCCTGGATCAGCGCCACCATGCCCATGCCGTAATGGGGCGTACACTTGACGCCATAGATCCCTTCCTGCGCCACGGTCAGCTCGAAGTCCTTGCTGGGCTTGCTCTTGAAGCTGTCGACCCCGGCGGGGAGCATCCCGTCGATGCTTTCGGCATTGTGCCCCTTGTCGGTGGCCACAAAGCGGATCGTGTCACCGGGCTGCGCCTTTACAAAGGCGGGCTCGAACACCATCACGCCGGCCTCGCCCTTGTTGAGCATCTTGACTTCGATCGTTTCGGCAGTCGCCGTGCCAGCAATCAGGGCAAGGGCGGCAGTCATCATCACGGTTTTGAACATCGGAGCATCCTTTCTGCAAATCCGGTTGTTTCGTCTGCCCCGGACTTGCCGTAGAACGTCCGTCCAAACGTTGCTCTGAAACAAACTCCCGGCGCGAAACCTTGCCCAAGCTCGACGAAAGCCTGCTGATCGGACTGCCGCCCTTTTCCCTGCTGGCGCGGTCGCAGATCCGCGAGATCCTGGACCAGGCGGTATCGCGCCGGTACGACGAAGGCACGGCCATCTTCCGCGAAGGCCACGATGCCGACCGGTTCTTTCTGCTGCTTGACGGGTATCTCAGGGTGATCCGATCGACCCCCGGCGGGGATCAGATCATCGTGTTGCATATCTCTCCGGGCCAGCTTTTCGGAATCGCGCCTGCGCTGCAACGCGACACCTATCCAGCAACATCCATCGCGGCGGCGGAATCGCTCGCCTTGTCATGGCCGGTGCGTCTGTGGTCCGAGTTCACGGCGAACTATCCCGGATTTGCCACCGAAAGCTACAAGACACTGGGCCAGCGGCTGGGTCAGATCCAGGAAACCTTGACCGAGATGGCCACCCAAGCGGTGGAAAAACGGGTCGCCTCGGCCCTGCTGCGGATGGTGCACCAGAGCGGGCGAAAGGTGGACACCGGTATCGAAATCGCCTTTCCGGTCACCCGGCAGAACATCTCGGACATGACGGGCACGACACTGCACACTGTCAGCCGACTTTTGTCGGCCTGGCAAAAGGACGGGATCGTCGAATCGTCGCGCAAACGCATCGTCGTCACCGACCCGCACCGGCTGGTCGTGCTGAGCGATCTTCAGGGATAGAAGACCCGGTGCCATTTTGACAAGGCGTGCGCGCGTTCGGTGCTTCCGGCTTCGACCCGGCGGCGGATTTCAGCGCGAAAGGCGTCTTCGTCCAGGCTGTATTCCAGACAAGCATCCGTGATGGCGTGAAACGGCGCGATCGGACAACCGGGGCATAGCATCTTTTGGTCCAGAAAGGCCCCGATCGCCTGGGGCCATTCGGCGAACAGGATGGACAAGGGCAGATCGGGGTCGTCGAGATCCGGGCGTCGCATGGGCAGTCCTTTCATAGCCACATGTTGCCCGCACCTTTCGCGTGCGTCTTTGCGTTTGCACAACAAGCGGCCTGTCGGCCCCCGATACACATCGGCTATCCGAAACAATTCGACAGGACCGCGACATGTCTGAACTCCTAACCAAATCGCGGGCAAGGAACGTGTTCTACGGAGGATCCATATTCTTCGTCGTCGTGTTCGTGGCCCTGACGGCGCAAAGCCATCGTTACATCGTCAAGACCTCGACCTCCGGGGCGCCCATCACCGAAGCCGTGAAACTGGGCAAGCACGTGTGGGAACGCAACTCCTGCATCAACTGCCACACGCTGCACGGCGAAGGCGCCTATTTCGCGCCCGAGGTCGGCAACGTGATGACCCGCTGGGGTGTCGCCGACGATCCCGAGGGCGCCTACCAGATGCTGGATGGCTGGATGGCCGCGCAGCCCTCGGGCATCGAGGGCCGCCGCCAGATGCCGCATTTCGAGATCACCGAAGAGGAGATGCGCGGGCTCGCCGAATTCCTCCGTTGGGCCGATCAGACCGACACCCAGAACTGGCCGCCCAACGACGCGGGCTGAGACAGGGATACGCGCACTCCGAAAGGCGAACACGATTTCCGGACCGGATTGCGCGCCAGAAAACAGAGAGAAACGCAATGAAATACCAATCGCAAAAGGTGGCTTACGCCTATTTCATCGCCGCGATGGGCCTGTTCGGCATCCAGGTGCTGGGCGGGCTGCTGCTGGGCTGGATCTATGTCTCACCCAACACGCTGAGCGAGGTTCTGCCCTTCAACATCGTGCGCATGATTCACACAAACGCGCTGATCGTCTGGCTGCTGCTGGGCTTCTTTGGTGCCGCCTACTACCTCGTCCCCGAGGAATCCGAGCGCGAGATCTTCTCGGTGAAGCTGGCCTATATCCAGTTGGCCATCCTCGTGGTCGGCACGCTGGGTGCCGTCGGCTCCTACCTTGTCGGCATCCACGGCGGGCGCGAGTTCCTCGAACAGCCCTTGTGGGTCAAGTTCGGCATCCTGGTGGCGGCGGTGATCTTTCTCGTCAACGTCTCGCTGACCTTCCTTGCAGGGCGCAAGACGGCGATCACCAACATCCTGCTGATGGGCCTGTGGCTGCTCTGCCTGCTCTGGGTCTTTGCCTTCATCAACCCCGACAACCTGAGCCTGGACAAGATGTACTGGTGGTTCGTCGTGCACCTCTGGGTCGAAGCCACGTGGGAGTTGGTCATGGCCGCGATCCTCGGCTTCCTGATGCTGAAACTCACCGGTGTCGACCGCGAGGTGATCGAGAAGTGGCTTTACGTCATCGTCGCCACCGCGCTGTTCTCCGGCATCCTCGGGACCGGCCACCACTTTTACTGGATCGGCGCGCCGGGTTATTGGCAATGGGTCGGCTCGATCTTCTCGACCTTCGAGGTGGTGCCGTTCTTCGCGATGATGTCCTTTGCCTTCGTCATGGTCTGGAAAGGCCGCAAGAACCACCCCAACAAGGCCGCGCTGCTGTGGTCGCTGGGGTCCTCCACCGTCGCCTTCTTCGGCGCGGGCGTCTGGGGGTTCCTGCACACGCTTCACGGGGTGAACTACTACACCCACGGCACGCAGATCACCGCAGCCCACGGCCACCTGTCGTTCTATGGGGCCTATGTGGCGCTGAACCTGGCCATGTTCACCTACGCGATGCCGCAGCTGCGCAATCGCGACCCTTACAACCAGGTGCTCAACATGGCCAGCTTCTGGCTGATGACTGGCGGGATGGCCTTCATGACTTTCACGCTGACCTTCGCCGGAACCATCCAGACGCATATGCAGCGGATCGTGGGCGACTACTACATGGACGTGCAGGACCAGCTTGGCCTGTTCTACATCATGCGCTTCGGCTCCGGTATCGCGGTCGTGCTGGGTGCCCTGCTCTTCATCTACTCCATGCTCGTGGTGCGCCGCGAGGTTGTCAAACCCGGCCCCGCGGCCGTACCGGGAGAGTGATCCATGCGTGACCTGCAAACCCCCGCCTTGCCGTTCTATCAACCCGTCGCAGATGAATGCGCGGTGTTTGAGACGGCCCATGCCAACGGTCTGCCCCTTCTTCTGAAGGGGCCCACCGGCTGCGGCAAGACCCGTTTCGTCGAACACATGGCGGCGCGTCTGGGCCTGCCGCTGCACACCGTCGCCTGCCACGACGACCTGTCGGCGGCCGACCTGATCGGGCGCTACCTTCTGAAGGGCGGCGAAACCGTCTGGGTCGACGGCCCGCTGACCCGCGCGGTGCGGACGGGCGGCATCTGCTACCTCGACGAGGTGGTCGAGGCGCGCAAGGACGTCACGGTTGTCCTGCACCCGCTGACCGACGACCGCCGCCGCCTGGTCATCGACCGGACGGGTGAGGAGCTGGTGGCGCCGCCCAGCTTCATGCTGGTGGCCAGCTACAACCCCGGCTACCAGAACATCCTGAAAAAGCTGAAGCCCTCGACCCGGCAGCGCTTTGTCTCGATCGGCTTCGACTTTCCGGCACCCGAGGTGGAAACCCCCGTGGTCATGCGCGAAAGCGGCCTGGACGAGGGGCGCGCCACGGCGCTGGTGCGGCTGGCGGGCAAGATCCGCGCGCTGTCCGGCATGGATCTGGAGGAAGGTGTCTCGACCCGCCTGTTGATCTATGCCGCGACTATGATCGCACGCGGCATGGCCGTGGACCGCGCCATCGAGGCGGCCATCATCGAACCGCTCAGCGACGAGCCCGACACGCAACAGGCGCTGCGCGACCTTGCCGCCGTGATCTACGGGTGAACGCCATGTTGCATGTTCTTGACCTGATGGAGCCAGAGGAGACCGTCGGTAACCTCTGGCACGACATGGCCTCGCGCTGGGGATCGGCGCAAACGGATGCAGAGCGCGCCGTCACGTTCGACGCGATGCGGCCCTCGGTCGCCGCCCTGTTCCGGGCGCTTGGCGGCGCGGCGGGGGTGGAGGTCGTCCCTGCCCCGCTGGCCACCTCGGACCACCGGCCCGACCGGCTCCGCCGGATCGGCACGCCGCGCGAACGGGCCCATGTCGCCGATTTCGACGGTGACCGCCTGCGTCTGCCGCCGCAAATCGACACTTTTCCGACGCGGGATTTGAACCGCGCCTGCTATCTCTGGCTGGCCGCCCTGGCCGCCTTCATCGAGATGCCGGCGCCCGTGGCCGATCCGCTGGCCGCCGACCGGGCCGAGATCGCAGCCCTGGCAGCGGCCTCGGACCACGCCTATGCCGCCTGTCCGGGGTTGCGGCCAGCCCATACGCGGCTGTGCGCTCACATCGTTACGCACCGGCAGCGTAGCGGCTTGCCGCGCTGCGAAGCCGGGATCGAACGGCTGGTCCTTGACCAGATCTGCGGCCAGGCCCGTAGCGAGGAATGCGTGACCTGTCCCGCCTCGCGCGGCTATCGCACCTATGCACCGCTACCGATCTGGCTGCGCCTGCGTCCGCAAGGCAAGGCCGACAAAGCCGCGCCCGACAACACCGAGGCCCCTGCCCCGGCCCAGGGCGTGCCCACCCGCAAGGAGGCCCGTCGCGAGGACCGCGACCAGGCCAACCGGCGCGACAGTTTCATCGTGCATCGGTTCGAGTCGATCATGTCCTGGGCCGAGAGCCTGAACATCAACCGCATGGTGGACGACGACGATCAGGACAACGCCGCCAAGGCCGCCGAGGATCAGGACCACCTGACCTTGTCGCAAAACATGAAACGTGCCGCCACCCGCCTGCGCCTGTCACTGGATCTGGCGCCGCAGGATGCCGACCACGAACGTTTGGCCGGCAAATTCACCTATCCCGAATGGAACCGCCGCACGGGCGATTACATGCCCGACCACGTGCGCGTGTTGGAAGCCGACGCCTCCCCGCGCGCCGAATACGCCCCCGACCCCCGACTTGTGGCGCGGGTAAAGCGCCAGTTCGCGCCGCTGCATCCCCGCCGCGTGGTCCTGCCCCGCCAGATTGACGGCGACGACCTTGACCTTGACGCGGTCGTGACGTCACGCACCGATGTCGCCTGTGGGCACGAGGGGAGCGACCGCGTCTGGCAATCGAACCGTCCGATGGCGCGCGACCTGTCGGTCGCAATCCTGATGGATTCCTCCCGCTCGACCGAGGCCGCACTTGGCGACACCTCGGTGATCGATGTCGCGCGCGAGGCGCTTTCGTCGCTGGCGGAAGGCATCGACACGGCGGGCGACCGGCTGGGCATCTGGGGGTTTTCCTCTCTGCGGCGGGACCGGGTGTTCCTGCACCGCTGCAAGACGTTCGAAGACCAAATGTCCCCCGACGTCACCGCACGCATCGGCGGGCTGCGCCCCGGCCACTACACACGCCTTGGTGCTGCGATTCGCCATGTCTCGGCCCAACTGGCCGACGAGGGCGCAACGCGCCGCCTGCTGCTGGTGCTGACGGACGGCAAGCCCAACGATCTGGACCACTACGAGGGACAACACGGGATCGAGGACAGCCGAATGGCCGTCCGCGAGGCCCGCGCGCTGGGACAGGCGGTACACGGGGTGATCGTCGACCAGGACGGACAGGACTGGTTCGCCCGGATCTTCGGCCGCGCGGGCTTTACCCTGCTGCCGCGCCCCGAACGCCTGCCCCGTGCCCTGCCCGAGATTTACCAAACCCTGACAATGGAGAGCTGACATGAAACGCCTTCTCGTACTTTTGTTGACCGCGCCTTTGCCCGCTGCCGCCTTTGAGCGGCCCATCCCGAAGCCGCAGACCGAGGCCGCCGAGGTCTGGTTCCTTGCGGCCTCTGTCGCGCTGATCGCCGCGCTGATCGCCGTGCATATGTTGGTCAGCCGCCGATGAAACCGTCATGGAACCTCCTGGCCGGGCTCTATCCATTCGGAGCAGGCGCGATGGCGGTGAACCTGTTCTTTGCCTCGCTGATCGGGTCCTGGTTGGGGTGGCCGGTGTTGACACCCTGGCAGGCTGTTGCCGGGGGGCTGGTCATCGGCCTGCCCGCGACCTATGCCTTTGCCTGCCATATCGCAGGACTGATGCAAAAGGCAGACGACAGATGACAGGCTGGACGGAATACGCCCTTGCGCTGGGCCTCTTCGTGCTCAGCCACTTTGTGCCCCGCCTCGGCGGGCTGCGCGAACGGCTGATCGGCACGGCGGGGCGGCGGGTCTATTTCAGCGTCTACGGCGTGATGTCCATCGCCCTGCTGGTCTGGGTGATCGTCGCCGCCGGGCGCGCGCCTTATGTCGCGCTGTGGCCGCAGGTGCCCTGGACCCGCTGGGTGCCCAATCTCGTCATGCCGCTGGCCGTTGTCCTGGTGACCTGCGGTATCGGCCTGCGGCAGCCGTTTACCCTTGGCGGCAAGCGCAACTGCACCTTTGACCCCGCTCATCCCGGGCTTGCCGCGGTTTCGCGTCATCCGCTGTTCCTCGCGCTTGCGCTTTGGTCCGGGACACATTTGCTGCCGAACGGAGATCTGGCGCATGTCATCCTGTTCGGGTCGTTCCTCGTCATGGCGCTGGCTGCCATACCGGCCTTCGATGCGCGGGCGCGCCGCAGCCTGGGCCCCGCAGCCGGAGCATTCTTTGACCGGACCGCGATCCTGTCCCTCGCCCCGCTGACGCGTGCGACCTGGCTGCGCGCCAATGCCGGCGGACTGGCGATCCGCGTGTCGATCGGGCTGGCGCTCTGGCTGTGCCTGCTTCTCTTGCATGGCCTTGTCATCGGGGTATCGCCGTTTCCGGCCTGAAGGTGATCCGGCGCAAAGTGCGCGACCCGGGAAAGCAACGAGGCAGGTGCATGAAACAGATCGACCGCCTCTTATCCCACCGTTCCGGCCTTTGCCCCCGAGGTCGGCGCAGTCAAACAGGCCCCGGCCCTGGCCCCAGAGGGCATGCACCGCGCCAGCATGGGCACCCAGGATTTCGGCCCGCAGGTGCAGCAATCCATCGGGCGGCTGCCCCACTTCGACGTCACCAGTGCCTGCGCCATTCACCCGCATATCCCCGAGGGCGACCGCGATAGCGAGGCGTCTTGACCGCGCGCGGGGTGATCAATCACCCCGCACCAGCCGAAAGCCCAGGTGATCCGGCGGCAATCCCACGGCGCAGCCGCCAACACTTGCATCGCGGACAAAGTCGATCACGGCGGCCCGGTGAACACCACCCGCGACGCGCACCCCACAATAGGGTTCGGCTTCCGCCACCGTGCCGTCCGCGGCCAACCGACCGTTCTGCATGCAGCCGTCCGTCCACTCCCAGACATTGCCGGACACATCCGCCAGCCCCCGAGAGTTGAGACCGAACGCGCCCGCCGCATAGAGCGCCGGATCGGCCGCGCGGCGCAGAGATACACCTTTTTCATAGGTGGCCAGCATCTGCTGGCCAGGATCGGCGGCCTCGTACTCGGCCCCGCTGTCGCCATAGCGTTCGGCGGCGGCAAGTTGCCATTCCGCCTCGGTCGGCAGGCGCCAGTGCGCACCGGTCCGCCGGGAATACCAGGCGGCAAAGTCGCTGGCGTCTTTCCAGTTCACCCCGGTCTGCGGCATGTCCTTGGCGACCACGCGCGCGGGCGCGCAGGCACCATCAGCGACACAAGCCGCGTATTGCCCGCCCGTCACCTGGTATTTCATGATGTCAAAGCCGGGCACTGTCATCCTCAGCCGCCGAGGCCTGCGCGTCTTGCCGCCTTGCGAGAAATTCCCCAGAGGGCGGAACTGGATCTCACCCGTCTCGACGGCAACCGTCTCGGGCGGGGCGAAGGGCGGCACCACCGGTGAGTCTTTCATCACTGCCAGCGCCCCGGCGACCGCGCCGACGGTCAGAAGAAGAACAATTTTCATGGTCTATCCCTCGAATACAGGAAAGGCGGCCGCATTCCGCGACCGCCCTCCTTTTGTTTCGTCGCTGTCACGGCCAGATCAGATCGCGGCCAGGTCGCTTGGCGCAAGGATCTGTTCCATCAGGTCCTTGTTCCACTCACCCTCGACCATCACATGCGCCGTGGCGCCCAGGTTTACCGCCTCGATCAGGTTGTGGTTGACGTAGGCATAGACCCCCGGTTGCAGGAAGGTGTACAGCGCCGCCCCGGCGGACCCGCCCCGGATGAACCATGTCTCCATGTCACGGTCGGGCCGGTTGTTGAACTTGCCGTGCTCCCAGACAAGATCGCCATGCCCGCCGATCAGGTGGGGGCGCGTGTCGCGGTTGGCCTGGCTGTGCACGAAAAGCACCCGCTCGCCCACCTTTGCGGTCATGGCGTTCTCGCCGGTCAGGGCGCCCACCCGGCCGTTGAATACGACGTGGCTGGGGATCAGGCCGTTCATCATCTCTTCGGTGTCGGGATAGCTGTCACCGACGTCAGCGTAGCGCTTGTAGTCGCCGTTCTCGTCCTTGGGAATGTAGAACTCGTTTTCGCCGATATAGTAGATGCGGTCGTAGCGCACCGGGTTGCCTTCGTGGTCTTTCAACCCGTCCCGCGGCAGCACCATGACAGACCCGGCCATACCCGCAGCCACATGCCAGGGGATCATCGGTCCGCCCGGCGCACAGTGGTAGACAAAGGTGCCGGGTCGCGTCGCCTTGAACCGCAGGATGGTCTTCTGGCCGGGGCTGACATGTGTCAGCGCACCGCCGCCCAATGCCCCGGTCGCGGCGTGAAAGTCGATGTTGTGCGGCATCAGGTTGTCGGCAGGGTTGATCAGCGTCAGTTCCAGGTAGTCGCCTTCGTGCACCACCATCATCGGCCCGGGGATCGAACCGTTGAAGGTCATGCCCTGCAGGTACGCCCCGTCATCGACCTCGACCTCCTTCTCGACAATGGTCATCTCGAACTCGACGATACGCGGTGCACCGGGCGCGACCTGCTCGTGCTCGTGCACAAAGGGCGGTGCCACCAACTCGCGGCGGATACGCTTGAGGTTGGCCATATCGGCGGGGGTGGACAGCGGCACGACCAGGGTTTCGGCCTGCGCCGCCTGTGCCAGGATCGGAAGCGACGCAACCCCGGCGGCGCCCATCAGTGCGGCTCTTCTCGTCAGCATTTTTGCTCTCCTTCATGGTCTGAATGCTGGTTGAGAAAAGGATAACAAAACCGTGAGGTGAGATCGTTGTGCAAACGCAACGTTCAGGCCAAGCGCCTTGCGTTTGACCAGATTTCAGCGCCCAGAGACCGCAGCGCCGACAGGTCGCCGTCGCTCATGACGACCGCAGCCGTCGACACCGCGTCAGCAATTGCGGCGCTTTCATGCAGAACCGTCACCGGGGCAATTCGCGGGGTGCCCTCTTCGCCCCGCGGATCGAAGATATGGCCCACACCGGCGCGGGTATCGACCAGCGTGCCCGAGGCGCTGGAGGTCGCTATGCTGCGGTCCGCCAAGCGGATCGTCCGGCCGCCCGGCGCGGACACGGGCCAGCCCTGCCCTTTGAAATCGCCAACGGCGCGGATCTCGCCCGCGTTCACCAGCACATCGTGCAAGCCCTCGCGCGACAGCAGCGCCGCGATCCTGTCCGTGGCGAAACCCTGCGCTATTCCGTTCAGGGTCAACCCGGCGCCGTTACCGTGCAGGCGCACGACGTTTGTCCCCAGCAACACCCGCTGGAACCCGATGCGGCGGCGCACCTCGTGGATGGCGTCGGGCGATGCGCACTGTCCCCGTGCCTGCGCTTCGGCGTGCAGCGCAAAAAGCGGTTGCACGGTCGGATCAAACGCGCCGCCCGACAGCCTGTGGACACTCGCCGCAAGAGTGAGAAGTTGCAGCAATTCGGGCGGCGGATCGGGCAACACCTGATGGCGATTGAGGCGGGAAAGGGCGCTGTCGGATCGGTAAAGCGAAAACAGATCCTCCATCCGCGACAGCTCTGCCTCGACAGCGTGAAAAAGCGGCGTGGCCTCCGCCTGCGAGAGGCCCGCGATGGCAAGATCCGCACGCGCGCCAAGCGCATGGCCCCGCCAGGTCGCAACGCTGCGGCTGGCGGCGGACACCTGCGTGGCTGCACAGGCGGACGCGGCGATTGCGATGAAACGGCGTCTGGACAGGTTTGGCATCATTTCAATCCTTTTTGCATCGCGTGGTCCTGCGGGTCGGAGAAATCGGGCCGCACATAGGCCTCTGGCACGTCGGTCCAGGCCACGACATTGCCGCCGTTATCGGCGACGAAGGCCAGGGCGTCCTCGGTGTTGCCGAAAGGGATCGCCTCGGGGACGCCCATGCCGCCGGGCTGGCGGCTTTCGATCACCAGATGCGCCGCCTCTGCAGGAATCCAGTTGCCTTCACCGGGGATGGCCCAGCTTTGCGCCCGGCTCATGTCCGAGACGAAAATGCCGGTAATCTCGGCCTCGCGTTCAGGATCATGGACATAGGCCACGGCGTCGGACACCTGGCTGAACCACAAGGGCGCTGTGTGACCCTTGAGATGCACCTGCGCCTTTGGCCCGGGATGATCCGCCACGAACATCTGGCAATAGTGGCCAAGCGCCTCGTCGGTCATTTCGGTCGGTGTGATCGCATCGGTGACGTCTTCCTTGCAGGCGGCAAGGGTCAGGGCGACGGTGAGGCAGATGGCGATGCGTTTCATGGAATGATCCTCTTGGTACGTTGAACGCCCAGGGCCAGCACCACGGCCAGCCAGCCCCACAGTGCCACAAGCGCCGCAATGGGCGGAAAGGGAAGCGTGCGCGCCAGACCGTCGATCCCGGCGACTGGCGCCGTGTCGATCATGGCGAGGTTGTAGAGCCGGAAGGCGTCCGCCGGGTTTGCGACGACGAGCCAGGGAAACACCTGCCCCGCAAAGACGCCCTCGCCCGCTGTCATGATGGCGCCAAGCAACGCGAGATCATACAGCACGACCAGCAACAGCCATGTGCCGACAGCGGCGGCAGCAGCGCGCGACGTGCGGCCCGTGAGCGCCGAGAGCAAGAGCCCGATTCCCACGAAGACCGCGCCCAGCAGCACGGAGGTCGCGATCAGGCGCAGCCAGGCGACGATGCCGTCGATGCCGGTTCCCGCCAGCAGGCCCACCACCAGTCCCGCCAGACCAAAGGCCATCACGATGGCGAGGCCTACCGCCGCCGCCTGGGCCGCGAATTTCCCGACAAAGACCTCCCACCGGCGGACCGGCGTCGCCAGCGTCAGCGCGAGCGAGCCGCGCTCCACCTCGCCGGCGAGCGAGTCATAGGACATCAGAAGGGCGATCAGCGGGATCAGGTAGACCGACAGCGTCGCAAGACTGGCGGCGGTCAGGGTCAGCACGTCAGCCTTGAGCGCCGCGCCCTGCCAGGCCCCGAACAGGCCAAGTGCCAGCGCGAAGAGCCCGAGCGCCCCGGTCGCCAGCATGACCCAGAGGTTCCGGCGGGCCTGGCGGAACTCCTGCGCGAAAACGGTTGCGATGCGGCTGTTCATGTCCGGTCCTCCGCCCTGTCCCGGCCAGAGAAGTGCCGGTAGATATCGTTGAGCCCCGGCGCAGCGACGTCGATGTCGCTCAGCGCCTGCCGATGCTGCCCAAGGCGGGCCAGCACCGAAAGCTTGGTGGCGGCGTCACAGTCGATTTCCAGCCGGCAGCCGTTGATGCGTCGCCCACCGAACGCCGCGTGCAGGTCATCCGCCGCGCCCGCATGGGCGGTGATCCGGATCGTGGTTGGCAAAGACGCGCGCGCCGCAAGCTGGGCAACCGTACCCTCGGCGCACAGACGTCCCTGGGCGAGGATGGCAACGCGGTCCGTTCGGTTCTGCACCTCTTCCAGGCTGTGCGACGACAGCAGGACGGCGGAGCCGCGGCCCGCCGCCTCGGCGATCACCTCGTAGAAATCTTCGCGCGACACCGGGTCGAGCCCGCTGGTCGGTTCGTCCAGCAAGAGCAGGCGGGGGGCGCCGATCAGCGCCTGCGCCAGCCCCAGTCGCTGCCGCATCCCCTTTGAATAGGCGCCAACGGCGCGGTCCGCCGCATCCGCCAGCCCGACCCGTGACAGCAGATCGGCCACGTCGCGCCGGGGCGCCCCGCGCAGTCCCGAGAAATAGGCCAGCACCTCGCGGCCCGTCAGGTTGCGCGGGAAGGACACGACCTCTGGCAGGTAGTTGACGGCGATGCGCGCAGGGTCGGTGCCCGGCGCGTGGCCCGTCACCGAAATATGCCCGGCCTGCGGCGCCAGGAACCCGAGGATCGCCTTGAAGAGCGTGGACTTGCCCGCGCCGTTGTGCCCGAGCAGCGCCAGCCGCTCACCGGCGCTGACCGCAAAGGATACGCCGTCCAGCGCCTTCAACCGACCGAAAGACAGGCTGACAGAGCTGATATCGAGAATGGGGGATGTCATGATCCCTCTCCTTCCGTGACGCCTGCGTACCCCGGGGACGCCAGCGGAAAACTGTCGATCACGCCGCCGGGCAGCAGGTCCGGAAAGCGGGATTGAGACCATCGGATGAGCTGCATGGCTGGCGCGCCCATCAGCAGTTTCGCTGCCGGTTGCGACCAGATGAGCCGATCTATGCTGTCGTTGGGCCTGTAGGGGCTGTCGGCGATACCGTCGCCGTTCACGTCAAAAGCCGCGTGATCGGACCAGTAGTTGCCGACACCCGCGTCGGACCATTCCAGCCACCGCGTGCCCACATGTTTGACCTGCGTGCGGTTGCCGACAAAGGCGTTGCGCGTCAGGATGTTGCCCTGGCTTCCGGCGGTAAAGTGCACGCCGATCCCGCAGCCTTCGAAACGGTTGCGCTCAAAGCGGTTGTTGTTCGAATTGTAGATGAACAGGCACTTTTCGCCGCCGTTTCGCACCTCGTTGCCCAGCAGATGGGCGCGGTTGGCGAAATTCATGAAAAACCCGTGATTCCTGTCACCGATCGACAGGTTGCGTGCCACAACCAGCCGGGTCGAATACATGAAGGCGAACCCCATGTCATTGCCGTGGCTGACGTTGTCCGTCACCTCGATCCGGTTGGCGTACATCGAGTGAAAGGCGAAGCGCAGATCGCTGAACCGGTTGCGCCGGTAGATGGCCTCGTTCGACGTGGTGATGAACACGCCATCGCGACCCTTGGTGATTGTATTGTCCTCGACCGTCAGGCCGGGGGCGTTCCAGACGTAGACACCGGGCCCCCGTTCGGCGACGCGCAGGTCGTTGCGCCCGATGATCCGGTTGCCGCGGATCGTGGCGTCCTTTGCGCCATGCACGTCCACGCCGATCAGGTTGCCGTCCAGAGTGACGCCCGTGACCAGCGCCCTGTCGGCGCCCTTCAGCAGGCGTATGCCACTGTCCAGCCGGTCCAGCCGGGCGCCAGCGCCGGAGATGGTGACGCCGGAGATGGTGACATCCGGCGCCGTGACCGTGACGACGGTTCCCTTGCCCGGACTTTCGATCCGGGCAAGGGGGCCTGTCAGTTTGAGCGGGGTCTGGATCTGAACCGGTCCGGTGTAGGTGCCCTCGGAAAGCACCAGTTCATCGCCGGGCCGGGCCGCCGCGAGGGCCCGCGCCAGCGCATCCGGCCCGGGCCGCACCGCGACCTGTTCCGCAAGCGCTACAAGCGGAGCAAGGATCAGCATCAGTGCCAAAGCCGGAATGCGCATGGCGGACCCTCCTCTTACGCGACGGGTTTCACGAGCATCCGGCCGCGCATCTCCATGTGGAGCGCGTGGCAGAACCACTGGCAGTAGTACCAGTGCACGCCGGGACGATCGGCGGTAAAGGTGACAGAGGCAGTGGCCTGCGGTCCGACCTCCATCGCCACCCCGTGATTGCCCAGGGTAAAGCCGTGGGTCAGGTCGTCCACGTCGTCCATGTTGGTGACGTAGATCGTCACCTCGTCGCCCTGGTTGACCTCGAAACTGTCGAGGCTGAACACCGGCGCGACCGAGTGCATGTAGACGCGCACCTTGTTGCCATCGCGGATCACGTCGGCCCCCCAGTCGAGGTCCACACCGTCCTTTTCGGCCTGGATGCGGGCCTCTTCCCACAACGGGTCGTTGCGGTCGTAGATCGACGCCGGGTTCACCTTGTCGGCGCGCACCATGATGCAGTCATGCGGCTCGGCGAAGGTCGGGCCATCGTGGACAAGCTCCATCCCGCCGCCCGAGATGTCGATCAGCTGGTCGTTCTCGGGCTTCAGCGGCCCGACGTTCAGGAACCGGTCTTTCGAGAACTTGTTGAGCGAGATCAGGTATTGTCCGTCCGCCTCCAGTGTCTCGCCCATCGTGGTGTGGTTGTGACCGGGCTGGTAATGCACGTCGATCTTTTTCAGGATCGGGTCCACGTCCTCGCCATTGAAGGCACGTACCGCATCTTCGATGTTCCACATGGCGACCTGGCTGTCGAGGAACAGCGTCGTGTAGGCATTGCCCTTGCCGTCGAACGCGGTGTGGAGCGGACCAAGGCCCAATTGCGGCTCGGCCGTAACGGCAGAGCGCGGCTCGGCCCCGTCGAAAACCGCCTGCAGCTTGGTCACGTCGATCACGGTGACGGTGGGCGACAGCTTGCCGTTGATGCACAGGTGCACCTTGTCGGGCGCCATATTGCAGCCGTGCGGGCTGTTGGAAACCGGGATATAGGCGGTGTATTTCGACCCGTGCCGCCCGTCGAGAACCTTGACGCCCTTGTATTCCTTGAAGTCCCCGGCCTTGATGCCCGCCTCGATCGCCGCGATGTTGAACACGACCACCCAGTCCTGTTCGTTTTCGGTCATCTCGGCCAGGGTCACGCCCTCTTCGGAGTTGTAAGAGGTCGAGAAAGCCCATTTGCCCTCGTAATCGGCATCGCAATTGTCGAGGTTGCCGTCGACGATGACCTGCCATGCGACCTCCATGCTGTCACCGTCGACGGCCGAGAAGATCGAGTGATACTGCGTCGGATCGTCGAGGATGGACCCATCGTTGGGCAGCGGAATCCGGTGCTCGCCATTGGCGAAGACATAGCCGGTGCGCGGGTATTTCTGCGGCCGAAGACCGTGGATGTCCGAGGTGTTCGGGATCTCGATGATCTTGTCGGTCTTCATGATGTCGCAGCGAATCCGCGCGACCCGGGTGTTCGCCTTGTCGTTGACGAAGATGTAGCGCCCGTCATAGGTGCCCTCGGTGAAGGACATGTGCGGGTGGTGCAGGTCGCCGTTGTCATAGGTGACACGGCCGCGCTTCGCCAGGAACTCCTTCGTTTCGGGCAGCAGGCCCTCGGTCAGGATCTTCAGGCTTTCGTTGGTCGACCCCCAGCCGGTGGCCGAGCAGCGGTTGAACACCGGGATCCGCACCAATTCGCGCATCGAGGGCACGCCCATGATGCGTACCTCGCCCGATTGGCCCGAGGACCAGAAGCCGTAATAGCTGTCGAGTTGGCCCGGCGCGATTTCCGGTGCCGTGCCTGCCGCATGCGCCTTGCGCGCCGAGGCCAGCAGGCCAAGGCCGCTTGACCCGGCGACGGTTGCCAGCGCGGCAACGCCTGCCGTGCTCTTGAACAAGCCCCTACGGGAGACTCCCTTGGTTTCTTCGGTCATTGTCTTTCCTCCTTCATCTGGTTCTGGAAAGTTGGTTGGGATGGCCCAGGTTCGGGCGTTCGGCCTCATCGGCCGGTCGGTGCGCATCGAGCGCCGCCGCCGACGCGACGTCCTTTGCGCGCCGCTTGTCGACTTTGATGACAACCGGGCATCGGTCGTGATCCTGGTAGAGCACCTGGCAGTTCAGGCAGGAGATGCACTCGTTCGGATTGATCTCGCCGGTCGGGTGGATCGCCTTGACCGGGCAGTCCGTGGCGCAAAGCTGACAGGGGTTGCCGCACTCCTTGTAGCGTTTCAGCCAGCGAAACATGTGAAGGCGCGCGGGGATCGCCAGCCCACCGCCCAGCGGGCAGACGTAGCGGCAATAGAACCGCTCGATGAACAGGCCCGGCAGCAGGAAGGCGATGGCGATCAGCACATAGGGCAACGGGCGCGCGAATTTCAGGATGATCGCGGTCTTGAAGGGTTCGACCTCGGCAAACCGTTCCGCCAGCTCCAGCGAATAGAGCGACAGGCCGAAGAGACCCAGGAAGATGATGTATTTCACCGCCCAGAGCCGTTCATGGAGGCCCCAGGGCAGCGTCACCTGCGGCACGCCCAGACGCCGGGCAAGCTTGTTGGACAATTCCTGCAACGCGCCAAAGGGGCAGAGCCAGCCGCAATAGGCCCCGCGTGCCCAGAACAGCAACGCAACCGCCACCGAGAACCACAGGATGAAGATCAGCGGGTCCATCAGGAAGGTGTCCCAGGAAAAGTTGCTGAACAGCGCGTTCACCACGGCAAGGATGTTGACCACAGAGAGCTGCGCGTTCGCGATCCAGCCGACAAAGACCAGCGTGAAGACCAGATAGGCATTGCGCAGCATGGCGAAGGTGCGCGCGTTTTTCGTGGCAAACCCCTGGAAGAAGAAGATGCCGGACAACAGCACCAGTGCAGTGCAAAGAACCACCACTTGCGTGCGCTTGGTCTGCCAAATTCGTTTCCACAGGGCGTCGCGCGCGTCGCCGTCCGACGCTTCGGGCTGCGCCTGGACCGGAGCCGCGGCCACCGTGCGCGTATAGGCGTCCGGCAATTCGTAGCCCAGATCGTAGGTCAGAAAGACCTTGTCGATCGGCCCCACGGCCCGGCTGACCAGGAATTGCAGTCGGAATTGCGCGGCCGGGTCGAAACCGGCATCGGCGGGAATGATGAAAAGGTCCATCTCGGGCAGGTCCGGCGCGCCCTCGGCTGCGGCGCGCACGATGCGGCTGTGGTTGCGGTCATGAAAGCGGACCGACATCTCGCCCTGGATCAGCTGGAACCGGTCGAAGATCCCGCCGCGCACATAGCCCGATCCCTTGAAGGACCACCGCCCCGCGCCGAAGACGGCGATCGCCTCGTCACCGGGGTTCAGCCGTTTCGACAGGTTTTCCCACGCGGCATCGCCCAGCAGCGACCGCCCGATGGCCGGCTGGCTGACCAGCGCTGTCCAGACATCCACATGCGCATCGGTATCGGGTGCCGGTTCAGCGTTCTTTTCGGTGCGGGGATCGCCAAGTGCTGCAAAATCCGCATTGATCGTGGCAACATCCACTGTCAGGCGGCGCAATGCACCGTTTCCGGCAAGGGTGGGCCAATCGGCGATCTCTCCGGCCTCGCGGTCGATCTCCCGGGTCGGACCGGAGGCTTTCGGGGCGGCGAACCCGTCGAGCCCCAAAGCGCGCGCGGCCTTGACCCCGGCCCGCAGGATGGAATCGTCGATCACCATGATCGTCACCGTCGCGCCCGAGACGATCTCAAGGTCGCCGCCGTCGCGCGGCCCGGAAACAGCATGCAGGTCGAACCCGGAATAGTGGCGGATGACGTCGCGAATCTTCTCCTCGGGGATCCCGACCAGCACGATCGGCTCGGAGTGCTTGAGCAGTTTTGCCCCCGTCAGGATGGCGTCGGGCGAGATGCCCGCGACAACATGGATCGGCTTGCCCGAGTAGCCCGTGGTG
>Ga0208330_1000417_pt1 | contig 19921 bp, 16 predicted proteins | sample DeeseametaMP1896_FD_184180 | JGI IMG/M metagenome (GOLD analysis project Ga0208330, IMG submission 184180) | Marine microbial communities from the Deep Pacific Ocean - MP1896 (SPAdes) | ecosystem: Environmental > Aquatic > Marine > Oceanic | place: East of Hawaii, North Pacific Ocean | collected...
GAATTCCCCGAGGCGCCGCCGCCGGGGCTGGTCACGGTGCCGAACATGGAAGAGGTGCCGGCGCAGCACTACACGCTGGCGGGCTACCGCAAATCCGGCGCCCGGGCGATCCGCATCGACATGCTGGAACGTCTGGCCGACATGCTGCGCGCCGAGGACAGCCGCGGCGGTTTCGAGGCCAAGGCCGACATGCTCTCGATCACCGGCATGACGCTGGAACAATTCGCCGACCTGATGCAGGGACTGGGCTACCGCGCTGAAAAGGGTGAACGCGAAAAGGTCAAACCCGCCGATGCGGTGGTGGCGAGCGAGGCGGGCGCCCCGGCCGAGGACAAGCCGGTCATGGACGCGGCCGGTGAAGAGTCTGCGGGCGTGACCCCGGATGCGGCCGAAACCCCGGAGCCGGCCGATGTCGCCGAACCGGTGGCGCAGCTGGAAGACCAGGGCGAGGCCCCCGTTTCGGCTGAACCGGCGGAACCTGTGGCCGAGACTCCGGTCCCCGATACACCCGAAGAGGAACTGACCCCGGGTGAGGCGCCGGACGAGGCGCTGGCTGGGCCCGAGATGGAGGTCTTCTATTCCTTCACCTGGGGCGGCAATCGCGGCAACCAGCGCCGCGGCGGTGGCAAGCCCCGGCGCGACGCGCGTGGCGGTGACGGGGCCAAGGGTGGTGGACGTCCGCAGCGCGGCGACCGGCAGGACAACAAGGCCGGTGAACGTCCGCGCGGAAAAGGTGGCAAGCCCAAGGGCAAGCCGCCGCGTGACGGCGGCGGCCGCAAGTTCGAGTCGCGTCCGCCCAAGAAGGACAAGCCGATCGACCCGGACAACCCTTTCGCGGCGGCGCTCATGGGGCTCAAGGACAAGACCTGAATGGGTGAAGGCCCCGGCAAGATCCGCCTGGACAAGTGGCTCTGGCATGCGCGGTTTTTCAAGACGCGCTCGCTGGCGGCCAAGCTGGTTTCGGGCGGACATTGCCGGGTAAACGGGGCGCCGGTGGCCAAGCCGGCCTTCATGGTGGGGCCGGGAGACACCCTGACCTTTCCCAAGGAGCGCGACGTGCGGGTGATCCGTATTGTCGCGCCCGGTGAGCGGCGGGGCCCCGCACCGGAGGCGCAGTCGCTCTACGAGGATCTCGATCCGCCCAAGCCACGCGAGCGTGAACCGCAGGCGCCGCGCTACGACGGCGGTGGACGCCCGACCAAGAAAGACCGCCGCGCATTGGACAAGTCGCGCCCCTCGGCGCTTGAATGATCCGGACCTCTGGATTAGCTAGGCGCAAAAGCGCGCCGCGAGGAACGAGAAGCTCATGACCTACATCGTCAACGATGCTTGCATTGCCTGCAAATACACCGACTGCGTCGAGGTGTGCCCTGTGGACTGTTTCTACGAGGGCGAGAACATGTTGGTGATCCACCCCGATGAATGCATCGACTGCGGTGTCTGTGAGCCGGAATGTCCCGCCGACGCCATCCGCCCGGACACGGAGCCGGACATGGAGAAATGGGTGGAGTTCAACCGCAAGTACGCGGAACTCTGGCCGGTGATCATCTCCAAGAAGGATCCTCTGCCTGAGGCAGAGGAGCGCGATGGCGAGTCCGGCAAGCTGGAGAAATATTTTTCCGAGACTCCGGGCGAGGGGGGCTGAGTCCCCTCACCAGAGCGCGGTCGAGGACCGCGTTCAGAACACAAAGTCGAACGCGTCGACGTTCGTTGCCGTTGCATTCTTGACGATGAAACGGGGCATGTTGATCGTGCAGGCCCCGTCGATGTCGAAACTGTCCGGATTGCCGTCCATGTCGAGATCGATATGAATGCGCATCGAGGTTCTATGCTGGGTGATCACCAGTTGATCGAAGGTGAGCGCAGAGCCTCCGTTGAAGGTGCGAAGGCGGTGACGGAAATCACATCCGACCCGTCATAGGCCGTCTCGGGACCCCGTTGTGTCCTCGAAATCGATGACGTTGTCTTGGCCGAGACTCGTTTCAAAGACGAAAGTATCCGCATCCAGGCCTCCGACCAGCCTGTCGCCTCCGGGGCTCGCCGCTGTCGTGGCGGGCTCAGAAAAGGCCGCTGGGGTGGCCTTCGGGAATGGCCGCGAAGTTCAATGGCGTGACCTGGATGTCGATGGGATCGTCGTAGAAGCCGTCGGACTGCCCCGGATTGATCGACACGCTGAACGGTGTGGCAATGGATGGGATAATCTATAGTGAATAGCCGATGACCAGGTAGGTGTTGCCAGGTGATGGGACGGCGTTGATCGTGAGGATGGAGGCTGTCCCCTTGTTCGGAGCGGTGTCCGAGTTGAGGCGATGGCTTGTGCCGGCGCTTGATCCTGTGAAACACTCGTCTTCAGGAATTGTAACCATGACTCGTACCCGGAAATACTCACTGCAATGAAGGGTTGTGAGCTCTGCATGGCATACACGCGACGGTTTTGAGGCGACAAAAGGCGAAGGTGCTGCGGTCCGGCGCCGATTCGTTTATAACTTGTGCATTGGATCGAGTATCCGGGTTAAGTTTTTGAAACATTGAAACTTTTATCGGAATCGAAGGGCGCTAGGATGCTTTCGCATTCTGTGCTATACATGTTGTTCACATGATGAATGCACGTTCGGGGCGTAACGCCCGACGACCCTTCGGGGCATAACCAGACTGTATGACATAAGATGAGCGGGAATCCAGCGGTCCCCGGTCGTCTTTTTTGTCGCCTAGTCAACTGATGAGTTGCGAGGAACGACCTATATGACCAAGACCAAGAAAAACGACTTCCGTCCCAATGACTATGTGGTCTACCCGGCGCATGGCGTCGGCCAGATCGTGTCGATCGAGAAACAGGAGATCGCCGGGATCAGCCTCGAACTCTTCGTGATCTCCTTCGAGAAGGACAAGATGACCCTGCGCGTGCCGACGCACAAGGCCACCGAAGTCGGAATGCGGTCGCTGTCGTCCCCGGATGTGGTGAACGAGGCGATGAAGACGCTCAAGGGCAAGGCCAAGGTCAAGCGCGCGATGTGGTCGCGCCGCGCCCAGGAATATGAGCAGAAGATCAACTCGGGTGATCTGATCGCCATCGCCGAAGTGGTGCGCGACCTGCACCGCGCCGACGACCAGCGCGAGCAGTCCTACTCGGAGCGTCAGCTGTACGAAGCCGCGCTGGAGCGTCTGACCCGCGAAATCGCCGCCGTCTCCGGCGACGAGGCCGCCGCCGCCAAGCAGGTGGACGAGGTCCTGGGCCTGCGCGCCGCGTAAGCTCTCCGCGAAACGAAAACGAACTGACCGCGTCCCCCGGGGCGCGGTTTTTTCGTTCGGCCAGGGTATTACCTATCGGATTGGTCAGGGTCCTGTCGCTTGTCCTTCTCAAGGGACGACAGATACTGCCTCTCAGCCGCGTCAAGGAATGTCACCAAGCACATCCTCAGCATAAGGCATAACAACACGACGAATAGCCCGTGCGATGCGGCAAAGTGAAAGTAGAAGCCGAGTGCTGAAACCTCGGTTGGACCGGTGCCTTTGAAGTCTACAATATCGGTGCCGGCTGTCCTGTCGAACGCCAATGGCACCCCGCCCACGACAAAGAAGCAATAAAACATAAGTGAGAAAAAGCTGAAACGCCCAAGGCGATCTTCAAATTTGGTGATTGGTTGAGTGATCCAAAGGGAGGCAGAAAACAGCCCGAGCAAGAGCCGGATGCGCAGCCTTCGAATCACGCCGCGTCCTGTTTTCCGCGCTCCGCCAGCGCAGTGTACAATTCGGTTTCCAGCTCACGTTCCAACTCCTTCGACCGCGCCACATAGGCGGCGTTTTCGGCCGGGGGGATGGACGGATCCCAGAGCTGCGCCAGCTCGCGGATGGTGCGGCGGTCGTGGTGGTAAAAGGTTTCTTCGGCAATCGCCGCCTCGAATTCGCTCATGCCGACGTTTTCCAGAACGTAGCGCCCGGCGCGCAGGCTGCTGTCGAACATCTCGCGCACGATGTCATTCGCCCCCGCCTGGTAAAGCGCGTAAACATGCGTCCGGTCGCGGGCGCGGGCGACGATGTGAATATCGGGGCGGATGCGGCGGGCATAGGCCACCAGCTTGGTCGTGGCCTTGGGATCGTCGAGGGCCGCCACCAAAACACGCGCCGAATCTATCCCGGCGGCGTGCAGCAATTCGGGCCGGGTCGGATCGCCGAAGAACCCCTTGACCCCGAACCGCCGGATCAGCTGGATCGTCTTGATGTCGTGGTCCAGCACCACGGTCTTGTGCCCGGCCGAACGTACCAGCCGGTTGACGATCTGCCCAAAGCGCCCGATCCCCGCGATCAGCACCGGGCCTTCCTCGTCGATGGAGTCCTCTTCGGCGCTTTCGGCAATCTTGCTGAACCCCTTGTTGAGATAATCGAACAGCAGGAAGAGCAGGGGGGTGATCAGCATGGTCATGGCGATGATCAGCAGCAGCCGCCCGCCGAGATCGGCGGAAAAGACGCTTTGCTGGCGGCCAAAGGAGATCATCACAAAGCCGAACTCGCCGGCCTGGGCCAGTCCCAGCGTGAACAGCCACAGTCCCCGTTTGCGCAGGCCAAAGGCGCGCCCCAGCCCGTAGAGCACCGCGCCCTTGACCAGAATCACCGCCAGCGCAAGCCCGAGGATGGTCAGCGGTTCCTGCAGGAGCGACCCGATGTCGATGCCGGCGCCGACCGTGATGAAGAACAGCCCCAGCAGAAGCCCCTTGAATGGGGCGATGTCGGATTCGAGTTCGTGCCGGAACTCGGAGTTGGCCAGAACGACGCCGGCGAGGAAGGTGCCAAGGGCCGGCGAAAGGCCGACCAGCATCATCAGAAAGGCGATGCCGATCACGATCAGCAGGGCGACGGCGGTGAACATCTCGGGCAGATGCGCGGCGTGGATGTAGCGAAACAGCGGTCGGGCGCCATAGACACCCGCCAAGATGATCGCGGCGATCACCGCCAGCGTCACCAGCGCCGCGCCCCAGCCGGGCAGGCCCTCGACCAGGGACATGGCTGCGTGATGGGCGTCTCCGGCGTGATCGTCGGTCTGCTGCAGGAAGGTCCCCGGGCTGATGAAGGCGGGAATCGACAGAAGCGGCAGGATCACGAGGATCGGAATCACCGCGATGTCCTGGGTCAGAAGGACCGAAAAGGCGGATCGCCCGCCATTGGTCTGCATCAGGTTCTTTTCGTTGAGCGTCTGCAGCACGATGGCGGTAGAGGACAGCGCCAGCGCCAACCCTACGGCCAGCGCCGTCGGCCAGGCAAGGCCAAGCGCCATACCTCCGGCGAGGATCGCCGAGGTGGTGAGCAGGATCTGCAGGCCCCCGAGGCCGATCAATCTGTGCCGCATGTCCCAGAGTGCGCGCGGCTCCAGCTCCAGCCCGATGATGAACAGCATCATGACCACGCCGAACTCGGCAAAGTGCTGAATGTCGACCGTGTTCACGACCAGCCCCAGTCCGGGCCCGATGGCAAGGCCGGCCAGCAGGTATCCAAGCACCGACCCCAGGCCCAGACGCGCCGCGAGAGGCACCGCGATCACCGCGGCGAGAAGAAAGACAGAAGCCTGAAAAAGAAAGGAGTCCACGCGCTTCTCCGCTGGTTGGGCACTCCCTCATATTGGGCCGGGGAAGGCCGAAGAGGCAACCGGAGACATGTGAAATCTGCCTGCAATACAGGCAGTTTGCCCTCTGTGGGTCAGCGCTGGTCTACTCTGCAGGCACCATCGGAGGTTGGGGGCGCGGCAACCGTGGGCGCAGACGCGACCAGCGCGGGGCGCAAGCCGTGGGCAGGACCGCGCGCAAGCGGTCAAGCGTGAGGTCGCCGCTCAGGATGGCGCGGTAGAGCGGAAAGACACCCTCTCGCAGGTAAGGCGACCAGTGACAGATCAGGCGGTCCGGCGGCGCGATCGGAAAGCCCAGGCCGCGCAGCGCGGCAAGGCTTTGGGCATCGTCAAGCTGCAGCGTCACCATGTGCGGCAGGTTCACCCCACCATGTCCCAACATGCGGTCACCTGGATGCGCCGGGGGCACCAGCCGTTCCAGCAGGAAATCGAACACGTCGTTTTCGCGGCTGGTGACGTTCAGCACCTGTGTCTGGCCGCCCTTTGCGCTGTCCAGCGTACGGCGGGCAACCTCGCCGTATTCCGCCGCTGCCAAAAGCGCGGCTCGGGTGATCGCGCCGGGGGCGCCCGCGCGCACTGCCGCCAGAGCGACGCGCGCACCAAGCGAATGCGCGATCACGTTGACCGGGCGCCGCGGGGCCAGGCGGCGGATCTCGCGCACCAGCGCGGCCAGGGCCTCTCCGGCCAGGGCCGCGCGCCGGTGTGCCGCCCAGATCGAGCCGCGCGCCTGCCAGCCAAAGGAAATCGCGACGCGATCCTGCAGGCCGAGGCGGGCGGGCCAACTGACGACCCTGCGGTCCTCGGCGTGAGGGGCAGGGGACATCAGCGAGGCATGCGGACAATGCACGGGGTGGCCGGGCTGGTACTTGTAACCATGCACCATGATCGTGACCGGCCCTGTATCGGCTGCCAATGCATCCGCGAGCGCGGGCAACACGGGGGCATCGTCGCCATGCAGGCGAGTCCCATTTTCGGTGACAGTGATCCGTAGCATTGGCATGGCAGCGTCCCACTACATCTTGTGCGTGGCCCTAACCCAATGCTGCGACGGTATCGTGAAGAACGGGTTACATCGTCGTGACGCCCTTGCAATGTGATCTTAACGTCTCTATGCCAACGCCCGTGGCGATTTGTTACCGGATTGCGGGCCACAGAGGGCATCGGCCCTTGAAATTCCGCTAAAGAGGTCAGACGGAAGGCTCCTTTCGCTTGACCGCGATCGGGGCTTTTTTGTTGGGAGTGGACCCATGAGCATCGAAGAGAAACAGGCGCGCGGCAAGGCGACGAACCTTGTGCATGGCGGCACCAAACGCAGCCAGTGGGGCGAAGTCAGCGAAGCGATCTTCCTGACGCAGGGCTTTGTCTACGAGACCGCCGAGGCGGCCGAGGCGCGCTTTCTCAAGGCCGGTGAGGACGAATTCATCTATGCCCGCTACGGCAACCCCACCGTGGCCATGTTCGAAGAGCGCATGGCGCTGCTGGAAGGGGCAGAGGACGGGTTTGCCTGCGCCAGCGGCATGGCGGCGGTCAGCGGCGCGCTGACTTCGATGCTGCGGGCCGGCGATCACGTCGTCTCTGCCAGGGCGCTGTTCGGGTCCTGCCTCTACGTTCTCGAAGAGGTGCTGACGCGCTATGGGGTTGAGGTGACATTCGTCGATGGCGAGGACCTGTCGCAATGGCAAGCGGCGCTGCGCCCCGACACCAAGGCGGTGTTTTTCGAAAGCATGTCGAACCCGACGCTGCAACTGGTGGACATCGCCGGGGTCGCGGAACTGGCGCACAAGGTTGGTGCCAAGGTCATCGTGGACAACGTTTTCTCGACGCCGGTCTATTCGAAGGCCATCGCGCAGGGCGCTGACATCGTTGTCTATTCAACGACCAAACACGTCGACGGCCAGGGCCGTTGCCTGGGGGGCGTGATCCTTGGCACGCGCGAGCATATCCGTGGGGTGGTCGAACCCTACATGAAGCACACCGGCGGTTCGATGAGCCCGTTCAACGCCTGGGTGATGCTGAAAGGGCTGGAGACGCTGAAGCTGCGCGTCCGGGCCCAGACCGAGGGTGCCGAGGCGCTGGCCAAAGCGCTGGCAGATCATCCCAAGATCTCGCGGATGATCTATCCGGGCCATGCCAGCCACCCGCAGAACGAACTGGCCCAGCAGCAGTTGGGCGCGGGCGGTACGCTGGTTTCCTTTGAGGTCGCGGGTGGCAAAGAGGCGGCCTTTCGCCTGCTGAACGCTTTGCAGGTGGTCATCATTTCGAACAACCTGGGCGACGCGAAATCCATCGCGACTCATCCGGCCACCACCACCCACCAGCGTCTGAAGCCTGAACAACGGGCCTCTTTGGGCATCGGTGACGGGATGATCCGGCTGTCGGTGGGCATCGAGGACCCCGAGGACCTTGTGCAGGACGTTTTGCAGGCGCTCGACGCGGTCTGATGGCCATGTGCCGCCTGCGAGTGATCCGGGCACCGCTTTGCGACGTATACTATTTCGAGATTGGAATTGATGAGAACAATTCCTAGGTTATGCGTCGAAGACAGGCTCGAAAGGGGTGGCCATGAACGTCCACACACCGGAAATCGATCGGAAGCCCAGCCAGGAAGAGGCGGCGGAAGCGCTTGAACTGCTGCGTCGTTGGGCTTCGAAGGCCCAGGACGCCGAGATCGAGGCGCTGGATCCCCTTGTCGCCCGTCTTGCACCCGATTCGGCGCCGGATACCTATCCGGCGCTGTCGCGCGCCTATCCGGACGGGTTCAGCGTCGATGCGGACTACAAGGCGGGTCTGCCGGACCTGCAAAATGGACCGTCGTCGCTGATTCGGGGGGCGAACCGTGCGATTCAGCACGTTGGCATTTCGAATTTTCGCCTGCCGATCCAGTATCACACCCGGGACAATGGCGACCTTCACCTGGAAACCAGCGTGACGGGCACGGTCAGCCTTGAGGCGGACAAGAAGGGCATCAACATGAGCCGCATCATGCGGTCCTTCTATGCCCACGCGGAAAAGACGTTCAGCTTTGAGGTGATCGAAGCGGCCCTGGACGACTACAAGACCGACCTGGAAAGCTTTGATGCCCGCATCAACATGCGGTTTTCCTTTCCGATGAAGGTGGACAGCCTGCGGTCGGGCCTGTCGGGCTACCAGTATTACGACATCGCGCTGGAACTGGTGGAACAGGACGGGGTGCGCCGCAAGGTCCTGCACCTCGACTATGTCTATTCCTCGACCTGTCCCTGTTCACTGGAACTGTCGGAGCACGCGCGGCGGACGCGGGGGCAACTCGCCACGCCGCATTCCCAACGCTCGGTCGCGCGCATTTCCGTAGAGCTGAAGGAGGGTGAGTGCCTCTGGTTCGAGGACGTGGTGGACATGTGTCGCCGGGCCGTCCCGACCGAGACCCAGGTCATGGTCAAGCGCGAGGACGAACAGGCCTTTGCCGAGCTGAATGCGGCTAACCCGATCTTTGTCGAGGATGCCGCGCGTCTGTTTGCGGAACAGCTGCAGGGTGACCCGCGGGTTGGGGATTATCGCGTGGTGGCCAGCCACCAGGAGAGCTTGCACAGCCATGACGCCGTCTCGGTCCTGACCGAGGGCGACCTGTTCGCGGCTGAAAGCCTGGACCCCAAGCTGTTCTCGACCCTGTTTCACGTCGGCTGATCGAATAGGCGGCACGGCCTTCGGCCCTGCCGCCGCTTTGTGCAGCGAAGGGCGCCTCACGGCAACGTGCGGCGCCTTCATGGCTTGGTCATCTCTTTTGTGAGAGGGTAAACGGCAGGGAGGAAACCGACCATACAGGATAAGGTTTCCAGTCATGACACGCGACAATGTTCAGATCGGGATGGGCCACCGTTCCCTCAACAGCCGGATCGACGTCTTCCTGACCGAAGTGGGGTTCGGGATGAACCCGGGGCAGCTGCGCAGGGCCAGATTGCGCCAGATCATCGCCCTGGAATGCGCCTCGGACGCGGAACTGGCCGGTCTGGGCATTGGGCGTGACGATATCCTGCCTTTCGTTTTTCGCGACCTGCTGGCCGCCTGACGGACGGCGTTGCGGCAAGGGTGCGGAGGGCGCTTGACAGTCCTGCACCAGCGGGCCAACGCTCCGTCTCATGATCGATGTCCGCCCCGTCGCCTATGTGATCGGCCTGCTGGTCGCCTGCCTTGGTGCCTCCATGTTGCTGCCTCTCGTTGTCGACCTGGCAGAGGGGCGGGGCGAATGGCCGGTCTTTCTTGAAAGCGCAATCATCACCATGCTGGCCGGTGGGCTGACGGCGCTTTCCTGCGCCAACGCGGTCAAGAAGGGGCTGACCCTGCAGCAGACATTCCTGCTGACCACGGGGGTCTGGGTTGCGCTGCCGGTTTTCGGGGCACTGCCCTTTGTCCTGGGGGCCACAGGGGTCAGCTATACCGATGCTTTCTTCGAGGCGATGTCGGGCCTGACCACCACAGGCTCCACCGTTCTGACGGACCTGGACGGGTTGCCCAAGGGGCTGTTGCTGTGGCGGGGCCTGCTGCAATGGCTGGGCGGGATCGGGATCATCGTCGTGGCGATGGTTTTTCTGCCGGAACTGCGGGTTGGCGGGATGCAGATCTTCCGCTCCGAGGCCTTTGACACGATGGGCAAGATCCTGCCACGCGCGACCCAGATTTCTGCTTCGATCTCGTCGATCTACATCTCGCTGACGCTGTTCTGCACGATAAGCTATCTGCTGTGCGGCATGAATGCCTTCGACGCGACGGTGCATGCGATGACCACAGTCTCGACCGGCGGGTTTTCCAACTACAACGCCAGTTTCGGCACCTTTTCGGGGCCTGCGGAATATGTCGCCTCGGTCTTCATGATCCTCGCCGCGCTGCCTTTCGTGCGCTACGTCCAGATGGTCGCGGGACACCGGTTCGTGCTGTTGTCCGACAGCCAGGTGGTGACCTTTCTTGCCATCATCGGGACCTTGGTGGTCGTCACCTCGATTGTCTTGCTGTCGATCTTTCCACATCATCCCGAACAGGCCGTGCGCGAGGCGCTGTTCAACATCACTTCGATCATTTCGGGCACCGGGTATGCCAGCGTCAACTACATGACCTGGGGGCCTTTTCTGATCGCCATGTTCTTTTTCATCGGGTTGATCGGGGGCTGCGCGGGGTCCACCGCCTGCTCGGTCAAGATCTTCCGCTACCAGCTGCTCTTTGCTTCTATCCGCGTGCAGCTGCGCCGCATCCGCGCGCCGCACGGGGTCTTTGTCCCGCGTTACCAGGGGCGCCCGGTCGGACCGGACGTTCTCAGCTCTGTCATGAGCTTCTTTGTCTTCTTCGTGGTGTCGCTTGGTGTTCTGTCCGTGGCGCTCAGCCTGACCGGCCTTGATTTCATCACCTCGGTGTCCGGCGCGGCCACCGCCATCGGCAACATCGGGCCGGGACTGGGCGACACAATTGGACCGGTGGGCAATTTTTCCAGCCTCAGCGACACGGCGAAATGGATACTGAGCTTTGCCATGCTGGCGGGGCGGCTTGAGATCCTGGCGGTCTTTGCACTCTTTACCATCGGCTTCTGGAGGGCATGATGACGAAACCCCTTGGCGCACAGGTCAGCCACGCTCTCAAGGCCCGCGGGGTCGAGGTGATCTTCGGCATCCCCGGTGTCCACAACATCGAGATGTATCGCGGCATCGAAGAGGCAGGAATCACCCATGTCCTGGCCCGACACGAGCAGGGCGCGGGCTTCATGGCCGACGGTTATGCGCGGGCGACCGGGCGGCCCGGGGTCTGTTACCTGATCACGGGGCCGGGGTTTCTGAATGCGATGACGGCGCTGGGACAGGCCTATTCCGACAGCGTCTCGGTGCTGGCGCTGGCCTCCTGCCTGGACGAAACCGCGGCCCGGCGGGGGCAATTGCACCAGATGCGCGACCAGCGCGCAGCGGGAGCCACGGTCTGCGACTGGTCGGAAGAGGCGTCGACGCCGGCGGCCGTCTACGCGCTGATTGACCGGGCCCTGGGCGAGTTTGTCAGCGCGCGGCCTCGGCCAAAGGCCCTGCACATGCCGATTGCGGCGCTGGAGGCGCCCGCCGATCCCGCGCCGGTACCGCCCCTGCGGCCAGAGCGCCCGCATCTGACCCATGACCAGATCTACGCAGTGATCGACGCGCTGAGCGAGGCGGAGAAACCGCTGTTTGTCTTTGGCGGCGGCGCGGTCGCCGGGGCCGCCCATGTGCCGGAGCTGCTGCAGCAGACCGGGGCGGCCAGCCTTGTCACCTATGCGGGCCGGGGGATCGTGCCTGCGGATCAACCTTTGTTCTTTGGCAGCTCGCTGGCGCGGCCCGAGAGCGCCGAGATCGCCGCGCAGGCGGATCTTGTGGTGGCCTTGGGGACGGAATTGTCCGAGGTCGATCTGTGGCGCGACGACCTGGGCCACAAAGGGCGGATGATCCGGGTGGATCTGGATCCAGAGGTGTTGTCCGGGCTGCGGGCAGGGGACCTGGGCCTGATCGGGGATGCGGCGGCCCTGATCCGGGCAATGACCATCGCCATCCCGGCGCGCAACGATGACCGTCCGCCCTGCTGGCAGGCGGAAGAGGTGGCGGCGGCGCGGGCGCGCTGGCGTGCGCAGGTTCGGGCGGAACGGCCCGGCGTCGTGGAACTGTCAGAGGCGCTGCGGGCGGTCATGCCGGCAGAGGCGATGATCTTTTCCGACATGACCCAATTCGCCTATGGCGCGCTGGAGGTCTGGGACATGCCTCGGCCCGGTCACTGGCATCATCCCAGCGGCTTCGGCACTCTGGGCTATGCGCTGCCGGCCGCCATCGGTGGCGCGGTGGGCCGCCCCGGGTTGCCGACCTGTGCGATCCTGGGGGACTACGGGTTGCAGTACACGCTGCCCGAACTGGGAACGGCGGTGGAACTGGGACTGCCGCTGCCGATCCTGGTCTGGGACAACGGCGCGCTGGGGGAGATCCGCGAAAACATGGTGAGCGCCCAGATCGAACCCAACGCCGTGGTGGCGCGCAACCCGGATTTTCTTGCCCTGGCGCGGGCCTACGGGGCGGCGGCGGTAGAGCCGGCGAGCCTTGCCGGGCTGCAGCGGGCGGTGACGACGGCCTTCGAGGCGAAGGGGCCGACGCTGATCCGGATGACGCAGGCGATGCTCTGAGCGGGGTCGTCCACGCGAAAACGGCTTGGGGGCGGCCGGATCTATGGGGTAGAGGGAAACATCTTGCGGAGTGACGTGTATAGCAGTGGGCGATTTGCCCCTTCGTCGACCTCGCGGAATATAGTGCGGTTTAGGGCGATCGAGACCCGTGTTACAAGGACGGCTTCGAGCCCATACCTCCCAAGTTGCTGCAGAACAGCGAATGTCAGCTGTCCCGGCGGAGGCCGTTTTTAATAATCTCGGCCTTCGTCCAATGGGTGTCGCTTTGGACGTGCCCTTCACGGACATATTTCGCGACATGTGTGGCCATGTCGCTTTCAAAAAATGGTGAAACCGACCTCACAACAAAGCCCTCTTGTTTCTCAAGGTCTAAGAGGTCGAGCACCGACTTTATTGCGGCGTCATCGAAACAACCTCGCTGAAGTACAGGGACAGACTTCACGCCCAATTCCTCAAAGCGGCCTAATGATTCATCCCAGCCCTGGACTTCGTTGTCTACGATCCAAGCAAAGCCGAGGAAATAAGACGGTAAACCGTCATAAGCCACTGAATGCTTTGCAAACAAGTATTCCCCCACAATCCTCTCATCGCCGGAAAGACTGGGCGAAATCCCAGCCGCATACGCCTTCATCCAATCGCGAGATGCATGGTATCCGCTGTCGGGGCTTCGGGCATGGCAACCACCCGCGAAGATTGTTGTGTTCTCGCCGTCCATTTTTTCGGTGAACACGACTTCGTCAGCACCCTGTAGATGGGTAAGGTCTTGAATGATCTTGTCATCATTCCCTACACCCGGAGAGGTGGGCAAGTGGAATGTACGTCCGTATTTCTTCATGCAAATCTAATGGCACAACCACTTCACAGAAGGAAGAGCAGTCCTTCAATTGGACATGGCGAGCGGCAGCTACGTCCGCACAGCTGACAAACGCGAGGCGGCCCTCAGAAGTCTTACGACAGACATTCTATCAAGGGGTTGACCCGTCTGGCGCAACCCAAACCTTCATTGCCCAACCAAAAGGCCGGGCGGGGTGCCCGGCCTTTTGGTGATTGCAGGGCGGTGGGTCAGCCGATTTCGGCCAGCCTTGCCAGGGCCTCTTTCAATTTGGCCTCTTCGCCTTCGCGCAGGCGCAGGTTTTCCTGGGCTTCCTCGACCACTTCCGGCGGGGCGCTTTCCGCGAACTTCGGGTTGTTCAAGCGCCCCTTTAGGCCGCCGATTTCCTTCGCCAACTTGCCCAGCGATTTTTCCAGCCGCGCCTTTTCCTCGCCCACGTCAATAATATCGGCCAGCGGCAGGCCGAATGTGGCCTGGCCCACGGGAACGGTGACGCAGCCCTTGGGGAAGTCCTCGACCGAGGTCAGCCCCTCGATCCGCGCCAGTTTCAGGATCAGCGCCTGGTTGCGGTCCCAGGCGGCCTGTTCCTCGGCCCCGATGCCCTTGACCAGCATCGGGACGTAAAGCCCGGCGGGCACATGCATCTGTGCTCGGGCCGAGCGTACTCCCTCGATCAGCGAAATCACCCAAGACATTTCCGCATCGGCCTTGGCGTCGCTGACGTCTGCGGCGCTGTAGGTCGGCCAGTCGGTGTGAACCAGCATCCCGTCACGCATGCCCAGCGTGTCCCAAAGCTCTTCGGTGATGAAGGGCATGACTGGGTGCAGCATGATCAGGCATTGATCCAGCACCCAGGCCATCGTGGCGCGGGTTTCGGCCACCACCTGCGCATCCTCGGAACCGAAGAGTGGCTTGGAAAACTCGACGTACCAGTCGCAGACCTTGCCCCAGACAAAGCTGTAGAGCGCGTTGGCGGCGTCGTTGAACCGGTAGTCGGTCAGTGCCGCGTCGACGGTTTCGCGCACGCGGGCGGTTTCCCCGATGATCCAGCGGTTCACCGTCTGCTCTGCAGTGGGGGCAAACCCCGGGTCGGCGCTGGCCTTGTGGGTGTCGAAGACCTGGTTCATCTCGGCAAAGCGGCAGGCGTTCCAGAGCTTGGTGCCGAAGTTGCGGTAGCCCGCGATCCGGTCGACGCTGAGTTTCAGGACGCCACCGATCGAGGCCATCGCCGCATTGGTGAAGCGCAGCGCGTCGGCGCCGTATTCGTCCACGATTTCAAGCGGGTCGATGACGTTGCCGGTGGTTTTGGACATCTTCTTGCCCTTCTCGTCGCGGACGAGCTGGTGCAGGTAGACGGTGTCGAAGGGTTTTTCATCCACGACGGCCAGTTGCATCATGATCATCCGGGCGACCCAGAAGAACAGGATGTCAAAGCCGGTGATCAGCACCGATGTCGGGAAATAGCGACGCATTTCCTCTGTGTCCTCGGGCCAGCCCAGCGTGCCAATGGGCCAGAGACCCGACGAGAACCAGGTGTCCAGCACGTCGGACTCGCGCCAGACCGGGTAGATCAGCTGGGTCGGGTCCTGCGTCGCCTCGTACTGGGCGAGGGCCTCGGCGAACTGGTGCACGGCGGTATTGCGGTCCTCGACCTCGATCACGCGGGCGTGGTCGAGCGGCGTGGGCAGACCGGCAAGCACGTCCTCGAACTTGGCACGGACGGCGTCGAAGTCATGCGCTGCGTGGTGGCGTTCCTCGCCGATCAGCAGGCGCTGGTCGTCCAGAAGTTCGCGCATCTCGACCAGATCGAGCGCGCCGTCGTTTTCCTGATCGTAATCCTTGCCGCGCTTGGCGGACAGGTCGAGTCCATACCAGACCGGGATCTGGTGGCCCCACCAGAGCTGGCGCGAGATGCACCAGGGCTCGATGTTTTCCAGCCAGTGGTAATAGGTCTTTTCGCCGCTCTCGGGCATGATCTTGATGTCGCCGTTGCGCACGGCGTCCAGCGCCGGACCCACGACCTTTTCCGCATCCACGAACCACTGGTCGGTCAGCATCGGCTCGATGACCACCTTGGAGCGGTCGCCGAAGGGCTGCATGATCGGTTTGGCCTCGACCAGCGGCACCTGGGTGACGGGCGGCTCTTCTTCGCCCTTCTTCAGCTTGGGTTTGGGGCCAAGGCGCGGGTCGTCCGAGGTGGTCATGACGGCCAGACCCTCGGCGGTGATCTCGGCGACGACCTTTTCACGCGCTTCGAAGCGGTCCAGCCCGCGCAGGTGATCTGGGACAAGGTTGATGCTGTCCGCCTCGGCCTCGGTCAGGGTGCGGTCGCCCTCGGCCACCTGCATGGCGATCTCGGCGGCGGTTGCATAATCTTCGCCGTCGGCGCGCATCTGGCCCGCCATGTCCATCAGGCGGTACATCGGGATACCGCCGCGCTTGGCGACGAGGTAGTCGTTGAAGTCATGCGCACCGGTGATCTTGACCGCGCCGGAACCGAAATCGGGATCGGGGTATTCATCGGTGATGATCGGGATCAGGCGGCGGTTTTCCTTGGGCCCCACCGGGATCTCGCAGAGCTTGCCCACGATGGAGGCATAGCGCTCATCATCCGGGTGCACGGCCACAGCGCCGTCGCCCAGCATGGTTTCGGGCCGTGTGGTGGCGATCGAGATATAGTCCCGCGTCTCGCGCAGGGTGACGTTGCCGTCCTCGTCCTTCTCGACATATTCATAGGTCGCGCCACCGGCGAGCGGGTACTTGAAGTGCCACATGTGGCCCGCGACTTCGATGTTCTCGACCTCCAGGTCGGAAATCGCGGTCTCGAAATGCGGATCCCAGTTCACAAGGCGCTTGCCGCGATAGATCAGACCCTTGTCGTACATGTCGACAAAGACCTTGATGACCGCATCGTGGAAATTCGGGCTGTTCTCGTGCCCGGTCTTCGGGTCACCCGGCGCACCGGCCATGGTAAAGGCGTTGCGGTCCCAGTCGCAGGAACAGCCGAGGCGCTGCAGCTGGTTGACGATGGTGCCGCCGTACTGGCCTTTCCACTCCCAGACCTTGTCGAGGAATTCCTGCCGCGTCAGGTCGGTGCGGCGCAGGTTGCTTTCGGCCTTCAGCTTTTTCTCGACCTGCAGCTGTGTGGCAATGCCGGCATGATCCTGTCCCGGCTGCCAGAGCGTGTCAAAGCCACGCATCCTGTGCCAGCGGATCAGGATGTCCTGCAGGGTGTTGTTGAAGGCATGACCCACATGCAGCGCGCCGGTCACGTTCGGCGGCGGGATCATGATGGTAAAGCTTTCGTCGCGGCTCTTGTTGGCGCCGGCGCGGAAGGCGCCGGTGTCGAGCCACTTCTGGGTGAGGCGCGGTTCGGCCTCGGCGGCGTTGAAGCTCTTTTCCAGGGGCATGGGTCTTGTCCTCGTCCAGTGTTGGCGGTGGGTCTACGACAAGGGCGCGCCAAGGGGAAGGGGGCCGGTTTGCCGCGTGCCCGCGTCAGGCGGGCGATGGGTGTCAGCATCCCCCCTGCGGACCGCACACCGCGCAGAAAAAAGCCCGCGATGCGGTGCATCGCGGGCTGAGGCTACGGGCACCCCAGGGAGGAGGAGAGGGGCCCCGAAACTGATTTGGGCAGCGGCGCCAGGGAGGAGGAGAGGCGCCGCTGCCATTGAAAGACCCCAGGGAGGAGGAGAGGAGCCTGACAACTTGGTCGGGTCGCGAGACCCGGAATTCTGGTGCGGCGGTGCCAGGGAGGAGGAGAGGCACCGCCGCTTATGCAAGATCCCAGGGAGGAGGAGAGGGACCCGACATGTCGTTCGGACCATGCGGCCCGGAAATCTGGTGCGGCGGCACCAGGGAGGAGGAGAGGTGCCGCCGCTTATGAAAGGTCCCAGGGAGGAGGAGAGGGACCAGACATATCTGCGGGTCGCGAGACCCGGAATTCTTGTGCGGCGGTGCCAGGGAGGAGGAGAGGCACCGCCGCATATGCAAGATCCCAGGGAGGAGTAGAGGGATCCGACATCTTGTTCGGGTCATGCGACCCTTGGATTTCGTGCGGCGACACCAGGGAGGAGGAGAGGTGCCGCCGCTCTGTCTGCGGGCCTATTGGGAGGAGGGCCCGCATATGATGTTGGGGTCATGCCCCGAAACTTTTGGGTGCCGGCTCCTAAGGGAGGAGAGCGGAGCCGGCACCAGGTCAGGAGGGACTGGGAGGAGGAGCGTCCCGCCTGAAAGACTTAGTTCTCGTTGGCAGCCTGCCACGCGATGCGCGAAATCTCACTGCGAGCCAGACCCAGATCGGCCAGGTCGCGATTGCTCAGCGAAGCTAGCTCGGCGTAGGTCTGTTTAAAGACCCGGCGGCGGGCGCGGCGTGCCTGAAAGGTTGCGACCAGCCCGGAAACGCGGGCGCCCAAACCGCTTTGGGCATTGGTGATGTTCGCCGTTGTATGTGCCATTATTTCCGTGCCTCAGTATCTGTGCGTTGCCTTGGTTGCGCTAAAGATGGGACAAATGCTGCGAGTGCACAATGGCCACGGCGTCATTTCTGCTATGCAGAAAGTGCATATGAAAACTGTTCAATTCTTGGCAGTTAAGGTTGATTGCTGTGCAGCTGCGTGATCTGAGGTTGCGCTAACGCAAGGGAAGCGCCACTGAAAATGGCAAAACCACGGGGTAAGACATGTCGGAGATGAAGAACGCGGTCGAGGCGGCATTGGAGCGGGTTGATCTGCCGGACGGGGGAAACCTGATTTCCAGGGACATGATTCGTGCGTTGCGGGTCGATGACGGGGCGGTGCGCTTCGTGATCGAGGCGCCGAGCGCGGAACTGGCGCGCCGGATGGAGCCGCTGCGGGCCATCGCGCAGAAGGCGGTGGAGGCGGTGCCGGGGGTGACATCGGCCAGCGTCGTGCTGAGCGCGCCGACCGAAGCAAAGTCGCCGCCACAGCTGAAGATGGGCGGGCATCCGAAACCGCAGGACAGCGTGATGAAACCGGCAGGGGTCAAGACGATCCTCGCCGTGGGCTCTGGCAAGGGCGGGGTGGGCAAGTCCACCGTCTCTGCCAACCTGGCGGTGGCGCTGGCGCGGGCGGGCAAGCGCGTGGGCCTTCTGGATGCGGATATTCACGGCCCCAGCCAGCCGCGCATGTTCGGCCTGACCGACAAGCCCGCCAGCCCGGACGGCAAGACCATCATCCCGCTGAAGGCGCATGGCGTCACCGTCATGTCGATCGGTTCGATGCTGGCCGAGGACAAGGCGGTGGTCTGGCGTGGCCCGATGCTGATGGGAGCCTTGCAGCAGATGTTGATGCAGGTGGACTGGGGCACACAGGATGTGCTGATTGTCGACCTGCCGCCGGGCACCGGGGACGTGCAATTGTCTCTGTGCCAGAAATCCGAGGTCGCGGGCGCCATCGTGGTCTCGACGCCGCAGGACGTGGCGCTGCTGGATGCGCGCAAGGCATTGGATGCCTTTGCGACCCTCAAGACCCCGGTGCTGGGACTGATCGAGAACATGGCCGTGTTCACCTGTCCGCATTGCGGCAAGGACAGCCATATTTTTGGTCACGGAGGCGTTGTGGCCGAGGCTGAAAAGATCGGAGTTCCGCTGTTGGCGCAACTGCCCATCGACTTGGAAACACGGCTGGGCGGCGACGGCGGCACGCCGGTGGCGGCGGGTGACGGGCCGATCTCGCAGGCCTATGCCGAGCTTGCGGACCGGCTGATTCAGGGTGGGATCGTCTGAACCCTGCCGGGCGCGCGCGTGGCAAATGTCGCGGGCGCGCCTGGGGCGCAGGGTTGAGTATTTTGAGAGAGAAGAAGCCAGGGCGCTGCGCCCGGTCGGGAAACGGATTTTCAAGAGGCTTCCGGGCGCGGCACATGCGAGGTCGGGGACCGAGCGGGTCGGGGCAGGGGGCGGCTTGTACAAAACGTACAAAACGTACGCGAAAATCAGCATTTTGTACAAAACGGCCCGTTCGGGGCTTTTTTCCCTGCCGCGGCCCTTCTGCAAGAGCTTGTCCGGTTCCCATGCGGGCCTTGCGGCGGCTGGGGTGGGCGGGCGTTGCCAGGGGTGGGCGGCAGGCGTGTCTTCATGCTGCTTTGCGGCATGAATGGACCTGGCCCCTGACCTTGGCTGGCTATTTGCCAAGATTTACGCTGCGGCGCAGAAAGAGCGGCGCGCAGGTCAGGATTGCTGACGCAGTGAGGCCAAAGCGGTTTCGAATTTCCACAAATTCCGGGTGTGGTCAGGCCGCTTTCTGCAGTTGCAGGAAGAGGTCGGTGACAAGGGCGGCCGGGTCGATGTTGACGGCGCGGGCGTGGCGGG
>Ga0208330_1000419_pt1 | contig 19828 bp, 14 predicted proteins | sample DeeseametaMP1896_FD_184180 | JGI IMG/M metagenome (GOLD analysis project Ga0208330, IMG submission 184180) | Marine microbial communities from the Deep Pacific Ocean - MP1896 (SPAdes) | ecosystem: Environmental > Aquatic > Marine > Oceanic | place: East of Hawaii, North Pacific Ocean | collected...
ACAGTCTCATTCTTGCCACAGCACACAGAAATAGCGCCCTGTTATGGACTCAGGACAGCGACTTTGAAGGCCTCAACGGCGTGAACTACCGCCCGGCAATGGGCCGATAGAGCCGCATCCATGCGCAACGAAGCCGACACCCGCGCCGAGCTGATCGACCCCAAACTGGTGGAGGCCGGCTGGGGTGTGGTGGAGAACAGCTTCATTCGCCGCGAGGTGATTGCACCAGGGCGCATCATCGGAGGTGGCAAACACGCAGCGGCCGTGACCAGCGATTACGTGTTGAGGTACTGCGGCCGCAAACTCGCGGCGGTGGAGGCCAAGAAGGAAAGCCGGAACGGGGCAAGGTCTGTGACCTGGACCCATGCACCTGCGAAAAAACCGACCCGCTCCCCTGCACCGGCTGCGGCCAGAAGCCCTGCGTGTGCGAGAAGAAGCTGGTCATCACCCTGTCCGACGGCAAGACCCGGCAGATCAAGCACATTGCCAGCGCCCTGTACTGGAGCCCCGACGGCACGCCGATCACGGCCCGGGAATTCATCGAACGCCTGTTCGCCGACCTGCCAAGATTCTTCGGCGACGAAGATCAGCTCCGCGAAATCTGGGCCGACCCCACCACCCGCGAAAAGCTGCTGAACGATCTGGCCGAAGAAGGGTATGACGCCGAACGGCTGGACGCGATGAACGATCTGATCGACGCCAAGGACAGCGACGTGTACGACGTGCTGGCCTACGTGTCCTATTCAGCCACGACCAAAACCCGACGCCAACGCGCCCAGAGCGCCCGCTCAGGGATCGCCAACGCCTACGCCAGCTCCAAGCAGCAGGAATTCATTAACTTCATCCTGGACCGCTATGTGCGAGACGGCGTCGGCGAACTCGCGCCCAGCAAAATGCGCAGCCTGATCGAACTCAAATACGCCACGATCAGCGACGCCACCCAGCAACTCGGCCCGCCGCTGATGATCCGTGAGACCTTCGTGGGCTTCCAGAAGTACCTGTATCAGCCCGATCAGGACACCGGGTGAAATGGCGGTTTGCTTGTGCCTATCGCTGTACCGACTTTGCGCAGTGAACCGCGCGGGACCGCCCTGAAAGCCTCGGATCGCCAGTTCGATTCCCGCCGCCCACCTATAACGAAACCTCAACCGTTCTCGTTTGGGGCTTTTCGGTCATGGCGATTCGATACCCGAAGCCAGGAGTACGTTCGGCCAGGCCTGAAACCGACCTGTCGCTAATGCGCTGTCGGGTTTCCCGCGCCAAGTTCCGCTGCAAAGAACCCGGCCGCCCGGTCCATGGCGCCGGGAAACCAGGCGACTTCGTACCAAAAGGCATGCGGCGCACCGGACAGCACCACAATATCGACCTGATTGCCGGACTGGTCATAGGCATCGAACAGTTTCTGCGACTGGCTCAATGGCACCGTGTTGTCATCGGCGCTGTGAATCAGCAGTAATGGTGGTTCTTCGCCGGCATCTAACTGGGTCAGCGTGGAGGCGTAGGCCCGCAAGGTCTCGTCCGGGTCGTCGGCATCGTCCAGAAACTCGCCCCACCACGGCTGCGACGTGGGCTCGGCCTCCGGTGCCATGGCGACAATGGCCTGGATCGAGCTGGCAACCTCTGGTGATCCGCCGCTGCCCTCCAGTGCCTGCTCACCGGTTGTGACCCCCAGGTATGCGGACAGATAACCGCCGGCAGATCCACCGATTGCGCCGATCGCGCTCGCGTCCAGCCCGTAGTCGGCGGCGTGCTGACGTAACCAGCGGACGGCTGCCTTGGTGTCGTGGATTGCGCCGGGGAACAGCGCTTCGGCTGATGTACGGTATTCGATGCTGGCCGCCGCGATACCGCGGTCCGCCATTGCACCGGCAATAGGCGCGAAGGCTTCTTTGTCGCCCCGCCGGAATCCGCCGCCGCGCACGGCGATTACGACAGGGACGGGCTGTGAAACCGGCTCGTCCGGGATGTAGAGATCCAGGCGCAAGATCCGACCGTCGTAATCCGCGTAGTCCAGATTTTCAACCACGGAGAATCGGCCTTCGACCGGCAGCGGTGGTCTTGAGTCGTCGGAGCAGGCGCTGAGCAACATGATCGCAAGCACTGCAGCCATCGGGCGCCAAGCCCACACGCTGCGTGGCAGCGATGCGGTGGTCAAACGGTCAATCGTTGAGCTTGGCATCTCGATCTCGCGCTATGGAGCGGGCCGGGAACTGGCCGCAAGGGGCTGCCCCAGTTTGACAGCGACGCGGTTGGTCAGGACAACCACTAGCAGAGCACTGCTCGCCATGCCGAGATAGCCGACCGCCAGCGGCACCAGCGTGCCATCGAACTGCTGGGCAATCAGATATCCGATTCCCGTGCCCATGATCGTGGTGAAACTCCCGATGAGTGCGGCAGCGCTGCCGGCGTTACGCCCCATGGGCTCCATGGCCAGGGCATTGAGGTTCGCGCCCAGAAAACCGAAGCAGAACAGGCAGGAGCCCTGGAGCAGCATGTAAAGCGCCAGCGGCACCTGATCGAAGACGGCGACCACCGACCAGACCGCGCTGATGGCGATCAGACCAACCAGTGCGCTCCATGTCATGCGCACCAGGCCAAACCGGCGCAGCAGCCGGGAGTTGGTGAACGACGACGCCGTCAGAAACATCGCGATGCAAGCAAACAGGATGGTGAAGCCGGCGCCGATGCCGTAGCGATCCTGAAAGATCTGCTGGGCCAAGCTGATGAACGCCACCAGTACGCCGAAGACCAGACCCAGGGCAAGCGTATAGCCGCGCGTCACCGGATGCCGAATTGCGGCGGCAAAACCCGAGCCCAGATTGGCGAGTGTCAGTGATCGGCGATTCTCGTCCGTGAGTGTTTCCTCAACGCGGAACATGCCCCACAACGCGATTCCGACACCCGCCAGCAACAGGGTAAGAAACATCCAGCGCCAGGGCGCGATCAGCAGAATGCCCTGGCCGATTGAGGGCGCGAGAATGGGGACGATCATGAACACCATCATCGCCATCGACATCACCCGCCCCATCTCCACGCCAACGAAGCGATCGCGGACCAGCGCCATTGCCACTACGCGCGGCGCTCCGGCGCCAAAACCCTGTATGAACCGCGACAGAATCATCATTTCGAATGTGGTCGATGCCGCAGAGAACAAGCTGGCGGCTGCAAACAGCAGTAGGCCAAAGGTCAGCACAGGCTTGCGGCCGAAACTGTCGCTGAGCGGGCCGTAAAGGAACTGCGATGCCCCGAGGCCGAACAGATAAAACGAAATGACCGCCTGGCGATCATTCGTGTCAGCGGCGCCCAGCTCATCGCTGATCTGAGGTAGCGCAGCCAGCACGATGTCGATTGCCAGCGCATTGATCGCCATGCAGGCCGCCACGAAGCAGACGAACTCCCGCAGGCCCATGGCAGATCTCGCGAGGCCGGGTTGATTCAAGGTCAAGGTGCATCCTCAGTGTTGCCAGCGGTGGCGACCGGGTTGCTGGTGCCGGACCGCGGAAATAGCCGGGTGAGACCTGCCGCGAAAGTCTTCGGCTCCGGTGGCGGATACTGGGAGGGAACCATCCTGCGGCTTGAGCAACGGCGTCGATGCGGCTGATATCGGCTTGCCGATGGACGAACTCACGCGGTCCGCCAGGCCGCTCGCGTTAATCGTAAGTCTACCTAATTAATGGAGCCGATGCAGGTGCGCGACAATCCGCAGATGTCCGATGATGCGTTCGAGGGTGAACCGACCGACTGGAGTAACGGTTTGCCGTTCAGCCCCCGCTTTCAAGACCGTTACTTCGATGCCGCCGGGGTGGCCGAGTCCGCGCATGTGTTCCTGCAACACAACCAGCTACCTGATCGATGGGCGACGAGCCGGCGATTCACCGTGGCGGAACTCGGCTTCGGCACCGGCCTCAATGCCTGTCTCACCTTCGATACCTGGATGCGCCACGCCCCACGCGACGCCACGCTGGATTACGTCAGTGTCGAAGGGTTTCCGCTCAGCCCGGCCGACATGCTGCGTACGGCGTCGCAGTGGCCCGGACTCGACCATTGGATGCGCACGCTGGCCGGGGCCTGTGAGCAGCTCCAGCCGGGCTTCAACCTGCGGGTGCTCGCGGGCGGGCGCATCCGGTTACTGCTGCTGGTGGGCGAGGTGCAGCCCATGCTGGATGCGCTCGATGCCTCGGTCGATGCCTGGTATCTGGATGGCTTTGCGCCGTCCCGCAACCCGGCGATGTGGTCAGATGCGGTCTGCCACGCCATGGCTGGCATTACGCGGCCAGGCGGCACCTTCGCCACCTACACGGCCGCGGGTTGGGTGCGCCGCAATCTGGAGGCTGCCGGCTTTGTCGTGACCAAGGCGCCTGGCTTTGGTCGCAAGCGCGAAATGCTGTGCGGACATCGGCCCGCCGCCGCGCGCCCCCCCGAACCGGCTTGGCCAGCGTGGTTCCGGCGTCCGACCGCCACGTCATCCAGCGCGGTATCGATCGTCGGTGGCGGTCTGGCCGGGGCCGCGACGGCCCGTGCGCTGGCCGAGCGTGGCTTCAGGGTCACCGTCTACGACGATCCCGCACCCGCCCGGGCGGCGCCCTCCCGGCTGGCGGGCCTGATCCTGCGCCCCTACCCCGACCGCGCCTCGAACCTGCGCGGGCACTTCTACGACACTGCCTTTGCCCATGCCACGCATCGCCTCACGGGCGCAGCCGGCTGGCATCCGACCGGTGTCGCGGTGCTGGATGTCCAAGGTCGGATCCGATCAGGCGCAATCGATGCACACGACTTGTCGCAGCGTGTGGGCCGCAAGCTGGACACAGGTGGCCAATGGATACCCGATGCCGGCTGGCTGGCGCCGAAAGTCTGGACGCAGTCTTGGCTGGACCACGTGGCCATTGAGCGCATCTCGCGGCGCTGGTTGCCGGCGGATACTGCCGGCGCCGAGCCATGTGTTCTTGCAACCGGCGCGGCTGCTTCGCCCTGGGATGCCGCTCACCCTGTCAGCCTGTCCAGAGGGCAGATGTCCTCGGTGCGGTGCGCGCATGCCAGCACGGATCAGCCGGCCATGGCCGGCGGCGGCCTCTGCATTCCTCAATCCGGTGAGTTGGTCGTCGGCGCGAGCCATGTTCGCGGCAGCGAGGCATCGCAGCCGAGCCCCGAAGAGGCCGAAGGCTATCTCACGGAATGGTCCAATCACCTGCCCGGCGCGTTTGATCGCGAACCGGCACCGGCCGCACACGCCGCCGCAATTCGCGCCGGGACCACCGACCGCATGCCGCAGGTCGGCCCGGTGCCCGACCGGGCATGGTGGGCGGAGCAGTACGCTGATCTGCGCCATGGCCGGCCACATCAGACATTCCCCGCGGCGCGATACGAACCCGGCCAGTGGCTGCATCGCGGGCATGGCAGCCGCGGTGCCACCGCAGCTTTGCTCTGTGGCGAGGTGATCGCAGCGGCGCTCGCTGGTGCGCCGCTACCGGTTGATGCGACGACCTGGGCCGCTTTGCACCCGGGCCGGCAGCTGGTTCAGGCGCTGCGGCGCGGAGAGTTGCTCTAGGGAAACACTGATCTATTCACACCACCAAGACGGAGCCGGTTTTCGTGCAAGCCCAGGCGGAGTGAGTGCGGTTTGGTCATTCCAAATGAGCGAACGACCACGCAGGCTTGCGGGAAAACCGGCCCGTTCCATACGGATTGCGCCTGAAAACAGGCCATGCGGCGTTACTCGTCGCTTATTTGGAATGACCAAATTTCACTTCTCGCGCCTTGCCTGACCTGTTTTCAGGCGGCAACTTGGCGGCGTGAATAGATCAGTATTTCCCTAGGGAAACGCTGATCTATTCACGCCGCCTTCAAAGCGGCACGCGGGCTCGGTCGATCAGCGCCTCCAGGTTCAGGCCTGTGGGCAGCGTGCCGAACACGCGGCCGGTGCCGAACCGACCGGCGAGAAACGCATCCGCCACGAACTGCGGGGCGGAGCGCACCAACAGGCTCGCCTGCAAACAGACGGCCAGCTCCTCGACCAGGCTCCGCGCCCGCACTTCCATGCCCTGCGTATCTTTTAGCGCGGCGCCCAGGGCCTCCACCCGCTCCGCCAGCACCGGGCTTTCCGCAGCACCAATCCCCAGCTCGCGGGTGATGGCGGGCAATGCTCCGGCCTCACGCGCGAGCGCACGCAGCACATCCAGGCATTGGATGTTGCCGGAGCCTTCCCAGATCGAATTCAGCGGCGCCTGGCGGTAAAGCCGCGGCAGGATGGATTCCTCCACGTAACCGGCGCCGCCCAGGCATTCCTGCGCTTCGTTCACCATCATCGGTGTCCGCTTGCAAATCCAGTACTTGCCCACGGCGGTCATCACACGAGCCAATGCGGCCTCTTCCTCATCGCCCTGCGCGGCGGCATCCAGCGCGCTGGCCAGGCGCAGGGTCATGGCGATGGCAGCCTCTGATTCCAGCGCAAGGTCGGCCAACACGTTCTGCATCAGTGGCTGCTCGCACAACAACTTGCCGAAGGCCTGACGATGGCTGGCGTGGTGCACCGCTTGCGACAGCGCCTGCCGCATCAGGCCCGATGAACCGATCATGCAATCCAGCCGCGTGTGCATCACCATTTCGAGGATCGTCGGCACGCCGCGGCCCTCGCCCCCTACCATCACGCCCCAGGCGTCGTAAAACTCCACTTCGCCGGAGGCATTGGCGTGGTCACCAAGCTTGTCCTTCAGGCGCTGAATTCGAATGGCGTTCTGACTGCCGTCCGGGCGGAACCGCGGCACCAGAAAACAGCTGACGCCACGCTCGGTCTGCGCGAGTACCAGAAAGGCGTCGCACATCGGCGCGGAAAAGAACCACTTGTGCCCGACGAGCGCGTAGGGCTGCCCCGCTCCCTCCGGCCCCATGGCGGTGGCCCGGGTCGTGTTGGTGCGCACATCCGATCCGCCCTGCTTCTCGGTCATGCCCATGCCAATCGTCGCGCCCGTTTTCTCCGCTATCGGCAGAAACCGACTGTCGTACTCTTTGGACAGAATCTTGGGCAGCCACTGCTCCGCCACGTCGGGCTGCTTGCTCAATGCGGGCACCGACGCGAATGTCATCGTCAGCGGGCAACAAGTGCCTGCCTCAACCTGGTTATGCAGGTACATCAATGCCGCGCGGACCACCTGCGCGCCGTCGCCGGGCTGCGCCCAGGGCAGCGACGGGATGCCGTGAGCGATCGCCGTGGCCATCAACTCGTGGTACGCCGGATGAAACTCGACCTGATCCATCCGGTGCCCGAAGCGGTCATGCGAACGCAGCTGGGGGCGCTGCGCGTTGGCCTGGAATCCCAGTTCCATCAGCCGTCCGCCGGCCAGCTGACCATAGGTGCTGAGACGCTCCGCACCCCAGCTGCCACCCAGGCTGTCCACCCAATGTCGCAGCGCCTGATCGCCGTCGTACAGATTCGTGTGGATGAATTCAGGGGGCTGGTTGATGACCGCGTGAGTCAGATCCTGGACATTGGGCATGGCATATTTCTTGAGCAAAACCGGGCGACAGTGGATCATGGGGAGGGGCTGAGCTCAACAGCGAGCGCGTGGGGATGAAAGACGCCACTTGGGGTGAGATCGAACGGGTTTTCGACCGTGTGATGGATGCACCGCCATCACGCCGTGGTGATCTGCTGGATAGCTTGTGCGCAGACCACCCGGCGCTGCGTAGCGCGGTGGAACGCCTGATCGAGGCCGACCGCAACGCCGGAGACTTTCTCGAGTCGCCCGCGTCAGGGCCGATCACCTCGAACCCGTCACCGGCAGACATCGAGTACTCGCTGGGCCGCGGCGACTCCATCGGCATCTGGTGCATCGAATGCCCGCTGGGCCGTGGCGGAATGGGTGAGGTCTACCTCGCCAACCGGTCCGATGAACAGTACAAGCAACAGGCCGCGGTGAAGCGCCTACCGACCCGCGATGCGGACCGGATGACCCGATTTCAGCGCGAGCGACAAATCCTCGCAGATCTCGATCATCCGAATATCGCCCGCCTGCTCGATGGGGGCGTGGACGAACTCGACCATCCCTACATGGCCATGGAGTACGTCGACGGGCTGCCCCTGCTCGACTACTGCACACAGAACCAGCTCTCGCTGCAACACCGGCTCAAGCTCTTCCTGGCGGTCTGCGACGCGGTGATCTACGCCCACCAGCATCTGGTGATTCACCGCGACATCAAGCCAGCCAACATCCTCGTTCGCGACGATGGCACCCCGAAACTACTGGATTTCGGCATCGCATCCCTGATCGATGAATCCGGCGGTCTGAACGGGCAGCTCACCCAGGCGCTGTACACCCCGAACTATGCAGCCCCAGAACAACTGGCCGGTGGTCAGATCACGACCGCCACCGACGTACATGGCCTCGGCGCGGTGCTGTACACGCTGATCGCCGGTCGGCCTCCGCAGGAGTTGGATGGGCTGGCATTGCCGACCGCGATCAACCGCGTACTCACGGCGATCCCGGCGCCTCCCAGCCGTGTGGACAACACTCTGTTGCGCGATCCGTCGATCGCCGCGGACCTCGATGCCATCTGCACCATGGCATTGCGCAAGGAACCGGACGCTCGATATCCCAGTGTCCTGGCATTGCGCGAAGACATCGAAGCCATGCTCGCACTGCGGCCGGTGACCGCACGTCGCGGAGCCAGACGGTACGTGGTCGGTCGATTTGTCCGACGTAACCGCTTGGCTGTTGCCGCCTCGGCGGCTTTTGTCGCATTGCTGATCACCGCCCTGACCGCGACGACCATCTACGCACAGCAGGCAGCGGTTCAACGCGATATCGCGTTACGCGACGCCGCCCGCGTGGCGAGCATGCGCGACGCCATGGCGCGCCTGCTGGGTTCGGCGGGCAGCCGGAATGAAACCGGCGAACCGCTCACCGCCGTCGGCCTGCTCGACAACGCGCTGGTGCAGCTGGATGAAGAGCTGGCGGACGATCCGGCCAGTCAGGCGGCTGCCCTGCGCATGATCGGCTCGGTGTTCTACGCCATGGACGACTGGAAGCGTGCGGAGCCGATTCTCGAGCGAGTCGCCACGAACGCCTCGTCCGCCGTGCCCGCCGACATCCGCGCCCTCAGCCAATTCGATCTGGCGCAGATCCGCTTCGAAACCGGCGATGCACAATCAGCGACGGCGCTGTTCAACGACGCTTATGCCTATTGGCAATCAATGCCAAAAGCCCACGAGGTCGAACTCATCCATGCCGCGTCCATGCGGTCCCGGCTGCACCGCCTGAACAACGAGCCGGCACAGGCCGCTGCGGTGCTGGAAGATGCCCTGCGACGCGCGGACCGGCATTGGGGCCGCAATCACGAGGAGACCGCCATCGTGCTGAGCAACCTCGTGGTCGCGCACTTCTACAACAACGACATGGAGGCGGCGCAGGCCGTCAGCAAGCAGACCTGGGAAGTCTGGGAGGCGCTGGGTCAAACGGAATCCGTCAATGCCTTGAACACCCTCAGCAACTGGGGCGCCATTGCACGCAAACGCGGCGATCTGGTCACGGCAGCGAGCCGAATGCGTCGCGGAACCGAGCTGCGACAGTCGCTTTACGGCCCATCGGCGGCCGTCGCCCGTCAATTGCTGAATCTGTCGATGGTGGAAATGGACAACGGTGCGTTGGCCGATGCACTCGCGACAGTGGATCAAGCGCTCCCGATGGCCCGTCAGTACGGCGAAGTCGGAGACAAGCTCACAACGGCACTCGGCTGTCAGCGCGGCCTGGTATTACTGCAATCGGGACAGCACGACGACGCCGTGGCGCAGCTCGAACGCACCTTGCTGGAGGTGAACCCAGGGGCGCAGAACGACATCTACAGCAGCGATTGCCGGGTGCTGCGCGGCCATGCGATGGCGGTACGCGGAGACTTTGAACTGGCCGAACGAACGCTGGACGGCAGCATTGAAACCTTGCAGCAAACCGGCGAACCCGGCCGTCCGCATCTGGCGCAGGCATTCGCTTACCGGGCCCGGTTGGCACTTTATCGCGGCGATGCGGACGCGGCCGAGCGATTCCGAAAGGCCCTGCAAATTCGCGAGTCGCTGCATGGCGAGCACCACTACCGCGTGCATCTGCTCCGCTGCGAACTGGGTCGCGCGCTGGTGGCGCAAGGTGAGACCGAACAAGGCTCCGAACTGATCCGTGCAGCGATCACTGAACTCGAGCAGCAATTCGGCACGGAACACGCGATCTACAAGCGCGCCGAGCAGATCCGGGCGGAAGCCGCAATTTAATCTACTCACATCGCCAAGGCCGGCATGTTGGAGTCGGATTGCGCCTGAAAACAGGCTGTAGAGGGTCGCTCGGCAGCAAAGCCATAGCGGGGTGTCCAAGCGGATCAAGAACGCCGGCACCGGAGCTGGGTTGTCGCCTGCGGTCTGAGAGCCTCCGCCATAGCCGAGCGATGGCGGAGACGACCAACACATCCATCCAACACAGAACCGGGGCAGGACCTGGCCCCGCCACGATCCGTGTCTTTCTGGAAGCCGACCTGCGCCAGTGCTGTAGCGACAGTTGCCGGCGGTTTGGTGCTACGCCCGGCTAGAACAAGCTCCAGAGCATGTAGAGCATCAGAAACACCTGGATGATGTACATCGTCGCTCGCACCGAGACGAGCGCAAATGAGGTGCCGATCGAATGGGCCGCAATCTGCACCAAGCGCGCGTAAACAACAAACTGGGCAACCGCGTTCGTCACCAGCGTCTTGTCCGTCAACACCGCAATCAGCACGACGACCGCAAATGGGCCGATGTTCTCAACGCAGTTCATGTGCGCGTGCTTGAGCCGGATGATCAATCCTGGATCATCCTCCGGACGCCCGCGCGTCCAGTGGTCCGCAGGTTTTTTGCCAGTCATCAACAGCGGCACGCGATAGCCCGCGTAGATCAATGGCAGAACCAGCGTAATGCCGGCGAAATAGGCCAAGGCCGTTAGTGCAGTCATGGGTATCTCCTCCCTGAGTGTCCCGCCTCCCGCTGAGGCGGTCTCCTACTCGCGTCAGAGCCTAACCCTGGATGAAAACCGACGCACCTACCCGCCTGGACCCGCCCCTGGCTGTCTACACCGAACCGCGACTGCGGTTCTCGACCATCCGTGAGCCTCAGGAGGCGCGATCTGCCAGGCGCACGGTGGATCGCGCGGCGAGCAGTTCGGCATCGGCCCGACGATCACAGGCGTCCAGCAGGGCGCGGCTTCGAACCAGGTGACGAGGCTGCATCGGCGGCTGCCGTAGCTCCGTCAGCTCAGCCGACATGCGTTCGGGTAGCGGGCGTGACTGGGCCTGCATCCTCACCCGCAACTGCACCAGTTCCAGATAGCGGTGATAGCGCTGGTCGCCTGCCTCGACCAATCGGCAAGCCAACCGCAGCTTATCGGTGTCGGACAAACGTGCCGGAATCTGGCCATCAAACTGAGGTGCCACGTAAGCCAAAGCGACATCGGGGCGGCTCATCGCCCCCTGCACGTAAGGCTCGGCTGCATCCACTGCGGCGCGGTAGTCGCGGAGCGCGGCATCCTGTTCGTCACCACCCCAATGCGCCGCGAGCTGCGTGGCCGACGTCAACAGCAACGCGGTCGCGCCCATGATCCCAATGTTTCGCCGAATCCCACGCATCATCACTCTCCCTGACCTGCCAGCAACCGATAACTGTATTTATATACAGTAGTCCGTCAGTGCGCAAGTCCGAGCGTCCGCGTGGATGATCAGGCCGTCTGGATAGGCCCCTCGCTGCCGCGTTTGGCCTGATACATCGCGGCGTCTGCGGCCTTGACCAGATCGTCTACGGTCGCGGCGTGCTCGGGGAACATCGCCACGCCGATGCTGGCCCCACAGGACAGCTCCAAGCCATCGATCACGACCGACGCCTTGATCGTGTCCAGCAACCGGCTGGCGATCTGACACGCCTGCTCCGCGGTCGCACAACTGGCCAACACGACTCCAAACTCATCGCCGCCCAAGCGTGCGACCGAATCACCACCCCGCAGCAGCCGTGCCATGCGCCAGCTCAGGGTCTTGAGCAAGGCATCGCCGGCATCGTGGCCGAACTGATCGTTGATCGGCTTGAAGCCGTTGAGATCGATATAGAGCAGCCCGAACGGCTGGTCGTCGCCGCCCTCCGCGCACTGCGCCAGGTGGCGCTGGAAGATTCGGCGATTCGGCAGCCCGGTGAGCTCATCGTGCTCGGCGCTACGACGCAAGGCTTCCTGCGCGCTGAGCTGATCGCTGATGTCGTTGAATACGAGCACGAAACCGGGGTCCTGCTGCTGGCTGGCCTCGATGGCGGACAAGCTGAATGCCACCGGCACAGCAGGTGCTTCGTCCACGCTGAATTCGGTCTGCGTATTGCGGTAGATGCCGTCTTCCCGTGCAGCCCGGCGCATCGCGCCGCTGACGAAATCGGCCCCGACCCGGTCCCGCAGCACGTCACTCAACAAATCGGTCACCGACCGGCCGTGCAACGCCGCGGTTTCGACACCGAGCAGGCGCGCTGCTGCCGGGTTGCTGAACTCGATGGTGCCCTGCGCGTTCAGGCCGACGATACCCTCGGCGGCGCCGCGCAACAGGCCGCTGAGTTGGCCATTGACGCGCCGTAACGCATCACTGGCCTCGGCCAATTTGCGGCGGTGCGTCCACAGTTCAGTCAGCACACGAACCTTGGAGATCAACAGCTTGTCGTTGACGGGCTTGAACAGGTAGTCGATGGCACCGCTGTCGTAGCCGCGAAACTCGCGCGCTTCGCTGCGATCACCCGCGGTGATGAAAATCACCGGAACGGGCGTGTCGCTGGCATGCTCGCGGATCAACGCGGCCGTCTCGTAACCATCGAGTTCCGGCATTTGCACATCCATCAGAATGGCTGCGAATTCGTGGCGCAACACCAGCGCCAGCGCTTCATGGCCCGATGCAGCCTCATGCAACTCCAGCCCCATCCTCCCGAGGATGGCCTTGTAGGCGAGCAAATTGGCCGGTACGTCATCCACCAGCAAAACTTTTGGTCGGTTGGCGTCAACCGCCCGGCTATCCATCCCCATGCATCATTCCCCGCGGCTGTGCGCCGCTTACCAAGTCTCGGATCGTATCGGCCAATACGTCGGGCGCCACCAGATGGTCTGGCCGGATCAGCGCGAGCGCGGCCTTCGGCATGACGGGCGATCGCGCTGTTGTCGGATCCTGAACGATGGTGGTTCCTCCCAACGCATCGATGCGCGCCATGCCGGCTGCGCCATCGCTGCTGGCTCCGGTGAGCAACACCGCCAGCAAACGGTTGCCGTAGGCTACGGCGGCTGATTCGAACAGCACATCAATGGATGGCTGAGCGTGATTCACCGGCTCATCGGACGACAAGCTCAGCCGGCGGTCTCGTTCGAGGAGCGCATGATAACCGCCCGGAGCCAGGTAGACGCGATCACCCTCGGGCACTTGCTTGTCCTCGATCTCGACCATCCGGCAACCGCAACGCGTGTTGAAGTGCGTGACGAAATCCTGCGTGCTGTCTCTGGGGATGTGGATAACCACGAAAATCGGTGGCATGTCCGACCGCGGGAGACTCGCGAACAGGTTCATCAGCACGTCGAAGCTGCCGTGGGAGCCACCGATGACGATGGCGTCAAACTGCACGGTAGAGCCGCGCGTGGCGGTCCAGACACTCGAAGTCAGACCCGCTGGCCAGGTGCGTCATGCTTTCCTTCGCGCCCAACGCGACGAACCCTCGGTGGGCCAGGCTGCGATGAAACAAATCCACCACGCGATTCTGCAGATCGCGCTCGAAATAAATCAGCACGTTGCGGCAAAGCACCAGCACCATCTCGCCGAAGACCTCGTCGGACACCACGTTGTGCTGCGAAAACACCATGTTGTCGCGCAGCGAGTTCGCGAACCGCGCCGAGCCGTACTGTTGGAGCACGTAGTCCGCCAGCTGGCCTGTCCCGCCCGCTGCCAGATAGTTTTTCTCGCCGCGGGCGATCGCCTCGCTGGTGTAGATGCCGTCGCGGGCGCGGGCCAGCGCATCGGTGTTGATGTCGGTCGCGTAAATCTGTGCGCGATCCAGCAGGCCGGCTTCGCGAAGCATGATCGCCATGGAGTACACCTCCTCTCCCGACGCACAACCGGCATGCCATATCTTGAAATACGGATAGGTTCGAAGCACCGGAAATACATGCTCTCGGATCGCGGCAAAGCATTCGGGATCGCGGAAAGGTTCCGTCACGTTAACGGCGATCCCATTGACCATGCGATCAACGAAACCCGGTTCGTGCAGCAGCCGGGGAATCAGGTCGGTGACATGGTCCAGCGCCAGCTTTTCCACCAGGCCCTGCAGCCGGCGCTCCAGCGAAGCACGGGAGTACTGGCGAAAGTCCAGGCCGTAGCGCTGGTGCAGCGCGGTGACGACCAGATCGGTCTCAATTTTGAGAACGTCGGGATCGATCACGCGGCCCGACCCAGCCAGACTCGGATCATGGCGAGCAGCCGATCCATGTCGATGGGCTTGGTCAAGTAGTCGTTGGCGCCGGCTTCGATGCACTTGCGGCGATCCTCCGCCATGGCCTTGGCGGTCAGCGCGATGACGGGAATATTTGCAAAACGTTCATCCGCACGCATCTTGCCCATCGCCTCGTAGCCATCCATGACCGGCATCATGATGTCCATCAGCACAAGGTCCACCGACCCCAGCTCCGCCAGCTTGTCCAACGCCATCTGACCGTTGTCGGCGATGTGGATTTCGAACCCCTTCTTCTTCAGCGATCCCGACAGGGCAAAGGTGTTGCGAAGATCATCGTCGACCACCAGCACCCGCTTGCCGTCAAACACGCCGGGGCCATCATGCAGCCGCTGTAATATCTGGCGCTGTTGATCCGGCAACTTCTCGTTCAGCGCGTGGACGAACAACGTGACCTCATCGAGCAGGCGCTCCGGCGATTCCGCCCCTTTCACCACGACGCTTTCCGCCAGCGCCGACAGCTCCCGATGCTCCTCGCGGGTCAGGTCACGGCCGGTGTAAATGACCACCGGCGGATGCGCCTCGGCCTCGGTTGCGCGCAATCGCTGCAGGAACTCCATGCCGTCGATATCGTCCAGCTTGAGGTCAAGCACAATGCAATCGAAGTGTTCTGCGGCCACCAGCGCCAGCCCTCGTTCACCGCTGCCCTCGACCTCGATCTGCGTCTGATCGTTCTCCAACAGTGTGCGAATCGCGGTTTGCGCCTTGGGATCATCCTCCAGCACCAGCACGCGGCGGCGCTCGTCATGGGCGGATTCGACCCGGCCCAAGGCCTCGGCAAGGTCTTCCAGTGAAACCGGCTTGGCAAGAAAGCCGACGGCGCCCATGCGCAGCGACTGCACCGACTTGTCGGCCGAGGAGACGATGTGCACCGGAATATGGCGGGTCTCCAGACTTTGCTTGAGCGCGGCGAGGACTTCCTGCCCACCCATGTCCGGCAGATGCAGATCGAGAATAATGCCCTGGGGTCGATACTGGGTTGCCAGCGCAAGGCCATTGCGTCCATCGGTTGCGACCAATGCCTTGCGGCCGCGATCACGAATCTGGTCGCGCACGATGGCGGCAAAACTCACATCGTCCTCAATGACCAGCACGCTGTCGCCGGGGCTGGTGACATCGGCCCGGTCATCCGGCACCTGCGGCGCGACCGATGCCGCAGCGGTGTCTTGCGGCGCCGGAGGCACGACAGGCCTGACCACAGGCTGCGGCATCGGCGCCGAAAGATCCGGCGCGTCACCGTTGAAGGCCTGCGGAACAATCGTGGTGAAGGTACTGCCAACACCAGGCTGACTCGTGGCATGAATGACACCACCGAGTAGCGACGACATCTCCCGGCTGATGCTCAAACCCAGGCCCGTTCCGCCGTATTGCCGGCTGGTCGAGCCGTCGGCCTGTACGAAGGGGTTGAAGATGTCCTCGAGCTTGCTCGGATCGATGCCGATACCGGTATCGATCACCGAAAAGGCGACCAGTTGCTCCACCGGCCACGGGCCATCGGGACCCTTCGGCTGCGGCATCGTGGCATCGGGCCTGCCGACTTTCAGCGTCACCGAACCGGTGCTGGTGAACTTGATCGCATTGGAAATCAGGTTGCGAATGATCTGCTGAAGGCGCTGCGTATCGGTGTGCAGCTGCGCCGGTAGCTCACGGTCGCGCTCGATCCGGAATTCGACTCCCTTCGCCTTTGCCATCGGCTGAAACTGTCGCTCCAGCGTCCCCAGCATTCCCGACAACGGAAAGGTCTCCGGATGCACCGCGAGCTGCCCGGCTTCCACCTTGGACAAATCCAGAATTTCATTAATCAGCGTTAGCAGATCGCGCCCGCTTTCGTAGACCACACGCGCAGACTGCGACTGATCGTCGCTGAGGTTGCCGTCCTCGTTGTCCGCCAGCTGCTTGGACAGGATGAGCATGCTGTTGAGCGGCGTGCGCAACTCATGCGACATGTTGGCCAGAAACTCGGATTTGTACTGCGTCGCGCGCTGCAGGCTCTCCGCGGTCTCCTCCAGCTTGGCGCGCTCGGCCGACAGCACCTCGCTCTTCTCTTCGAGTTCCTCGTTGCTGGTGCGCAGTTCCTCACGCTGTTGCTTCAGCTCTTCCTCGGATTGCCGTAGCGCCTGGGTCTGCTCCTCCAGCTCTTCATTGGAGACGCGCAGCTCTTCCTGCTGTTCTTCCAGCTTGGTCGCCATCGCCCGTGTTTCTTCCAGCAATTGCTCCGTGCGGACCTTGCCCTGGATCGCGTCCATGGCGAGCGCGATCGACTCGCCTACGCTGTCGAGCAGCAGGGCAACATCGGCGGGCGGCGAGCGCCGCCATGCCAGTTCCAGCAATCCGACCACCCGGCCCTGCCCACGCAGAGGCGTCAGGGTCACGGTGGTAGTCGCGGTGCGGCCAAGCCCGGACACAACCGGCAGATAATCTGCGGGCAGCTCGGTCAGCACGCGCGTTTGCGTTTCGCTCAAGGCACGCCCCAGCTGGCCCTGGTCGGGATCAAAGCGTGTGGGCCAGTCGATGCCGTCGGGCAGACCGGACTGTGCCTCCAGTCGCAAGCCGTCCTCCAGCACCACGTAAAACGCGCCGACATCCGCCTCCAGAAAGCGCAACAACGTGTCCACGACGGAGGCCGACAGCTCGGTGGCCGAGCGAGGCCGACGCATGGCGCGCAACACTTCAAGCTGACCGCCTGCCCGCCAGGCAGATGCATCCACGGCGACGCGGTAACCGGACAGCGCCTCCGCCATAGCATTGAGCGCCAGCGAGAGCGTGTCGCGCTCACTGCGCACCGCGACCGCGGCATGGTAGTCGCCGTCGGCAATCTTCTGCGCCTGCCGTTCCATCGCCTGCGCCGAGTGGCCCAGCGATACCAGGGCATGCGCAAGCACATCATCCGGCCCCAGAGGCTCCGGCAGCGTCGACGTGTCGCCATCGGCAAGCGCCCGTGCCGAGTCGGCGAGCTCCGCGATGCGCTGGTTATAGCGGCGCACCATGATTTCGAGTTGACCGATCTCGTCCGAGCGAACCTCACGCTCATCACTGAGCAGATCGAGCGCACCGGTGGTGGTGACATGCTTGAGATCGGCAGTGAAATTCTGCAGGCCACCGCTTAGACGACGGAATGTCGATACGCCGATGGCGATCACCAGCAGTGCAACCAGACCACCGACGATCAACGTGATTCGGAACGCCCGGTCCGCGCTGTAATAAAGCGTGTCGGCGCGCTGCACCATGGCCTGGCTCAGTGCCGCGCCAACCGAATCGAACCCTGTGCCCATTCGCTCGCGAAGCCGAACACGTGCATCGGGTGCGAGCGGGGCCTCCCAACGAGTCAGCCTGGCGATCGCATTGAGGGCCGGCGCATCATCGACCCGCACTAGGGCGTCGATCTCCGACGGCAGCGCGCCTCGAGCATGCGCCTGCCGGACATCGTCAAGCTGCGCGTAGTAAGCATCCACGGTTCGGCGCACATCACTGACCGTCTCGGCGGCCAGCCCTGCCAGCCGCGCCTGGTCGTCCATGCGATCCAGCACGGCGCGTGCGCGCTCGACCCGGTTCTCGATCGTCTCCCGGTAGCGATCGGTTCCGCGCAGCACGTAGTTCTTAAAGGCATGGATGAAGCCGCCGTAACCCAGCGCGTTCAATAGTTCGGCGGTGAGCTCGCGCACTTCCTGTTGCGCCTGGGCATCGTCGATCATCGTCTGCCAGCCGAGGTCGTTGATGGCGTCCAAGGTCGGGTGTACCTGCAGGTTCCCCGGCGCATCCGTGAGTAGCAGGTTGTACAAGCCCGCGCGCTCGACCATGGCGTTGGTGGCCACGTTCAATGCAATTGCGATATCCGGTGTCACGGCCTCCCGGGCGTCCGCACACTCGAGTAATGCCGCAACCAAACTCGCGCTGGATCGCAATCGGTACAACACCGCCATCGCCCTAGACTGCGCGGAGGCATCTGGGTCTTCGATGACGACCGCCGCTCGGTCCATCAGCCGCGCGGTCTGGTGAATCGACGGCTCGAAGCGTGCGATGACCGATCGCGGACCTCCGGTGTCGCCCGTTGCCAGAGCCGAGCGAGCCAGCGCCGCCACGGTCGCGTGGTACGCGCCGAAATCGGTCTGCATGGTGCCGAGGCCGTCCTGCTGGCTCAGCCAGGTTTCGAAGGCCTCCAGTCGTTCCTGCAAACGCTGATCGAACAACGGGCTGACCGATTCGCCGCTGGCGTCAGCCATCAACTGGGCGTCACGCCGCTGAACCAACGCATGGCCGATATCGCGGACATAGCCGATGCCCTCACCGTAGACCACCACGGTGCCGGCGACCTGTTGCGCCACCCGCATCGGCGACAGGGCCAAGCCGACACCCACCGCGGCGAGCAAAACCGGGAGAGCGGCCAACACCAGCATCTTTAATCGCAAACTCACGAAAACATCCCCTGCATCGTTGTTGTCGACACGCATGACGGCGCCGCGCGCGATGGGCCGGTCATGCCGGCGATCGATCGCGCATCTGCACCGAGCGCATCAGCAGATAGAGCCCAAACCCCGTTGCTACGCCGGGAACAATACCCAGGACCAGACACATCCAGCCATGCCGAACGCCCAGCGTCCGGCGCTCGTGAATGACCCAGATGGCCAGCAACAACCAGCACAGAATCGCATCGGTGGCGTATCCCGCCGCGAACGGGTTGACGAACCCGGCAAGCGCCGCGGCCATGACATCGGGCTGAACCAGCAGCGGCGGCACGACGACCACGGCGAAGATGCCAGCGAAAAGCACGGCGACAGCCAGCACCAACCCGCGAAATAGACTATCCGGCATCCTGCCTCCCCGAGGTTTGTCGAACGACCTGATCGAGTGACTGTACCGTTTTAGCCTGTCAGGCGGATATGCTGACCCGGTCATTCTCATGGCGGAAACGCATGCTCATGGCGGGTGTAATCGGCACGCCCGGCTGCGTATTGCTCACGCTGGGCATGAACGCGCTGTGGGGTCATGCTGTGCTGCCGTGGCTGGCCAGCCGTGACGCCGCGCTGAGCGTGATTGGCGTCGCTGCCGTCATTCTGATCTGGGAATTGTTGATCATCGTGCCGACCGTTATCGAACTGGGCCGCCTCAATCGCGAGAAGCAGCCACCCGGCTCTACGTAGCGCGGGAAAGAGCGGAGTCGGCCGTCAGAGCCGCGACGAGATTATCCGTTCGGACCTGCCGACACCCAGAGTCGGTCGTCTTCCTGTGCGGCCACGAGGCCGAGATCGGATAACCAGCCCACCGCGTCTGGCGACGAGTTCCACGGCAGAAAACCCAGCCGTGGTCCGGAGGGCG
>Ga0208330_1000420_pt1 | contig 19813 bp, 21 predicted proteins | sample DeeseametaMP1896_FD_184180 | JGI IMG/M metagenome (GOLD analysis project Ga0208330, IMG submission 184180) | Marine microbial communities from the Deep Pacific Ocean - MP1896 (SPAdes) | ecosystem: Environmental > Aquatic > Marine > Oceanic | place: East of Hawaii, North Pacific Ocean | collected...
GCGGCAAACGGAACCGCGAAGGGCGTCAACAGCGTGGCGATTCCGGCGACATATCCAGTCCGGCGATGAGAGTTCATGGGTTCCTCGACCAGTCGATCGGTGGGCACCACGCCACCGCCTTCGCGGCATCGTCACTGAGCCAGAAGGGATTGGACGCAAGTGTTCAAGGCGTGGTGCTGCTACCGCTTGCGGCGAAGTACATGCCCGAGTCCTCTTCGCTGAAACATCGGACCGACCTCACCCTTTGCGCAGGGAATAACCCGTTGGTACCTGGCATTTGCGACTACCAGGGACACCGTCACTCCCAGCCTCCCCAACCGTACCCATCGGGTCAGCAAATTCACCCGGCGCAGCCATTACGCAGTTGTGACGCCGACAGGCTCACCTCGCGACAGCGCCCGCCGCTCCTGATTCAGCTCTGGTCGCCCGCGGGGTCCCCGGACTCGCTCTGCGCGGAGGCGGGCGTCTCCCGCTCGGCCCGGTTCGCCTCATCCTCGTCGCTGTCGATCCCCGGCGCGGGTTCGTCGGCGTCGGCGGTCTCATCGGCCTCAGCAACGTCGCCGTCGTCCTCGGAGAGGTCCGCGTCAGCGGCGTCGTCGGTCACGGTCGGGTCGTCGGTCAGGCTGTCGTCCAGATCGTCGAGGCCTCCGGCGTCTGGGTCGTCTGAGGCCTCGCCATCGACGCTTGGGTTGTCTGCGTCGTCGATCACGGTCCCGTCATCGGCGATTGGGTTGTCCGAATGCTCGGCGCCATGTGCGTCGTCGGCAACTCCGTTGACGTTTCCCCCGCCGACGATGCCGCCGCCGATCACGCTGTCGGGGTCAGTTCCGTTGGATTGAGCGTCGTCGGCCGTGCGGCCCGGCTTACCCGTAGCCACCGGTGTGGCCGCCCCGGCGTCATCCACACCGCCTGGGTGGGCCTCCACGGTCGGCGGCGGAGTGCCGTTGCCCCAATCCGCGCCCTCGCCCTGCGGAATGTAATCCGGCCGGTCGTAGTCGCGTTCGACCAGCGGCCGGTACTTGGCGTCGAGTTCGGCCATGCGTTCGTCGGTGGTGAACCAGTCCATCCACTTGAGCATCGGAAGCACATCCGCCTGGATCAGCATGTAGGTGCTGCCGTCGGCATCCTGATAGACGAGGTTGTCCGGGTCGTTGATGTCGATGGGATCGAAGTAGTCCAGATGGCGGGCGAATGTCAGGTTGATCATCGAGTACCACCCCCATCGGGTGGGCCGGTCGGCGACGCTGTCGTACTGCATTGCCACGTCGAGGTGCTGGTAGGGCTGCGCCTCGGGGAGGCCGGCGTAGGAGTTCTTGCGGTCGTCGCCGCCGTACTTGTTCTCGGGGTTTCCGAACGTGACGATCAGTTTGAGCCGGTCGAGGTCGGGAGCGATGTCCGGTTCGTCCTCCCAGGCCCGCATCCTGTCGTACACGGACGCCGCGCCGAGGGAGAACCCCATCACGATGAGGGGTCCCTTGGTGGCGTCGATGGCGTCCTGCATCTGCTGTGACCCCATCGCGACGCCGAACGGGTGACGCGCATTCCTGATCGAACGGCACGTGTTGTGGGCGCAGAACGCCCCGCTGAACGCGGTCTGGGCCGTTCCGGCAGGTTGGGCGGTGCCTTCGGCGACCAGCACCGTGGCCGCGGGTGCCGACGGCGCCCACGACAGGGCCAGTGCCGCCGACGTCGACAAGGTGGCGGCCAGTGCTCCCCGACGCCCACGCCAGACGCGTCGTCGGTGACGGCCGGCAGACCGGCGCGAGTTCACCGGACGTTGATTTGAGCAAACGACGTTGGTAGACGAATACATGGCATGGCCCTCCCCCGAAGCACCGCCGCAAGCGGACAATCGCGTTCAGAACAGCTATTGCTGTCCAAACAGCGAAATTCTGTATATCAGGAGGAACACAGAAGCGCTAGGCGACAGCTAATTTTCGGGACCGTCTATTCAGTAGCCTAAAGGGCCCATCGGCTCCGCGTACTCCATCCGGACCGGCTCGGTGTGCCCGACGAGCTCGACGTCGCGCCGCTCCTCGCTGTAACCCAGCCCGAATCGGTCGACATAGCGCTTGTACAGCGTCACCATCGGCGCAGCCGCCAACGCGTCCTGCATCGCCGCGGCATCACCGATTGCCGAGATGACATAGGGCGGACTGTAGGTGCGGCCGTTGAGCAACAGCGTGTTGCCCACGCAGCGCGGAGCCGACGTCGCGATGATGCGCTGATCCTGCACCTGCACACCCTCGGCTCCCGCGCTCCACATGGCGTTGAGCACCGCTTCGATGTCCTGCTGGTGGACGACGAGGTCGTCGGGGGAGGCGTCGCGCGGAAACCGGCCCTGGGCGTCGCGTTGCGCATCGTCGAGCGTCACCACCAGGCCCGGGCCCCGCAGCGGGGTCAACCCGGCGGCACCGGCCAGGGCATCTCCGCGACGGGTGATCGCCTCCAGCGCCGCCGCCGACGACGGGGTGCCGCCGTGATGATTGGCGATCGCGTCCGCCGCGGCGTCGCGTTCGGCGGTCAACCGGTCCACCGACTGCTGCGCCTCGCGCACCAGATCGACCAACCGGGGTGCGTCACTGCCCCGGATCTCGTCGCCCCCCGAGACGCTGTGCGTCACCCCGAGCAGCAATCCCGCGGCCACACACACTGCCGGCACACCCCAGCGCCACGCCGACCGGGTCGGCCGCGGTGGCGTCGAGTCCGGCATGGGCTTCATCTCCTGGGAGCAGGTTCGCGGCTACGTTAGGCTTTGCCTACACATCGTCGCACCAACCGGTGGTTTGAGGACACCGGCGGCCGGTGCGACGCCGATCGTCCGAAGGTTCGCATGCCCAAGTCCAAGGTCCGTAAGAAGAACGACTTCACCATCAACCCGGTGAGCCGGACGCCGGTGAAGGTCAAGGCGGGTCCGTCGAGCATGTGGTTCGTCGTTCTCTTCGTCGGTCTGATGCTGCTCGGCCTGGTGTGGCTCATCGTGTTCCAGCTGGCCGGCAACGGTCCCGACGCTCCCAGCTTTCTGCAGTGGATGGCCGACCTCAATGTGTGGAACTACGCCATCGCGTTTGCCTTCATGATCACGGGCCTGCTGCTCACGATGCGGTGGCGGTGACCCGCGGCGGCCGCCGATTGGATTCATCTTGGTCGCTTCGCGTTACCGTCAGCGCTACCAGGTCGTCACCAGATCACACGGTTGTGATTCATCCCCATTGGGGATAGCACTTGTGGATAACCCCGTTGTCCGCGGTAGGAGAGGGTGAAATGTCCGCCCAGCAAACTTCGTGGGGTCCACCGACCGCAGGCCTCGTCGGAGCCGCGATTCTCGGCATTTTCCTCGGCGTAGGCGCTGTGACGCTGGTCACAGACGTGCCGGGACGCATCCTGATCGGGACCGCCGCCGTCGGTTTGCTGCTGTTTGCCATCATGTCGTGGCGCGCTCGGCCGAAACTGGCAATCGACGATGCCGTCCTGATCTACCGCGGCTGGTGGCGGCGGCGAGAACTCACCAGAGCTGACATCGCCCTGATCCGCATCACCGAGTTCCGCCGCATCGGGCGCAAGGTACGCCTGCTGGAGATCGACACGACCGACGACCGGCTGCTGGTATTGAGCCGCTGGGACCTCGGCACCGACCCGTTACACGTCCTCGACGCGCTCACCGAAACCGGATTCGCCCCCGGCCGGGCGTGATGGCGGCGCGGTCATCGACGCTGAGCGCCGACAACCACGCCGACGTCGCTAAGAGATGGTGATCGACTCGATCACGACCGGATCCGTCGGGCGGTCGCCCCGATCGGTCGGCGTCTTGGCGATCGCGTCGACGACCTTCTGCGACTCGGGATCGACGACCTCACCGAAGATCGTGTGCCGACGGTTCAGATGCGGCGTCTCGGTGACCGTGATGAAGAACTGCGAGCCGTTGGTGCCGGGCCCGGCGTTGGCCATGGCCAGCAGGTAGGGCTTGTCGAACTGCAGCTCGGGGTGGAACTCGTCGGCGAACTTGTAGCCGGCGTCGCCACGGCCGGTTCCCGTCGGGTCGCCGCCCTGGATCATGAATCCGTCGATCACCCGGTGGAAGATCACGCCGTCGTAGAACGGGCCCGACGAGCCGCCCGACGCGTTCTCGGTGCTGTAATCCTTGGTGCCCTGAGCCAATCCGACGAAGTTGGCCACGGTCTTGGGCGCATGGTTACCGAACAAGGCGATCTTGATGTCGCCCCGGTTCGTGTGCAGGGTCGCGGTCGCGGTCTGAATAGGACTCGTCACGGGAAGCCAGTGTGCCACGCCCCCTCCCGGGCCCAACCGGGCACCGTGGAGTTCGGCGAGATGGCAGGCTGATAGACGCGACACCGCCAGGTGTGAAAGAGGTGGACTATGCGCTCCAAGACCGAACTCCGACTGACCCCACGTCAGCGACTGAGCCGCGGGTTGAAGTACTCGACGATCGGTCCGGTCGACGTCACCAGGGGAGCGCTCGGAATCGGGGTGGATTCGGCCCGCTCGTCGGCGGCCTGGGTCGGCGACCGTTACCGGCGCAGTGAACTGGCCAGACAACTCAAGGCCGAACTGAGTGCGGCGCAGGAGACCGTCGCTGCCGAGCTGGCCGCTGCACAGGAAGCGGTGGCGCAGCTGCCCGACACGCTCACCAAGGGGCGCAGAACCCGCTCCCGCAAGCGGACGCTGCTGATCGCTGGTGTCGGCACGGTCGTCCTCGCCGGGGGAGCGGCGGCGTTCGTGATCGTGCGGCGTTCCACCCAGCCGGAACCCTCGGCGCTCGAACCCAGCGTCGAAGTCACCCCCAAGCCGTAGCGCGTCCCGCACCATGACCGTCTCGGTGTTCGATCTGTTCTCCGTCGGTATCGGACCGTCGAGTTCGCACACCGTCGGGCCGATGCGGGCCGCGCACCGCTTCGTCGACCAGCTGGTGGCCGACGGCCGGCTCACCGACGTGGCCCGCATCCGCGTCGAGCTCTACGGCTCACTCGGTGCGACCGGCGCCGGGCACGGCACCCCCGGCGCGGTCCTGCTCGGCCTCGAGGGTTTCGCCCCCGAGACCGTCGACCCCGCCGAGGCGCGCAGCCGCGTCGACGCCATCCGCACAGACCGGCGGCTACGCCTGGCCGGAGAGCACCCGATCGAGTTCGACCCAGGCGCAGACATCGTTCTGTCGTTGCGCGCCATGGAATTCCACAGCAACGGCATGGTGTTCACCGCGTTCGCCGGTGACGGGGGAGAGCTGCTGCACCGGGTGTACTACTCGGTGGGCGGGGGATTCGTCCTCGCCGAAGGGGAGGCGACCCCCGCCGTCCCGGCGGTGCCGCACCCGTTCACCACCGGCGCGGAGCTGGTGGGCCTGGCCGTCGAGAACAACTGTCGGATCGCCGAGATCATGGCCCGCAACGAGGCAGCCCTTGGTCACGGGGAGCTCCGCGCGGGCCTTCTGCGCATCTGGGCGGTGATGCGCGAGTGCGTGGACAACGGCCTGCGCGCCGAAGGGGTGTTGCCCGGCGGTCTGCGGGTCCGTCGTCGGGCGCCGGCGCTGGCCCAGGCACTCGAGGCGGATCCGACCGATCCGCTGTACGCGATGGACTGGGTGACCGTGTTCGCGCTCGCGGTCAACGAGGAGAACGCCGCAGGCGGCCGGGTCGTCACCGCACCCACCAACGGCGCCGCCGGCATCATTCCCGCTGTGCTGCACTACTACTGGCGCTTCGTCCCGGACGCCTCCGAGGACGGCGTCGTCGAATTCCTGCTCACCGCCGCGGCCATCGGCCAGCTGTTCAAGACCAATGCCTCGATCTCCGGCGCGGAGGTCGGCTGCCAGGGGGAGGTGGGCTCGGCATGCTCGATGGCGGCCGCCGGCCTGGCCGCGGTGCTCGGCGGCACGCCTGCGCAGGTGGAGAACGCCGCCGAGATCGGCATCGAGCACAACCTCGGGCTGACCTGCGATCCGGTCGGCGGCCTGGTGCAGATCCCGTGTATCGAACGCAACGCCGTGGCCTCGGTCAAGGCGATCACCGCCGCGCGGATGGCGTTGCGCGGCGACGGCATCCACCACGTCAGCCTGGACACCGCGATCAAGACGATGCGCGACACGGGGGCCGACATGGCCGAGAAGTACAAAGAGACGTCACTGGGCGGGCTTGCCCTCAACGTCGTCGAATGCTGACGCACTTGTGGAGCCTAGGAGATTCGATATCTCTAGGTGGCGAGTGCCTGCCGTTGACGTCCACGACGGTCGCTGATTGTCAGGTGGCCACGTCGTCGTGGACGGATTATCTCTAGGAAGCCGTCGACAAGAAGTGGCCGGCGCCCAAGTTTCGTCAAAGTGTCGGACCTAGCTGATCGCAAATGTGAGCATCCTGGTGAAAGCTGATCCTTTGAGGTTCGAGGTTCTGCCCTCACAGGGGATTCGTTTCGCACCCGCGCCCGCCTCGAACTACTGGCCAAAAGACTGAATCGCCCCGGTGAGTCCGGAGACCTACTGATGCGAGAGCTCAGCGTGGTGTTGGGCTCGGTTTTGAGGGTAGTCGGGCGCCCGTGCATGTCGATCGGTGAAGAGGCCCTCATCGGCGCGCCGATATCTGGTCGACGACACTTGGGTGATGTCGGTGGTTATGACTGGCGATGGCGGTGTCAAGGTGACCTTTGCCGGATCTGGTGATGCGTTCGGAAGCGGCGGGCGCTTGCAGGCCTGCATCGCTGTGCGGGCTGGTGAACTGGCGCCGATCCTGCTGGACTGCGGTGCGACCAGCCTGGTCGCCCTCAAACGCCAAGGTATCGACCCCAACCAGGTTGCCGCGGTGCTGGTTTCGCATCTACACATCGATCATTACGGCGGGCTTCCACAGCTGATCCTGGATGGGCAGTTCAACCGCCGCGAGGCCCCGTTGACGATCATCGGCCCGGCTGGCACCGCTGACCGGCTCACCTCTGCTCTGGAGGTGATGTTTCCCGGCTCCTCGACGGTGCGCCGCCGTTTCGAGGTCAACGTGATCGAATTGCAGCCCGGCAACGGCCAGGCAAGCATCCACAACGCGGTCGTACACGCCGTCGAGGTCGACCACGGGATGCCGGGCAACATCGCGTTGGGGCTACGTGTGGATGTGGCAGGCAAGGCCATTGCTTACACCGGCGACACTGCATGGACCGATGTCCTCATTGATCTGGCCGCTGATAGCGATCTGTTCATCGCCGAGTCCTACTACTGGGACAAAGCGGTGCCCTACCACCTGCGACACGCCGACTTGCTCGCGCACCGCGACCAGCTGGCCAGCCGTCACATCATCCTTACCCACATGTCGGCCGACATGCTCGCCCATGCCGATGACGCGGCTTTCGATCTTGCATATGACGGTCGCGTCGTAACTCTCTAACCGTCCAGATGGCCTGCTCGATCGCGTCGAGCACGGCGTTCAGGCCCTGAAATGCGTGGCCGCCGCGAACTGCAGCGCACGCTGGGTCGGCAAGCGGTTTAGCGGCGACTACCCGTGCTGGCCGAATCGTGAGCCCGCACCACCGCATGTACTACCGGCCACGTTCCGGAGAGGTCGGCGATAACCAGGTCGGCGCGGGCACCTTCGTGAAGCGTTCCCCGGTCGTCCAGGCCGACACAGCGGGCCGGGCCGGAGGTCACCAACCGCACGGACTGCGGCAATGTGGCGACTCCGTCTCGGACCAGTCGAACCGCGGCCGCGAGCATCGCGGCCGGCAGATAGTCGCTGGCCAGCGCGTCGACCAGGCCGGTGGCCACCAGTTGCGCGGCGGAGACGTTGCCGGCGTGTGAGCCGCCCCGCACCACGTTGGGCGCCCCGGCGACGATAAGCAGGCCCAACTCCCGGGCGGCTCGCGCAGCCGCCAACGTCGTCGGAAACTCCGCGACGGCGCAGCCACGGTTCGCCAGCTCGTGTGCCTCCTCCGGGGTGGCGACGTCGTGACCGAAGAGCAGCATTCGCTTCGCACTTGCCAATTCACCCAGCCAAGCCAGCGTCGCCGCACGCACATCGACGCGGGTTTCGCGGTCGCTGCGCAGGTCGGCGACATGCGCGGCCGCCTGCGATTCGGTCATTCCCTCGTCGGAGACCAGCCATCGGCGCATCGTGGCCGGATCCGCGAACTGCCCCAGCCCCGGAGTGTGGTCCTCGCAGGACACGACCGGCAGCCCGGCGGACTTGTCGTGGGCGGCCAACTGCTTTTCGAGCAGCGCGCGGCCGTGCTCGCATCGCACGTCCAGTCGGTGCAGCACCCGGTGATCCAGCTGGCCGTCGGGTGGCTCGGCCAGCACATCCGAGAGCTCTTGTGCACTCGGCGAGCCGATCGGCAAACCCACGATGGACCGCTCCTGGAACGCCAGCCCGTGGTACGCGGTCGTCACGCCGACACCACGCAACCGCGAACCGGCGGCGGCGAGCGCGAAGACCGGGTCCAGCGCCTGACCTAGCCTCGGGCGGAGATCCTTGACCAGCGAGTCGCTGTGTACGTCCACTAGCCCCGGGATCAGCGCCGCGCCCCTGCCGTCGACGTCACAGCACACGCCCGGTGGGTGTGGGGACACCTCGGCCACCCTCCCGTCGCGAACGACGACCCGGGCGTCGTCCATCATCCGATCGGGCAAGACGGCGGTCACATGGCCGACGACGTAGTCCGCGGGCGGGTGGCCGGGAGTCCAGGGCGGCACATGGGACATCCTGACCCAGTCACGTAGCCACGGTGTGAATGCCCGTTCACCACCCGTTCACCGAACCCGATGGTCGCCGCGGCTTCACCCGTCGTTCAACCAAGCCTTGTCCCGCCGTCACAAGTCCTCTATATGAATTGGTCACATCGCCAACACCTATAGAGGAGTTCCGTGCTTCAACTGACAGGGGTCAGCAAGACGTACGGCCTTGGCGTGCATGCGCTGGACCCCACCGACCTGTCTGTCCAGCCAGGGCAGGTGACCGTGTTGCTCGGGCCGTCCGGAGCCGGCAAGTCCACCCTGCTGCGCTGCATGAATCTGCTGGTCAAGCCGACAACCGGCACGGTTCGCGCCGACGGGCTGCCCGAGCTCGACTCGCGCCGGGCGCTGCGCCGGCATCGTCGGCAGACCGGGATGGTTTTCCAACACCACCAGCTGTTGCTGCGCTTCACCGCGCTGCGCAACGTCCTTCTCGGGCGGGTCGGCTACCACGGACTGCTGCGCGGTCTATGGCCCGCGGGCCGCGCCGAAGAGCGCATCGCGCTGGAGGCGCTGGACCAGGTCGGACTGTTCGACAAGGCGCTCGCCCGCGCGGACACGCTCAGCGGCGGCGAGCGCCAGCGGGTCGGCATCGCCCGCGCTCTGGCCCAGCAACCGCGCCTGATCCTCGCCGACGAGCCGGTCGCCAGCCTCGATCCCGGCACGGCCCGGCGGGTGCTGGCGCTGCTGCGCAGCGTGTGCGAGCACAACGGAATCACGCTGGTCGCCAGCCTGCACCAGGTCGACCTCGCCCTCGAGCACGCCGACCGGATCATCGGGCTCGCGCACGGCGAGATCGTCTACGACGGGCCACCGGCCGAGGTGTCCAGCAGCGTCCTGCAGCTGATCTACGAGGGCACGACGTCCGACGCCCCGATCCCAACCGCCATCGATTGACCAGAGGAGACTTCATGTCGCAGCGGCCGATCAGCCGTCCTTTCATCGCGGTCGTGTCGACCGTGCTCACGCTCCTGCTCGCCTTGACAGGCTGCGGCTCGAAGGACGAAAAGCCAAGCGCAACAACCGTTCCGGAGACGCTGCGGATAGCCCTGCTGCCCGACGAGAACGCCGCCGAGGTGATCAGGAAGAACGAGTCGCTGAAGGCGTACCTCGAGGACAAGTTGGGGAAGAAAGTCGAGTTGGTGGTGACGACCGACTACTCCTCGATGATCGAGGCGATGGCGCACGGACGGCTGGAGATCGCCTACTTCGGGCCCCTGTCTTACGTTCTGGCCAAGGAGAAGACTGCCATCGAGCCCCTCGCCGCACTGCAGGAAGTCCAGGGCCAGCCGCCCACCTACCGGGCCGTATTCGTGGCGAACCCCTCGTCGGGCATCACGACGCTCAAGGACGTCGGCGGCAAGACGGTCGCATGGGGTGACCAGGCCAGCACGTCAAGTCACCTGATCCCCAAGGCGATGCTGGCGACCGCGGGCCTGCATGTCGACCGCGGCGACTACAAGGAGCAGTTCGTCGGCGCCCACGACGCGGTCGCACTCGCGGTGCAGAACGGAAACGCGCAGGCCGGTGGCCTCAGCAAGCCGATCTACGAGCGGCTGGTCGAGAAGAAGACCATCGACCCGACCAAGGTCGTGGTGATCCAGGATTCCGACCCGTACGCCAACTACCCGTGGACGGTGCAGGCCAGCCTGCCCGCCGAATTCAAGGAAGAAGTCCGCAGCGCCTTCCTGGAGCTGACCGACCCGGCAGTGCTCAAGCCGTTCAAGGGTGAGGGATTCGCCCCGGTCACCGACAAGGACTACGACAAGGTCCGTGAGCTCGCGCCGCTGCTCGGCATCAACCTGGCCGACTTCAGCCAGTGACGAAGGCTGTGCCTCCTGCCGTGGCCCCGCAACGGGAGGACCTGTTTCGGTCGGCGTCAAAGGCGACGCAGGCGGGCTGGATTCGCAGCTGCGCACAGGTCGGTGTCGTGCTGGCGGTGGTCCTGGTTTGTGCCTACTACGTGGGCCTGCTCGATGCGGCGCGGATGTCGGCCGGGGTGGGCGACATCGTCGGCCTCCTCGGCGAGGCCTGGCCGCCGGATTTCACCAACCTGCATTCCTGGTGGGGCCCGCTGCGGGACTCGCTGGCGATGAGCGTCGCCGCGACCGCACTGGCCGTGCTGCTGGCGATCCCGGTGGCACTCCTCGGCGCCCGCAACACGTCGCCCCATCCGGCGGTGTACTGGGTGGCGCGCATGGTGCTCAACACCTTGCGCTCGGTGCCCGAGCTGATCATGGCGATCGTCTTCGTCGCGGCGGTGGGGTTCGGCGCCCTGCCCGGTGCCCTCGCGCTCGGCATCCATTCGGCCGGGATGGTCGGCAAGTTCTTCGCCGAGTCGATCGAACACGCCGACGACGAGCCGATCGAGGCGGCGCGAGCGGCCGGTGCGACGTCGGCGCAGGTGATTCTGCACGGGGTGCTGCCGCAGGTACTGCCCCAATTGGCCGACGTGACGATCTACCGCTGGGAGTACAACTTCCGCGCGTCGGTCGTGGTGGGGGTGGTCGGCGCGGGCGGGATCGGCTTCGAACTGATCGCGGCACTGCGCACGCTCCAGTACGAGGAGGTCGCCGCGCTGCTGATCGTCATTCTCGTCACCGTCACCGTCGTCGACGGTCTGGGAGGGCTGCTGCGGAGGCGGTTCGCATGACGCGTCCGGTCGTGGTGGTCACGCACCGGGTGCATCCGGAGATCCTCGAGTTGCTCGGCGGCGCCTGCGATGTCGTACCCAACCAGGACGACGACAGCCTTCCGCCGGCAGAGCTGCGGCGCCGGGCGGCATCTGCGGACGCGCTGATGGTGTTCATGCCGGACCAGATTGATGCCGATTTCCTCGACGGCTGCCCACGCCTGCGCGTGATCGCCGGGGTGTTGAAGGGCTGCGACAACATCGACCTGCAGGCCTGCACCGACCGGGGCATCGTCGTGACCCGGGTCGAGGATCTCCTCACCGAGCCGACCGCCGAGCTCGCGGTGGGCCTGCTGATCGGCCTGGCCCGCAACGTCGCCCGCGGGGACCGCCGCGTGCGCGACGGCTTCCCCGGCTGGCGACCCGTGCTGTACGGACGCTCGGTCGTCGGTGCCACCGTCGGCATCATCGGGGCCGGCGCGGTCGGCCAGGCGGTCGCGCGCCTGCTGCGCGGTTTCGATGCCCACTTGCTCTATAGCGACCCGCAGACCGTTCCCCCGCAGGTCGCCGAACCACTCGGACTGAGCCATGCGCCTCAGGCCGAGCTGCTGAAATCCAGTGACGTCGTTGTGGTTTGCGCGCCGCTGCTGCCCTCGACCACTCATCTGCTCGACCGTGCGGCGCTGAGCTCGATCCGCCCCGGCGCTCTGCTGGTCAACGTCGGGCGCGGTTCGGTCGTGTCCGAGGAGGCGGTGGCCGAGTTGCTACACACCGGCCAGCTGGGCGGATACGCTGCCGACGTGTTCGAGTTCGAGGACCTTTCGCGCCCGGGGCGTCCGCGTGGAGTACACCCGACACTGCTGGAACTCGACGAAAAGACGCTGTTCACACCGCATCTCGGTTCGGCGGTCGGGTCGGTTCGCAGTTCGATCGAGGAACGCGCGGCACACTGCATCATGCGTGCCCTCGCCGGCGACGTGCCGGTTGGCGCCGTCGATCGCGCGGACAACGGATGAGCGGCGCCGAACCCGGGCCGTTCCCCGCGGGGATGCCCGTCTATCTGAGCGTCGCCGACGTTCTTGCGGCCAGGTTCGCCGACATGCCCGTCGGCACCCGCCTGCCGTCGGAGGACAAACTCGCGGCCGATGTCGGGGTCAGCCGTCTCACCGCCCGCGCCGCCCTCGCCGAGCTGGAGAACCGCTACCTGGTGCGCCGACGGCAAGGCAGCGGAACGTTCGTGTCCCGTCGCATCGACTACACCATCGCGCGCCACACGCCGCCGAGTTGGAGCGCAAGCGTGCGAAACGCCGGACGTACCCCCAACATTCGCACGACCGGTTGGCGGCTGGAGAAGCCGCCGGGCGAGGTGCGACACCGGATGCGGATCGGTGGGCGCCGCCAGCTGCTGGCCGTCTCCCGTGATCGGTACGTGGACGGCGACCTGGCCGGTTTCGCCGATACCTGGCTCGACCCCGAACTCGTGCCCGATCTGCCCCAGGTGCTGGGTGCAGCGACGTCGCTGTACGACGCACTCGACGAGCACTACCGGCTCGGCCCGGTCCGCGGTTGGTTCGGTGTCGCCGTCGATCCAGCCCCGCCGCCCGTCGCCGAGCGTCTCGGACTCGCGGGACACCCCTCGGTCATCGCCATCCGCAGCCGGACCGACTCGACAGTCCACAACCACCGGCCGGTCGAGCTCACCATTTCGTGGCTGCGCGCCGACGTATTCCGGGTCGAGGTCGATTTCGACACCAGTCCATGACTTACCCGGTCAAGTACCGCTGCAGCCCGGCAACGGCCAGGCAAGCATCCACAACGCGGTCGCACACGCCGTCGAGGTCGACCACGGGATGCCTGGTGTGAGGAACTGCGATTGTTACTCCTGAATTATGGCGACGCTGTGGTTTGCGGTGCTGCCAGTCGTGGTCAGGCCGAGGTCGTGGGCGCGCTGCCAGGCGGCGGCGAGGTTGGCTGCTCGGGTGTCGTCCGTGACTTCGCGTAAGTACTGGCTGTGCTGTTTCTTGTTGACCTGCCAACGTAATTCGGCATATAGGCGCAGGTTCCGGCGTCGCAGGATTACCCGTGCGAGAGCACCGCTATCCCGCATGATTCGGTGCTCTCGGCCACCGGCAGCCTCGTCTTGCTCGAGCGCTTGCGATTGTTTAGTCCAGTAGGGGCGGACTTTCCACTGAGTGTCGCGGACAGGAACCCGGTTCCACCCCATGTTCGGCGGGCGGTGTGTTAGACCATGGTGAGGTGGCGGGCGCTGGGTTGATCGCCGGCGGTCCGGAACAACTCGGCGCGTTGTTTGCTGGTGAGCAGGGTGATTTCGTCGAGTTCGCTGGTGCTGTAGCCGGCCGTCATGAGTTGTTCCAGCACGGCGCTGGTGAGCTTGGGTTCTTCCTCGGCGACCCCGGGCCGCGCCCCGTACATGCGGCCGGTCTCGTTGAGCAGCCGGAACATGGATCGGTACTGGTAGTCGGACAGGACGCCGCGCTCGCGGGCGCGGACGACCAGTGAGGCCACGCTCACCCCCCAGGTGAGGCGGAGCTCATCGAGTTCGTGAATGGTGCGCACCGAAACCCGGTCCAGGTCGAAGGCGATGTCGTCGATGGGGGCGAGGAACTCCGCGGCGAAGGCTGTGGCCCGGCGCTCGGTCTCTACTGGGCTGACCAAGGTCATCGCGTCCATCACGAGGTGGCCGAGTTCGTGGGCGAGAGTCATCCGCATGCGGTCCGGTGGCAAGGCTGCGTTGACGTACACCAGGTGCGGATGATGCTGGCTTGCCCGCAGGGTGACGGCATCGATCTCGCGGTCGCAGAAGTCCTCGACCACCACGAAAACCCCGGCAGCTTCCAGCAATTCGACCATGGAGCGAATCGGGCCCGCCACGCGCCACAGGCGCCGCAGAACCTGCGCGGCGGTGATTTCGCCGTGCTCGGCGGCGTAATCGGCGGGGTCGAGCTCGGGGAGCGCAAGCACCGGCTCGATGTCCGCACGCGCTTCGATGCGCCCCAGCCGCATCGCGATCAGGTTCGCACGCGCCCAGACGCGGTCACGTTTCCACTCGGCAATGCTCGTATTGGCACGGAAGTGGGTGCCCTCGGCCGGCGACCTGGTGAACGGGACACACAACGCCTCCGGTGAGCATTGCATGACTCGCGCGTAGTCGAGCAGGGCTTTCCCGGCCAACGGCAGCACACCGGATTCAACCTTGCTCACGTGTGACGCCGACACACCGACCTCATCGGCCAACCGCTTCCTCGACCATCCACAGGCAAGTCTGGTCAGCTGCACCATCACGTTGTTCGCCTCTGCATAGGGGCCCGGTGCCGTCACAGATCAACTCCCCATCCGTCTCGGTGCTCGTGTCTGGACACTATCCCTCGGTCGGGCCGAATCCGCGCAGAAACACCGTGTGATCTGCGATTTTCTCAATTTCGCGGCTTTCTGACCTGCGACAAGAGTGGCTGGTGTGACTAATGACGCACCGTACTCGCCTGTGTCGTCCCTGTGCGAACACGGTGCTGGTACGGCGTGGCGCACGCGGAAAACCTTACCACGGTCGGCACGATTCTAGGCAAGATTTTGACCGAAAGGTGCAGCTGTGACGGCGCTGTTTGAGGATTCCGGCCCGCGGGACCGTCCCGTCTCCCGGAAAGAGGCAGCTCGGCTACTTCGACAAGTCACGATCGGCGTCGGAGCCTTGCTCCTTGCCGCCGTCGACGACTGGAATGCCCTGTCCCAGAGGCACTTCGCTCATCTACGCACGACGATGCAGCAACTTGGCCGCGGCTCCTACGTAGCCACCGTCACCGCGGCGTCCACTGATGTCTGGCTGAGCACCCACGGCATGCACCCGCCCGGCCACATCGTGTCGAAACCACACCGGTGGCCGATGATCAGCAGCCACGGCAAGACCTACATGGCCATCCACCACAACGAGATGGAACCGACCAATACACGACGCACAGCGTTCTGCAACCAAGATTCCGAAACCTTGCGCCTCATCGATTCCCAGACTTCGGGTCTGATAAATAATCCCACGCACTGCGAAATCACCTGGGAATACGACCAACTCACCGACTCTCACATCAAGAGAATCTGGGTCAGCGCACCCAACGTGGACTGGGACAGATTCGAGGTACCGATGGTCCGAGCCCAGGCCCAACTGACCGCGTGGCGCAAACGCAGGATGAAATGGTTGCCGGGCTCGTCGCCCACCGACGCCGACGCATCTGTGCTGCTGCCGGCCCGCGACGAGGACGAGCGTCTACAGCCGGGCATCGAGGTCCAGCCGCCGCAGCGCTCCGAGGACACCCGGGACGCGGAATGAGAGCCGCGCCAGTGACCGTGCACGGCCGGGCTTCGTGGACGGTGGTGGACGACGTCGGGTTACCGATCGGAGAGATCGAGCAGTTCCTGCACTGGATGCGGGCTGTGGGCCGGTCCCAAAACACCGTCCGGTCCTACGCGCGGCATCTGAGCCTGTTCTACCGCTGGCTCTCGGCACGCGGAATCGCCTGGGACGCGGTTGCATTCGACGGGCTGTGTGACTTTGTCGGGGCTCTGTCGGTGGGATTGCCGCCGCTGCAGACCTCCCGTGGCGGCCGGTCATCGGCAACGGTGAAGGCTGTCAGCGCCGGGGTTCGTGAGTTCTACGAGTTCCACCGGGTCGAAGGTCGGGGACCGGTCGAGTTGGTGCTGACTCGCAACCCGTCGAGGCTGCCGCGCCGGTCCCACAGCTTCCTCGCGCACGTCGAGCAGCGCCGCCCCAGCGAGGTGTCACGCTTGACGAGGCCGGGCAGGCCTGCTGCGGAGACGGTGCAGGTGATCGACTTCGAGACCGACTTCGGCCGGCTATTGGAGGCAGCATCAACGACTCGCGATCGACTGCTGCTCTCGGCGCTGTATGACCTGGGGCTGCGGGTAGGCCAGGCGCTGGGGCTGCGGCACGGTGATCTGGACCCCATGCGCAGACGAGTGCAGGTCTGCCGCCGGGAGGACAACGAGAACGGGGCACTGTCCAAACAGCGGGCGCAGTTCACCGTGGACGCACCCCGGCGCTTCTTCGACCTGTACGCCGCATACCTGCTCGGTGAGATCGCTGAGGTGGATAGCGATTACGTGTTCGTGAACCTGTCCCGGCCTCCGGTGGGCGGCCCGTTGTCGTATTCGAACGCCTACCAGCTGGTGGAGCGGATCGGCACGTCAGCGGGCATCGACGACCTGCATCCCCACGCGCTGAGGCACTCCCACGCCACCGCGCTGGCGCGGGCGGGTTGGACCGCCGCGGAGATCGCCGCCCGGCTCGGGCACTCGCACGCCTCGAGCGCGGACGTGTATATCCACCTCGCCAGCGATGATCTGGCCGAGCGGCTGCGCCGCACCGAGGACCTCGTGTGGCGGGCGCCTCAGAACGGGGCTGGCGATGGCACACGGTGAGTCCCGGAGCGGGTCCGCGCGCAGAGGACCCCGCCCCACACTGCGGGTGCCCGATGGTCCGTGGTGCCAGCCGACCTGGCAGGTCGTCGAGGTGCCCGGGGATCGCCGCAGGCAAGCCGTGGACCCCTGCGCGGTCGACGGTTGCGACGGCCAGCGGTACTGGCTTGGCGGACCTCGGCGCAACGCCACTGGCACCTCCGGGCTGTGCTACGCGCACTACTTCCAATGGTTCCGCGCTGGCCAGCCCGCTGACTTCGACGCCTGGGCTGAAACCGACTCGACGCCGGTTGGGCCGCCGCGCGGGCGCCCCTCCACGCAGACGGTCGACTTCCGGCGGCTCCCACCGACGGCTGCCGACGAGATTCGCTTCGTCGTGGCCACCAAGGTCGGCCGGGGAGACTGGACGTGCAATACCAGCCTGCGCCGCGTGCTGATGGTGCTGGTCGACGCGGCCGATGGCCGGATCGCGGACTCGCTGACCGAACGGCCCGTGCAGGATTGGCTCTTGCTCTGCCGACAGCACTGGTCGTACGCCAGCTCATTCGATGCGCTGTGCGCACCGTACATCCGGCGCTTCTTCCGGCTTCTCGACGGCGCCACCAATCCCGATCCGTGGGCGAGTGATCATTGGCACTGGCGCGACGGCTTCGAGTTCGTTCTTGACGCCACACAATCGGGCGTGACGCATACTGCCGTCGACTGGTCGTCGGTGCCGGTGCCCTGGCTGAGAGCCGCAGTCAAAGAGCTTGCCCGACAACAACTCAGCACCGCTACGCTGTCCTGGGGGACTCTGACCCAATGGGTCCGCGCCACCCGTCAACTCGCCCGATTCCTCAGCCACGACGGAACTGTGCCCGATCCACCGGCAGTGACCCGATCGGTGTTCCTCGACTATCTGGCCTGGACCCGCCGTAGCGACACTGACGCCGACGCCCGGCTGGCCAACACCGGCGCATACCTGTTGGAGTCGTTGCACGACACCCAGCTCGTCCCCGACCTGGGCTCGGCGATGTTCCTGCGCCGCGGCGAGAACGTACACCGCAAGGCCCGTAACCCCCGCCCGTTCCCACCGGACGTCATCGAGCGCATCGACACCCTGATCGTCGACAACCCGGAGACCGACCCGACGATGCGGGCGATGATCGCAACGACCCGATGGGCAGGCTGCCGGATCTCCGAGCTGGTCGGCCTCCCGCTCGATTGCCTGCACCATTCCGACGGGGGCCACTGGATCGAATACTGGATGACCAAGACCAACGCCTGGCGGCGGTTCCCCATACCCGACAGCCTCGCGACGGTCGTCCTGGAGCAGCAGACCCGAGTCCGCGACACCTACGGCGCCGAAGCCAAGCACCTGTTCCCCGGCGCACGATCAAGCGCAGCCGCCGGCCGCACCCAGCCCTGGTCCACCAGCGGCCTGCGGCACCGCCTTGCAGCCATGTTCCGCCAACACGGAATCACCTCCTCGACGATCACCGGCGAGCCGATCTCCGGCGGAGACGTCCACCGCTTCCGGCACACCGTAGGGATGACCCTGCTCAACAACGGATGGACCCAACAGGAAGTACGGGATTTCCTCGGCCATCACAGCGACACCATGACCTCGGCATACGCCCGGATTACCGACGACACACTTGCCCGTAAGGCACGCGAGTTCTGGGAGAGCCAACCGGAGAACAGCACTGACGGCGACGCTGGCGTCGAGCGGCTACGCGCACGATTCGCCGCCGCCCTGCCCAACGGGTTCTGCACGCTACCGGCGACGCAACGCTGCGAGTTCCGACCCAACCCCTGCTTGGATTGCTCGTTCCACGACCCTGGCGGCCGAGTCTTCCTCGGCGCCCACATCGCTCACAGAGAGCAGCTCCAACGCCTCGCTGCCGACGCTGCTGAACGCGGCGACACCGAAGCCGTCGAGCTGAACACCACAATGCTCGACAAGGTCACCAAGCTCATCGGCGAGATCGACCCCGACACCTCGTTGGAGAACCCGTGACCACAGACGACCGAGAGCGCCGCACCGCCCGTCTCGCCGAAGCAGCAGCCACCCGTACCGCTGACGCATCAGCCCGCGCCCGACGGGCGCTCACCAAACTGCGCTCCACCGGGCAGCCGATCACGTTCGTCTCGGTGGCCCGCACCGCGGGAGTATCGACCAGTTTCCTGTATCAGCACCCCGAGCTTCGGCGCGAAGTCGGCGAGCACCGCACCCATACGGCTGGCCACCCGCACACCCCCACCGCCAGTTCGGCGACAGTCGAGTCGCTGCGCACCAAACTTGCTGTGGCCGTGCAACGTAACCGTGCACTCACCGAGGAAATCGCGGTCCTGCGCACCGAGAACAACGCACTGCGTAGCCGACTCCTCGAACAACGCTCCGGGCCAACACGATCGGCGGCGCCGTCATGATGACCAAACTGTGTGCCCGAAGTGGGGACTGCGTCATGACAAACCCGACAAACCCAGACACCCCTTACGAATCCGTCGGTCCCGGAATGCCCCGCGAGTTCTACCTCGAACAGCTCGCTGCCACCGGCTACACCGGCTGGTACGACGAAAACGGTGTCCCCGCCCCCTGGCCACAGGACTTCTGCGATCTCGCCGGGCCCAGCGGATGGCAACCCACCGCAGGAGGACGTCATGTCAGGGGAGAAGACGCCGACTTGCCTTAGCGGGTGAATCGGCGATCACGCCACATCCGCCCGCAGGCCTGACTGGATGACCAAACCCCTTCCGCATCTGACGTGAGCTCTGAGCGGTTACAGCGACTGCCGCGGCGGCAGGGTTCGAATCGCCTGCCAGGTAACGCCGGGCACCGTGTTCGCGAGATCTGGCCGACTCCTCGCGAATCCGCGGAGTGCGCGATAGAACGACCACACTTGGCGGGGCGTGGGAACTTTAGGTACCCACGCCAGCTCTTAGCCTCGATCCACCGATGAATTGGCTGGTCATCGGGTGTCGTAACGAGGAAAGTGCCCTCTGAGCTGTGATGATGAGTGTTCTCTACGCACTTATCT
>Ga0208330_1000421_pt1 | contig 19809 bp, 14 predicted proteins | sample DeeseametaMP1896_FD_184180 | JGI IMG/M metagenome (GOLD analysis project Ga0208330, IMG submission 184180) | Marine microbial communities from the Deep Pacific Ocean - MP1896 (SPAdes) | ecosystem: Environmental > Aquatic > Marine > Oceanic | place: East of Hawaii, North Pacific Ocean | collected...
GCCCTCGGACTCGTCCGGCGACTTGACCTGCCACAGGTACATGTCGTGCATCATCCGACCATCTTCGCGGACGTATCCGTCGGTCGCGAAGAAATCGTTGATCGGCATCGACCGCATCGCCTCGGAGACGGCGTCCGGATCGTCGGTGCCGGCTTCTTCGATCGCGCGCAGATAGTGCATCGTGGACGAGTAGTTCGCCGCCTGGCTCATGTTGGGCATGGAGCCGACCCGGTCGAAGTAGCGCTGGGCGAATTCGCGCGAATCCTCGTTCATGTCCCAGTACCAGGCGTTGGTCAGCATCAGCCCCTGCGCGGCCTCCAGGCCGATGGAGTGCACGTCGTTGAGCCACAACAGCAGCGCGGCCAGCGTCTGGTTCTGGGTCAGGCCGAACTCCGCGGCGGCGTTGATCGCGTTGACCGCGTCGCCGCCGGTCGAGGCGATGCCGATGATCTCGGCGCCCGAGGCCTGCGCCTGCAGCATGTAGGACGAGAAGTCGCTGGCCGACAGCGGGTGGCGGGCAGAGCCCAGCACTTCGCCACCGGCGTTCCGGACGACTTCGGTCACCTGTTCCTCGAGCCCGATGCCGAAGGCGAAGTCGACGGTCAGGAAAAACCAGTTCAGACCACCGTCCCCGACCACCGCCTTCCCGGTCCCGTGGGCCAGGGAATAGGCGTCATAGGCATAGTGGATCGCGTAGGGCGAACACATGTCGTTGGTGATGCCGATGTTCGAGGCACCGTTCACGATGATGTGGCGCTGGGCCTCCTTGGCGACCGCCGCCACGGCAAGGGCCGCGCCGGAGTTGGAAAGGTCATTGATCATGTCGACGCCCTCGACGTCGAACCATTCGCGGGCCTTGGCGGCCGCGGTATCGGCCTGGTTCAGGTGATCCGAGAAGATCACCTCGATCGGCGCGCCAAGCACTTCGCCGCCGAAATCCTCGGCCGCCATGCGTACCGCCTCGACCGCGCCCTCCCCGGCGAGATCGCTGTAGATGCCGCTCATGTCGGTGAGCACACCGATCCGGACGACATCGTCCGAAACCTGCGCCTGCGCCGCGGCCGCGGCGGTGACACAGGCACATGACGCCAAAAGACGCCCTATCGTTCCACGCATTCTTTCCTCCTCCTCAGGTTGGAATCTCGTAACGGTTCAGTAGTGTTTTCCACCACTTTACCGTCTCAAGGCCGCTTCACAATGTGCATTCCGCAAGACAACATATCCGAAACACACATATCGACCGAGGCTGCTCCGGCCAATCGTCAGCGAGTCCACCACCCAGGCGAGAGAAGCTCGCGCTTTTGCTCCATGGCGAGGGTCCGCTGGACACGGATCGCCGCTTCCTCCGAAAGCACCCTCAAGCACAGCGGAGATGCATCCGTCCCAACGATTTCGCAAATCTGCTTTCATTGATTTCTCAATCGGGTGAAAGTTCTGCGTTTCGCACGAACGACCGGTTTCGCAAATTAGCACTGCAGCGAGAGACCGATGCTTCAATGTCCGCTAAGGGCCGGGAACGTCATCGTGCCTCGCCCTCGAGGCTGCGCCTTCTTCCGCAGCGCCGCATGACCGCTTTGAGCCCAAGTTACGGATGCTGCGGCCTTCATGAACGGCAGCAATGCGCAGGAAGCGGCCTTTGCAAAGATGAATTGAGTGGATCGGTCTGCAGTGCGCGAATGGCCCAGAGCAGCGGTTACTGCCAAGCTCTGCATCCGTCGACTTAACTGAACGGCACCAACTCTTCGTTCTACGCTTCAAGCTCACTGTCAAAGCAGGCGCTTTGAAAAAATCAGAGAAAGTGAATTATTTCTCGTGCTGCAAGGATTTCGCCACAATCGCGCCAGATTCTCCACTTACGAAACTCCTTGACACGTAGGATTTCTCGCAAAGGTAGTGAACTATCATGCCCGAACTCAAACGCCGTTACGGAAATTTTCCGAAGCTTTCCAATGCCTTTACTACAGTCGTTGCGATCGTCGGTGCGATCGGGGTTTGGGCTATCGGACATTCCGCCCTCAAGAACGCCGAGGATTTTCAGATCGCTTCTCACGAAGCGGCTGCACAGAGCGGTGCGACTGCACTGAGTATGGTGTTCTCAAACGCGCTCCATCGAGAATGGGAAAGTCTTCAAGCCGTTGCCGAAAACGTGGATGTTTCGTCGCCAGCGTCAATGAAATCTTTCGCAGATGCCGTAACCGAGGCCAGTAACCGGGTGGCTTGGGCCGGGGTCGCGAACCTGCACGGCAAGGTTGTCGCAGGCTCCAACCGCATTATGGAAGGAAGCGATGTTAGCGAGGAGGGCTGGTTCCGAAAGGCCCTCAAAGGGCCAACGGTCGGTCAGATCTCTGAAGCGCCTATATTGGGGCGGGGGAAAGATCGAACCTCTAAATATATTCCGATGTCGGTTCCGTTGTACTCCGAAAGTGGCACTTTGGTCGGCGTAGTTGTGTATCAGATGAAGTTATCCTGGATGACCGACTATCTCTCGGAAGCTGCCATGGATCTCGGGCTGGACTTGTTCGTCGTTGACCGTTCAGGCAAGCCAATTATAATCGGGAACTCTAATCGCTCTGATGCGCTGTCACAGCGGACTATCACACAGCTCGATGTGCTTGGAACGGCAGCATTCATGAAACGCGATGAGAATATGAGCGATGCGGTGGCAATCACCGGAGGACTGCTTCCTAAAGACATGCCCCAAAAAGGCTGGCACCTTATCACCCGCACACCGTATCCAGCCTCAAGCGCTAGCCTTACCCAGCTCCGCAACGAAATCTGGGTATTTTCGCTTGCGATGCTGTGCGCGATGATCGTGGCTGCGATGCTGATGGCACGCTATCTTTCTACACCGATCGAGCGCCTAGCATTGCTAGCAATGGATATAGCTGACGGACGAGATGTTTATCCGGACGAGTTCGATGTAACGCGCGAGAGCGCCGCGCTGTCGGATGCGCTTGCACGAATTCAAAGCGCCACAACTAAAACCTCGCGAAAGAAATTTCGTTCAGTAGTCTGAAAACGGTTTTTCGGCAAAGGCCATGAGCGATGGGTCACAAATTTTGAACCAACAAACCTAGGACGGAAGCGTCCAAATCCGGCCTGCTCTTATCGTTCGTCTGAAGTGGAGCGAATGCCTAGTCATAAACCAATCACAGTTTCATGCCATGTCCTCTTTGGGCTGGCAGCAGTCATCCGCTGCGCTTGGCACGAACGGCAGCAATGGGCCGGGAGCATCATGCGCACTGCCACGCTGGTTATTCGGCTCTTTTCGCCGTCGCATATCGGTTTCGAGCCCTCATTGCCAACGTCGGTAGGGTCGGAATTTGCAGTTCAGCATCGCAGGGACCGATCGAAACTGGCTCGCGACCGACCTCATGCCAACCGCAAAGCTTGTCCCGTATTTCTCGCCAGTGAAGATGAGCGGAATTGAAGGTTTAATACGAGGTGCCGGACGGGACGGAAATCAGTCTGTGCCGGCAATCGAATTTACCAGGTCGCGCTGCACCGATACACCGTCGGCCCGCACCTGCGCGTGCAGCCAATCCGAAAATTCCCGAACCATGGGATCATTCTTGCGCGTGATCGGATAGGCGACCGAATAGATCACGAAAGGCATTGTCACCTTATCGAAGAGGCGCACGAGCGTCCCGTTTACCAGTGTCCCGCGCACGACCGCATCGTAAGCAAGCGCCACGCCCTGTCCCATTTCAGCCGCAGTCGTGGCCAGTTCGCAATTGGGAAACGTAGGACCCCTTGGAAATGCGGGTGGATTAACCCCGGCGGCCTCGAACCATTCCTCCCAGGCGTCCATGGTCTCGTCATGCATCAAAATGGCGCGGCGAAGGTCTTGCGGTTCCCGAAGCGCTTCACGCTCTTTCAGGGCGGGGCTTACAACCGGGTAGCGCGCAGACTGCATCAAGGGCTCGGTAACCACTTCCGGAATGTGTGCGTCCGCCCACTGGATGACCACGTCGGCACCATTGGCCGCGAAATCGGTCGATGGCGCTCCGTTCGAGACGGAAATCCGCACCCGGTCGCCGAAGGCAAGGTGCCCCAGTCGCGGCACCAGCCAGCGGGCGGCGAAACCGGGCGTGCAATGGACCCGGAAGGGTTTCCGGCCCGCCTCTTTAACAGTGCGCGTGGTCTCGTCGAACAGGTCGAGCAGCGTCGTCAATTTCCGCGCGTAGGCCCGCCCGGTAAGCGTCAACTCTACCCTGTTGCCGGACCGTGTGAACAAGGCGGTATCGAGATAGGTCTCCAATGCCCGGATCTGGTGACTGACCGCCGATGCGGTCAGGCAAAGCTCATCTGCCGCATCCTTCATGCTGCCCTTGCGGGCGGCTGCCTCGAACGCACGCACGGCCGCGAATGGTGGAAAATTTCGGCTCATCATGTATCTCCCTACGCGACCGAGTTACTGAAGGCTGCGAACATTATCGCACAGAGCCGCGTTTTGCTCAAAGACCCGGGCGCATGCGCGCAGCAAGCTGAAAGAAATTCAGCCTGGCGTGAAAAGCCATCATTTGAGGCAAGTATCTGACCTGAATAAACTTTCCCATGCCCGAAAGGTTCATTTCACATGGAGAAATAGAGATGGCAAAGTTGACACGCCGCACGATTTTCACGCCAGGACCAACCCGTTATGCCGCCATTGCGCTTGCTTCGGCTGCATTGTCAGCCACGCTTTCCCAAGCGGGTGGGCATTTCCCGACCGAACACGCCGGTCTGCAAGTCGAGCAACTTGCGATCGTCCCAGCTGAGTCGATGGAACGGCAACTGGGGCTCAAAGGGCGTATTCTTCTGGCACGGCGCATCACCATCGAGCCCGGCGGCCAGATCGCGCGGCACGGACACGAAAGCGTTCCCGGTATCGTGTTCATGGAAAGCGGCGCTTGGACGGAAGGCACCGCGGACAGTGAAATCGTTCACACGGCAGGCGAGACCTTTATCGAAGATGCAGATACTACGCATTGGTTCTACAACCGGGGCGACGTCCCGGCCTCGGCACTGGTGTTCGACATTAAGCCGGACAGTTGATCGCATCCGGGACGGATACCGAAAAGTGGAAACGACTTGGACCTGCAGGTTCGGGTTGACCAGGTTATTGCTCATTATCGGCGTTCCTGAGGGACTCAGCGAACGGCAGCTTCTCATTCGCCCTTTCACCGGACCCGCAGGTGCAACGCGGATCGGGTTTGCGAAGCGAATGCCATGAAAGTTCGCACAGGTAGCCTGCACTCTTCGCAAATGCGGCACGATGAAGGAATGGCCGGTCTCGAAAAGGTGCACCGCAGTGCTCGGCCACGAAGCGGACGGAAGGTAAGCGCCGAGATCGGACGCGCCTTGGGCGAAGCTCGAACGGCAGCAACGGGCCGTAAGCGACGCCCCGCGAGGGACGGCTAGGATTTGTGGCGCACAGCGCGGCGAAGGTCGACTTCGAGCCTAAAGTACCGGATGCTGCGCCTTGCGTGAATGTTCGGTTTCAAAGCCGGTTGAAGGACGCAAGGCGAACATTTCAGTTTGACAATGTTCCGGACGCGATTGCACGCTTCTTACTGATCCTTTCAGCGAAAAGATTTTGTACGATGACAGCATTCATAATCGGACAGATGCAGATCCACAGTCGTGACTGGATGGACAAATACTTTTCGAAGATCCCGGAAGTTGTCGCGCGACATCGGGGACAGTTTCTGGTCAGGGGCGGCGACCCCGAGACGCTGGAGGGCGACAATGCGCTTCCAGACGCCGCCTTCATAATCGAGTTCCCAGACCGCAGTTTCGCGAAAGACTTCTGGGGGTCGAAAGAGTTTCAGGCGCTCGCGGTCTTGCGCCGAACGGGATCGACGCTGAATGCGATCCTTGTCGACAAGCTGGCATAGAGGCTCCCAGCATGGCGGCTTCTTTCAATCCATACTACGGCGAGCCAAAGATCCAGGCTCTTCAAAAAGCCAGAGATGAGCAGGTCCCCGAACTCCTCGACCTGCCGGGCGCAGTGGTTCACGCCCGCACCTTTTCAAGCGACGATCCTGCCGCGTTGGGCTGGGATGACTTGCGAAGGATCATGTATGACGAGGGACTGGTGACATTGCGAGGGGCCGACGCGGCGACCATTGAAACCGCGAAGACGAAACTGGGCAGCTTTGATCCCAAATTGCATTTTTGGGACCTGTTCTTGGCAGACGCCGAGACCATTTGGGACGTCTGCGGAAAAATCGTGGACGTCGCACTCCCAGAAGGTTTGATACGCGTGGGTGACGAAGAGTTGACCCCGCAAAAGGCCCGCGAAATCCAAGCCTTCCTTGCGGATCAGGGCGTCTCCCCGTTCTCGACGGATGCCCTGCTCGGCAAGCTCTTTCCGGGACGGTTGATTGCCTTGCAAGGCGCAAATGACAAGATCGTCGCCGCCGGTTTTGCTGCCATGACCCACAACAGCCACAGCCCATTTAATAATTCAGCGTGGGTCGGCCTTATCGCAGTCGATCCGGCGTTGCGCGGTCTGGGACTTGGCAAATACATGGACGCACTTTGCAACCTTGCCGCTGTCACCGAACTTGGAGCGGGGTCGACGATGGAGTTTGTCGCACAAGACAATGCCCCTTCACGCGCTATGCTGGAAAGCTGCGGCTTGAGGCAGTTGGACGGGGTATCGGTTGTTATGTTTTCGACGTCCACTGACCGAATCACGAAATAATAGCCACCTCGATGGGCAGTGCTAGCCAATCGCATTCTCGCGAAGCAGACCTTCGCGCAGCTGCAGCGACTTCAAACTAAGTCCGCATCGCCGATGCCAGTCTTGAAGCGAATGCAGCACGACATAATGAATGGCTGGTCTGGTGAAGCTGCGCTGCGGCGTCGGCACGACCTGTCAAACGCCGGTCTGGGCCGGGTGTGACGATCCGACAATCAGAACGGGAAGGCAATGCGCTGCGAACTTCCACGGGAAGCTGATTTCAAAATGTTTTGTCAGTTTTGTCAGTTTGGTCTATTGAGCGAGACCTTTAACGTGACAGCTTGGGCGGCTTCGCGAGGCCCATGGTTCGACTAAGTTGTCGTCCCAAACCGCATTGTGTTCCGTGTCGTGGTCCAGCTCGCGATAGCCCTCGGCTTTCGGGCGGGCCGGATTGGTCAGTCGCACTGAGCTTCAGGCAAGCTGGCGGTGAGATCTGAACCGCACCTGGTTTGCCGGAGCCTCCACCTCCTGACTAGGATCGAGCATCAAGATCAAGACGACGAACAAGAATTCCTCCGAAATACGCGAGCGTGCGGTTCGCCCAGTTCTGGAAAACGCCACGAAGCACTGCGGTTGCCCCGGTGTACCGAAGAGCTTTGTCAGCACCCGGAGGTTCTCGCTGGTGGCGGCAAAGAGAACTTCGTTTTTTGAGCCGCATGGGGCAAAGTAATCGGATCCGTCCCAAGCCGAGGACGCGCGGCAAGGGTATCTAGACGTTCTTACTCAGCTTGATCGAAACGCGGTAGCGCTCGGCCTTCGGGTTATCTAGCAATGATCTTAGACCGGGATAGCTTGCCTGGTTCGAGGTCGCACCCTGTCAAACCTGCTTGACGTCGCAATGCAACGCATTTGATTGTTTTTGGTTTGGTGGGCTTTTAGGGGGGTGCGCAGAGAGCTTTTTTAATTTTTTACATATAATCAGGGCGTTATGGCGGACAGGAAGGGATTCGAACCCTCGAGACGGTCTCCCGCCTACGCACTTTCCAGGCGCGCGCCTTCGACCACTCGGCCACCTGTCCGCCGGCAGTCATATCGAAAAAGTCAGGGAAGGTGCAAGCACCTCTTTGGCAGGAAATTTCTCATTTCTGCGGAATTTTCGGTGCATTCGGAACGGACCGCGGCCAGGCCGCCGCAATCGGCCTGAAATGCAGCGGGCATGTGCGGCGGCATCGTCTGTCGGAGTCGCTGCGGCGAAGGCTCTTGCCTGCGCTTTGGGAGCAGACACCGTTCCGATCGCGCAAAATCACATGCCGGGGAGGTCACGGCAACGCGACGGCACGGCGCATCGCTGCCGGTGCGGCGCATCCGCCAAAGCGGCGGACCGCCAGGTGTCGCGGTTGCCGAACCAAGGCCGCGCCGGTCTGGCACCTGGGATAGGCATCGCGGCGCCGAGTGGCATTTTTCCCGCCCTCCGGGTCTACCGCCCGCCGCGCGCCGATGGCATCATGGCGTCATGATGTTCACACCGCGAGTCACTCGACGCCAGATGCTGCTTGCCGGCGGGGCGGGCGCGCTGCTGCCCACCGCGGCCTTGGGCGCGACTTTCCGGGAAATCACCTGGGACGACCTGATCCCGCCGGGCGTGCCCTATTCCGAGATCATCGGCGAAGGTGAGATCGACGAACAGAACGACACCTGGAACCCGATCTTCGACGAGAACGGGATCAAGCTGAATGCCGAGCTGGACGGCGCGTCGGTGAAACTGCCCGGCTACATGATCCCGCTGGACACGGGGGCAGAGGGGGTCACCAGCTTTGTCCTCGTGCCCTATGTCGGCGCCTGCATCCATGTTCCGCCGCCGCCGCCCAATCAGCTGGTCTTTGTCACCACCGAAACACCCTGGCCCGCGCAGGACCTGTGGGACGCGATCTGGGTCTCCGGCCGGCTGAGCGCCAAGCTGCAATCGACGGAACTCGCCGAGATCGGCTACGAGATCCGGGCGGAGCGCATCGCGATCTACGAGTGGTGAGCGCCGATGCCGGCGTGCCGACCGGCTGAGCCGTTCCGGACCGGCATGCGGACGCGAAGGGTGAGTGGATCGACAGCGCTGCGCCCGTGGACCGCACCCGGCGCCGGTATCAGACCGTTCCGAACTCCGTCATCAATCGATGCGCGACGCTCAGCACGCCGCGATCGTTGCCAAGGGCGCCCACGACCTGCACCCCGATCGGCAGGCCGTCTTCCGTCGCGAGCAGCGGTACGGAGCAGCAGGGCAGGCCCAGCAGGCTCCAGAGCCGGTTGAACGCAGGCGCGCCGGTGCCGTCCTCGAAGGCCGGGGCGGGTCCGGTCGCCGAGGGCGTGAGCCAGACCGCGTCGCGGGGCACATGGGTATCGAACTGCCGCCGCAAAAGCAGCAGCGCCCGCCGATCTTCCGTGCGCTGATCCGGTGACACGGCCCTCCCGTCCTCGAGCTGGCGGCGCAGGGCGTCCGACAGCTGCTCCGGTGCGGAGAGATGTTCGAAGGCCAGCGCCTGCGCCGCTTCGGTCGCCATGATCCGCGCATGCAGGTCGAATCCCGCGGTCAGCTGCGTCTCGATCCCGGCCGGAAACACCTGGTCGGCGAAACGGTCGTCCAGCGCGGCTTCGAATGCCTCCCAGGCGGCTGCCATCTCAGGCTCGGCCTGTGACCAGGCCGCGGATCGGTAAACCGGCAAGCGGCGCGGGGCACCGGTGTCGCCCTCCAGGTCGATGCCGGACAGGATAGAGACTGCAAAGGCGGCATCGGGCACGGACCGTGCGAACACCCCGACCGTGTCAAGGCTGCGCGCCAGCGGCGCGACGCCGCCGGGTTCCAGAAGATCGAAACTGGGCTTGAAGCCCACGACGCCACAGTACGAAGCTGGGCGGATAATCGAACCGGAGGTCTGCGTGCCGAAGGCCAACGGCACCATGCCGCAGGCGACGGCAGCGGCTGATCCCGAGGACGACCCGCCCGGCGTGCGCGACAGGTCATGCGGATTGCGCGTGCGGGTGGGGGTGTAGCCGGCGAACTCGGTGGTCTCGGTCTTGCCGAGGATCACCGCCCCGCCGGCCCGTGCCAGCGCCACGACACCGGCATCCGCCTCGGCAACCCGGTCTGCCCAGATCGGCGAACCGCAACGCCAGGGCAGGCCGCGCACCGCAAAGATGTCCTTGACGCCCAGCGGCAGACCGGCCAGCGCGCCTCCATGTCCGGCATCGATCATGCGCGCCGCCGCAAGGGCGCCGTCATGATCCACGGCGACCCAGGCCTGGACCTCTGCCTCGCGCGCCTCGATCCGTTCCAGCCTCTGGCGCAGCGCGTCCTCTGCGGTCATGCGTCCGTCGGCGATGGCCGTCACCGTCGCGATCGCGCCCGGCAGGTCGTCTTGCTGTCGTGCCATAGGTCTTTCCCCGTTCCGAATGCGCCCGGATTTACCGCCGACATGGACCGCGCGGCCAGTGTTTCAATCCGGGCGGTCGCTCCGGTTGTTCAGTCGCGAATGAACAGCCCTAAGGGCTGTTTATCAACGGAAATCGAAGGGCCAAAGAAGGCCGTCCGCACGGTCCGGACACACCTCTCCTTAAGGCAATTCCGCACAGATATTAAGCCTTCTCGCAAAATTTCGGTCAGAAATTGGGCAAGACAAAAATCGACCGGATTTTTTGTCGGCTCAGGTAATTGAACCGGTTCAGATTGAACCACTTGTGTCCCGGTATCGTGACCGGTAGCCCTATTAACGTGAAAAAATATCGGCGCAGCTTAATCGCGTCGGAACCCGTGCCGACGGCCGAAACGGTCGGGGCGCGTTCAACAGGAGGAGAAATCCGCATGGAAAGAAGAAAGTTTCTGAAAGCCGCAACGGGTGGCATGGCCGCGTCGGCCTTGGCCGCACCGGCAGTGGCCCAAAGCCAGATCGACATGGTCATCGTCTCGACCTGGGGCCGTGACTTCCCGGGCCTCGGCACCAGCGCGCAGCGTCTGGCGGCACGTATCGGCGAACTGACCGAAGGCCGCATCGCGGTGCAGTATTTCGCGGCAGGCGAACGCGTCGGCGCCTTCGACAGCTTCGACGAGGTCGCATCCGGCAACGCTCAGGCCTATATCGGCACCGATTATTACTGGAAGGGCAAGCACCCCGGCTGGGCGCCCTTCACCGCCGTGCCCTTCGGCCTGACCTATACCGAGATCGACGCCTGGATGAAGTTCGGCGGTGGCCAGGCCCTTCTCGACAAGATCGGCGCCGAATTCGGCATCAAGGGCATTCCCTGCGGCAACACCGGCCTGCAGATGGGCGGTTGGTTCAACAAGGAAATCAACTCGCCCGAGGACCTGCGCGGCCTCAAGATGCGTATTCCGGGCCTCGGCGGCGACGTCATGGCCAAGTGCGGCGCCTCGCCGGTGTCGCTGCCGGGCGGTCAGATCTACGAAAACCTCGTTTCGGGCGCCATCGACGCGACCGAATGGGTGGGTCCGTGGAACGATTTCTTCCTCAAGCTCTACGAAGCCGCGCAATACTACTACTGGCCCGGCATGCACGAGCCCGCCAGCCAGGTGAGCCTCGGCATGAACGCCGACTTCTGGTCGCAGCTGTCCGAGAGCGACAAGCGCATCATCACCGTCGCCTGCGCCGAGGAGAACGCGCTGCAACCGGCCGAGACCAACTATCAGAACGGTATCTACCTGAACCGCCTGGTGAACGAATACGGCGTGGAACTGCGCGAATTCAACGACGACGTCTACGAGGTCTTCGGCGAAGCCGCGACCGAGGTCATCGAGGAAACCCGCGATCACTCCGCCCTCGCGGCCGAGATCATGGACAGCTTCCTTGCCGCGCGCGACAACGTCGGCGTCTGGAGCAACTACTCGGACGCGCCTTACGTCGCCAAGCGCAACCGCTTCCTGCGGATCTGAGGCGCGCCTTCGGAGACACCGGCCCCTCGGGGTCATACGGATCGGGCCGGAGCTATTGCCTCGGCCCGATCCCAGCTAAACTACCACGACATTGATGCACGAGGGTCTTAGGGGAGGAGCCTCCGGATGACGACCGAGACGCAAGCAGCACCCGCTGTTATGCCGCGCGCCTTTGGCTGGATCATGTTGAGCGCGATGCTCGCGTTTCTGGTCAATGCCGTCCTGAAATTCTGGTTCGGCTTTCCCGGTACCGGGTCGATCCTGTCCGGCGGCGGCGTTCTGTCGGCGCTGCAATGGGCGATCTACATCGGGTTGGCCGTGGTCGCGCTGATGCTGGTCCTGCGGTCGCGCGATCTGACGCTGCGGGCAGATGCCGAACGGGTCACCGCGATCAACACCTTCCTCGTGCGCGCCGCCTTCTGGACCGTGCTGCTGGTGGGGCTGGGCGACGCGCTTGTGTCGTTCCTGCGGGTCAACGGTTCGCTCGAAGGGCTCGTGGGGCCGGACCTGGCCGGCGACCTGGGCCGGTCGCAGTTCCGCGGGCTCTATTTCCATACGCCGCTGATCATTCTGGGCATCGTCATCGCCGCCGTCACCCGGTCGCTGGGCTTCATCTGGCTCACCCTGCTGGTGGTGGTCGCGGAGCTGCTGATCGTCTTCAGCCGCTTCGTCTTTTCCTACGAACAGGCGTTCATGGCCGATCTCGTGCGCTTTTGGTACGGCGCGCTGTTCCTCTTCGCCTCGGCCTATACGCTCTACGAGGACGGACACGTGCGGGTCGACCTGCTCTATGCCAGCATGCGCCGCGAGGCCAAGGGCCGCACCAACGCCTGGGGGTCGATGTTGCTGGGGGCGTCGCTGTGCTGGACCATCCTGATCGTCGGCTTCGGATCGTCGTCCAGCATCATCGTCGGGCCGATCCTGGTCTTCGAGGTCACGCAGTCGGGCTTCGGCATGTACGTGAAATACTTCATGGCCGGGTTCCTCGCGGTCTTTGCGGTGACCATGATGTTCCAGTTCGTGGCCCAGTTTTTCGAGGCCGTCGCCGACCGGCGCGGCGAACCCGGCGCGCGCGAGACGCACGCCGACATGATGTAACCGGACGCGACGGGACCCCCTCGAATGGAACTCTTCTTCCTTGCACTGCTCGTTTTCATCATGGCCGCGGCGCTGGGCTCGGGTTACCCGGTGGCCTTCTCGCTGCCCGGCGCCGCGATCATCACCATCGCCCTGGCCGCCGGCGCCGGCTGGCTGTTCGTCGGCAATACCGACGCCTTTTTCGCTTCCGGCGGACCGTCACAATGGTTGAGCGCGGGGGTCACCAACCTTCGAGGGGTCTATTGGGAACCTGAACGGGATACGCTCATTGCGATCCCGCTGTTCATCTTCATGGGCATCATGCTGCAGCGGTCGAAGATCGCCGAGGATCTTCTTGTCACGATGGCGCAGCTCTTCGGGCCGGTGCCGGGTGGCTTGGGCATCTCGGTCGTCGTGGTGGGCGCGCTCCTGGCCGCCACCACCGGCATCGTCGGCGCGACCGTGGTGGCGATGGGCCTCATTTCCTTGCCCGCGATGATGCGCAACGGCTATGCCAACCAGCTGTCGACCGGCATCATCACCGCCTCGGGGACGCTGGGGCAGATCATCCCGCCGTCGATCGTGCTTATCATCCTCGCCGACCAGCTGGCCTCGGCCACGGACCAGGCGGGGCAGGCGCGGCAGGACCTTTACAGGGAAGTCACGGGCGAGTTGACCATGCCGTCGGAATTCGGCGTCGTCTCGACCAGCGCCGGCGACATGTTCCTCGGCGCGCTGGCGCCCGGCCTGCTGCTGGTCGGCCTCTACATCCTCTTCATCTTCGCGGTTGCGCTCATCCGCCCGCGCTATGCCCCGGCAGTGCCCTACGAAGGCAAGTATGACTGGGCCTTCGGCGGCCAGGTGCTGCTGGCGATGGTTCCGCCGCTGGCGTTGATCATCATGGTGCTGGGCTCGATCATCGGCGGCATCGCCACGGTGAACCAGGCGGGGGCCATCGGCGCCGTCGGCGCGATGATCATGGCCGGATACCGGCTGCACGAGGGCGAGAAACGGCGTTATGTGCCCGCCGTGATTTCTCTGGTGGGGCTTGGGATCATCGCCTTCGTCCTGTCGCGCTACAACACCAACATCCAGAACATCGCCAGCGCCGAGGATCAGCAGGGCATCCTGCTGGCGCTGATCGGCGTGGCGATCACCACCGTCGGTATCGTCTGGAGCGGTATCCGCGCCTATCGCAGCGACAATGCACTGACCGGGGTGATGATCGAGACCGCCAAGACCACGTCGCTGGTCTTCATCATCCTGCTCGGCGCCGCGATGCTGACGGCAGCCTTCCGCGCCTTCGGCGGCGAGGAACTGGTCAAGCATTTCCTCGAAGGTCTGCCCGGCGGGTTCTGGACCAAGTTCGCCATCGTCATGCTGGTGATCTTCGTCCTGGGCTTCTTCCTCGACTTCATCGAGATCGCCGTGGTCGTGGTGCCGATCGTCGCGCCGATCCTGCTGGCCGATCCCGAGGCCAACGTCACCGCCGTCTGGCTGGGCGTGATGATCGGTCTGAACATCCAGACCTCGTTCCTGACGCCGCCCTTCGGCTTTGCGCTGTTCTACCTGCGCGGGGTGGCGTCCAAGGCGGTCAAGACCTCGCAAATCTACGCCGGCGTGCTGCCCTTCATCACGTTGCAGATCCTGGCGCTGGTAATCGTCGGCTACTACCCGCCGCTGGTGAACTACGCGCCGATGCGCAGCTCTCTGACGGCCGAGACCGCGCCGCCGCCGATCAACCCGGCGCTGCAATACTGCGTCGAGAATTACGTGGCGCAGGAATTCGCCGCGAACGGCGACCGGATCCGCAGCGCCATCGACCGGGCGGCGGGGCTGGACCTGTCCTATCTGCCGCGCGACCTGCGCGAAGATTTCGAGGACGGCCTGGAAAATGCCCGCGAGGCGTTCCCGCTTATCGAGGAGATCGAAAGCCTCAAGGTGCAGCAGGCCGAGGCGGCGGTGGACTACCGCCCGGTGCATGACGTGGTGCGCGGTCTGCAACGCGACGCGCGCCGCCTCGCCGGCGAGTTTGAGGACCTGCGCACCCAGGCCAGTCGCGGCTTCGGCGACACCGAGGCGCTGAACGCGCGGGCCGACGAGCTTGAGGCCGAGCGCGAGGCGCTGCTGGCCCAGATCCCCGAGGACTGGCAGGAAACCCAGCAGGAATTCGGTCAGCTGACCGCCGCCGACCGGCGCGCGCGCAGCACCTACCGCCGCACGGTGGACCAGGCCTACGCTCCGGTGACCGACCTGATCTCCGTGATCAACTCGGCCGACGCGCTGGCCGCCATCGAGCCCGAGCTCGACCGTCTGGCTCAGGATGCGCCCGGCATGGACGGCGAGACGGCGGACGCGCGTTTCAAGGACGTGGAGCGCATGTTCGGCGACGTGGCAGGCGGCAACGACATCCGGGGCCTGCTGTCCGACGCGCGGCGCGAGATCGACGCGCGCACGCCGAACCCGGAACGCGCGCAGGAATTCATCGCCGAGGCACAGGAGCTGTTCGCATCAGAGCTTGAGTGGCGGAGCCGCGCGCAGGCGGAGTTGCTGCCCGAACTGCAGGTCTACGATGCCGCTATCCGCGACACCATCGGCCTGCGTCAGCAGCCGCGGTTGCCGCGCGAACAGGCGCTCTTCATCGCGTCCTGCAACTCCAAGCACCGGGACATTTCGCTGAACTTCTGAGGGGACCGGCGGCTCAGTCCAGCCAGGTGGCGTAGTCGCTGACCAGAAGATGGGTCGGCGGCACGTCTTCCTCGACCTGAGCAAAGCGGCCGATTGGCTCGCGGAAGATGTTGTCCGTCTCGTCGTCGTTCACGGTGCTGACCTCGCCGATCAGCACATCGCCGCCTTCGCCCCAGAAGGCATGCCAGTCGCCGGGCATCAGCGTCACGCTCTCACCCGGCGCCAGCCGCAGTTTGTCGCCGGGGGCGAAGTCGCGCCGCAACCCGTCGCACCAGACCGTGCCGCCGCGATCCCCGGCGAAACCGCCGGCATCGTCCGATCCGTAAAGCTCGACCACGAGCGTGGCGCCGCCGCGGTTGATGATATCCTCGGCCTTAAGGACATGGGTGTGCATCGGCGACAGCTGGTCCTGCCGCGAGATCAGCAGCTTTTCCGCGTAGCACATGCCGCGGCCGCGCTGCAGGTCCGCCAGCCGCCCGTTGCGCAGGGTAAAGAGGAACAACCCCATCTCGTCGAACCGCCCCGCGCCGTAATCGGTGATGTCCCAGCCGTTGCGCGCCGTGATGACCTGCGCGGCCTCGTCCTTGCGCGCGGCAAAGTCCTCCGGGCTCCAATCGGCGAAGGGCGGCAGGACAAAGCCATGCGACCGGATCATCTCTTGGGCCTCGGCCATGATGGCGTTGATGCGGGAGCGTTTCATGTCGCGGGGTCTTTCTATCGTTTCGGACGCCGCCTTAGAGCACGGTTTCAGGGCTGGCGCGAGGTCACATAGGCCAGAAGCCCCAACGCATCGCGCAGCTCGGTCCGGGTGATCTGGCCCCCCAGGCAGACGCGCAGGCTTTCGGAGGGCTCTCCGGTGACGGTGAAGGCATCGGCGGGCATGATCCCGACCCCGGTGCCCGCCATCTGCCCGATCACGTCGGCGCGGCTGATGCCCTCCGGCAGGCGCATCCAGACGTTGAAGGCATGCGGTGCGGAGTGGTACATCGCAGGGTCCAGCACCTGCGCGGCGATGGCCTGCCGCGCCTGCGTCTCGTCCCGGATGAAGCGGCGGATGCGGTCGGCGGTGCCGTCGGTGATCCAGCGGGTCGCCAGCGCCATCATCAGCGGCGAGGGCATGACCGACACCAGCTTGAGCTGATGCGCGAGGTCGCGCGCGGCGTGGCTGTTGGGGGCCACCGTGTAGGCAAGGCGCAGACCGGCGCCGATGCATTTCGCCAGCCCGCCGATGTGCCAGACCAGGTCGGGCGCAAAGCTCGCCAGCGGGGCAGGCGGGTGCGGCGGGATGAAGCCATAGGCGTCGTCCTCGATCAGCGGCAGCTTGTGCGCGGTGATCACCTCGGCGATGCGCTCGCGGCGCGCCAGCGAGATGGTGCGCGTCGTCGGGTTCTGTAGCGTCGGGTTGAGGTAGAGCGCCTTGGGCGCGTGCCGCCGGATCGCGTCGTTCAGGGCGTCCGGGTCGATGCCCTCGGCGTCGCCGGGAAGCCCCACCAGGGTCAGACCCAGCCGCGCGGCGATGCCGCGAAAGCCGGGATAGGTCACATCCTCGCACAGCAGCGTATCACCGGCCTTGGCCAGTCCCGTCAGGATCGCCAGCATCGTGGGATGCGCGCCGGGTGTTACCGCGATCCGGTCCAGCGTCGGGACGAGCCCGCGCAGCGACAGCCAGGTCGACGCGGCCTCCTTGTCGATCTGGCCGCCGGTGGCGGATTGATAGCGCAAGAGGTCGATGAGGTTGGCCGACACCGTCTGCAGCCCGTCCTGCATCCGCGCCAGCAGCGCGGGGTCGGTCGGTTCCGGCGGCAGGTTCATGGTGAGATCCACGTCGGCGTGACGCCGCAGCTCGCGCCGGGCGCTTTCACCGGCGCCCTCGGCCACGAAGGTGCCGCGCCCGACGTGGCTGTCGATCAGCCCGCGCCGCCGCGCCTCGGCATAGCCGCGCGACACGGTGGTGAAGTCAATGCCCAACCGGTCCGCCAGCCGCCGCTGCGGCGGCAGCCGGTCGCCCCGCGACAGCGTGCCGTCGGCGATGCCGTCAGCGATGGCATCGGCCAGTTGCAGGTAACGCGCCGCTCCGTCACGGCGCAGGATGGGGGACCAAGACTGCATCCCAAATGGTTACAGTCGATTCGTGATGAATTGAAGCGTTTTGTATGGATATAGTCGTAGTGTCCCCGGCATGAATTTCGAATTTGCCGCAAATTGCATCCGTCCTACCCGTTTTCGCACTCGTCAGGGCGGGAATTCTGCCTGGTTCCGCTTTATTGTATGCATGATTGCACTGTAATTTGATTGCATGCTTTGTCGCGCGCACGCTGATCCCACGTACCAGAACAGGACCCACGGCAACCGGAGGAAGCGCATGCCCGCAGTCACCATGGAAAAGCACAAGGACGGAGATTTCTTCGTCGACTACGAGGACAAGGTTTTCGAGGACGTTAAGGCCGAAGAGGGCCAGAAGGCGCTCGTCACGTTCCACACCGTCGCCTTCGAAGGCTCTATCGGCCTCGTCAACATCCTCAATGCCATCCGCCTCAACCGCAAGGGGTTCGAAACCTCGATCCTGCTCTACGGACCCGGCGTGACGTTGGGCATCCAGCGCGGGTTCCCTACGCTTGGCGATGCGGCGTTTCCGGGACACCAGAACTTTGCCGACAACCTCAAGAAGTTCATGTCCGAGGGCGGCAAGGTCTATGCCTGCCGCTTCGCGCTGCAGGCGCTTTACGGCCATGGCGAGCCGTCGCTGCTGGACGGGATCATCCCGATCGCGCCGCAGGACGTGCTGGACCTCAAGCTCATCCACGTCCGCGACAATGCCGTGATCGTCGACACCTGGACGGTCTGATCGACCGCCGGGGGCCGCCGTGCCCCCGGCCCCAACGCCCGGAGGGTTCATGTCCCGCATCGTCAAGGCCGCCGCCGTGCAGATCGCGCCGGATCTCACCAGCCGCGAAAAGACGCTGGCGCGCGTGCTCGACGCCATCGACGAGGCGGCGGGGAACGGCGCGGAGCTCGTGGTCTTTCCCGAAACCTTCGTGCCCTATTATCCCTATTTCTCGTTCGTCCTGCCGCCGGTGCAGCAGGGCAAGCCGCACCTGGCGCTCTATGAACAGGCCGTCACCGTGCCCTCGGACGAAACGCGGCGCGTGGCCGAACGCTGCGCGCATCACGGCGTCGTGGCGGTGTTGGGCATCAACGAACGCGACCACGGCTCGCTCTACAATGCGCAGCTGATCTTCGACGCGGATGGCACGCTGCGGCTCAAGCGCCGAAAGATCACGCCCACCTACCACGAACGCATGGTCTGGGGGCAGGGCGACGGCGCCGGTTTGCAGGTGGTCGACACCCGTGTGGGGCGCCTGGGGGCGCTGGCCTGCTGGGAGCATTACAACCCGCTCGCGCGCTACGCGCTGATGACCCAGCACGAGGAAATCCACGCGGCGCAATTCCCCGGCAGCCTGGTGGGCCAAGTCTTTGCCGAGCAGATCGAGGTCACCATGCGCCACCACGCGCTGGAATCCGGCTGCTTCGTCGTCAACGCCACAGGTTGGCTGACCGAGGACCAGATCGCCTCCGTCACCCCGGATGAAACCCTTCAGAAGGGGCTGCGCGGCGGCTGCATGACCTGTATCATCACCCCCGAGGGCCGCCATGCCGTGCCGCCCCTGACCGAGGGCGAGGGCATCCTCTACGCCGATCTGGACATGAGCCTCGTGACCAAGCGCAAGCGCATGATGGACAGCGTCGGTCACTACGCCCGGCCCGAGCTTCTGTCGCTGCGGCATGATCCGACGCCCGCCGAGACCCGGCACGTGACCGCGCCCGAAACCCCGTTCCAACCGATCCCGCTGGAGGACTGAACCATGCCCGACACCGGTGCCCTCATCACCGACCTGCAAACCCGCGGCATGCGCATGGTCGACCCGCGTGCGGGTGCCGACAGCCGCCGCGGCGGGGCGGGTCCGACGGATCACAAGGCAGTCACCATCGACGGCATGACGGTGATGATCCCGGTCCACACCCATTCCGCCTTCGACAGCCCCTACATCGTTGATGCACCAAATGAAGAAGGCCGCGCAACAGTCCGGAAAGACGGGGCTTTCTTTGCCGAGGTGAGCTTTCCGAAACGCGCCAGTTTCCTCGACCTCGCGACCGCAGACGGTATTCCCTACGGCCACATCGCGCAGCTGCATGCCAAGGATGTGCTGGCCACCACCGTGCTGCAGACCTGCATCCGCTACGAAAGCCGCAAGAAGACCTGCAAGTTCTGCGCCATCGGCCAGAGCCTCGCCGCCGGACGCACCATCGCCCACAAGACGCCGCAGCAACTGGCCGAGGTGGCCGCCGCCGCCGTGCGGCTGGACGGTGTGAAACACATGGTGATGACCACCGGCACCCCCGCAGGCAAGGATCGCGGCGCCAAGGTGCTGGCCGACAGCGC
>Ga0208330_1000422_pt1 | contig 19612 bp, 21 predicted proteins | sample DeeseametaMP1896_FD_184180 | JGI IMG/M metagenome (GOLD analysis project Ga0208330, IMG submission 184180) | Marine microbial communities from the Deep Pacific Ocean - MP1896 (SPAdes) | ecosystem: Environmental > Aquatic > Marine > Oceanic | place: East of Hawaii, North Pacific Ocean | collected...
CTCGACGGGCGCCGGCCCACCGCAGGCACATCGGCCGCGCGCGCCTCCCGCATGAGTCTCGACCTTCACTTTAGCCTTAGGGGCCGTGACCACTTTGCTCGAGCCGTCGCTGTCTGAACTGGACTTCGACCCGGAAATCCTGTGCAGCTGCCACAGGTTCTGCGGCCCACTCGCCCATCCGGCGACCTTCTGGGTCACGCTCTCCTGCGGATGCCCCTACCCGATGTGTCAACGCGCGTTGCGGATCGCCAACGTGCGACTCAAGGTGCGGACCCTGACCTGCCGGTTGTGCCAGACGGAGGAGATCGCCATCCGGTCGGTCGTCCGTATCTGACATTTATGTAAGGTTGCGCACAACCAAATCGTGGTAAGCACGTGCCGTGGCTTCTCTTCGCATCGACGACCAGATGTGCTTTGCGCTGTACACCGCATCGCGGACGATGACGGCGGCATACCGGCCGCTGCTCGCCGACCTCGGCATCACCTATCCGCAGTACCTGGTCATGCTGGCGTTGTGGGAGGACGGTCCGAGCAGCGTGGGCCAACTCTGCGAGCGGTTGAGCCTCGATTCGGGAACATTGTCCCCACTTCTGAAGCGTCTCGAAGCGACGGGTTACATTACCCGGCAGCGATCGGCGGCCGACGAGCGGCGCGTCGACATCGCGCTGACCCCCACCGGTAGCCGGCTACGCGAGCGGGCGGTCTGCATCCCCGAGCAGATGTTCGCCTCGATCGACATGTCGATGGAGGACGCGATGGGACTCAAAGAAGCCCTGCAACGGTTGACCACGGCGATTCTCGCGCATCAAAACAGCAACCCCCCGGCCGAAGGAGCGCACTGATGAAAACCCTGTACACCGCCGAGGCGCTGGCCACCGGCGAGGGGCGCGACGGTCACGGGCGCACCTCGGACGGCAAAGTCGATGTGGCACTGAGCATCCCGAAGGAGATGGGCGGCGCGGGCACCGGCACGAACCCCGAGCAGTTGTTCGCCGTCGGCTACGCGGCGTGCTTCCATTCCGCGCTGCGACTGGTCGCCAGACAGGACGGCGCCGATGTCTCCGACTCCACCGTCGGCTCCCGGGTGTCGTTGAGCAGCAACGACGCCGGCGGCTTCGTGCTGGCCGTCGAGCTGGAGATCACATTGCCGAACGTCGATCACGGCACCGCCCAGGCACTGGCCGAGAAAGCCCACCAGGTGTGTCCCTACTCCAATGCCACCCGCGGCAACATCGACGTCGTGCTCACCGTCACCGACGACTGAAGGTCCGGCGTCACGCGAAGTGCGACTTGTAGACCTGCCCGTGCACGCCGACAGTCTTGTCGACGACCTGTGACACCGAGAAGTCGGCCGCGGCCGACAGATACGCGTACGCGGTCGGGCGGTCCATACCGCGGTCGGTCTCCAAGAAGTCGAGGGCGTTGACGACCGCGCGCCGCATCGCGACGTCGAGGTCCGTGCCGTTGCCGTTCAGCGCTCCATCAGGATCGGACAACCCGATCGGCACCCAGGCGTCCGCGGTTTCGGCGAACGGATACCGGTAGGCCACCGACGGGGCATCACCGGAGCCCGGCTTACAGACCGACAGCCGGTAGCTGCCGCGCAGCGAACCCTCCATGGCGGTCAAGGCAACCTCACCGTCACCCATCGCCATGTGCGGATCGCCGACGTAGAACAGCGCGCCTTCGGCGAACACCGGCAGGTAGAACGTCGCACCTTCACCGAGGAGCCGGATGTCGATGTTGCCGCCACCGACAGTCGGCGGCACCGAATGCGCGGTCGCCGCAGTCGGGTCGGGATCCTGGGAGAACGCCACCCCCATCATCCCCATGAAGGGGTTGAGCGGGAAGCGGACCTGCGCGTCGCCGTACTTCATGATGCCGTGGCCGTCGACGACGGCGGTGAAGGTCGAAACATTGCCGTAGAGCAACGGATTCGAGTGGGACCGACCATCGGTGCCGACCGGGGGCATCACCTCGCTCAGGGCTATCCCCTCCGGCGCGCCACCGTCGGACTGGCGGGCCAGCGCGCCCTTGCCGTGCCGGCTCGACACGACACCGTAGGGAACCCGCGGGATCGCCTCCAGGATCTCGATCTTGAGCACGTCGCCGGGTTGCGCCCCCTCCACGAAAACCGGTCCGGTCACCACATGAGGCCCGTCCTTGTCGAAGTTCCGCGGTGTGCGGGTGTAGTCCGCGGCGACACCGATCGCATCAGCGAGTACGTCTGAGCCAACGACGCCGTGAGCACCGAAGAACTCGACCGGGTCGCGGCCCTGGTCTTCGAGGACGCCTTCGTGACTGACGGTGTCGATGGTGACCGTCTCGCCCGACGCCATCTGCATCGCCGGCGCGGTGTGCACATTCGGCACGTAGCCCCACAACACCTGATCCGGTGTGGACTGCAGGTAGTGATCGCCGCTGGGCTCGCCCTGCCCGGGCTGCAGGATGGTGAAACTCGAGGACGTGGCCGAGGGCGTCGACGTCGAACCACCCGACGAGCAGCCCGACGCCACGCCGGCTACGCCGGCGCCGGCGCTGAGGGCCGCGACCGCGCGGACGAAGTCGCGTCGGCCGAGCCCGGTCCACAACGATTCGGCCGCCTCGCGGGCAATCTCGCTCATCGCGGCCTCACCACCGGTAATCCAGGAACTTGCCGTCGAAGGTGACCACCACGCGGTCTCCGTCGGGATGTTCGCGGCGGGCGATGTCGACCTTGAAGTTGATGGCACTCATGATGCCGTCACCGAACTCCTCGTGGATGAGCTCCTTGAGTGCCGGGCCGTAGACCGCCAGCGCCTCCTGGAAGCGGTAGATGGTCGGGTCGGCCAGCAGGGCGGGATCAATACCGCGCGACGGCTGGCTCTGCAGACTCTCGGCGACCGAGGAGTCGAGATCCAGCAGGGCACAGACCCGTTCGGCCTGACCGGCCGGCATGGGGTGCTGGCCCAGCAGGGCCGCGACACACCACACCAGCGGCGCGTCGATCTCACCCGCAATGTCGGCCCAGCCCAGCTTCTTGCGCACCCGGGCTGCGGTGATCAACTCAGCGGCTTCGGATTTGGCCATGATCGGGGTCATGCGTTCGCTCCTTCGCGTTCCTTGGGTGTGGCGTCGAGGCCGTCGGGTACGAACAGCCGCGGCTTGCCGGTCCGCGCGTGGGTGGCGAACAGCGTCAGACCGACGAAGGCCAGACCGCCCACCAGATTGCCCACCACGGTGGGGATCTCGTTCCAGATCAGGTAGTCGCCGATGGAGAAGTCACCACCGAGCATCAGCCCCGACGGGAACAGGAACATGTTGACGATCGAGTGCTCGAAACCCATGTAGAAGAACAGCATGATGGGCATCCACATCGCGATCACCTTGCCCGACACACTCGTCGACATCATGGCCGCGACCACCCCGGTGGACACCATCCAGTTGCACAGCACGCCGCGGATGAAGAGGGTGAGCATGCCGGCCGCGCCGTGCTCGGCGTAGCCGACGGTACGGCTGTGGCCGATTTCGCCGATGCGCTGGCCGACCTCGTTCGGGTCGACGCTGAACCCGTAGGTGAAGACGATCGCCATCATGACGGCCACGGTGATCGCGCCGAGGAAATTGCCCAGGAACACCCAACCCCAGTTGCGCAGCATCGAGCGGACCGTGACGCCGCGGCGTTTGTCCAACAACGCCAGCGGCACCAGTGTGAAGACGCCGGTGAGCAGGTCGAAGCCGAGTAGATAGAGCAGACAGAACCCGACCGGGAACAGCACCGCACCGACCAGTGCGTTGCCGGTCTGCACCGTGATGGTCACGGCGAACGCGGCGGCCAACGCCAGGATCGCCCCGGCCATGTACGCGCGGATCAGGGTGTCTCGGGTGGACATCGTGGCTTTGGCTGCGCCGGCATCGATCATCTTGCCGACGAAGTCCGAGGGACTCAGATAAGACATCAGGGCACCTTCCGGGGAGTGGTCCCCTCAGGTATTCCCTGGCCGTATTGCCGATCAGCAACGCCACTTATACGTCCGTGTTGCCCCGTGTTGCCTGGTTATCACAGCGCCTGTTCTGCACGTGTGAGGGTGGCACGTTTCACGCGCGCCCGATTTGACAACACTGCAGGCGTGGAACAGATCAACGACCCGCCGGAAACGCCGAAGGACGCCACTCAGGCCACCGAGGGCCAGCGCGAGGAGCAGGACAAACTGGATCGCCAGGGCGAAGACCCGGAGGGCCCGGCGCACGATCAGACCTACCACGACATCCCCGACGAGAACTAGGGCGCGGTGGTGATTCAGGTCTTGTCGGCGATCGGTTCCTCAGGCGGCATCCGCTCGCGCAGGCTGTCGTAGATCGGCGGAGAGCCGACGAGGTACGCGGTCAGTACCGCGGCCGCGGTGCCTGCCAGCATCGGTATCGCGGCCTCCGTCGTGGCCGTCATTTCGATGACGAGCACGATGGCGGTCACCGGGGCGCGCACCGTCGCACCGAAGAACGCCGCCATGCCGACCAGCGCCATGGGTATCTGCAGACCGGTCAGGTCGTGCGGCCACACAGCGTCGACGACGCCGACGAACAGCACCCCCCACAACGCGCCGAGCGCCAACAGCGGGGCGAACAGACCGCCGGGCACGGCGGCGGAGTAGGACAGCGGGCCGGCGACGAACCGCACGAGGAGATAGCCGATCACGACCGGCAGCACGAAAGTCTGCCCGCCGAGGATCATCTCGGTGAGCGTGTCACCACCGCCGACGGCCAGCGGATAGACGAACATCGCCAACCCGACCAACGCCCCGATGGCCGCCGCCTTGGCCGGCGCGGGCACCCGGCGGATCGCGCCGACGCGGTCCAGGAACCACAGCACCAGCCGGTTGTACGCCGCGCCGAGAAGTCCGCACAGCACACCGAACACCGCGAACAACCACAACCAGCGCAGCTGCGGAGTCGCCATCGGTTCGACCAGGAAATCGGGCCGGTTCCCCAGCATCCAGCGCACCACGCCCACCGCGGTGGCCGCCGCGCACAACGTCGCCAGCACGGTTTTGACGCGGAAGGACTTGGTGACCTCCTCGAGGGTGAAGAGAGTGCCGCCGATGGGCGCGTTGAACGCGACGGCCAGCCCGGCACCGCCGAGTGCGGTCTGCATCATCCTGATCTCCGGGGCGGGCAACCGGGCCCGGCGTGCCGCCTCGGCCCCCACGGCGGCACCCATGTGCACCGTCGGCCCCTCACGTCCCAGCACCAACCCCGAGCCGATGCCGAGCACACCTCCGACGAATTTCGCCGGCACGAGCTTGATCAGCGGCGGGCGCGCCTCACCCCAGTAGACGGCCTCGACGTGCTGGATGCCGCTGCCGGCCGCCAGCGGCATCCACTTCACGATCAGCGAGGCAAGGGTGGCCCCGAGGGCCGCGGCGGCGATCGGTATCAACCAGTTGGGTCCGGCCAGCCCGTGCGCCCAGTCGACCATGTCGAGACGCAGCCGCTCAGCCTGGTCCAGGCACCAGCGGAACGCGCCTCCGACAACGCCGATGACGACGCCGGCCAGCACGGCGGTCAGGCAGATCAGGACCGCGCCGCGCATCGAGTCGTCGTACTCGTGGGGACCGGGCCTCGACGTCGATTCGGTCATCGTGGAGTGTGAGTCCGTCCGTGGTGCTGCGGGATTCGCGGGTCGGTGCGCTGGGCCGCATCAGTGTCGCACACCGCCGGTGTCGCGGCGATCGGCTCAGAGCACCGGCGCCGTGTCGCGGCGATCGGCTCAGAGCACCGGCGCCGTGTCGCGGCGATCGGCTCAGAGCACCGGCAGGAGTCGGCGCAGAATGGCGGCCGAGCCGGCGGCGACCTCGTCGACGAACGCGGTGAAGTCGAACCGGGACTCCCGACCAGCCAGGTCGGACAGGGCCCGGATGAGCAGCCACGGGATACCGAACGCTTCGCACACCTGCGCGACCGCGGCACCCTCCATGTCCACCGCCGAGCCGCCGAGTTCGGCGTGCAGCCGCCGACGGGCGGATTCGTCGTGCAGGAACTGGTCGCCGGTGAGCACGGTGCCGTAGGTGATGCGGGGTGGCTCGTCGCGCCCGCCTGCGCGGCGCGAGATCGCAGGAAGCGCAAAACCGTCGAGACGGTCGTGGACCCGCGCGCGCAGCGCGGGGTCGAGGTCGTGGCCGAAGCGGTCGGTGGGGTTGATGAACGGCACGTGGCCGGCCTGATAGTGCGTCAGCCCGTCGGATTCGATCACCCCGGCGTCGTGCTGGACCGCCCGGTCGCCGATCACGATGTCACCGATCCCCAGCGCGGGGTCCAGCCCACCGGCGACCCCGGAGAACGCGATTGCGCGGCAACCGAACCGGTCGGCCAGCACGGTCGCGACGACGGAGGCGTTGACTTTGCCCATACCCGCACCGACCAAGACCACCTCGTGGCCGTCGAGCAGACCCGCGTCGAAACGGGCGTGCGCCACCACGTCGCTTCGCGCCTGGTTCAGTTCGCGGGCCAGATGCGCACGCTCCGGTTCGATCGCGCAGATCAATCCCACTGTCACCGCTACATCATCTCCCCCGCCAGTACGGGCATTCAGGTTGTCGCAGCATTTTCCCAGGATCGGTGACGGACGCCCCCGCCGCGTTCGATAATCACCTGGTGACCGAACCGTCCCGCTCTCCTCGTTCACGCCGGCGCTTCCTGCGCCACCCTGCGACGATCGTCGGCCTCGTCGTGGTGGTCGTCGCCGCCGGATTCGCCGCTTACTGGTTTCAGCCCTGGAAGTTGTTCACCAGCACAACGGTCGACGAGGCCCCGCCCGCCGCCACCGCCGGGCAGGACCCCGGCCCGCAGGTCACCGCGACCGGGGCCGCGGTGACCGACGTGGTGGCTCAGGGTGATCTGGTCAGCCAGGAACACCCCACCAGCGGCACGGTGCAACTGTTGCGGTTGCCGGACGACTCACTGGTGGTGCGGATCGAGAATCTCGACACCAGCGACGGACCCGATCTGAAGGTCTGGCTGACCGACGCCGCGGTGTCGCCGGGCCTGGACAACGCGGGGGTTTTCGACGACGGCCGCTGGGTCGATCTCGGATCGCTCAAAGGCAACCGGGGCAGCGCCAACTACCCGGTGCCGTCGGACTCCGACATCGACGGTCTGGACAGTGTCAGCATCTGGTGCGACCGGTTCAACGTGTCGTTCGGCGCCGCGGAGTTGAGTCCGCGCACCTGAACCGCACAGCCAGCAAACTTGGCGTCGTCCGACAACGACTCGTTCCTGGGAGTTTCCCCCAAACACGCTGAAGGTCACGATCAGGTAACGCGCTGGGAAAACACCGGTGCGCTGGACACCATTCACCGGCCGTTCACCAGCCCTCGATCTCCGTTACACCTCTGCGGCTATGGGCATTGCAGCCGAGCACAGGCTCGGCAAATCACCCATCCAGAGGAGGACGACCATGGGACAGCGGCAGAGCCCGCGAACGGTAGCAATGAGCGTGGTGGCGAGCTCCGCCCTCCTGCTCGCTGCATGCGGTTCGGGCGAGGACAACGCCGGCGGCAGCGGCGACAACCTGTCCGGTGACATCATCATCGACGGGTCCAGCACGGTCGCCCCGCTCACCGAACCGGTCGCGGCCATGTTCCAGCAGGAGAACCCCGACGTGCGGGTCTCGGTCGGAACTTCCGGCACCGGCGGCGGGTTCGAGAAGTTCTGCAACGGCGAGACCGCAATCTCGGATGCCTCGCGACAGATCAGTGACGAAGAGAAGCAGGCGTGTGAACAGGCCGGAATCCAGTGGGACGAGATCACCGTCGCCAACGATGCGCTGTCGGTGGTGGTGAACCCGAACAACCCGGTCAACTGCGTGTCGGTCGAGCAGCTGCAGGCGATCTACGGGCCCGAAGCCACGGCGACATCGTGGGCCGACGTACCCGGGTTGGAACAACCGTTCAACGAGCAGCTGCAGATCTTCAGCCCGGGCGCGGACTCGGGTACGTTCGACTACTTCACCGAGGCGGTCAACGGCGAAGAGGGCGCGGCGCGGTCCCAGGGCGTGAACATCGTCGGTGAAGACGACAACGCCACGGTCACCGGTGTCGCCGGCTCGCCGGGTGGCGTCGGATACTTCGGCTACTCCTACTTCCAGGAGAACGAGGACCGGCTCAAGGCACTCGAGATCCGCAACGAGGCCGGCGAATGCACCGCGCCGACCGTGGATGCCACGCAGAGCGGTGCCTACAACCCGCTGGGCCGCCAGCTCTACATCTATCCGTCGGCGGAAGCGCTGCAGCGGCCCGAGGTCGCGGCGTTCGTGAACTACTTCCTCGACAACGTCAACGAGGTCGCGCCGAAGGCCGGCTTCATCCCGCTCACCGATGAGCAACTCCAGGAAGCCAAGGACAAGGTCGCCAGCCTGACCTCGGGCTGATCGCGGCACGTCTTTTCCTGAGGCCATCGCCCGACCCGGTCGGCCGCTGCTCGACCGAGCCGGCCAACCGGGACCCGGGCGGTGCCGACAACTGAGGAAAGCAGGTAGACACGTGGTTTCACGAGACACTCTCACCGCCGCGGACCTGGCCAGGCGGGACCGACCGCCCCAGCTCCAAGGCAAACCTCGCTACGGCGAGAAGATCATCAAGGCCGTGCTGGCCGTCTGCGCGGCGCTCTCGGTGGCGACCACCGTCGCGATCGTCGTGTCGTTGGTCGGACCGGCGCTGCAATTCTTCCAGACCGTTGCGCCACTGGACTTCCTGTTCGGGACACGGTGGTCACCGTCCTTCGTGCCCGAAAGCTTCGGGGTACTGCCGCTGATCGCGGGCACCCTCAGCGTGGTGCTGTGGGGACTGCTCGCCGCGATACCGCTCGGTCTCGGGGCAGCGATCTACCTCAGCGAGTACGCGCCGGACTGGGTCCGCAAGATCGTCAAGCCCATCCTCGAGGTGCTCGAGGGCGTCCCGACGGTGGCGTTCGGCTTCTTCGCGTTCTCCTTCATCACCCCGCTGCTGCAGGACCACTGGCCCGAGTTCCTGGGGCAGGGCCCCAACGTCTTCAACGCCGGAGCGGCGGGACTGGCCATCGGGTTGCTGATCGTGCCCATCATCGCGTCCATCTCGCACGACGCCATGTCAGCGGTGCCGCAGGGACTGCGCAACGGCGCCTACGCGCTGGGCGCCAGCCGAGCCCGGGTGTCGGTGCGCGTGGTGTTCCCAGCCGCGCTGTCGGGCATCGTGGCCGCGATTGTGCTGGGGGTTTCGCGTGCGATCGGCGAAACCATGGTCGTCCTGATGGCGGCGGGAAACAGCCCCAACCTCGACATCACCTTCACCGAGTCCATCCAGGCGATGACGGCCTACATCGGCGTCACCGCGACCGGCGACATCGCCACCGGAACCATCGAATACGACACGATCTTCGCCGTCGGCCTGCTGCTGTTCGTGATGACGCTGGCGATGAACGCGATCAGTATCCGACTGGTGCGCAAGTACAGGCAGGTGTACGAATGAGCACGAAGACCTACAACCCGCGGACCCGGCTGGCCACCTCCGGCGCGCGCGCCGCCACCGAAGCCCACCTGGGCCGTCGTCCCACCGGTGAACGGGTGAGTGGAAATCTGTTCTATGCCTTTCTGCTGCTGATGATCTCGCTGTCGATGGCCGGTCTGGCGGCCCTGATCATCGATGCGTTCGTCGAAGGCTTCCCGCGGCTGGGCCTCGAGCTGTTCACCGAGCCGACCGCACCGTTCCCGGAGGACTCGGGGTTCCTCAACGCGATCGTCGGTTCCCTTTTCGTGATCGGCGGTGTGATCGCTCTGGTGGTACCGCTCGGAGTCGGCGCGGCAATCTACCTCGAGGAATATGCCGACCGGGAGCGTTGGTGGAATCGCCTGATCGAGTTGAACATCCAGAACCTGGCGGCGGTCCCGTCGATCGTATACGGAATTCTGGGTCTGGCGTTCATCGTCCGCGGGCCGTTGAGCCTGGGTTTCGTCGTCGCCGCAGGCTCCATCACGCTGGCCCTGCTGGTGCTGCCGACGGTCATCCTCGCCGCGCGCGAAGCCATCCGAGCCGTGCCACCGTCGATCCGGCAGGCATCGCTGGCGGTCGGGGCGACCCAGTGGGAGACGATCCGGCACCAGGTCCTGCCGGCGTCGATCCCCGGTATCGCCACCGGGGTGATTCTCGCGGTGGGCCGGGCGATCGGAGAGACTGCGCCACTGTTGCTGGTCGGTGCGGCGACGTTCGTCACATTCGTCCCGGAAGGATTCTTCGACAGGTACACGGTTCTGCCCGTGCAGATCTTCAACTATTTCGCCAGGGCGCAGCAGGAATACATCATTCTGGCCGCAGCGGGGATCATCGTGATGCTGGTGATGCTGCTGGCGATGAACTCGTTCGCCATCTGGCTGCGAAATCGATACGAACAGCGTTGGTGAGGAAGCCATGACAGACAAGACCACAGCCCCAGCCACTCATCAGACCGAAGAGGAGGAGCGGCCCGCCGTCCAGGCACTGCCCTCGGTCGAAGAGACCGCGCGCGAATCACGCGAACAGCGCGGCGAGCCGCAGAGCGAGACCGAGCGCGAAACTCTCTTCGCGGTCGAGGATCTCACCGTTCGCTACGGTAAGAAGCCGGCGGTCGAGGATGTCACCTTCGACATCTACAAGAACAACATCACCGCGCTGATCGGGCCGTCGGGATGCGGCAAGAGCACGCTGATCCGGTGCTTCAACCGGATGAACGACCTCATCCCGGCCGCGAGCATCGAGGGCCACATCCGCTATCACGGTCAGGATCTCTACGACCCCGCTGTCGACGCCGTCGAGGTCCGCAAGCGCATCGGCATGGTGTTCCAGGCGCCCAACCCGTTCCCCAAGTCGATCTTCGAGAACATCGCCTTCGGCCCACGGGTGCTGGGGACCAAGAAGAAAAGCGACCTCGACGACATCGTCGAGGAGGCCCTCACCCGGGCCGCGCTGTGGGACGACGTCAAGGACCGGTTGGACGACAACGCGTACGGCATGTCCGGCGGCCAGCAGCAGCGGTTGTGCATCGCGCGGTCGATCGCCACCAAGCCCGACGTGGTGCTGATGGACGAACCCTGCTCGGCGTTGGACCCGATCTCCACCGGCAAGATCGAAGATCTGATGATGGAGCTGAAGAAGGACTACTCGATCATCGTCGTGACGCACAACATGCAGCAGGCTGCGCGGGTTTCGGACATGACCGCGTTCCTGATGGTTCAGCTCGACGATGACGAGGAAAACCCTCGGGGGCGCCTTGTCGAGTACAACCAGACGGACAAGATCTTCACCAACCCCGCCGACGAACGCACCGAGCAGTACGTCTCCGGTCGGGTGGGCTGACCTCGGCGGTCAATGCTTTTGCGGTGCAGCGGTTTCCGTGGTGCGGTCGTTGTGGCCGGCCAGCCACTTGCTCAGGGGTACAGTCGACAGACCGTGCAGCACCACGGAAACCGCGATCGCAAACGAGACGTAGACGAAGACCCGCTCGTCACCCAATCGACTCGAGGCGTCCATCGCGTAGTACAGCGCTGACACGCCGATAGGTCCGAACCAGCTCATGAATGCGAGCTCCTGGCGGGTGTGCAGGTTGCGGTAGACGGGGCTGACCAGCCACACCGCAACGACGCGGCGCACGAACACCGCCGCGGCGAGCCCGAGCAGCAACACCGGACTCATTTGGGCCCACTCCCCGAACGGGAGGAACACACCCAGCAGCAGGAACAGCGGGATCATCAGCAGCCGCGTCAATGCGTCGGCGACGGTGTCCTGCACCTCCTCGGCCGACTGCTGCACCACCTGTCCGAACACCGCCGCAGTGATGAACACCCCGAGGATGCCGTCGGTTCCGATCAGTTTGAGCAGACCCAGCATGAACAGCCCGATCGGGATGGCGATGATGAGCAGGCTGCCCTGGTCGATGTAGCCGCGGTCCCGGCAGACGATGTAGGCCTTCCCGAACAGATACCCGGCCAGCGCCGCCATCACTGCGGCGCCGAGCACCTTCCACAGCACCACATCGACCAGCCACTGCGTCCACGCCTGGCCGGTGGGTGCCACCGTCAACAGCAGCAACGGCAGCATCACGAACAAGAAGCCGAGTCCGTCGTTGACGCCACTCTCGCCGGACAGGTTGAAGCGAACCCGGTCCGGCACATATTTTTCGGCGTTGACCCCGGTGACGACCGGCGTGGTGGTGATCGGATCGGTCGGGGTCAGCATCGCGCCGACCAGCAGCGCAAGGGTCAACGGCAGTCCCACCGCGAGCAGGAGACCGGCCGCCGTCAACCACATCACCGCCATGCCGGCGCCGATGATGCCGGCGATCCAGCGCCAGTTCCGTCTCCAATATCCGTGCGGGAGGCGTAACGCCACGCCGACCAGTCCCACCCCGAGCGCGATGCGCGATCCTTCGGTCAGCAGCGGGTCGCGGTATTCGGCGAGCCGGTCGAAGGGAAGCACGTCGAGGGCGTGCGGACCGATGGCCACGCCGATCACGACCGCCAGCAGCGGGGCGGGCAGGCTCCAGGAGCTCAACCGCTCCGACAGCAGCACCAGTACCAGTACGACGCCGGCGCCCACCACGAGGGCGACATTCACCAAGTTCACGACTGCCTCAATCGTCGTCCGCTCACATGTCCGTGTTCGCGTTTCCCGCCGGCTGTGGCCGCCTAAACGCTACGGCGATCACACCAGCAGCCGGGATGCGACGGGCTGCTCGACATCGACGGTGTGGGTCAGGGCGGCCTCGATGGCCGCGGCGACACCCGTCACGGCGGTGTCGACCGACATGCTGGGCATCCCGAGGTTGCGATCCAGCGCCGCGACTTCCGGCAGCGCGGGCAGATGCAGCCAGGCGGCCCGGGCCGGCGATCCGGTGGCCGCAAGGTGGTGCAGCATGCCGTACATGAGGTGGTTGCAGCCGAAGGTGCCGGCGGCGTCGGAGATGTCGGCGGGCACGCCGGCACGCCGCATCCCCAGCACCATCGCCTTCACCGGCGCGGTCGCGAGGTAGGCGACCGGGCCACCGGGCACCGTCGGTTCACCGTCGAGAACACGGCCCGCATTGTCGGCCAGGCCGTAGCGGGCACTGTCGTTGATGTTCTGCGCCACGCGTTCGACGGTGATCATCGATCGGCCACCGTACTCGCCGAGCATCACGATGAGGTCGGCGCCCACCTCATCGACAGCGGCCACCGCCGCGGTGATCGACTCCCAGAACACATTCGGCACGATCCGTCCGGTCACCGGAATACCGGCGATCACCTCACCGTCGAGGGCTTCGGCCACGAACTTGGCAGGATTGACCGGTGTGTTGCCGAACGGCCCGAAGCCGGTGACGAGCACAGCTGACATGGGTTTCGCTCCTTGGTCGACGCTGCGTACTCCATTGTCGGCGATGTCGCGGCATCCCGTCGGGCTTCAGTCCAGGTCGCCACCTCAGCCCACCGCCTCCAGCACATGGGGGTCCGGGCCGGACGTCGGCTTCGTCGTCGGCGCGGCCTTCTCCGACCAACCGGGCGGATTCAGCAGGTATCCCATGCGGCCGCGCCAGGTCTGGGCCCGCCACACGTCGCCCGCCATGGCGGCGAACTCGTGATAGTTCACCTTGACCGGGTTGAACGTGTCGATGTTCGTGGTCAGACCGAACCGTACCGGCTCGACCTCGTCTGCGTAGCTGCCGAAGATCCGATCCCAGACGATGAGTATGCCGCCGTAGTTCTTGTCCAGATACGGGTTGTTGGCGCCATGGTGGACGCGGTGATGCGATGGGGTGTTGAAAACGAACTCCACGAGGCGAGGCAATCGGTCGACGCGCTCGGTGTGGATCGGGAACTGGTAAAGCAACACGATCGACTGCGCCAGGAAGATCATCCAGACCGGGATGCCGATCAGCGCCAAGGGCACATAGACGACCGACATCAGGAATGAGCCGGGGATCAGCCACGGCAGCCGGACAGCTGTGGACAGATTGAAGTACTGGCTAGAGTGGTGCACGCTGTGACCCGTCCAGAACAGTCGAACACGGTGCGACATCCGGTGTTTGGCGTAGTAGGCCAGGTCGGCGAGGACCAGGGCGAGCGCCCAGACCCACCACTGCGACGCCGACAGGGTCAACGGTGTCAGCGCCGCAGCGACGGCCACCAGAGGCAGCTCGATGAATTTGTCCAGCGGCTTGACGACGCGGCCAATGCCATAGATCGACAGGCTGGCCGTGACATCACGCGCCGACACACCGGCCTTGTTCCGGCCGCCTCTCGCCTCACCCAGGCCGTCGCGCCTCGCCTCACCGAGGTCGTCGCGCCTCTCTCGGTAATAGGCGACGAACTCGACGGCCATCAGCACCAGGAAGGCCGGGATGGCGTAGACCGAAATCATCGAGATGTTCTGCAGATGATCCATTGGGTCGCCTACTTCCGGCTCGCGCGGTCGGTGGCTTTGGGCATCCCGGCGATCTGCCAGGCCAGCGCCTGGCCGAACAAATCCTCGGAGACCCGACCGGGGTCGGTGCGTCGCTGCCGGACCAAGCCCTGGTACAGAGCGAGCACCACGACGGCGAACGATTCCGGCGTCACGCTGCGATCGACCCCGTGGTCCTCGAGCAGTTGCGCGAGGACGTCACGCAACATCGCGAGGGTCCGGTCGGTGCCGCGCGCGAGAATGTCCATGGTCTGCGGGTTGCGCACCGCGTGCAACCAGAACTCGGTCTGCAACGCGGCGGTCTCGATGTCCTTGTCCGCAGCCGCGATCAGCATCCGGCCGAGCACCGCCAACGGGTCTTCGCCCTGCTCGCGGGCGTTGCCCATTGCCGCCACGATTGCCTCGACCCGCCCCGCGGCGCGCTGCGACATCAGCTCGCTGAACAGTTGCTCCTTGCCGGAGAAGTTCGAGTAGACCGCGCCCACGGAGAAGCCGGCCGACTCGGCGATCAGTTCCACCGACGCCGCGCCGTAGCCCTTGCGCGCAAACACCTCTGCCGCGGCGTCGAGCAGGCGCTCTCTGGTCTGCGCCCTCGCCTCCGCCCGGGTGAGTCGGCGCAACTTTCCATCAGATTCCATATCCAGATAATAGCCACTATTTGAATAGCAATACCTATGAAGTGGCTGAGAGTTCGGGCCTCTGCGCTCGTGGGCTCCGTCAGCCCCCGACCACGCTGTTTGAATGCGCTGGTCAGTGGATAGACCGCTAGCAGCATGGATGAAAAAGCCGCGACTCGGGACGAGCTCCACCACGCTGCCAAGGCACTGGGGCTCGATGTGCCAGCCAAAGCCACCAAGGCTGAGGTTCTCGAGGCGCTGGCAAGCCCGGCGACGCACAGAAACCCCGACGGTTACGAGGACGGCGCCGACGATGGCGCAGAAGAGACGGACGCCGGAGGGCGGGTCTCGGCCCGCCCGGACGATGCGTCCAGCCGCGACGGTCAGCCGCGGATCGCCTCGCAGATGGAGGCTTTTCGCGTCCTCGCGCAGGCGCGCGCCGAGGGCCAGATGGTGCCGCTGCCGCGCATGCTGACGGGAAATGACCGGCGAATGCACGTGCGGCAGACGATCCGTGAAGACCATCAGCTGCGCATCGCCCGACACAACGAGGAAGCGTTCGGCAAGTTCGACAAGCTCGCGTCGTCGCGGTTCTCGTTCTTCCGTGGGACCGCCTTGTTGTTCTACCGGGACATGGCGGGTGACGACTCGTGGATGCCGACGGTGCTGGCAGCCGGCGATGTCCATCCGGAGAATTTCGGCGTCATGCCCAACGCCGACAACGTCCCGATCTTCGGCATCAACGACTACGACGAGGTCTTCTACGCCCCCTTCACCTGGGACCTCAAACGCGGCGCGACAGGCTTCCTGATCGCGGCCGACGAGATCGGCGACCACGGCAGCGGCAAGCGCTGCAAGATCGCGCGGTCGTTCGTGCGCGGCTACGCCGACAAGGTCAATGTCTATGCCGCTGACAACACCGAGGAGTCGGCCGACCTACGCCGCGACAACGCCCCGAAGCTCATCGCCGACCTGTTCGACGACGCCACCTCGGGCGGCCGGGCCAAGTGGCTGACGAAGAAGTACTACAACGAGAACAAGACCGGCTTTCGCGCCAGCAAGAAGCTGGTGCCCATCACCAGCCGCCGCGACGAATTCCAGGAGCTGATCGACCGTTACGTCGCCGAATCCGAGCTGGTGGTGCCGCCACGTGCTGGGACGATGCGCGTCAAAGACGTCGCCGAGCGACGCGGCCAGGGCACAGCGTCACTGGGGCTCGTGCGCTATTACGTGATGATCGAAGGGCCCCACGCCGACGCCTCCGACGATCTGCTGCTGGAATTCAAACAGGCCCGCCGTTCTGCGCTGGACGGCCTCGTACCGCACTCCGAGCACGTCGTCGACGGCAACGCCGACCGCGTCGTGCACGGGCAGCGCGTCCAGTTGGTCAGCGGGGACGTGTTCTACGGCAGCATCAAGCACCGCGGTATCAGCTTCCTGGTGCGGGAGCGGTCGTGGTTCCGCGACGACATCGACCTCGATGATCTGTCGTTCACGAAGTGGTGCGAGTACGCCCGGATCTGCGGCGAGGTGCTCGCCCAGGCGCACGCACTGTCCGACGAGTCCGGCCTGCTGGACCACGACGTCGAACCGGACATCGTCGACGCCATGGGGGTCCCCGACCTTTTCGTCGACGACATCGTGCGCTACGCCGAGGAAGCCGACGAGCGATGCCGGCGCGACCACGACGGTTTCCGTGCCGATCACGAACTGGGCGCCTTCCGGCGCATCGATCTGGTCTACCGCTGAGGGTGGTGTTTGGGCCTCCGATGTCGGGGCACGCGCAGCGACATGACGCGGAGAACCGATCGTGGTTGAGTCGTTGACCACCAACCTGCTCGTCTTCGTCGTCGCGGCAGGACTGATCGGCGGCGGCGGCGTGCTGCTGACCCGACGGGCTGAGGAGATCGCCAAGATCACCGGCCTGGGCGACCTGCTCACCGGGGCGATCTTGATCGGCGCGGTCACATCGCTGTCGGGCTCGATCATGTCGGTGTCGGCCACGTGGAACGGCGACGCTTCGCTGGCGGTGAGCAACGCCGTCGGCGGGATCGCCGTGCAGACCACGTTTCTGGCGATCGCCGACATGACCTACCGCCGGGCCAACCTGGAGCATGCCGCCGCGTCCGAGCCGAACCTGCTGCAGGGTGTGGTCTTGGTCGGCCTGCTCGCGCTGCCGCTGTTCGCCATGGCGTTGCCGGGGCTCGGAAGCCACGGCATCCATCCGGTGTCAGTGCTGATCGTGGCGGGATACGTGCTTGGCCTGCGGCTGACGCGCGGCGCCGAACGAGCGCCGATGTGGCAACCGCGACTGACGTCGGAGACACCCCCGGAGAAGGCCGCGGACGAAACGCCGCCGCTGAGTGTCGTGCAGACCTGGCTCAGCTTCATCGCCCTCGCAGCGTTGGTCTCGGTGTGCGGCTGGGTGCTGTCCCAGGTCGCGCCGACGTTGTCGGCGCAGGTCGGTATGGATCAGTCCCTGATGGGCGGGATCTTCACCGCCACTGCGACATCGCTGCCCGAACTGGTGGTCGCCGTCACGGCTGTGCGCCGTGGGTCGCTGTCATTGGCTGTCGGCGACATCCTCGGCGGCAACTCCTACGACCTGCTGATCTTGGTGTTATTGGACGCCGTATACCGCGAGGGCACAATCTATTCAGCGGTCGGGCCTGCGGAAATGGCCTGGGTGGTGCTGTCGATCGTGCTGGTATCGACGCTGATGCTGGGATTGCTCCGCCGCCAGAAGCACGGGGTGGGCAACGTCGGCTTCGAAACGGTCCTGATGCTCGCTCTGTACGCCGGCGGCGTCGCGGCCATCACGCTGTCCTGATCTCGCCGCGCGCATTGTCTGCACCGAATTCCACCATGTGGCGGCGACGCAGCCATCAGGTTGGCTTGGTCGAGCGCTGACTTGATCTCGCCGGGCTCGTCGTTTGGACCGAACTCCACCGTGAGCCGGCGTCGGCATGCCATGGTGGCAATCGTGCGTCCACCGAGTTTGCCCTCTCCTCCGTTGATGTCCCCGTTGTTCGGAGGCCTCTATGCCGCGGCGTACGGCGTCGGCGGTCAGCCGCTGGTGCGCCGACTGGTGCAGAACTACGGCCCGGTGATCGCACTGCCCGTCCTCGGCTACGGCCGCGTCGTCGCCGTCGCAGATCCCGCCCTCGCCAAGCAGGTGTTCACCGCCAAACCCGATGTGCTGCTGGGCGGTGAAGGGGTAGGACCGGCCGCTGCGATCTACGGTCGCCGGTCGATGTTCGTGCTGGAGGAACCGGAACATCTGCGGCGGCGCAAGCTGCTCACCCCGCCGCTACACGGAGACATCCTGCGGAGCTACGTCCCGGCCATCGAGGCCGCAACCCACTCGGCGATGGCGTCCTGGCCGTCGGACTCACCGGTCCGGATGCTCGACGCCGGTCGCGACCTGACGCTCGATGTGATCGTGCAGGTGATCTTCGGGGTGCATGCGGCCGAGGACATCGAACGGCTCGGAAAACCGTTCGCAGACCTGCTGGACTTGGCACTGTCCACCGAGACCCCGATTCGTTACGCGGCGCGCCGGCTCGGAACCCTGCGTTCCTGGGGCACGCTGAGGGACGTCAATCGCAGGATCGACGACATTGTGCTGCCACTCATCGCCCGTCGGCGCGCGAACGCGGAGCCCGGTCGCGCCACCGACGTGCTGAGCATGCTGGTCGATGCGCGCGGAGAGGACGGCGATCAGCTGTCGGACAACGAGATTCGGGCTGATGTCATCACGCTCATGCTCGCCGGACACGAGACGACGGCCACCACCCTGGCGTGGCTGGTGGACCTGCTGGCGCATCACCCCGACGTGCAGCGGCGCGTACGCGCCGAGATCGGCACCGGACGTACCGATTACACCGAGGCGGTGATCAACGAGACGCTGCGCTTGCGGCCGCCGGCACCGATCACCGGCAGGATGACCGCCGAGAAATATCGATTGGGCGACTACACGCTGCCGGCCGGAACACGGATCGTCCTGCTGCTCGACGCCATCAACCGTGACCCGGAGACTTACCCCGACCCAGACACGTTCGATCCCGAGCGTTTCGTCGGGACCCGTCCTAACCCCTACGGCTGGGTGCCCTTCGGCGGAGGGATCAAGCGCTGCATCGGCGCCAGCTTCTCGATGTGTGAGCTGAGCACGATCCTGCACACCATGCTCGCCCAGGCCGAACTCCGGCCTGCGAGCCGCCGACTGGAGTCGCCGGCCACGCACGCCGCCCCGGTCATCGTCCCGCGCCACGGTGCCCAGGTGTACGTCAGTCCGCTGTCGCGTCCGGTCGAGGCGTCGGCCTGAACAGGCACGCGGCGCCGAGCATGGCGAGGCCTTCGAGGCATTGGCCTAGCTTGGCCCTGCGGCGCCGGTCGCGCGGTGGCCCTATGCGGCGTTGAAGGTGATGAGGTCGAGCGTCGGGGCGGTCGACGATCCGGCGTTGCTCGACTGGTACCTCACGCAGCGTCGAAGGTGATGAGGTTGATGCGCAGTCCGTCTTCGATGATGCTGCGGCGGGTGATGGGGGTTCCGGGGGCTGGTGGGGCCAGGGAGTAGTA
>Ga0208330_1000423_pt1 | contig 19595 bp, 20 predicted proteins | sample DeeseametaMP1896_FD_184180 | JGI IMG/M metagenome (GOLD analysis project Ga0208330, IMG submission 184180) | Marine microbial communities from the Deep Pacific Ocean - MP1896 (SPAdes) | ecosystem: Environmental > Aquatic > Marine > Oceanic | place: East of Hawaii, North Pacific Ocean | collected...
CAGGCACCGGACGGCCACCGTCACCAACCTGTCCAGACAACTTCCCTCGTGTCCGGCAACCAAAGTGGCCCCGGACACGTCACCATGTGCAGCGGGCGCACTCCGTGCCCGCACGTCTAGGGAGGACACCGCGCGATGACGCGTTCGATCCAGGCGGGCCGGGCTCGGGCCCTGGCCGCCACCATTGCTGCCGGGCTCGCGCTCGGCACGCTCGCCGTGACCGGGGGTGCGGCCAGCTCCGCCGAGCCGGCACCCGACTGCACGGCGCCGTACGACGTCGCGCAGCTCGAGCGCGGCGACGCCGTGACCGGACTGACCGTCGAGTCCGGCACCACCCCCGAGGAGTTCACCGGCGAGGTCATCGGGGTCCTCGACGACGGGATCGCCGTCGGCCTCGACATGATCATGGTCGAGCTCGAGAGCCCCGCCCTGGAGCGCGCCGGCGGCATCTGGCAGGGCATGTCCGGCTCGCCGGTCTACGTCGACGGCCAGCTGCTCGGCGCCGTGGCCTACGGCCTGAGCTGGGGCCCCTCGCCCATCGCGGGCGTGACGCCCTTCTCGGAGATGGACGACTACCTCGCCGCCCGCCGCGCCCCGGGCGCGAAGCAGGACGTCGAGGTCGACGGGAAGACGGCGCGGACCATCGCGCGCCGCAGCGACGTCAGCCGCTCCCAGGCCGCCCAGGGCTTCACCGCCCTGCCGGTGCCGATGGGCGTCACCGGTGTCTCGCAGGCTCGCCTGGACAAGGCCCACCGCTACGCCACCAAGCACGACAAGGGCTACTTCGCCTCCGGTGCGCTCGCCAGCGGCCGCATCGGTCGCACCGGTGCCCGCGAAGCCGCCCCCGAGACCGTGGTCGCCGGTGGCAACATCGCCGCCTCGATCTCCTACGGCGACGTGACGTACGCCGGTGTCGGCACCGTGACCTCGGTGTGCGACGGCCGCGTGGTCGGCTTCGGCCACCCGTTCTCGTTCCTGGGCGGCACCACCCTGGGCCTCCACCCGGCCGACGCCCTCTACGTCCAGCCCGACTCGCTGGGCGCGCCCTTCAAGGTCGCCAACATCTCCCCGGCCACGGGCACGATCGACCAGGACCGCCTCACGGGCATCAGCGGAGCCTTCGGCGACCTCCCGGACGCCGCGACCATCACCTCGACGGTGACCTACGAGGACCGCTCGCGCACCGGCTCCTCGGACATCTACTACACGCCGTACTCCGCCGACGTGACCTTCGGCCAGCAGATCGCCAACCACGACCGCGTCCTCGACGCGATCATCCCGGGCGGCGAGGACCTCTCCTGGACCATCACCGGCGCCGACGAGACCGGCGCGCCGTTCGAGCTGTCGTGGGCCGACCGCTACGTCTCCAACTACGACATCACCTTCGCCTCGTCGTGGGACCTCGCCGACACCGTCTACGTGCTCTCCAACCTGCCGGACGTGCGGATCGAGTCGATCACCACCGACGGTGCGGTCGACGACAACACCGACCAGCTCCGTGTGAGCGCCGTCGAGCAGCTGCGTGGCGGTGAGTGGGTGAAGGTCGGTCGTCGCCAGGGGATCTCCGCCCAGCGCGGCAAGATGCTGACCATCCGCGCGGTGCTCAAGGCCCCCGACGGCACGCTGTCCTACGTCCCGTTCAGCACCCGTATCGGCCCGCGGGCCCGCAGCGGCAGCCTGAACGTCATGGGTGGCGCCTCGCAGTGGACCAACATCTGGAACGCCAAGTCGGTCGCCGACGTCCAGGAGGCCTACGAGAAGTCCGCCAGCAACGACGAGGTGCTCTTCAACCTGCGCCTGCGTCGCAACGGCGGCAAGATCAACGAGCCGAGCGAGGCGCAGTCCTCGGTCGTGGTCGGGCGGAAGTACTACTACGTCGACCTCGACAGCGGTCGGGGCGGCCCGGCCTGCCGCGGCTGCTGACCCGCACCACCAGCACCACCACGCGCGTGGGCCCCGGACCCGAGAGGGATCCGGGGCCGCACGTGCGTCCGGGGCCGAGTCAGAGACGGATGAGCATCTTGCCCGTGTTGCCGCCCGTGCCCAGCCCGAGGAACCCCTCGACGGCGTTCTCGAGGCCGTCGACGAAGGTCTCGCGGAAGCTGAGCCGTCCCTCGGCCAGCCAGTCGCCGACGGTGCGGTAGAACTCCGAGGCCGCGTCGCGGTGGTCGGTGACGATGAAGCCGGTCATGCTCAGGCGGCGCTGGACGACGCGGGTGAGGTTGCGTGGCCCCGGGGGCGGCTCGGTGGCGTCGTACGTCGCGATGGCGCCGCAGGCCGCGATCCGGCCGAAGTCGGCCATGTGCTCGATGGCCGCCTCGAGGTGGTCGCCACCCACGTTGTCGAAGTAGACGTCGATGCGACGTCCGCCGAGCGCGGTCCCCAGCTGTCCGACCAGGTCGCCGTCGCGGTAGTCGTAGGCGGCGTCGAAGCCGAGCTCGTCGGTCAGCCAGGCGACCTTCTCCGCGGAGCCGGCCGAGCCGGTGACGTGCGAGGCGCCGAGCAGCTTCGCCATCTGCCCGACCAGGGAGCCGACGGCGCCCGCGGCGCCCGAGACGTGCACGACCTCGCCCTCGGCCAGCCGTCCGATCCGGGTCAGCCCGACGTAGGCGGTGAGCCCGGGCATGCCCAGCACCGAGAGGTACGCCGACGCCGGGACCCGGCTCGCGTCGACCCGTCGGGCCTCGCGGGCGTCGAGGAGGGCGTGCTCGCGCCAGCCGGCCATGTGGTTGACCACGTCGCCGACCGCCAGCGACGGGTCCTCGCTGGCCACGACCTCGCCCATCGCGCCACCCTCCATGGGCGCGCCGAGCGCGTAGGGCTCGACGTAGGACTCGGTGTCGTTCATCCGGCCGCGCATGTAGGGGTCGACCGACAGCACGGTGTTGCGGACCAGGACCTGACCCGGCCCCGGGGCGGGCAGCTCGACCTCGACGAGGGAGAAGTCCTCGGGAACAGGTCGGCCGACCGGGCGGCGGGCCAGGTGGATCTCACGGGTGCGGGTGCTCATGGCGCCCGATCCTGCCAGGGGATCCACCAGGTCCCTCGGCCCGGTCGGCCGGAGGTCCTGCGGGGGCTGGGTCAGCCCGGGGTGTCCAGGGTCAGCCCTGGACGCCGAGCGCGAACTCGACGCGCCCGGACTCGTCGACCGCGGCGTCGAGCACCTTGTCGTCGAGCATGGTGGCGGCGTCCTGGTCGAGGTAGACCGTGGCGCCGTCCTGCTCGAGGACCTGGTCGCCGGGCTCGGCGGTCTCGGCGGTCGTCACCGACAGGCCGGCCTCGGGGCCGGGCTCGGCGGTGATGCGCAGGCCGGAGCCCTCGGTGCCGCCGGACTGGTCGGCGATCTCCTTGACGATGAGCGTGGCGTTCTGGGTGAGGGTGAGCATGGCTCGCCTTCCGTCTCGCGTACGGGTGAATCCTCAACCGTGCCGGGTACGGCGCCCGGGATCAAGTCGCCGCGGGGTGACCCCGCTCTGGCAGGCTGAGCCCATGGCTGACGACGACACGCTGCGCGCGATCGACATGGTCCGGATCGGGGAGCACCGCTACAAGGCCACCAACGGCCGTGGGGGCGTGCTGCCCATCGGTGGCGGCGAGGACCCCGACTTCACTCCCGTGGAGCTGCTGCTGGCCGCGCTCGCCGGCTGTGGGGCGATCGACCTGGACCACCTCACCGGCAAGCGGGCGCCCTTCGCCTCCTTCGCCGCGCACGCCGAGGGGCACAAGGTGCGTGACGAGGGCGGCAACCACCTCACCGGTCTCACGGTGACCTTCGACGTGACGTTCCCCGAGGGCGAGGGCGGCGACGCCGCCCGCGAGGCGCTGCCGCGGTCCGTGCGCCAGATCCAGGACCGCCTGTGCACCGTCGGTCGCACCGTCACCCTCGGGGATCCGGTGGTCTACCGCACCGGCGAGCTGTCGACCGACGCGGACGCCGACGACTCGATCGCCCCCGAGCCGGACCCGTCGGCGTGAGCGGGCACCTGTGACCACCGCTCCCTGGACCGCGGTGCCCGACCAGCGCGGGCGCCGCTTCGTGGTCACCGGAGCGACCAGCGGCATCGGGCTGCTCACCGCCCGTGTGCTGGTGCACCGGGGGGCCGAGGTGGTCCTCGGCGTACGCAACGAGGAGAAGGGTGCGGCCGCCGCCGCGCAGATGACCGGGCCGGGACAGGCCGTGGTCGAGAAGCTGGACGTGTCCGACCTGTCCTCTGTCGAGGCCTTCGCCGAGCGCATCGGCGACGTGGACGTGCTCGTCAACAACGCCGGCATCCTCGGCGTCGCCCAGGGCACCTCGGTCGACGGGGTGGAGCTGCACCTGGCGACCAACCACCTCGGCCACCACGCCCTGGCGCTGCGGATGCTGCCGCGCATCGGCGACCGCGTGGTCGTGGTGTCCTCCAACTCCCACCGCCACGGCGAGCTCGACGTCACCGACCTCGGGTGGACGAGGCGCACCTACAAGCCCTACGCCGCGTACGCCGCCTCCAAGCTCGCCAACATGCTCTTCATGCTCGAGCTGCAGCGCCGCCTGACCGAGGGCGGCTCGACGCTGCGCGTGACCGGCGCACACCCGGGGTCGACGGCCACCGCCATCACGGCCAGCAGCGGGCACGGGTTCTTCAGCTGGCTCGGGTCCTGGGGCCACCAGCTGGTCGGGATGCCGGTGTGGCGCGGGGCGCTGCCGACGCTCTACGCGGCGACGATGGACGTGCCCGGCAACTCCTACATCGGACCGCACGGGCCCGGGGAGTTCATGGGCTGGCCGACGATGGTCGGGCGCAGCGCGGCGGCAGCGGACCCGGCGCTGGCGCGGGCCTGCTGGGACGCCTCGGTCGAGCTGAGCGGGGTCGGCCTCAGCCGGCGGTGACCGACTCCAGCTCCACGGTCTCGGTCGGAGGGCCGTCCGGGCCGCCGTTGGCGGTGCCCTTCTCCGCGATCTCGCGCAGCACCTCGACGCCCTCGGGATCGACGGTGCCGAAGACGGTGTAGTTGGGCGGCAGCGGGGTGTCCTCGTAGACCATGAAGAACTGCGAGCCGCCGGAGTCGGGGTAGGGCGTCTTGGCCATCGCGAGCGTGCCGGCGGGGTAGGTCTCCTCGCCGCTGAGCTCGTCGGGGATGGTGTAGCCCGGACCGCCGGTGCCGGTGGCCGTCGGGTCACCGCACTGGAGCACGAAGATCGTGCTCGGCGCGATCGTCAGTCGATGGCACTCGGTCCCGTCGAAGTAGCCCTGGTCGGCCAGGGACACGAACGAGTTGACCGTGCAGGGCGTCGTGTCGGCGTCGAGCACCGCATCGATGTCCCCGACGTTGGTGGTGATGCTGACCTCGACCTCGCCCTCGACCGTCGGGTCGGCCGACGGCGCGTCGACGCCCTCGACCGCAGGGTTGCCGTCGGAGGGGTAGGCGCACTCACCCTCCGCCGCGGGCTCGAACGAGCCGCTGTCGCCCTCGCTCGACGCCGTGGTGGTCGGGTCGTCGGTGGCGGAGTCGTCCTCGGAGCCGCACGCGGCGAGGGAGCCCAGGGCGGCCAGCACGGCCACGGTGGCGAGGGGTCGGGTCAGCATGGCGCCGATCGTAGGCGAGCGACCTAGGAGTTCAGCCCACGGGCCGCGACCGGCCACGGACGCAGGCGACCTGCCTCCTCCACCCACATCGAGTCGGCGAGGTTGACCGCGGCGCAGACGTGGTTGGGGACGACGTCGACCTGGGTGCCCAGACGGGGCCGCCGTCCGGGCCACTCGACCACCGCGTGGTGCTCGGAGAGGGAGACGATGCGCGCCTTCGGGCGGTCCAGGATGCGCCCGTACCCCGTCGCGTACGCCGCGCGGTCGGCGCCCAGGACCTTCGAGCCGGCGTCCAGGACCACCCGGCCGCCGGCGTGGCTGACGACGGTGGCGCGTGCAGTGAGGGCGATGTCGTCGGGCTCGGTGGTGCCGAGCTCCCACTGCTGCGCGTCGCCGAAGACGTAGACCCCGGGGCGCAGCTCGGTGATCCGAGCGACGCCGTCGGCGCCGGCGGCGCTGCCTCCCGCACCCGCATCGCCCAGGCTCGCCGCGAGCGTGGGGGTCGACCCGCCGGAGAGGACCTGGACCTCGAGGCCCTCGGCCGTGACCGACTCCCGGGCCCGGCGCAGCGCGGCGGCCTCCGCGGCCACCACCTCCTGGGCGGCGCCGGGGGAGTAGCCGTGACCGGGGAAGGTGAAGACGCCGCGGACCGGGAGGCCGACCCGCGCGGCGGCACGGGCGACCTCGCCTGCCTCCTTCGGGCGGACCCCGGTGCGGTGGTGGCCCGAGTCGACCTCGACCAGCACCTCGACGCCGGTGCCGCCGAGGCGACGCCCCAGGTTGGCGGCGGAGTAGACCGAGTCGACGCCGATGGCCACGCGGGCCTGCTCCGCGAGGTCTCGCAGCCGCTCGGCGCGGGCGTCGTCGACCCACAGGGGGTAGGCGATGAACACGTCGGTGCAGCCGCCCCGCACGAACGCCTCGGCCTCACCGACCGTGGCGACGGTCAGCCCTCGGGCTCCCATGGCCAGCTGGAGGCGGGCGATCTCCAGGCTCTTGTGGGTCTTGGCGTGCGGTCGCAGCGCGATCTGCGCGGCCGCGGCCTGGTCGGCCACCCGGCGTACGTTGCGGCGCAAGCGGCCCAGGTCGACGCGCAGGTGGGGCGTCGCGACGGGCATGCCGCCCACCGTATCGGCAGTACCGTCGAGGTCGTGCCTCCCGTCTCCGCGCCGGTCGCCGCCCTGCTGCTGGTGGTGCTCCAGGCGCTGACGGGATGCGGTGCCGGCGGTGGTGCCGGCGGGGGAGAAGCGGTCGTGGGGTCCTCACCTGCCTCGTCGGGCGCCTCGTCGAGCGGGCGGTCGAGCTCGCCGGAGCCGCTTCCGACAGCCACCGTCGACCCGTCGGCCACTCCCGAGGTGCCGCACACCGACGGCCGCCCTCGTCGTGCCGTGCTCAGCATCCCGCGGCTGGGGATGACCGACCTGCCGGTGGAGCCCTACCGCGGGTGGACCGACGACGCACCCGGCACCGAGATCCAGGACGGGGGAGTAGCGGCGAGCCCGTTCGGGCCGCGCGGCGGCACGGGGCCGGGCGGCATCGGCAACTACCAGGTCACCGCGCACCGGCTCTCGTCCACGCAGGCCTTCCTCGAGCTCCCGCGGCTGCGGGCGGGGGACCTGGTCCACGTGGACGTGGGGTCGCGTCGCCTGACCTACGAGGTCACACGCACCCGCATCACGTCCTTCCGGGAGCCCGCCTCGCTGCGTGCCCAGAGGGCGGCGGTGCCGGGGCGCCCGGGCGTGGAGGCCACCCGCGCGATGATCACCCTCTCGACCTGCCGCACCCCTGAGGACCGGGCCGAGGGCAACACCTGGTCGGACCGGTTCGGCAACCCCGAGCACCGCATCGACAAGATCGGGGTGCTGCGCAGCATCGAGCGCCGCCCGTGACTTCCACGTAGGCGCGTGGGCGCGTGGGGCCGTGGTCCGGCCCGCGCCTGTCCGCCGTAGCCTCGGAGGGGTGGGAGTGGCGTCACGGGTGAGGACACGCGTGGAGTCGGTGCGCGGCGGGGCACGGGCGCTGACGGAGTCCACCCTCGAACGGAGCCCCGCGTGGGTGCGGACCGGGGTCGACCTCTCGAGACGCACGGTGCGCGACACGCTGGAGGACCGGGTGCCCGGGCTGGCCGCGGAGGCGGCGCTGTTCACCCTCATCTCGCTGCCGGCACTCATCCTCGTCGTGCTCGGGTCGCTGGGGTTCGTCGCCGACGCGCTCGGCCCCGAGGGCGCCGACGAGCTGGACCGACTGGTCTTCGAGCTGCCGCGCACGTTCTTCTCCGAGCGCACCTACGAGGCGTACGCCGGCATCGCCCGCACCGTGGTCGAGGACGGTCGCGCGGACGTGGTGTCGGTGGGGCTGCTGCTGAGCCTGTGGACAGGCTCGCGTGCGGTCAACCGGACGCTCGAGACCGTGTCGATCGCCTACGACGTCACCCCGCGACCGGGCTGGCGGCGCCGGCTCGTGGCCCTGGGACTGACCGTCGCCGGGCTGGTGGGTGCCGTCGCGGTGCTGCCGATGCTGGTGCTGGGACCGCGGATCGTGCGACTGGTCGCGCCGGAGACGGTGGCCGAGGCGACCCTGGCGGTGCTCAGCGTCCTCTACTGGCCGGCGCTGGGGCTGCTGGTCCTCGCGGGGCTCGCCACGCTCTACCACCTCGGTGTGCCGTGGCGGACGCCGTGGCACCGCGACCTGCCGGGAGCGGTGCTGGCGATGGCGGTGTGGTTCGCCACCTCGGGGATGCTGCGCGCCTACCTCGCGCTCGCCGGCCAGGACGACCAGGTCTACCAGCGGCTCGGCACCCCGATCGCGGTCGTGCTCTGGCTCTACGTCAGCGCCGTGGCGCTGCTGCTGGGCGCCGAGCTCAACGCCGAGATCGAGAAGAAGTGGCCGACCCGGGAGACCCTCAGGCGCTCGCCCGCACCTGCGCGCGAGGAGTGAGCGGGGCCGGCACGTCGCTGCCCCGTCGGCTGCGGGGGATCGTGGCGGCGATCGCGACACCCAGCAGGGCCGCCGCGGCGCCGATGACGAAGCAGGCCTGGAACGCGCCCTCGCTGGGGACGATCGCCACCCGGTCACCGACGCCCAGGGACACGGTGCTGCTGGTGAGGACCGTGCCCATCAGGGCGGAGGCCAGCGTGGTGCCGAGCGAGCGCGCCAGGGCGTTCACGCCGACAGCCGAGCCGGCCTCGTGGGCCGGGCTGGCGTCGAGCACGAGCGACGGCATCGCCGCGTAGCCGATGCCCACGCCGATGGAGATGACCACGGCTGCGGCCGCGAGCTGCCACGGCGAGCCCATGAGGAACAGCGCCAGCACGTAGCCGCCGCCCAGCACCGAGGCGCCGATCATCAGCGTGGCCTTGGCGCCCAGGGAGGACATGAGGCGGCTGGACACGGGGGCGAAGAAGAGCATCATCAGGCCGCCGGGGGCCATCCAGAGGCCGGCGGCCAGGAGGGACTGGCCGAGGCCGTATCCCAGCGCTTCCGGGAGCTGGAGCAGCTGCGGCACCACGATCGCCTGCGCCATCATCCCCATCCCGACCGCGACTGCCGCCAGGTTGGTCAGCAGCACGGGCAGGCGCGCGGTGCTGCGCAGGTCGACCAGCGGCTCCGTCGTACGCAGCTCGACGAGGGCCCAGACCACCAGCACCACCAGACCGACGGCGATGAAGCCGAGCGTGCGGCCCGAGCCCCAGCCCCACGCGCTGGCCTTGGAGAGCCCGACGAGGAAGAGCACCAGGCCGGTGGCCAGCCCGAGCGCGCCGACGGTGTCGAAGCGTGCCGGGTGCGCGTCGTGGACGTGGGGGACCAGGAGCACGATGCCGGCGAGCACGGCCAGTGCCACCGCGGCCGAGACCCAGAAGAGCAGGTGCCAGTCGCCGACCTGCACGATCCAAGCCGAGAGAGGCAGTCCGATCGCTCCGCCCACGCCCAACGTGGCACTCATCGCCGCGACCGACGAGCCGGCCAGGTGGGGCGGGACGATCTCGCGGAGCAGCGCGATGCCGACCGGGATGAAGCCCATCGCCAGGCCCTGCAGGGCACGGCCCACGAGCATCGGTGCCAGGGAGTCGGCCAAAGCGCAGACGACCGAGCCGGCGACGAGCAGCAGGGTGCTGGCCACGAGGATGCGCTGCTTGCCGAGCATGTCGGCCAAGCGCCCGGACACCGGCATCGTCACGGCGCCGGCCAGCAGCGTGATCGTCACGACCCAGGCGGTGTCGGCCGCCGAGCTGTCCAGGAGCCGGGGCAGCTCGCCCTGGATCGGGATGACCATCGTCTGGGTCAGGGAGGCGGCCAGGCCGCCGGCGCACAGGGCGACGACGGCGGCGAGGGGACGTGAGGCAGGAGCGGGCACCGGACCATGAGACGACACAGTGGTTGCCGGAAGCAACTATATGGGTGAGTGACCTGGCTCACCGCGGGGGAGCCGAGTGTCTTCCGGCCGTCGGCGGCCCGTGCTTGTCTGCTGCCATGGGTGAGGAGAAGCGATCCTTCGTCGACGAGGACCTGGCCGGCGCACGGTTCGAGCGATGCTGGATGACCGACACCGTGATCCGCGGGTCCGGGGTGTCAGGCATGGAGATCGACGACCCGTGGTTGTTGGAGGACGGCGGGTCGCTGGTCGTGACCTCGTGGACGTCGCGGCGTACGTCGACGCCGAGCTCGACCGGCGCTTCCCGGGACGTTCGCTGCGGCTCGCGGCGAACGCCGAGGACCTGCGCCTCGCGTGGGGCGCGGTCGAGAGGGCGTGGACCGGTGCTGTCGATCGTGCGCTGACGATGCCGGCGGGCGCCGTGGACGTCTCGGTCGCAGGGGAGTGGTCCTTCGCCCAGACGTTGCGGCACCTGGTGATGGCGACCGACACCTGGCTGCGCCGCTCCATCCAGGGCCTCGACGAGCCGTACCACCCGATCGGCCAGCCGCACGCGGAGTACGCCACCGACGGCTTCGACCTCACGGCGTTCTCCGAGACGTCGCCGTCGTTTGACCTTGTGCTCGAGGTCCGTGGTGAGCGTTTGGCGATGGTGCGCGAGTTCCTGGCCGACCTCACCGACGAGCAGCTGCAGGCTGCCAGCACCAACCCGTGGGCTCCCGAGCATCCGTGTCGAGTGCTCGACTCGCTCCAGACGATCCTCAACGAGGAGTGGGAGCACCTGCGCTACGCCGTGCGTGACCTGGACGCTCAGGTAGCCGGAAAGGCGTAGATGTACAACTCAGCGTTGTCTGCTTACTCTGAGGGCATGGGTGACGTGAGCGTCAGTGAAGCGCGGGCCCGCCTCGCCGACGTGGTGGACAAGGCGCGCATCGGTCGCGACCCGGTGTTCCTGACCCGTCGCGGACGTCGAGTCGCGGCGGTCATCGACGCCGATCAGCTCGATCGCCTGATCGAGGCTGCCGAGGACCTCGCGGACCTGCGGGCTGTCGCGGAGGCGCGCCAGGAGATGGACGAGCCCGGTGCCGCCGCCATCCCGTGGGAGCAGGTCAAGGCCGACCTGGGCATGTCCTGACCGTTCGCTGAGTCGGACAGGTCCTTGACGCACCGGATCGAGTTGTCGCCCGCGGCGGCACGACAGATACGTACGCTCGACGCGCCGGCTCGGCGCCGCATACAGGCTGTCGTCGAGCTGCTGGCGCAGGAGCCGCGACCTGCGGGTGCGAAGAAACTCGTCGGCGGAGACGGTGAGTGGCGCGTACGCACCGGCGACTACCGGGTGATCTACGAGGTGCGCGACGGAGTGCTGCTGGTCCTGGTGCTGGCCGTGGGGCACCGGCATGACATCTACCGATCTCGGTGACGGGGAACAGGCCCCACTTCCACTAGTGGACAGCCTGCGTATCAAGAGCCGACGTATTCCTCGTCTCTGATGGCCGAGAGAAGCGCTGACCCTTCGTAGGATCGCGTTCATGACGCGATCGGCTGATGAGCGGCGGCAGGACGTGGGGGTCCGACCGTCGGCGGCTCGGGTCGAGGCCGTCACGCTGCAGTTCCATCCAGATTGGCCGCATGGAGCCGGCAAGGTGATCGAGTCGATGGCGACTGACCGCCACTATAGGTCCCAGTTCGCGACAGGCATATCGAACGGCGGGTTGACAGCATTCCGGGGTGGTGACCGGTGGCGGTGGGAGAGCCGGCTGTTCTCCGGGAGGTACGACTACGGGCCTGCGTCGGAGCGACCTGTGTACGGAGCCTGGAACCGGCGGGCCGATCCCTTTGGTGGCGCCGTTCGGTTCGGATCGTCGTATGTACGCCTTCGTCCTGAGGCGGTCAGCAGGTCAACTTTCTGCTTCCCGGACTCGGTGCACGAGCCAGTGGACGTGGGAGACGCCACGCTGCTCCCTCATCTCTGCCGAATGGCCGACGAGTCCGGCTTCGACGATCTCGACGAGTGCGTCGAGGCGCACGTCCACGGTCCGGTCCGCTTCGGTGTCGACGTAGACGCCCTGGTCTTGGACCCGTGCTTCATGGGGACGGATGTGGAAGCGGCCGCAGAGCAGTTGGGCTGCCGGATCGAGGTCCATCCGGGATTCCGAGCATCACCGGACGTTTTCGATCCGGAGTACCGCGGCGCCCACATCGTCGACTTGGCTCGATCGCTCGGAGACGAGCTCACGCCCAAGATGATCGGTGACGCCGCCCGGGCTGGTGCGCATCCGGCGCAGTCGATCAAACAGGTCTGGCACTGCCTGGCGCGTTTCGGACGACTCGATAGATAGGACGCGGCCGACGTTGTTTAGACCTGTGCTGCTGCGAGCTGAACGAGGTCGACGAGGTTCTCTGGAAAGTACTGGACTCCCTCAAAGACCAACTCCTCGGTCGACCACCAGCGCCAGGTCGTCATGGCTGCTTGTTCAAGCTCAGTCCATCCGTGATCGCTTAGTGCCGTGTCGTTCGTCCTTGCGGCGAAGAAGTGCTCGACCTGGTGCTGTGGATCACCGTGATTGAGGAAGTCGGACTCTCGGCTGTGAAAGGGCCCGATCAAGCTCAGACCGGACTGTCCGGTTTCCTCGAGCAACTCGCGCTCAGCGGCACGCGCGAACGACTCGCCCTCGTCGACTCCGCCGCCGGCGGTGAACCAAAATCGGACCGTGTCACCAGTGTCGGACAGGTCCCGGCCCTCGGAGAGGAGGACGCGGTCGGACTGATCCAAGAGGACGATCCGAACTGCGACTCGCGTGCCGTCAGGCATCGCTTCGTACCGAGCCAGCCCGGCGTCCGAGGGTGACCAGCAGGTTGGCGTAGCCGAGGGCGTCGTCGATGGCGCGGTGCGTATGCGGAACGTCGCCAAACCACTCGGCCGGGAGGCTCGACGGCGAGATCTCCGATGCGGGGCGACCGGTTACCGCTGCTGCGTAGCTTCGAAGGCAGAGCCCAGTGCCATCGAAGAGACGGTCCTCCTCATAGGGGCCTTGGATGATGCCGTAGCGCGTGAACCGACGCAGGTAGAAGTCGATCCACAGGCCGTCGAACGCCAATGGCGAGGCGGCGAAGGTCTTCTCGCCGGGCAGCGACTTCACCCAGGTCGCATATCTCGCCATCACGTCGGCCACCGGCTCCGGATCGGTGGTGGCGGCCGCCCACATCTCGGGAATCGACTGGAACCACGCGAGGGTCTTCTCGTTTGGTGCGGCCCCAGGCAGTTCTTCGAGAACGGCTTCGAAGCGCCCGTGCTCCGTGCCGTCGAGTGTGACGGCGACGGACGCGAACGATCGCATCGAGTTTGGCCCCGGCCACGGTCCGTCAACCTCGATGTCCGTTACGACGTAGACCCAGTGGTCAGGTGATTCGCTAGACACGACGACGATCCTCGCATCCCAGGGGCGGCAGCAGAGAGCGGCGTTGGGGGACAGGTCAAGGGGACTTGATGGATCGGCCGGCATACCGGGCCCATGGCTCGGCGGCCCTGTCGGCGTGGAGGAATGCAACTTGTGGGCTGTAGCCGAGCGCCTCGGCGACGAGGGAGGGTGGGCATTCAAGGACGAGTTCGCCGATGGCACGGTTGCGGGCGCCGAGGAGGTTGACGCCCAGGTCGCGGAGCCGGTCCATCACGGTGTTGGGGTGCAGGTGTCGGCCAGCCAGCGTGCTGGGGAAGAGCCACGGACTGTCGCGTCCGGCGCCTGTACGGAGGTTCGGCCGGGCGGCGAGGTGTTCCCGCAGCAGGGACGCGAATGGTTCCGGGACGTCGGTCGGGTGCGAGCCGAGTGTGATGCTCATGCCGGTGTCACCGTCGTCGATGATGCTGGTCCGGAAGGTGACGACCTTGACCAGCGGTTGGGCGTAGAGGAGCAGGAGCATTGCGGCGACCCGGTAGGGAAGCGACTCGCTGGTGCCGGTCAGGAGCTCGTGGATCCAGGCGAGCCGCTGGTCCTGACTCAGAGACGGGCTTGACTTGGCCGATCGGTGCTGGATCGTGACCGTCGTGTTGAGGCGGGCCTTCTTCGCGACGACGAAGAAGGTTCTGATCGCGCTGCGAGTCGTCGGTCCGGTCGCGAGCCACTCGTCGACGTCTTGCTGTGTGCAGGTCGAGGCTGTGCGCTGGTAGGTCTCGTGGAGCCACACGAGGAACTTCACCGTTTCGGTGATCTCCTGCTTCGCGGAGTGGACTGGCCCGCGAGTGGCTGCGCCAGCCCCGGCTTTGGCCCTGATGCGCCGCAGGTGGTGCCACGTGGCGAAGTGCTGGACCGGCTGGCGTACCTCATCGGGGAGCCCGTCGAGCTTGCCTTCGATCCATCGCTCGAAGCGCGGCAGGTACGGGTCGCGATGGGGGAGTAGACCGTGGTGCTGCATGAGCGCCCGGAGGTGCTCGGCGGGCTTGCCGGGTACGGAGTCAAGGCCGTCGTGCGACGCAGCGATGGTGCCGTCGCCGAGGCCGCGAAGCAGCTCCTGGACCTTGGCTGAGCGCTTCCAGACGAGGATCGACTCGGGCCTGTCCGAGGCGCAGAGAGCATCGACCAGGCCGAGCAGTGCGGGATCGCTCGGCGCGCCGCCGAGCAGCCCGTGGAGGTCGTCGCGGAGAGCGCAGCGGGCGCAGAGCCGTCCGCGATGGCGCGCTGCTTCGACGTCGCAGCGCTCGCAGTGGAAGTCGACGGGGAGCTCAGCGCAGGTCGAGCAGATCGGCTGGCCGTCGGCGGCGCGCAGGCCCGGCAAGAGCCGATCCTGGCGGCACTCCGGGCAGGTCCCGCGGGTGTGCACGGCGTCGTAGTAGCAGATGTTGCAGAGTCGGCCTTCTGGCCAGTTGGCTGCCAGTCTGGGGATGTTCCGGCCGCAGCGAGCACAGGGATCCTCGCGAGTGCTCGTCGCGCGAGGACGGCCCTGGACGGTCGAGCGAGGGGAGAGGCCCGTCGGCTTCGGATCCATCAATGCTCCTGCGCTACTCGTCGAGGATGTTGGCGCGGCGCGGCCGCACGCTGCGATCGAGCGAGACGACGTTCGGCGCCGAAGCGGTGCCGGTCTTGCGCACACGTACATCAGTCGCCGTCGTCGTGAACAGGTCCGTCGACTCGCACTCGAAGATGTCGCACAGCGCCGCGATCAACATCAGGGAGACGCGCTCAGGCCGCTGGTTCACCAGTCGGTACACCTGCGGTCGAGACAGATTGATGTCGCGCTCGGCCAGCAGGGGGATGAGGTCCGTGGTGTTGTGCAGGCCCCGGGCGGCCATCAGCTCGGCCAGGCGCCACGTGTAGTCCACCTTGCGCTTCATGATGTTCCGTCCTCGGTCTTGCGGGCCATGGCTTCCTTCACCGTACGGTCCAAGGCGCTCCTGAGCGTGGAGCGCCTGAACTCGTCGGACACGAAGTGATAGATGCCGGTTGTCGCCCCGTGCTCATGGCCCATCTGGTCCTGCACGAACCGCGGGTCCCATCCAGCTTCGAGCAGGTGAGTGGCGTACGAACGACGGAACGAGTGGAGATCGAGCCCATCGGAGAATCCCAACTCCTCGCAGTAGCGCCGGACCCGTCGGATCAGAGTCGACTCGACGACCAGTCCGCCGCGTTCGCTGGGGAAGAGGTCCAGGGTGCCCGGATCACCGCGGCCGTTGGCGAGCCAGTCCTCGATGATGCCGGGCGTCCACCGCCAAACCGTGAGAACGCTCCGCGGCTTGTGCGGCGAGGACCGCTTCGCCTTGCCGTAGCGAACCTTGCAGACGCCGAACGCGCCGAACTCTCGGGCGTGTGGGTTGCGGGCGAAGTCGACCGTTTGTAGGTGCCTCAACTCGTTGAACCGGAGCCCGTAGCCGTACGCGATCTTCATCATGACCGCGTCCCGGTACGCGGCCTGCCAGCCCTTGCGGCCCGACTTGCCGATCCGTTCGACCTCGTCGTCGGCGTGGTCGAAGAGTTGACTGATCTCCTCACGGGTGTACGGACGTTTCTTCGGGCGTCCGTCGTACTCCTGGACGTGGGGAGCGGTATTCCAGTCGAAGAACACCTGTGCCGGGTGGGTGCCGAAGAACCGCTCGCACACGACGTCGAACCCGTAGTCTGGGTTGCTGATGTAGCTGGTGAAGGCACGCAATGCGGAGTGGTAGCCGCGCAGCGTCGAGTGGGCAACGTGCTTCTGGGTGCGTAGGTCTGCCGAGAACTCCTCGACGAGCGCGGGAGTCCAGTTCCACGGGTCTTCGTTGACGTGGCTGATGAAGCGCTCCACCACCCGGAGCCGCTGGTCGATGGTCGCGAACTGCAGGTTGCGTGACAACTGCTGGTTCCGCCATCCCTCGAGCATCTTCTGAAGCACCTGCTCGTCGGGCCGGAGGACCGGCACCGACTCGACCAGGCGGACCCGGCCGGAGCCATCAACCTGCATCGAATCCTCCTGAGAATCTGGTTTCATTCAGTGATTCCATGATGCATCCGATGAGACGCCGTCTGTGTTTCCGCAGGTCAACGGCGTGTCGCGGTGGCCGCGCAACGCCTGATCGTTCCGCCGCCACGCACGGTTTGACGCCGTTGCAACGATGTTCGGTGCTGCGTTTCCGCTGGTCAGAGCGGGTTCAGTCCGGCCAGCGGGGCAGTTGGGTCAGCCGCCCGCGATTGATTCATCCGATGCAATACGCAGACTAATACTTGACATAATGTCGCTTATCGGCGGTTCTCTCCGCCCGGTCATGCCGATGAGCGGATGACCGCGGTGACCACGTGACAGACTTCAAGACGTGGTCGCCGCTGTTCACTTCTACGGCACGTCTGATGACCAACGCCGACTATTGGACTACCTCGGGGAACCGCAGGACGTGAGCCTCCACCCATGGCCCATCGTCAGTTCACCCATGACATCGTTGTTGCGTGACGATGCGCTGACCCGGTCTCGGGTGATGGTTGCGAGTCAGAGGCTGGGCGGCCCCAAGCCCATCCGGCCCGGTGATGCGGCGTTCTCGGAACCGACGAAAGCAGGAGTGTTCAACAGGCTGAACTGGGGTGCGCTGCGGCCCAGCCAGAAGGAGGGCTTGGTTGACTCGAACTCGTCCCCTGTACTGCTCTGGGTTCCAGCCGCGACGGACGACGGTCGGCTTGCGTCGGGACACATCGGGTCGCAAGCAGACTCGATGCGTTCCGTGTCCAGCGAGTACGAGCGATGGGTGAAGCGCGTTATGGGCTGGGTTCGTCGCACCGGAACTCTGGTGTGGGGACTGGAAACCCACGCGGTTCGCGCTGACCTGGACATCCAGCGTGCCGACGTTACGTCGGTGTACGCCCTGCCCGGTGCTCTGTCAGTTCTCGAAGCGGGTGGCACAGGTTCAGGAAGTCGCGACTGACGTCCTCATCTGCCGCCTGGTGTGCGCGGCGGCGCGCGCTCTTCTGCCGCTGTGCGGCTGGTTGGTCATGAGGCGACGAGGTAGTCCAGGACCTTGCCGATGTCTCCGCCGGTCGCCTTGAGCCAACGTTCTACCGATGGTCGGTACTGGTTGCTCATCGACTGCAGGGCACGCTCGAGGTCTGGTGTTCCGCGTTGCTTCTGCAGGGTGGTCGGATGAGCGACGTCTGTTCCGAGCAGACCGGCGACCCGACGACTGAGTTCGGAGGCACAGAACGTGTCGGCAGCGGACCAGGCGCTGACAGCCGCTTTTGCGCGGGACGGTGGCCGCAGCTGCACTTCGACGCGGTTGGTTCCTTCGACGTACTGCCCGGGCGATTCCAGCCACTTCTCATAGACCCGGATCCGAACCTGTGAGGTCGGTGCGCCGACGTAGAGCGTTCGGCCGAGAGACTTCCCGTCCTGTTCGGACGCCACCGACATGAGGCGTGCCTTGCGTCCTGCAGCGGACCTCAGGAGGTCTTCGAGGTCTTCGTAGGTGAGCAGCGTGTCCACCCGGGTATCGACGCGAGAGGTCTTCGCGCCGAACTTGCCCACGACCAGCCGTCGGGCGCTGTCTGCCGCGGTGGATGTGCTGACGACGTGTACGTCGGTGCGTTCGCCGCCGAAGTAGACCTGGCCGAGTTTGTAGCCGTCGGCGTCGAAGACCTGCAGCGATTCCCGCCAACCCTGCAGCCCCTTGCCCGGCACCGCTGTCGCGCCACCGAGGGTCGTCACGAGGTCAGCAGCGATGGCCGGGACGGTCGAGTCAGTCCCCCGCGCTTCGTGCGTGGTCTGCGACCAGTCCCAGCCGTAGAACCCGTTTACAACCCCCGTGTTACAGGACGGGGGTCCCCCGTCGCCGCGCTGATTCGTCGGCTGATCCGCATACGCTTGATCCGTCGGCATCAGTTGCACCTGATTCCGTCCACGACCCCGGCAGTTGCAGCTGCGCGGGGTCTTTCCTTTTCCGTTGTCGAGCCACATGGAAACGGGAAACGGATCAAAGGAATGGGAGCGACACGCGGAAGCGGGATATTCAGAAAAGCCGTGTCGCAGATACCTGCGTCAATAGTTCCTGACGATTCGATGACGGATTCTGTCGGTGGAAGCGAGCAATATCCGTTGACGTGAGTTCGGAAGAAGGCAGCGAGGCACGCTGGCGCATCGGGCGGGCCGTCGAGGACCTGGCCAGGACTCAACGCGGCCCACAGCGGCCCCTGGACGCCCTCCGGGCCGTGCGACACGCCCAACACGACCTCGCAGATGCACGCGATCTTCTGACCGCAGCTGCACGACGCGACGGAGCGACTTGGAGCCAGATCGGTCAGGCCCTGGGGATCAGCCGCCAGGCCGTGCACCAGGCCCACCAGCGCCACCATGAGCACAGGGAGCGCCGGCGAGTCGAGGCACGCATCTGGAAGATGACCCCAGTCCCCCGGCGACGACGCTTCCCGTGGCCGTTCAGACGAGCAGCCTGACTCACTGATCCAGCCCGGCTCACTGATGGCGGGTGCGGGTGGCCTAGCGGCTTCCAGGGCCCACTCACGGGCTCGCTGCGCTCCCCCGCGAGCCTCTAGGCCCTTCCAGCCACCCGAGAGAGGCCACCCACCCCCACCCGCCGCGCTGGCTAAGGCAACTCGCTGAATGGCAGCGACCACGGAACGGTGCCGATGGTTCTCGACCGGCAGCAAGACCGGTCGAAGCCTGCCATCGAGGAAGGCGAGGGTACGAAGGGATGAGGGATGAACCAGGGTGAGCAAGGCGGGCTCCAGAGCGGCCGAAGTCAGATGGACTTGAGCCGTCCCGACCCATCCTTTTCGCTGCCTAGTGCAGAGGCGCCTGGGGTCAGGCTCTGGATCCTCTTAGGCCGCCCCTCCGGGCTCTGGTTCGGTGTGGAGGGGCCCCATCATCTGTCTCATCGGCCGGGCTCTCCCCGGTCTCTTTGCTCACGCACCACCCTGACAGAGACGTCCGACAGTCCCAGCGTGGACGCGCCGGGGCGCTCGCTCCGCTTGCAGCCCCCCGGCCCGTCCACGGTGTCGCTTATCGGCGATTCTCTCCGCACGGTCATGCCGAGATCAGCGCACGACCTTCGGGACGCGACTCGCCACGTGGAGCGTCCCGAACGTCGTGCGCAGTTGAGTCCCCGATAGTGGTGTAGCGCGGTCGCCGAGATCGTCACCGGCGTGTACGCCAGACGTAGACGCGGCCACCGCGTGATCCTTCGAGTTCAC
>Ga0208330_1000427_pt1 | contig 19486 bp, 15 predicted proteins | sample DeeseametaMP1896_FD_184180 | JGI IMG/M metagenome (GOLD analysis project Ga0208330, IMG submission 184180) | Marine microbial communities from the Deep Pacific Ocean - MP1896 (SPAdes) | ecosystem: Environmental > Aquatic > Marine > Oceanic | place: East of Hawaii, North Pacific Ocean | collected...
GACCGCCTTGGCCCAGATGTCCTCGACCTCCATCTCCACCAGCATCGAGGTGATCAGGATGCTGGCCTCGATGTCCGTGCCGACGGCGACCACGGCGCGATAGAACTCGTCGACGCCGAGTTCGCGCAGCGTGTCGAGATCGGTGCAGTCGGCGGCGACCACGCGCGTGAGATGACCGGCCAAGCTCTGCACCAGCTTGGTCGACTGGTCGATGGCCAGCACCTCGATACCGCGACGAGTCAACTCCAGCGCGATCGCACTTCCGAAGCGCCCCAGCCCGATCACCACAACCGGTTCCTTATCGACATCAGCCAACATTGATCCTTTCCATCGGAAGCTCGTAACGACGGCCGCGTTGCCGCAGCGCCAAGGCCGAGGCCAACGTGATCGGGCCGATCCGGCCCACGAACATCAGCACGATCAGCAGCAGTTGGCCGGGCCCAGGTAGATCGGCCGTGATGCCCGTCGACAAGCCCACCGTTCCGAACGCCGAGACCACCTCGAACAGAACTTCTTCGAACGCCAGTGACGTCTCCGCCAACAGCACGAAGGCCGACACCGCGACCAGCAGCACCGACACCAGCACGACCGCCAGCGCCTGACGCTGATTGTCCGGCGGGATCTGCCGCGGACCGACGTTCACCCGATCCTCGCCCCGCAATTCCGCCCAGACCACCACCGCCAGCAGCCCGAACGTCGTCACCTTGATCCCCCCGGCCGTCCCGGCGGTGCCTCCGCCGATGAACATCAGGAAGTCGGTGAAGAACAGGCCCTCGGGCGTCATGGCGCCGATGTCGATGGCGTTGAAACCGGCCGTGCGGGGCATCACCGCGGAGAAGACGGCGGCCAACAGCCGGGTGTTGGGCGGCAGCGCCCCCAGCGTGTCCGGATTGTCGTGTTCGACGAACGCCAGCGCGATGGTCCCGACGACCAGCAACACCACCGTCACCCACACGGTGACGCGCGTGGTCACCGACCAGGACCTCGGCTTGCGCCACGTCTTGGCCAGTTCGAAGATCACCGGAAATCCCAAACCGCCGACGATCACCGCGGCGGCGATCGTCAGCAAGATCCACCCGTCCCCGACGAAGCGGGTCAGGCTGTCGGCATACAAGCCGAAACCGGCGTTGTTGAACGCCGAAATAGCATGAAAGACGCCGTAATACAGCGCATCTGCAACGCCCATGTCGGTGGTTCGCAGGAATCGGACCGTCAGGATCGCCGCCACCACGATCTCGCAGGCAATCGCGAAAATGGTGACATTGCGGACGACCCGGCCGACGTCGCGCACCGTCAACGCCCGGGTCTGCGCGGCCGCGATCAGCCGGGCGCGCAGACCCAGCCGGCGGGACAGCAGCACCAGCGTCAGCGAAGCGACCGTCATGATGCCCAACCCGCCGATCTGGATCAGCACCAGGATGACGACCTCGCCGAACGTCGACCAGTAGGTGGCGGTGTCGACGACGACCAACCCGGTGACACACACCGCCGACGTCGACGTGAACAGCGCCTCCATCACGGTGGCCCGCTCGCCGGCTTCGGTCGCCAGCGGCAGCGACAACAGCACCGTGCCCAGTGCGATGGCGCCGAGAAACGACCCCGCGATCACCAGCCCGGGATGGCGGAAACGGTCATTGGTGGCCATCGGAAGCCGCCGGTCGCCGCGCCCCTATCTCGCCGGCACCTCGGCGGCCAGCTTGATCAGCCGGTCACGCACCAGATCCGGGCGCTCGTCGACGATGAAATGCCCGCCGTCGATCAACTCCAGCGTGTAGTCGTCGGCACGAGCCGTCTCCACCGCAGCCAACTCCGGTGCTATCGCGGCGTCGTTGCGGCCGAACAACACCCGCGTCGGGACCGTCGAGCGGCGCCGTTCCCCGGAGCGGGTCAACCGCGGAATCTCCCGGAACAGGAACGTGCGGTACGTGTCGCGCGCGGTGCGCGCCACCACCGGGTCACGGAACCGCTCGGAGTACACCCGCGCCGTCTCCGCGTCGACCTCGGACACCTGCCGGTAGACGCGGTCCAGGAACGCGGTGTGGCGCTGCACCGGCACCCCGGCGATCGCGATCAGCGGTTGATACATCAGGAACCGCCACGCGTGCCGCGCCATCACCTTCGGCGGCACCCACGGATGCGCGATGTTCAGCGCCAGGTAGCCGTCGATGCGCTCCGGCACCCGCAGCGTGAGCAGGTGCCCCAGGAAGCCGCCCCAGTCATGCCCGACCAGCAGCACATGCTCCAGACCGAGGGCGTCCATCAACGCCACCAGGTCACTGACCACGTCCTCCTTGGCCCACTTGTGCGGCGCCGGGCCCGACCAGCCGTATCCCGGCAGGTCGGGAGCGATGATCCGCAGCCCGGGCGGCGGGTCGGCCAGCAAATCCCGGTACACGTAGTGATGTTGCGGCCAGCCGTGCAGCGCCAGCACCGGACGGCCGTCTTCCGGACCGGCCTCCGAGACGTGGAATCGCACCCCACGCGCCTCCACGAAGCGCCGTCGTACTGCCCGAATGGATGGGGCTTGGCTCGTCATGACCCGAAGACTATCGGCAACGCGCTACGGTGCCGATATGCCCGGGTACCGCGACCTGTTCGACGCCAGCATCACCGATCCCGCCGGCTTCTGGGCCGACGCCGCCACGGCCGTCACCTGGACCCGGGAACCGCAGCGCATCCTCGACGACAGCAACCCTCCGTTCTACCGCTGGTTCCCCGACGCCGAGCTCAACACCTGCGCCAACGCGCTGGACCGTCACGTCTACGGCGGGCAGGCGCGCAGCGACTCGGGGATCAGTTACGGCGGGCGCGCCGAGCAGCCGGCGCTGATCTACGACTCGGCCGTCACCGACACCAAGCGCGTCTACACCTACGCAGAACTTCTCGACGAGACCGCCCGCTTCGCCGGTGCCCTGCGCGGCCTCGGCGTCGGCAAGGGCGACCGGGTCGTCATCTACATGCCGATGATCCCCGAGGCCGTCATCGCGATGCTCGCGTGCGCCCGGCTGGGTGCGGTGCACTCGGTGGTGTTCGGCGGCTTCGCCCCACACGAGTTGGCGGTCCGCATCGACGACGTGCGGCCGACGGTGATCGTGTCCGCCTCATGCGGCATCGAACCCACCCGTGTGGTCGAGTACAAGCCGATGCTCGACGCGGCGATCGCCGCCGTGGAACACCCCCCGACGCATTGCGTTGTGGTGCAACGCGATCGGCACCGCTGCGACCTGATCGAGGGCCGCGACGTGGAGTGGGCCGACGTGATGGCTTCGGCGCAGCCGGTGGACCCGGTGCCCGTCGCCGCGACCGACCCGCTGTACGTCCTCTACACCTCCGGCACCACCGGCAAGCCCAAGGGCATCGTCCGTGACAACGGCGGCCACGCGGTGGCGCTGCTGTGGAGCATGCGCCACATCTACGACATCGCCCCCGGCGACGTGTTCTGGGCCGCGTCCGACGTGGGCTGGGTGGTCGGCCACTCCTACATCGTCTACGCGCCGCTGCTACTGGGCGCGACGACCGTGCTCTACGAGGGCAAACCGGTCGGAACCCCCGACCCGGGCGCGTTCTGGCGGGTCGCCTCCGAGCACGGGGTGAAGGCGTTGTTCACCGCCCCGACGGCGATCCGCGCGATCCGCAAGGAAGACCCCGAAGCCAAGTACCTGGCCGACTACGACCTGTCGGGAATGAAATATCTGTTCCTGGCCGGTGAACGCCTGGACCCCGACACCTACCACTGGGCCACCGACAACCTCGGCGTCCCGGTGATCGACCACTGGTGGCAGACCGAGACAGGATGGGCCATCGCCGCCAATCCGATGGGCGCCGAAGCACTTCCGATCAAAGCGGGTTCGCCGACCGTGCCGATGCCTGGTTACGACATCCATGTGCTGCACGACGACGGCAACCGCTGCGAAGCGGGTGAGGAAGGCGCGATCTGCATCCGGCTGCCGCTGCCGCCGGGCACCCTGCCCACGCTGTGGAACGCCGAGGCGCGCTACGAAGCGTCCTATCTGTCCGAACACCCCGGCTACTACCTGACCGGCGACGGCGGCCGCTACGACGAAGACGGCTACCTGTTCGTCATGGGCCGCATCGACGACGTCATCAACGTCGCCGGACACCGTATGTCCACCGGCGCGATCGAGGAGGTGCTCGCCACCCACCCGGCGGTCGCCGAGTGCGCGGTGATCGGGGTGCCCGACGAGATCAAGGGGCAGGCGCCCCGCGGGTTGGTCGTCGTCAAGTCCGGCGCCTCCACCGACGGGCTGGCTGAGGAACTGGTCCGGCTGGTGCGTGACGAGATCGGCGCCGTCGCGGCGTTCCGGTTGGTCGATGTCGTCCCGGCGCTGCCGAAGACCCGCTCGGGCAAGATCCTGCGCAAAACGCTGCGCGGGATCGCCGCCGGCCGGGACGAACCGGTGCCGTCGACGATCGAGGACCCCGGCGTCCTGGACACCCTCGCCCCCATCCTGCGCTCCTGACCAGTTGCGCCGCAGGTGTTATCCGCGGCGTGAGGATGGGTACCTCTTCCACACGATCGTCAATTTCGTCGACGTGGGAGGGAGGGTGGCTCGTGGCGTCACAACCCAAGTACATGGCGGTGCAGGGCGCGGCCCTGATCGTCGCGGCGGCGTTGACGCTGATCGGGCTGCTCGGCTTCATCCCGGGCGCCACCGCGAACGTCGGCGAGCTCGCGTGGGCCGGGCAGCATTCGGGCGCAACGCTGTTCGGCGTGTTCGTGGTGTCGGTGCTGGTGAACGCGTTTCACCTGGTGCTCGGCGGCCTCGGGTTCGCGATGGCCCCGTCGTACTCGGGTGCGCGTGCCTATCTGCTCCTCGGCGGGGTGCTCTACCTGGGCCTGTGGCTCTACGGGCTGCTGGTCGAGCGGGGTAGCGACGCCCACGTCGTCCCCCTGAACGGCGCCGATAATTGGCTGCACCTCGGCATCGGCGCGATGATGCTGTTGCTGGCCGTCACCCTCGGCGGGCAGCGCGACCCGACGAAGCGGCGAATCCGGCGCCGTCCCCACCTCGGCGCGGCCGCCTGACCCGCGCCGGGAGGGCTGAGGCGGGCTGATCTGCGCCCGGAGCCAAGTCGCGCCGGGGCTCGGGCCCGCGCCTCGGCTCAGTCACCTCACCGGAGTCAGGCCCGTCGAGCCGGCCGGGCGTCGCCAGTCAGGCCGCGCCTCGCCAGTCAAACCGCGCGTCGCCAGTCAGGCCGCGCCTTGCCAGTCAGGCCGCGCCTCGCCAGTCAAACCGCGCGTCGCCAGTCAGGCCGCGCCTTGCCAGTCAGGCCGCGCGTCGCCAGTCAGACCGCGCCTCGCCAGTCAGACCGGTCGGCCCTGCGAACCGGGAGTACGGTTTCTGACGGAAATCCGGCGAATTCCGTCAGAATGCGTACGCTCGCGAAGCCGCCGGATTCGGCAGGCCGCGCGCCCGGACGCACAGCGCTCAAGGCCACGCACCGGGACGCTTATCGCCAGGGCCGGCCCACGCCGCGAGAGTACGGTTTCTGACGGAAATCCGGCGAACTCCGTCAGAATGCGTACGCTCGCGAAGCCACCGGATTCGGCAGGCCGCGCGCCGGGACGCACAGCGCCCCTCCGCGCGTCGGCAGTCAGGCCGCGGGCCGGGACGCACAGCGCTCAAGGCCGCGCACCGGGACGCTTATCGCCAGGGCCGGCCCACGCCGCGAGAGTACGGTTTCTGACGGAAATCCGGCGAATTCCGTCAGAATGCGTACGCTCGCGAGGCGGCCGCGACGCGCGCTCGGGGCGCCCTCGACCGAGCTCGGCCGGTTGAGCTCCGCCCTACCCAGGTCAGCCTGTTGAGCTCAACTCCAGAGAGGTCGGCCGGTTGAGCTCCGCCCCACCCAGGTCGGCCTGTTGAGCTGAGCTCCAGAGAGCTCAGCCGAGTGAAAGAGCGATGCCGTCGAGGATGTCGTGCTCGCTGACCACCAACTCGGCGATGCCAGCCCGCTCCTGCAGCGCCGCGGCCAGCTCCTGCACGACGATCGCCCCGCCGCCGATGACGTCGACACGGCCCTCGTGCATCGGCCCCAGGGCGGCACGCTGCTGACGAGTCATCACCAACAGTTCCTCACACACCGGCAGTAGCTCGTTCAACCCCACCCGCGCCAGGTGAATGGCGTCGGAGTCATAGGTGGTCATCTTCAGCGCCAACGCAGCCAGCGTCGTCATCGTGCCTGCCACCCCCACCCAGGTGTGGGCCTGCTGCACCGGCACGACCCGCAGCGCCTCCTCCAGCGCCGAGCGCACCACGGCCCGTGCGGACTCGACCTCGTCGGCGGTGGGCGGATCGGAATGCAGGCAGCGCTCGGTCAGCCGCACACACCCGATGTCGGCCGAATAGCCGGCGGCCACCTCGGCCGAATTCGCGGAACCCAGCACGACTTCGGTGGAACCGCCACCGAGGTCGACCACCACGAAAGGCCCGGCGGCGCTGTCGAGTTCACCGACAGCCCCACGGAAGGACAGCTCGGCCTCCTCGGCGCCGGTGATCACCTCGGCCACCGCGCCGGGCACCACCGCTCCCAGCACCTCGGCCGTCATCGCGAAGAACGCATCCCGGTTGGCCACATCGCGGGCCGCTGAGGTCGCCACCATGCGGACCGCTTCGACGCCGTGCTCGCGCATCATCTCGGTGTAGTCGAGCAGAGCGAGCTGCGTGCGCAGCAGCGCGTCGGGCGCGAACTCGCCGGTCGCGTCCACCCCCTGGCCGAGCCGGACGATGCGCATCTCGCGGTGCAGGTCCGCCAGCCCGCCGCCGGACACATCGGCGATCAACAGCCGGATCGAGTTGGTGCCGCAATCGACGGCGGCCACCCGCGTCATGTCCACACCGCCGGATCCAGGATCCCGGCCATCCCCGGCTCGGCGGCCAACACCGCCAACGCCTCGTCTCCGAATGGGTTCACTCCCGGTCCTTTCGCCAATGAGTGGGCAATCACGACATGCAGGCACTTGACGCGATCCGGCATGCCGCCGCCGGAGAACGTCGTCCCCAAGGACTCGATCGCGTCCCGCTCGGCCAGATACGACTCGTGCGCACGCCGGTAGGCAGCGGCCAACTCCGGATCATCCTCCAGGCGCTCCGTCATCTCCCGCATCAGACCCGCCGACTCCAGCTGACTCGCCGCGGCTGTCAGCGCCGGGTGGGTCAAGTAGTACAGCGTCGGAAACGGTGTTCCGTCAGGCAGTTTCGGCGCGGTCTTCACGACGGCCGGTTCGCCGTTGGGGCATCGATAGGCGATCTCGAGGACACCGCGGGGCTCTCGACCCAGCTGCCCGGCGACGGCGTCGAGATCGGCTTGCTCAACCACCGGGAGGCGGCGCGCCGGGCGCGGGTGGTTCGGGGGCGACGGGCGGCGGCGCACCGGGTGCGCCCGGCGGAGTGGGCGGTGCCGTGGGCGGCGCGCCGTGGGGCTCGTCGGCGATGGTGTGCCACAGCGCGGTGTACCACGGGGCACCGCTGGCGGCCTGCTGTGCCTGCTCGGCCGGCGACCCCGGCAGCTCCGCCTGCGGTGGCAGCTGCACCTGGTAAGGAATCTCGCCGGGCATCACGAACCCCAACCGCTCGCGGGCCTGCGCGGCGATGAACACCGGGTCGGCGAGCTTGTCCTTCTGCTGCTCGAGTTCGGCGATCTGAGCGCGCAACTGGGCTTCACTGGCCTGCAGCTGCTTCATCTCCGTGCGCTGACCGAAGTACGTGCGCACCGGGCCGGCGATCGTCAACGTCAGCACGCACACCACCGCGGCGAGGATCGCCGCCCGCCGCGCCGCGGACCCGAAACGCTGCTCGGCGGCCTGCTCTGCCGATGTGGCGATGACCTCCCGCACCGAACTCGTCGCCGGCGCGTCGACCTCGTCCCCGCCGTGGGGTTCGACGGGCACGACCTCCTTGCCCGGGCGCGGCGCGGCGTCTTTGCCCACGCCCGGCGCGGCGTCCTTCGGCATGCCCGGCGCGGCGTCTTTCGGCACGCCCTCTTTCGGGGCGCGCGGCGCGGTGCGTCGCGACGTCCCCCGCGGTTTACCCGGCCGGGACGCCGCACCCCGGCGCCTCGGGTCGGGCCGTTTCGCGTCGGGCACGGGCTATGTGGTCTCCGGGGTGTAGCGCGGGAAGGCCAGATCGCCGGCGTAGCGCGCGGCGTCGCCGAGTTCTTCCTCGATGCGCAGCAGCTGGTTGTACTTGGCGACGCGCTCGCTGCGCGCCGGCGCACCGGTCTTGATCTGACCGCTGCCGACCGCCACCGCCAGATCGGCGATCGTGGTGTCCTCGGTCTCGCCGCTGCGGTGGCTCATCATGGTCTTGTACCCGGCGTTGTGCGCCAGCGCGACCGCATCGAGCGTCTCGGTCAGCGTGCCGATCTGGTTCACCTTCACCAGCAGCGCGTTGGCCGCGCCCTTCTCGATGCCGTCCTCGAGTCGCTCGGGGTTGGTGACGAACAGGTCGTCGCCGACCAGCTGCACCTTGTCGCCGATCGCGGTGGTCAGCGTCACCCAGCCGTCCCAGTCGTCCTCGGACAGCGGATCCTCAATCGACACCAGCGGGTAGCCGCCCAGCAGATCCTCGTAGAACGCCGCCATCTGCTCGGCGTTGCGGGTCTCCCGCTCGAACGCGTAGCCGGTGCCGTCGGTGTAGAACTCGGTGGCCGCGACGTCGAGCGCGAGTGCGACGTCGGCGCCGACCTTCAGCCCGGCCGCCTCGATCGCCGAGCCGATCAGATCCAGCGCGGCCTTGGTGCCGGGCAGGTCAGGGGCGAAACCGCCCTCGTCGCCCAGCCCGGTAGCCAGCCCCTGCTTCTTGAGCACCGACTTCAGCGCGTGGTACACCTCCGCGCCCCAGCGCAGCGCCTCCTTGAAGCTGGGCGCGCCGATCGGGGCGATCATGAACTCCTGAACGTCGACGCCGGTGTCGGCGTGGGCGCCGCCGTTGATGATGTTCATCATCGGCACCGGCAGGATGTGCGCGTTGGGTCCACCGATGTAGCGGAACAGGGGCAGTTCGGCAGCCTGCGCGGCTGCCTTCGCCACCGCCAGCGACACGCCGAGGATCGCGTTGGCCCCCAGCCGGGACTTGTCCGGGGTGCCGTCGAGATCCACCAGGGCCTGGTCGACCAGGCGCTGCTCGTCGGCGCCCAGACCGATCACCGCCGGGGCGATCTCGTCGAGCACCGCCTCCACGGCCTTCTGCACACCCTTACCCAGGTAGCGCGGTCCGCCGTCGCGCAGCTCGACGGCCTCGTGCTCACCGGTGGAGGCACCCGAGGGCACCGCGGCGCGGGCGACCGTGCCGTCCAGCAGGCCGACCTCGACCTCGACGGTCGGGTTCCCCCGGGAATCGAGGATTTCGCGGGCTCCGACCTGCTCGATGATGGGCACTGGTGCCTCCTAGCTCTCGGGGACGTGACGGGTTGACGATCTCGGATCGGGAACGGCCTCGGCCATGAGCCTAGAGCGTGGCCGCTGCGCCGGCGTGCTCAGAGGGCATGTCCGTTCGCGTAGGCCGTGGCCCAGTCGCGGACGTTGCGCGCGTACTGGTCGGACAGGTTGTAGGCGCGCAGCGCATCCATCCAGCCCCGCGGGGTGGACAGATCCTTGCCGCGCCAGCACAGATACCCCGCCGCCGACAGCGCAGCGTCGTCGATGTTGTCGGCGCTGATGTCCCCGTCGTTGTTGGCGTCCACGCCGTAGAGCCGCCACGTCTCGGGAATGAACTGCATCGGCCCCATCGCGCGGGCGTAGGGCTCGTCGCCCTTGTCCTCGACGGCCGGGTCGTGGCTGACCGAGTCGTGGTCGAGAATCTCGAGGTTGCCGCCGGTGCCGTCGAGGAGCACACCCCGGATGGGTGGCGAGACGTCACCGTTGGCGGCGATGTCGGCCCCCCGGTAGGTGCCGTGATGGCTCTCCACCTGGCCGATGCCCGCCAGCGTCGTCCACGCCAGGTTGCAGTCCGGATTCTCCACCTGAGCGACGCGGGCGGCGTAGGCGTACGCCTCCAGCGCCGTGACCGGGATGCCCAGGGCGGGGGCGCGCTCGGCGGCCCACTGGTGCAGCTGGTCGGCGGGCCGGCCCGAGGCGTAGGTGTCGATCTGTGGAACCGGATCACCCGCCGGCGGCGGCACCCCCTCAGGGATGCGGCTGCCCATCTGCCACGAACAGCTGGCAGCCATGAGCAGCGCTGTCGCGCCGATCACGGCCACCGCCTGCAGCCACCGCACCCGCGTCACCGGTCTCCTCACAACCCACTCTGGTTGTCATCCATGTTCCCATGCAGTCAAGGAATTGCGGCTGACCTGCGCATGCAGGCGTGGGACGAGGAGAATCACGATCGCTGACGCCGCGCCGGCCCCTCAGGTCAGGCGCCTTGTCGCGGGGTCACACGCTGGGCGGATCCGCCTGTTCTGTCCCCGGCCAATGGGCGCGCCACTCGTCGGCGCTGATCGCGGTCAGCGGGGCGCCGTCGAGTTCCTCGGCGACGTCGTCGCCGCGGCGGGCGGCGGCTGCGGCGCGTTCGGCGCTGCGTACGTCGTCCATGAACTCCAGCACCGCGGTGCGCAGCGCGTTCTCGGCGTCCACCTCGGCCCACACCGTCACCGAGGTCAGCTCCTCGGGAACCACATCGGCGGGCACCCCGGCCCCCTCGGCGCGGGCAAGCACCTTCTGGGCCAGCGCCAACGCCGGCTGGGCGGTGGGGATGTCGTCCATGCAGGATTCGCGCTTGGAGGTCTCCAGCGCTTTGCGCTGCTCCCACTGCGCCAGCTGGTCCTCCAGCGAGATCGACTCCCCCGCCAGCACCGCGGGCACCCGGTTGCCCAGCTTGCGGACCAGCGCATCGGCGACGTCGTCGATGGTGAACGCATGCTCGGGGGCCTCTTCGGCGATGCGGGCATGGAACAGCACCTGCAGCAACACATCGCCGAGCTCGTCGCGCAGTTCCCCGAGGTCCCCGCCGTGCACCGCGTCGAACAGCTCGTAGGTCTCCTCGAGCAGGTAGCGCCGCAACGAATCGTGGGTCTGCTGGCTTTCCCACGGGCCGGCAGTGCGCAACCGGTCCATCAGAGCGACCGCGTCGACCAAACGCTCACCGGAAGCCGCGGCCGGCGCCGCGATCACCCGCTCCCCGGCCGAGATTCGCGACATCACCGAGGGGTGCTCGGCGTCGCTGGACAGCAGCACCTCGGCGGGCTCACCGTCATAGGCCGGACGTGCCGCCGGCAGCGACCACGGCACCTTGATCGGCATCTCCTCGGTGTATTGCACGTCCCCGGACAGCAGCTCGATCGCCTCGACGGGGACCAGGGAGGGCCGACGTGGATCCACCAGGACGACCGTCACCGCCGCTCACTCACGTGGTTCATCCGCCCGAGGCACCTCCGAACTTGGTTATATCAACTTCCTCGTCCGGTTTCCCGTCGATGGCCAGCAAAAACCCGGCCACGAACGCCACCAGGTCCAGGTCGCGGATCCGGGGGGAACCCACCCCGCTGCCCGCCCGCGGAATCGGCACCTGCACGACCGACGTGGTGGCCCGGTAGCTGGCGCCCGCGTAGAGCCGCTTGAGCCGCAGCTGCGCCGAATCGGCCAACGTCATCGGCGAGATGCGCACCGTGGTCGCCGACGCCGCCCCGATCTCGGTGACACCGTGCGCGCGGGCCAGCAGCCGCAGCCGCGCCACCGCGACCAGTCGCTCGGCCGGTTCGGGCAGCGGGCCGTAGCGGTCGACGAGCTCAGCGATAACCGAGTCGACGGCGTCGAAATCGGTGGCGGCCGCCAGCCGGCGGTAGGCCTCCAGCCGCAGCCGGTCGCTGTTGATGTAGTCCGGCGGCAGATGCGCGTCGACGGGTAGGTCGACCCGCACGTCTTTCGATTCCTCGGGTGTCGCAACCGTTTTCCCGTCCGCGGCAGCCCGGTACGCCTCGACGGCCTCACCGACCAGCCGCACGTACAGGTCGAAGCCGACCCCGGCGACATGCCCGGATTGCTCGGCGCCCAACACGTTTCCGGCGCCGCGGATCTCGAGGTCCTTCATCGCCACCGCCATGCCGGCGCCGAGTTCGTTGTTCTGGGCGATGGTGGCCAGCCGGTCGTAGGCCGTCTCGGTCAGCGGCACCTCGGGTGGATACAGAAAGTAGGCATAGCCCCGCTCGCGCGAGCGGCCCACCCGCCCGCGCAGCTGGTGCAGCTGCGAGAGCCCGAAGGTGTCCGCGCGCTCCACGATCAGCGTGTTGGCGTTGGAGATGTCCAGGCCGGTCTCGACGATCGTGGTGCAGACCAGGATGTCGTACTCGCGGTTCCAGAAGCCCTCGACGGTCTTCTCCAGCTGTTCCTCCGGCATCTGGCCGTGCGCCACCACGACCCGCGCCTCGGGCACCATCTGCCGCACCCGCGCGGCTGCCTGGTCGATGGAGCGGACCCGGTTGTGGATGTAGAACGCCTGCCCGTCGCGCAGCATCTCGCGGCGCAGCGCGGCGGCGACCTGCTTGTCGTCGTGCGGCCCCACATACGTCAGCACCGGGTAGCGCTCCTCGGGCGGGGTGAGGATCGTCGACATCTCCCGGATGCCGGCCAGGCTCATCTCCAACGTCCGCGGGATCGGGGTGGCGCTCATCGTCAGCACGTCGACGTGGGTGCGCATCGACTTGATGTGCTCCTTGTGCTCCACACCGAAGCGCTGTTCCTCGTCGACGACGATGAGCCCCAAGTCTTTCCACGTCACCCCGGTCTGCAGCAGCCGGTGGGTGCCGATCACGATGTCGACGCTGCCGTCCTTCATCCCCTCCAGCGTGGCGCGGGACTCGGCGGGGTCGGTGAACCGCGACAGGCCCTTGACCGTCACCGGGAAGCCGGCGGTACGCGCGGTGAACGTCTGCAGGTGCTGATCGGCCAGCAGCGTCGTGGGCACCAGCACCGCGACCTGCTTGCCGTCCTGCACCGCCTTGAACGCCGCGCGCACCGCGATCTCGGTCTTGCCGTAGCCGACGTCACCGCAGATCACCCGGTCCATCGGGACCGGCTTCTCCATGTCCGACTTCACCTCGGTGATCGCGGTGAGCTGGTCGACGGTCTCGGTGAAGCCGAACGCGTCCTCCATCTCGACCTGCCACGGGGTGTCCGGGGCGAACGCGTGCCCCGGCGAGGCCTGTCGCTTGGCGTACAGCGCGACCAGTTCGGCGGCGATCTCGCGCACCGCCCGGCGGGCCTTGGTCTTGGTGTTGGCCCAGTCGCTGCCGCCGAGCTTGCTCAGCGTGGGCGCCTCGCCGCCGACATAGCGCGACAACTGATCCAGCGAATCCATCGGCACATACAGCCGGTCGGCGGTCTGGCCTCGCTTGCTCGAGGCGTACTCCAGCACCAGGTATTCCCGCCGCGCGCCGCCGACCACCCGCTCGGTCATCTCGACGAAGCGCCCGATGCCGTGCTGATCATGCACGACGAGATCGCCCGCCGTCAGCGCCAGCGGGTCGACGACGTTGCGCCGCTTGGCCGCCAGCTTCTTGCCCTCGGTGGCACCGACCCGGTTTCCGGTCAGGTCGGTCTCGGTGATCACGACCAGGTTGGCGCCGGGCAGGACGACACCGTCGTGCAGCGGGCCCTTGAGGACCCCGACCACGCCCTCCTTCAGCGGCGCGCCCGGCTCCAACATCGTTGCCGGCGTGTCGGATTCGCCGAGTTGCTCGACCACACGCATACAGGTGCCCGCCCCGGGGGTGACGACGGCGGCGTGACCGCCGGTCATCACGTGAGCGCGCAGCATCGCGAAGATCTCGTCCAGGTTGTGCTGCTGACCGCGCGCCGAGGGGGCGGGACGGATGTCGAGCTGCAGCGCTTCCCCGGAACCGCTGTCGAGCTGACTGAGCGTCCACCAGGGATGCCCGCCGGCGCGGGCGTTGTCGCGTGCGTCGTCGAAGCCGAGGAACCCCGACGCGCCGAGGGCCTCGATGTCGATGGGCACGTCGCCGCCGACCGCGGCGGTCGACCAGGACGCCTCCAGGAACTCGCGGCCGGTCTTGATCAGATCAGCGGCGCGGGTACGCACCTTCTCCGGATCGCAGATCAGCAGCGGGGCGCCGGCGGGAAGGTGGTCGGGCAGCGTCGCCAGCTCGGTCGGCTTGAGCAGCGGCAGCAGCGCCTCCATGCCGTCGACCGGGATGCCCTCGGCGAGCTTGGCCAGCATGTCGGGCACCGACCCCGGCACGCTGTTCTCGACGACCGGGTGCTCGGCGGCCAGCGCGGCGGCGCGGTCGCGGACGTCGTCGGTGAGCAGCAGCTCGCGGCAGGGCACCGCGATGACGGTGTCGATGTCGATCTCGGGGATGGAGCGCTGGTCGGCGACGGAGAACATCCGCATCTCGGAGACCTCGTCACCCCAGAACTCGACGCGCACCGGGTGCTCGAGGGTCGGGGGGAACACGTCGAGAATGCCGCCGCGAACGGCGAACTCGCCGCGCTTGCCGACCATGTCGACGCGGGTGTAGGCCAGCTCGACCAGGCGGTGCACCGTCACGTCGAACGCGTCCCCAGCGGCTCCCGCCGCGGCGTCAGGCTCCTCACCCACTGTCAGGGTCACCGGCTCGGTCCGGGCCAGGTCCGGGGCCATCGGTTGAAGCAGCGAGCGTGCCGTGGTCACGACGATGCGCACCGGCGGCCCCAGCCGCGCGTCGTCGGGGTACGCGAGGCGGCGCAACAGCAGCATCCGCGCACCGACGGTGTCGGTACCCGGCGAGAGCCGCTCGTGCGGCAACGTCTCCCACGACGGGAACAGCGCAACGGAGTCGCCGAACACGCCGCGCAGCTCGGCGGTCAGGTCGTCGGCTTCCCGGCCGGTCGCGGTGACGACCAGCAGCGGGCCCGTCTGGGCGATCGCGGCAGCGGCGTAGACCCGGGCACTGGCCGGGCCGATGAGGTCGAGATCGGCGGGCCGCTCGGCGGCGCGGCGGGTCACCTCGTGCAGCGAGGGGTCACGCAGCGCCAGTTCGATGAGGCCCGCGATCGGGGTGTGGACATCGATGGTCCCCGATGCGGTCATGATGACCCCATTCTAGGCGCCGCCCCCGGCGGGTTTCCGAGCACGGTACCGAGCGCTCCTGGCAAATCTCACGCCGACAATTGACACCCGAAACAGTTTGTCTATGCTTCGGGTACGCGTTCGGAAAGTAGCGCTACACCGCCGGAATGGCAGTCGCAGACCCGCGGTTGGTTCCAACATCTCATGGTCCAGATCGTTCTGAGCAAACCCCTCAGCTGACGCCCGGATCACACCACCAGACACCGACCGCGTGACGCGGCGGTGAAACCGAGAGGGTCTCATGCCGCGTACGTCTACCGGTCGGGTCGCGGTTGCGGCGGCTGCGATGAGTATCGGACTCACCGTGCCGTTCGCTGCCGGCGCGGCGCCCACTCCCCCCACCCCGGGTCACCTGTCCATCTCCTTGGGCGGCGAAGTCAAACACCAGGAAGGCACCGCAACGGCCGTCTCGGTCGGCGCAGGAGCCGACGATTGGTCGTCGGAGAGCTCGGCCATCGCCAGGGGCGCCAACGCCAGGGCGGAAGTGCGTGACGATCAGTCGGTCGCCGAAGCCACCGGCGACCGCGCCACCGCCGTGGTGACCGGAACGCGTAGCTGGGCCGTCGTGCGGGGAGCCGGCGCCAGCGCGACCGTCGCCGGTTCGCACAACCGCGCCAGGGTCGAGGGAGACGGCGTCGCCGTCGGCATCAACGACGGGTCGCAGAACCGCATCGATGCCGAGGGCTCCAATTTCGCGTTGGCAGTCCTGGGCTCGGGAAACGTCGTCGACTTCACGAACGTGCACGGCGGCAGTTACAGCGTGATCGGCCTGCACACGATCTCCTGCCGCAACGGCACTGTCGTGTGCTCCCCCTCACCCAACACCGGGGTGACCGGGCGTCGGACACTGGCGCTGGCACTCCTGACAACGCCTCGCGGGCCGCTGTTCGGGCTGTTCGGCAACGGTGTCGATGCCGCGGCGGACTGCACCGGCGACGCGTGCAACGGCGGGCGCGGCGGACTCATCTGGGGTAACGGCGGCACCGGCGCCAACGGTGGTTTCGGCGGTGCGGCCGGGTTGTTGGTGTCGGCGGAGTGGGTGCGGCAGCCACCGCGACCACGGCGGCGGGCAACGGCGGTCAGGGCGGACTGCTGATCGGTGCCGGCGGCAACGGTGGCGCCGCCAATGCTGTCTTCACCACCGCAGGTGACGGCGGCGATGCCGGCCTGCTGGGCCGCGGCGGTGCCGGCGGCACGTCCACGGCGACGTTCGGCACCGGCGGTAACGGCGGTCAGGGTGGTCTCCTCGGCGGCAACGGCGGGCGGGGTGGCGACGCGACCGGCAACCGCGGCACAGGCGGCGACGGCGGCGACGCCGTGGCCGCCGGGAGCGGTGGCGACGGCGGCTGCGGCTGCGGAGGCGGGTCCGCCGACTCCACCCGTGGTGGGGACGGCGGCAAGGGCGGATCGCTGACCGGGCCCGGGGGACGCGGCGGCGACGCGGTCGCCACCTCCACGGCGATCGGCGGAAAGGGTGGTGCCGCCACCGGCACCGGCAACGGTGGGCGTGGCGGCGATGCGGTTGCCACCGATCCGGACTACGGCGTCGCCGTCGGCGGGGACGGCGGAAACGCCGGGCGCTACGGCGACGGCGGTGACGGGGGCACCGGCACCGGCACCTACGCCGGCATCGGCGGGGACGGCGGAGACGGCGGCCTGGGAGTCGGGGACGACGAGGACGGCATCGGCGGCGGCGGTGACGGCGGCGACGCGATCGGGACCGGCGACGGCGGGGACGGCGCCGACGGTCACGGCTGGTCGGGATCCGGCGGAGACGGCGGTGACGGCAACGGCCGTACCGGTGACGGCGGCGACGGTGGGGACGGCGACAGCCGCGACGGCACCGACGGCACCGACGGCAGCTCGGGTGACAGCGCCGGCAGCTCGGGCGGCACCGCCGACTGAGCCGGCTGCGCTACTCCTGGTGCAGCACCGGGTCGGACTCCAGATGGGTCAGCCCGTTCCAGCACAGGTTCACCAGATGTGCGGCCACCACTTCCTTCTTCGGCTCCCGCACGTCGAGCCACCACTGCGCCGTCATCGACACCGAGCCGACCAGCGCCTGGGCGTACAGCGGGGCCAGGTCGGGGTCCAGGCCGCGCCGGGAGAAGTCGCCGGCCAGGATCGAGGCCACCTGGCTGACCGCGTCGTTGAGCAGGGTCGAATAGGTGCCCGAGGTGATGCTGGCCGGGGAGTCCCGGATCAGGATGCGGAAGCCGTCGGTGTGCTGTTCGACGTAGGTCAGTAGTGCCAGGGCCACCCGTTCGACGCGCACCCGCGACCGGTTGTTGGTCAGCGAGGACGTGATGCCGTCGAGCAGCGCGGACATCTCCCGGTCCACGACCACGGCGTAGAGACCCTCTTTGCCGCCGAAGTGCTCGTAGACGACCGGTTTGGAGACGTTGGCCCGCAACGCGATCTCCTCGATCGAGGTGCCGTCGTAGCCCCGCTCGGCGAACAGCGACTTGGCGATCTCGATGAGCTGCTGGCGACGTTCACTACCGGTCATCCGGGCACGTGGAGCGCGCACCTCTTTCTCGGACCCAGCCACGGGCTCCAGGTTAGTTGCTTCGACTAGAGTCTCTGGGTGATCGGTCCGTCGTGGTGTAATCGGCAGCACCTCTGATTTTGGTTCAGATAGTTCAGGTTCGAGTCCTGGCGACGGAGCAGTGACCGCGGCGACCGTGCGCGGAATGCCGGCGCTGACCGGCGCGTCGGGGGACAAACACGCACGCTCGCCGGGAACTGGACCGCGGGAAGGACTGTGATGAGTGAGGCCGCCGTCCTGATTCTCGCTGCAGGAGCGGGCACCCGGATGAAGTCCGACACCCCCAAGGTGCTGCACACCCTGGCCGGGCGCAGCATGCTGGCCCATTCGCTGCACGCGGTGACGAAGGTGGCGCCGCGCCACCTGGTGGTCGTCGTGGGCCGCGACCGGGAACGCGTGGCGCCCGCCGCCCTCGACATCGGCAGGGACCTGGGCCGCGACGTGCAGATCGCCGTGCAGGAAGAGCAGCTGGGCACAGGTCACGCCGTGGTCTGCGGGCTCAGCGCGCTGCCCGAGGACTTCACCGGGGTCGTCGTCGTGACCGCGGGGGACGTACCGCTGCTCGACGCCGCGACCCTGGCCGAACTGGTGTCCACCCACAGCGCCGAAGCGGCGCTGGTCACGGTGCTGACCACCACCCTGCCCGACCCGACCGGCTACGGCCGGGTGCTGCGCACCCAGGACGGCGACGTCATCGGCATCGTCGAACAGGCCGACGCCACCCCGTCGCAGCAGGCGATCACCGAGGTCAACGCCGGGGTGTACGCCTTCGACATCACCGCGCTGCGCTCGGCGCTGAGCCGGCTGAGCGCCGACAACGCCCAGCACGAGCTGTACCTGACCGACGTCATCGCGATCGTGCGCGCCGACGGTCACCTGGTGCGCGCCCACCACGTCGACGACGCCTCGCTGGTCGCCGGCGTCAACGACCGTGTGCAGCTGTCCGAGCTGGCGGCCGAACTGAACAGGCGCCTGGTGGCGGCCCATCAACGCAACGGGGTGACGGTCCTCGACCCGGCCTCGACGTGGATCGACGTCGACGTCACGATCGGCCGCGACACCGTCGTACGGCCCGGCACCCAGCTGCTCGGCGGCACCCGCATCGGGTTGCGCTGCGAGATCGGCCCCGACACGACGCTGACGGACGTGACGGTCGGCGACGCCGCCGAGGTCGTGCGCACCCACGCCACGTCGGCGGAGATCGGTGACGAGGCCACCGTCGGCCCGTTCACCTACCTGCGCCCCGGCAGCAAGCTGGGCAGCGCCGGCAAGCTCGGCGCATTCGTCGAGACCAAGAACGCCGCGATCGGCGCCGGCAGCAAGGTGCCGCACCTGACCTACGTCGGCGACGCCGACATCGGTGAACACAGCAACATCGGCGCCTCCAGCGTCTTCGTCAACTACGACGGGGAGACGAAGTCGCGCACCACGATCGGCTCGCATGTGCGGACCGGCTCGGACACCATGTTCGTCGCTCCGGTCACGGTCGGCGACGGCGCCTACACCGGCGCCGGCACCGTGATCCGCGACGACGTCCCGCCCGGTGCGCTGGCCGTGTCGGCGGGCCCGCAACGCAACATCGAAGGCTGGGTGCAGCGCAAACGCCCGGGCAGCGCCGCGGCCGAAGCTGCTCGCCTGGCCGCCGAACGAGCCGCGGACGCAGGATCTCCCGGCGGGGAGAGCTAGACGACCTCGGGACGGCGCCAGCGGCCGGCCAGCGCCTCCTCGGTGGCCAGCGCCAGCCCCTCGAGCATCTCCCGCTCGGCGGGGTCGAAGTCCTGACTGGCGACGGTGCGCCGCATCCGGGTCAGCTGGTTGTCGATGGCCGAGTGATGCCGCGAGCCTGCACACC
>Ga0208330_1000428_pt1 | contig 19415 bp, 21 predicted proteins | sample DeeseametaMP1896_FD_184180 | JGI IMG/M metagenome (GOLD analysis project Ga0208330, IMG submission 184180) | Marine microbial communities from the Deep Pacific Ocean - MP1896 (SPAdes) | ecosystem: Environmental > Aquatic > Marine > Oceanic | place: East of Hawaii, North Pacific Ocean | collected...
CCGGTGACGATGCGCTGGCGTGGGTGCACCAGCACAACGAGCCGACGGTCGCCGAACTGACCGGCGACCGGTTCGAGCAGCTGCGCGCCGAAGCCTTGGAGGTGCTCGACACCGACACCCGGATCCCGTACGTGCGGCGCCGCGGCGACTACCTCTACAACTTCTGGCGGGACGCGACCAACCAGAGGGGCCTGTGGCGGCGGACCACGCTGGACAGCTACTGCACCGAGAAGCCGGACTGGGACGTGGTCATCGACGTCGACGAGTTGGCGCGCACCGACGATCGGAACTGGGTGTGGGCCGGGGCCACCGTCATCGAACCCGACCACGACCGCGCGCTGATCAGTCTGTCGCCCGGCGGCTCGGATGCCGCGGTGGTGCGGGAGTTCGACATGACCACCCGCACCTTCGTCGACGGCGGCTTCGAGCTGGACGAGGCCAAGTCACAGACCGCGTGGGCGGACGAGGACACGCTGCTCGTCGGCACCGACTTCGGCGAGGGGTCGCTCACCGCATCGGGCTACCCGCGCATCGTCAAGCGGTGGCGGCGGGACCAGCCACTCGAGCAGGCCGAAACGGTGTTCTCCGGGTCCCCCGACGACGTCATCGTCGCGGCATCGGTGGACCGCACGCCCGGCTTCGAGCGCACCATCATCAGCCGGGCGCTCGACTTCTTCAACGAAGAGGTCTACGAGCTTCGCGGTGACGAACTGATCCGGATCGACACCCCCACCGACGCGAGCATCTCCATCCACCGCGGCTGGCTCCTCATCGAGCTGCGTACCGACTGGTACTACAGCCTCGAGACCGGTGTCGAGGAGTACCGGGCCGGTTCGCTGCTCGCCGCGGACTACGACGAATTCCTCGCCGGCACAGCGCGACTGCACGTGGTGTTCGCGCCCGACGCGCACACCTGCCTGCACCACTACGCCTGGACGCGGGAACGGCTGGTGGTGGTCACCCTGGCCGACGTGGCCAGCCGGGTCGAGGTGTTCACCCCGGGTACCTGGGACTCGCACGCCGTGTCGGGTCTGCCGGAGAACACCAACACCTCCATCGTGGCCGCCGATCCGCACGGCGACGAGATCTTCCTGGACTGCAGCGGTTTCGACACGCCGTCGCGGCTGCTGCACGGGGCCGCAGGCGGCGAGCTGACCGAGGTCAAGCGGGCGCCGTCGTTCTTCGACGCCGCCGACCTGGAGGTCACGCAGCACTTCGCGACCTCCGACGACGGCACGGCCATCCCGTATTTTGTGGTGGGCCACCGGCATCGGCAGGGCCCCGGCCCCACGCTGCTGGGCGGATACGGCGGGTTCGAGGTGGCGCGCACCCCGGGCTACGACGGTGTGCTGGGCAGGCTGTGGCTCTCTCGTGGTGGCACCTACGTGCTGGCCAACATCCGCGGCGGCGGCGAGTACGGCCCCACCTGGCACACCCAGGCGATGCGGGAAGGCCGTCACCTGGTGGCCGAGGACTTCGCGGCGGTGGCGCGGGATCTGGTGGCCAGGAACATCACCACGGTCGCCCAACTCGGCGCACAGGGCGGCAGCAACGGCGGTCTGCTGATGGGCATCATGCTCACCCAGTACCCGGAGCTGTTCGGGGCGTTGGTGTGCAGCGTGCCGCTGCTCGACATGCGCCGGTTCCACCTGCTGCTCGCCGGCGCTTCCTGGGTGGCCGAGTACGGCGATCCCGACAACCCGGACGACTGGGCGTTCATCTCGAAATACTCGCCGTACCAGAATATCTCCGAGCGCCGTTACCCGCCGGTGCTGATCACCACCTCCACCCGGGACGACCGCGTCCACCCCGGGCACGCCCGGAAGATGACCGCGGCGCTGGAGGCTGCCGGCCATCAGGTGTCCTACTACGAGAACGTCGAAGGCGGCCACGCCGGCGCCGCCGACAACCCGCAGATCGCCTTCCGGGCGGCACTGATCTACGAGTATCTCTGGCGGACGCTGGACGGGAGTTGACATGACGTTCACCTACCGGGCGCTGCTCGCGGCGGGGACCGTGACCGCACTGCTCGTCAGCGGCTGCACCCGCGACGTCGCCGGAACCGCGGTCACGGCCTCCGCCGGGGAAGACGCCTGCGCGACGGTCGATGCGCCGCTGGCCGACATCCCCACCACCGACGCGAGCGAGCCCCAGTTGCGCATCCCGGTCCCCAGCGGCTGGGAACGTAACTCGATGATGGACAGCCGGGTCATCCGGTACGCGATCGTCGCCGAGAACCTCCGCACCCGGGGGTTCGCCACCAACGCCGTGGTCACCCTCGAATCGGCGCGCGGCACCAACGAGACGCCCACCCAGATCTTCGACCAGAACCGGAACAACCTGGTCGAGATCATGGGTGCCAGCGACATGTCGGTCGAGGCGAACACCACCTGCGGGTTCCCCTCGGAGACAACGCGGTACACCGCTCCGAAAATGGGCCTGGCCCCGGAGCGACCCGTCATCATGCATGCGGTGGTCGCCGAAGCCGATCCCACGTGGCTGGCGACGCTGACCATCCAGACCACCGAACCCGACGATCCGCAGTTCCGCCGCGACGCTCAACAGATCGTCGACGGATTCCAGCTGGTGCTACCGGCGACGTGACGACGACGTCGACGGTGTTGCTGAGCGCGGGCGCACTGGTCGTGCTGCTGGCGATCGTGGTGCCCGGGTGGGACACCGCCACACTGTCCAGGCGTTCGGTCAAACGGCGGATGTACTGGACGGGAACCGGCGTGGGCATGGTGCTGCTGTTCCTCGGCGCCCTGCCGGACCTGCAGAGCGCGGTCGCGTTCGTCGCCGCCGCGGCGATCCTGATGACGGGCTGGGCGTACTTCCGCACCCCGAACATCAAGCTCGGCGGCCGGATCCGATCCGCGGACGCAGCGCAGCGCGAGCCCGACCCGCCGTCGGTGTAACGCCCGGCCCGCCCGCCCACACTGCCCACGGTGAAGGCCACGCCATCAGGGCAGGGCCGCTGAAGCCGGAAGGCGCCGCATGACCACCATCCGAAGCCCGCGTTCCGACCGACTCCAGAGCGGGCTGGACCGCGCCGGCGGCGCTCTGCTGCGGTACTCGCTGGTGCTGATCCTCGCCTGGATCGGGGCGTTGAAGTTCACCGAGTTCGAAGCGCGGGGCATCGAGCCCCTGGTGGCGTCGAGTCCGTTCATGAGCTGGGTGTACGACGTCTTCTCGGTCACGACGTTCTCCGCACTCCTCGGAGCGCTCGAAATCGCGACCGCGGCGCTCATCGCGGTCAAGCCGTGGTGGCCGACGTTCTCGATGGCGGGCAGCGTGGTCGCGGTCGGGTTGTTCACCGCCACACTGAGCTTCCTGATCACCACGCCCGGTGTGTTCGAGGCGTCGGCGGGCGGCTTCCCGGTGTTGTCCTCGACCGGCCAGTTCCTGATCAAGGACGTTGCGCTGCTGGGCATCTCGGTGTGGACGCTGGCCGATTCGTACCGCGCCCTCCAGTCGCGGCGGGCTACCATCGGGCCGTGACGACCGCTACGCCGGCCGACGAGGAGAAGCTGGTCGCGGCGCTGCGGGCCCGCGACGAGGCCGTCTTTGCCGCGTTGGTCGATCGGCACACCCCGTCGATGCTGCGGGTGGCGCGGGGCTACGTCGCCAGCCGGGAGATCGCCGAGGAGGTCGTCCAGGAGGCGTGGATCGCGCTGCTCCAGGGCATCGACGGCTTCGAGGGCCGCTCCAGCGTCCGCACATGGCTTTTCACCGTCCTGATCAACATCGCCCGGACCCGCGGCGCCCGGGAACGCAAGGACCGTGACATGCAGGTCGTGGCGTTCACCGGCGGCAGCGTCGACCCGGCACGGTTCCGCAGCGGTGACGACGAGTGGCCGGGCCACTGGAGGGACGACGGAATGCCCGTGGCGTTTCCGGAGTCCCCGGAAGGTGCGGTGCTGGGCGACGAGCTGATGGACGTCGCGCGCCGCGAGCTGGACAAGCTCCCGGAACGCCAGCGGGTCGTGGTCACGTTGCGTGACGTGCTGGACCTGGATTCCTCGGAAGTCTGCGCGCTGCTCGACATCAGCGTCGCCAACCAGCGCGTGCTGCTGCACCGGGGCCGCGCCGCGGTGCGCCAAGCACTGGAGAACTACCTGAAGGATGTGTCATGACCGAAGACCGTGACCTGGCCTGCGCCGAGCTCGTCGAATTGGTCACCGCCTACCTCGACGGATCGCTGGACGCCGAGACCAGGGCGCGCTTCGACACGCACCTGCTCGACTGCGAAGGCTGCGAGAACTATCTGCAGCAGTTCCGGACGACGGTGACCACTCTGCACCGCGTCGACCGGATCGGGGCGGACGAACTCGACCCGGCTTTTCGGGCCAAGCTGCTCGACGCGTTCCGCGGCTGGCGGTAGAGCCCAGCGGGCACACTGGCTGACTATGTCACCGACGTCGTCGACCTTCGAGACCCTGCTATACCGCACCGAATCACCGGTCGCCACCATCACGCTCAACCGTCCCGAGCGGCTCAACACGATCGTCCCGCCGATGCCCGACGAGATCGAGGCGGCAATCGGGCTGGCTGAACGCGATCCCGCGATCAAGGTGATCGTGTTGCGCGGAGCGGGGCGGGCGTTCTCCGGCGGCTACGACTTCGGCGGCGGGTTCGAGCACTGGGGCGAGGCGATGAACACCGACGGCCGGTGGGACCCGGGTAAGGACTTCGCCATGGTGTCCGCCCGCGAGACCGGGCCGACGAACAAGTTCATGGCGATCTGGCGGGCGTCGAAGCCGGTGATCGCGCAGGTCCACGGGTGGTGTGTGGGCGGAGCCAGCGACTACGCGCTGTGCGCCGACCTGGTCATCGCCAGCGACGACGCCGTGATCGGCACCCCCTACGCCCGGATGTGGGGCGCCTACCTGACCGGCATGTGGCTCTACCGGTTGTCCCTGTCGAAGGTGAAATGGCATTCGCTGACCGGGGAGCCGCTGACCGGCAAGGAGGCCGCGGCGGTGGAGCTGATCAACGAATCGGTGCCGTTCGAGCGTCTGGAGGCGCGCGTCGCCGAGATCGCCGCCAGGCTCGCGACCATCCCGCTGAGCCAACTGCAGGCGCAGAAGCTGATCGTCAACCAGGCCTACGAGAACATGGGGCTGGCCTCGACGCAGACGCTGGGCGGCATCCTGGACGGGCTGATGCGCAACACTCCCGACGCGCTGCGCTTCGTCGACACCGCCGCCGCCGAGGGAGTGCGGTCAGCGGTGGAACAGCGCGACGGGCCGTGGGGTGACTACAGCCAGGCCCCGCCGGAGCGCCGCCCCGACCCGTCCCACGTGATCCACCCCTGAACCTTTCCGTTACGGTGCCGTTCCGTTATTGTCGACGGTGTGACCGACACCGAGGTCCTGGTGGTGGGCGCCGGACCCACAGGACTGACGCTGGCCTGCGCATTGCGTCTGCACGGCATCTCCGTACAGGTCATCGACCGCGCCACCGGACCGGCCACCACGTCGCGGGCGAACTTCCTGCACGCCCGCGGCTCGGAGGTGCTCGGCCGGCTCGGCGCCCTCGGCACCCTGCCGGACGAGTCGTTGCGGGCCATGCGGATCACGAACCACCTCGGTGACCGCCCGCTGGTCACGCTGGAGTTCGGCGATCCCCGCATGGACACCGCCGCCCCGCCGATGGTGGTCTCCCAGGCCAAGGTCGAGGCCGCGCTGCGCGACCGGCTGGCCGAGCTCGACGTCGTGCCGCACTGGGGTGTCGGCCTGGCCGGGCTGTCCCAGCAGGACGGGCCGCCGCAGGACTTCGTCGTCGCCGAACTCGACGACGGCACCCGCCTGCAGGCGCAGTCGGTCGTCGGCTGCGACGGCACCGCCAGCACCACCCGGCGGTTGGCGGGCATCGCGTTCCCCGGCGTCAAGCTCACCGAACGCTGGCTGCTCGCCGACCTGCACCTCGACTGGGATGTGGACCGCGGCGGCACCACCGGCTGGATCCACCCCGACGGCCTGCTCGGTGTGATGCCGATGCCCAGCGACGAAGGCCGCGACGACCTGTGGCGCGTGTTCGCCTACGACCCGGGCCATGCCGCGTCGCCGGACCAGCGCGACATACTGACGCGCCTGCGGCAGGTCCTTCCCGAACGCAGCGGGCGCCGCGTGCACGTCGGTGACGCCGAGTGGTTGTCGATGTTCACCGTGCACCGCCGCCTCGCCGACCACTATCGACACGGTCACGCGTTGATCGCCGGCGACGCCGCCCACGCGCACGCCCCGTTCGGCGGGCAGGGCATGCTGACCGGCATCGGCGACGCCGAGAACCTGGCCTTCAAGCTCGCCCTGACCATCCGCGGTCTGGCCACCGAGCGGTTCATAGACACCTACGAGGCCGAGCGCCGCCCACTGGCCACCGAAGTACTGCGCGGCACCAGCGCGGTCACCCGCGTCAACGTGGCCGACCACCCCGTCGGCCGCTTCCTGCGGGACCGGGTCGCCCCGAAGGTCTTCGGGCGCGCGCCGGTGCAGCGGTGGATCACCTACACCGCGTCGCAGCTGTGGGTCAGCTACCACAAGGGGCCGCTGGGCGGCCGCGGAGCCAAGCCGCGGCCGGGAGACCGGATCGCCGACCTGGCGTGCACCCGAGCCGACGGCGCCGCCACCCGGTTGCACCGGGAGCTCGGCGGACGCTGGGCGTTGCTGACGCCCGGACATAGGCCACCTGCGATCGAGGCCGCCCGCCAGCACCTCGGCGACTTCGTCGTCCCGTTGGACCACGACGGTGACGAGGCGATGCTGATCCGCCCCGACGCCCACCTGGCGTGGCGGGGACAACCCGGCGACGCATCCGCCGTGCACCGCTGGCTCAGCGCCGCGTTGAACTCCGGTTCGACACCGTGACCGCGCCGCGCGGGCGACCGCGCGACGCCGAGGCCGACCGGGCGATCCTGCAGGCCGGCCTGGACCTGTTCCTCGAGCGTGGTGTCGAAGGCGCCAGCATCGAACAGATCGCCCGCCGGGCCGGCGTCGGGAAACCCACGGTCTACCGGCGCTGGCCGAACAAGGAAGAGCTCATCTCGGCGGCCATGGAAACGCTGGTCGCCGACGAATCCGGCGGGGTGTCGACCGGCGCGTCCGCGTCGCCGTACGAGGTGGTCGAGGCCGTCATCGAACGGGCTGCGGCCACCGCGGCGAGCCCCCGGTACCGGGCCCTGGTGGCCAGGGTGTTCGGCTCGGCGGTCAGCCATCCCGAGCTGATGGCCACCTACTGGCGCCGCTACATCGCGCCCCGTCGTCGCCAGGCGGCCGCGCTGCTCGAGCGGGCCCGCGAGCTGGGCACCGTCGCCGCGGACACGGACCTTGAGGTCTCCATCGACATGATGGTGGGCGCAGTCACCTACCGGGTGTTGCAACCCGCACCGCCCGACGTCGACGAGATGCGTCGCTATCTGCGCGAGGTGTACCGGCAGGTCGGCCTGCTGCCCCGCTCAGACCTCCGTGCCGGCCTTGGCCCGCAGCCGACGACGGATGCGTGAGACGACCAGCCAACCGAGGGCGACCGCGACCACACTGAGGACGAGGTACTGGAACGTCGAGGCGTAGGGCTCGACCCGGTGCCAGTTGGCGCCCAGCCCGTACCCCGCACCGACGAAGACGCTGTTCCAGATCAGGCTGCCCAGAAAGGTGAGCACCGTGAAGACGGCGAAGTTCATCCGCTCGGTGCCGGCCGGGACGGAGATGAAGCTGCGGAAGAACGGCAGCATCCTGCCGAAGAACACGCCCTTGGTGCCGTGCCGGGCGAACCATGCCGCGGATTTGTCGATGTCCTCGACGTCGATCAACGGGACTTTGAGCACCAACCTGCGCATCCGGTCATGGCCGAGCCGCGCACCGAGCCAGTAGATGAACCAGGCGCCCACCACCGATCCGAGGGTGGTCCACAGCACGGCTTCGACGACCGAGAGCCGACCGAGGCTGGCGGCGAACCCCGCCATCGGGAGGATGACCTCACTGGGCAGCGGCGGGAACACGTTCTCCAGGAAGATCGCCAGCCCGGCTCCGGGGCCTCCGAGGCGCTCCATCAGGTCCACCGTCCAGCCGGCGAGACCGTCGAGTTCGGCGGTGCCAGGTGTGGACAATGAGTGCCCTTTCGCGAGGGGACTCGTTCCGAGGGTACCTGTCGCTCAGCGCCGGCTCGCGTGCCAGCGTTCCAGCACCGCCGGAATTTCGGCGAGCAGGAACGCGTAGAAGTCGCGCATCTCGACCAGCCGGTCCCGGGCCAGGCCGGAGCCACCGGTCGCGGCGATCCCGTCGTCGGCCGCCTCCAGGAACGCGGCGATCGTCTGGTTCTGGCTGGTGTAGAGCGTCGCCCAGGCGTCCGGCCGCAGCCGGAAGTGGTCCCGTCTGCTGGCCGGTGCGGGCACCCGCTCGACGAGCCCGACCGATGTCAGGTTCTTCAGCGCTCCGGATATCGAGCCTGCGCTGGCCTGGAGTTCGTCGGCCAACTCGGACATCGTCACGCTGGACTTCTCGGAGAACAACAGCGCGGTCAGCACGCGGGCGGTCATGCGTTGCAGACCTTGGCCCGAGAGGACGAGGGCGAGGCGCTCCGCGGCCTCGTGCAGTCTCGGCGCGGGCGTCACCAGCCGACCTCCTGAGTGTTTCAAAGGCTTCAATAATTTCTGAAACTTCACTATAGTCTGACGCGGCGCTCCGGGAAGTCTGGTCGGAATTCCTGCCCGGCTGTCCAACCGAAGGACGACACGAGTCGAGATGAACACCGAACCCGTCATCGCCGTCAGCGAGCTGACCTACACCTATCCCAAGACGACCGAACCCGCCGTGCGCGGCATGGATTTCACCGTGGCCCCGGGAGAGATCTTCGGCTTCCTCGGCCCGAGCGGTGCGGGCAAGTCGACCACGCAGAAGTTGTTGATCGGGTTACTGCGCGGCCACGGCGGCCGGATGCTGGTCTGGGGCCGCGACCCGCTGGACTGGGGGTCCGACTACTACCAGCGCATCGGGGTGTCGTTCGAGCTGCCCAACCACTACCTGAAGTTGACCGGAGCCGAGAACCTCCAGTTCTTCGCCTCGCTGTACGACGGAGCGACGCAGGATCCGCGGACCCTGCTCGAGGCGGTCGGCCTCGCCGACGCGGCGGACACCCGGGTGGGCAAGTACTCCAAGGGAATGCAGATGCGGCTGACCTTCGCCCGGGCGCTGCTCAACGACCCCGAGTTGATCTTCCTCGACGAGCCGACCTCGGGCCTGGACCCGGTCAACGCGCGCCGCGTCAAAGACATGGTCCTGGACCTGAAAGACCGCGGTCGCACCGTGTTCCTCACCACCCACGACATGGCCACCGCCGACGAACTCTGCGACCGGGTGGCGTTCGTCGTCGACGGCCGCATCGTCGCCCTCGACGCGCCGACGGAACTGAAGATCGCGCGCAGTCGTCGACTCGTCCGCGTCGAATACCGCGCTCCGGAGGGCACATTGCAGACCGCGGAGTTCCCGATGGACGGATTGGCCGACGACCCCGACTTCCATTCCGTGTTGCGCAGCCACCACGTGGAAACCGTCCACAGTCGTGAGGCCAGCCTCGACGAGGTGTTCGTCGACGTCACCGGCCGGAGCCTGGCATGACGCGCTGGGTCAGCGCCCTGCGTCTGGAGGCCACGCTGCAGGTGCGCCAACGGTTCGTGCATGCCGCGGTGATCTCCGGCCTGCTGTGGCTGGCGGTCCTGCTGCCGATGCCGCACCACCTGCGCAGCATCGTCGAGCCCTATGTGCTGATCGGCGACATCGCCGTCATCGGCTTCTTCTTCATCGGCGGCTCGGTGTTCTTCGAGAAGCAGGAACGCACGCTCGGGGCGGTGGTGTGCAGCCCACTGCGCTTCGGCGAATACCTGTCGGTGAAACTCGTGGCGCTGACCGTGATTTCGTTGTTCGTCGCGGTGGTGGTGGTGATCGCGACGCACGGCACCGACTTCCACCCGGCACCACTGGTCGCCGGCGTCGTCCTCGGCACGCTGGTGATGCTGCTGTCCGGGTTCATCTCCGCGCTGCCGTTCGCCTCGGTCAGTGACTGGTTCCTCTCGACGGTGGTGCCGCTGCTGATCCTGGCGCTGCCGGTGGTGTACCTGCTCGGGGTGTGGACGCACCCGGTGCTCTACCTGGTCCCGACCCAGGGCCCGTTGTTGCTGTTCGCCGCGGTGTTCGACCAGATCAGCCTGGCGCCCTGGCAGATCGCGTACGCGCTGGTGTATCCGCTGCTCTGCGCGGCCGGCCTGTACCAGGTGGCCCGGGTCCTGTTCGACCGCTACGTCATCGCCCGGTCGGGTGCCGCATGACCGCCGCCTGGACCGCGTTCGGCCGCCTCCGTACATTCGCGGCCTTCGGCCGCAACGACCTGCGGGGGACCTACCGCGACCCCCTCCTGGTCATGCTGGTGTTCGCGCCGGCGATCTGGACCGTCGGCACCGCGGTGCTCGTGCCGCGACTCGCCACCGCCCTGGCGCAGCGCTACGACTTCGACCTGGTGCCCTACTACCCGCTGGCAGTCACCGGATTGCTGCTGCTGACCAGCATCATCGTCGTCGGCGGGCTGGCGGCGTTCCTGGTGCTCGACGAGGTCGACGCCGGCACGCTGACGGCGCTGCGGGTGACCCCGGTGACGTTGCGCAGCTTCTTCGGATACCGCGCCGCCACGGTGGTGGCCGTGACGACCGTCTATGTCGCGGTGACGATCCCGTTGACGGGCTTGGTGCCGTCGTCGCTGGTGTGGCCGCTGATCCCGATCGGGATGGTGGCCGGTCTGTCGGCGATGGTGACGATGCTGCTGATCGTCGCCGTGGCAAGCAACAAGGTGCAGGGCATCGCCATGTTGCGGCTGCTCGGACTGCTCATCGCCGGGGTTCCGTGCCTGCCCTGGTTCGTCGACTCGGCGTGGAATCTGGCGTTCGGGGTGCTCCCGCCGTACTGGGCGGCCAAGGCGTTCTGGGTGGCGTGTGCCGGCGGTGTGTGGTGGCCGTACCTGCTCGGCGGCGTGGTGGTCAACCTCGCGGCGGGGGGGCCTCTTCTGCGCCGGTTCGTCGCCGCCAACTCCTGACCGTCAGTCGCGCCGCAGACCGCCCAGGCCCGCGGCGATCGCGCCCAGCACGACCAGCACCGCCCCGGCGACCAGCGTGATGTTCAGCCAGTGGTGCAGGCTGCCCTCGGCGTGAGCGACCATCACCTCGGCCACGGTGCGGATGTCACCGGTCGTGCGGTTCAGCGCGTCCTCGACGTAGCCGCGGCCCACCTCGATGCCGGCCCAGCCTGCCGCGCCCACCAACAACGCCGACACCCCGAGCGCGGCCAGCGCCTTGCCGCGGGAGCGGGCCGCGACGACGGTGAGCAGCGCACACACCGCCACCACCGCCACCACCGCCGCGGCGGCCCATGGGCCCCAGGTCGCCAGCCAGCGCAGCTTGCCCGGCTGCAGCTCCGGGCTGTCGACGGTGATCGGCACCGTCAGCGCCGGCGGGACCTCCAGGTCCAGCGAACCCAGCGTGGCCTGGAACGACGGATCCGACAGCATCGGCGCGACGTCGATGAGCCACTCGTCGGTCGAGTTGCCGCTGGGCACGGCGCCGGTGAACATCCACCGATGTGCGATGCGGTTCGCCTGGGCGAACTGTCCGGCGAAGCCGTCGTTGCCGGTGTAGGACGCCGCGACCTGACGCACCAGCACGGGGTTGAGGCTGTAGCCGTTGTCGTCACCCAGCGACACCAGCTGGGTGGTCAGCTCACCTGCCATCGCCTCCTGCAGGCGCGCGTCACCGGCCGCCGACGCCGACAGCGCGGCGTAGCCGTCCTCGTTGACGATCGTCATCTGCGCCCAGACCACCGGCACCGCGACAGCCAACGCCGCGGTGGTCAGCAGCCAGAAGAACAGCGCCGTCACAAACCGCACCGACGCGTCCTCCTTCTCGGCCGGTCAGTCGCCCAGCGCGCGTCCCACGATGAGCGGGTCGGGCCGGCCGACCACGTCATGGTCTTTGTTGTCGTAGTCGAATTTACTCAGCACGAAACGCATCGCGTTGACGCGGGCACGCTTCTTGTCGTTGCTCTTGACCACGGTCCACGGCGCCGTCTCGGTGTCGGTCCAGGCGAACATGTCCTCCTTGGCCGCGGTGTAGTCGTCCCACTTGTCCAGCGAGGCCAGGTCGGTGGGTGACAGCTTCCACTGCCGGACCGGGTCGACCTGGCGGATCGTGAACCGGGTGCGTTGTTCGGACGGCGACACCGAGAACCACAGCTTCGTCAGGAAGATGCCGTCGTTGACCAGCATCTGCTCGAACCAGGGAACCTGGCGGATGAACTCGGCGTGCTGCTTGGGGGTGCAGTAGCCCATCACGCGTTCCACGCCGGCGCGGTTGTACCAGGACCGGTCGAACATCACGATCTCGCCCGCATGCGGGAGGTGGCGCACATAGCGCTGGAAATACCACTGCGTGCGCTCCTGCTCGGTCGGCTTCTCCAGCGCCACGATGCGCGCGCCACGCGGGTTCAGGTGCTCCATGAACCGCTTGATGGTGCCGCCCTTGCCCGCGGCGTCGCGACCCTCGAACACGATGACGTGCCGGTGCCCGTTGGCCTGACTCCACTTCTGCAGCTTGAGCAGCTCGATCTGCAGCAGCCGCTTCTGTTCCTCGTAATCGGCACGCTTCATCCGCTCGTCGTACGGATAGTTCTCCCGCCACGTGTCGACCACCTGGTCGCCGGGCTGGATCAGCAGAACCGGGTCGTCATCGTCGTCGTCGACCACGGTGTAACCAGAGGTATCCAGAGTCACGCGCCGAAGCTATCCAGCCTCACGAACCACTCGGTGACGGCGCGGTGAACGGCAGGTGGCCGGTTGCCGCGACCTCGCGCCGACGCGGCGCCTGCCCGCGGCCTGGACCCGTTGCGCGGGTGCAGTCAGTCGACTACAGTCGACTTGGTAGTCGGATGACTACACCCCAGGGAAAGGACCCCCGCCCATGGCCGCCACCCCGTCGATCACCAAACTGGGCAGCAACATCGGGGCCCGCATCGACGACATTCCCCTCAACGGCGACCTCTCCCCCGACGTCGTCTCGGTGATCCGCGCCGCGCTCCTCGAACACGGGGTGATCTTCTTCCGCAACCAACACCACCTCGACGACGCCGCCCAGCACCGCTTCGCCGCACTCCTCGGCACGCCGGTCGGGCATCCCCTGCTCGCCGCATTCGCCGCGACGGACGTTCCGGCCATCACGCCGATCGACTCCGACTACGCCTCGGCAAACCGGTGGCACACCGACGTCACCTTCGTTCCCGACTACCCCTCGATCTCGGTCCTGCGGGCCGTCACCCTGCCGCCCTATGGCGGCTCGACGATGTGGGCCTCCACCGCGGCCGCCTACCGCGATCTGCCGGACCCGCTCAAACGGCTGACCGAGAACACCTGGGCCCTGCACAGCAATCGGTTCGACTACGTCGCGACATCAGCCACCACCACCGACGAGAAGTTCCGCGCGGCACGTGAAGCGTTCGGGCACAAGGAGTTCCGTACCGAACACCCGCTCGTGCGGGTCCACCCCGAGACCGGCGAGCGGACCCTGATCGGCGGAGACTTCACCCAACACCTGATCGGTTTCGACCCGCAGGACTCCCGGACCCTGCTCGATCTCGTTCAGCGACGGATCACGGTGCCGGAGAACACCATCCGGTGGAACTGGAAGGCCGGCGACGTGGCGATCTGGGACAACCGCGCCACCCAGCACCGCGCCGTCGACGACTACGACCGGCAGCGGCGGCTGATGCATCGGGTCACCCTTGCCGGTGACGTCCCCGTCGACATCCACGGAAACCCGAGCAGGGCCATCGGCGACGCGGAGCCCGCCGCGCTCGCCGGGTGACGGCTACTTCGCCGCGCGCTTCGGCCCGATCAGCGCCATCTTGGTCATCATCGAGTTCATCCGCTTGAGTGCGCGCAGCGAGTTGTTGTAGTAGTTGCCGCCGGCACCGACGTTGGTGCGCGGCGCCACCACCGCCTCCTGGCGGCAGAACTTGCGGATCCCCTCGGCGCCGCCGAACCGCACCCCCATGCCGGAGGACTTCCAGCCGCCCATCGGCGCGGTGGTGCACATCAGGTTGGAGATCACGTCGTTGATGTTGACCGCTCCGCAATCGAGTTGCACCGCAACAGCTTCGGCGCGCTCCGCGTCGCCGGAGAACACCGACGCGGACAGACCGTAGGGGCTGTCGTTGGCCAGCCGGACCGCCTCGGCGGCATCGGCGACCTTCATGATCGGCAGCGTCGGCCCGAACGTCTCCTCGGTCATGCACATCATCGAGTGGTCGACGTCGACGAGCACGGTCGGTGGGTAGAACGACCCCGAGCCGACCGGACGGCGGCCGCCGGTCAACGCCCGGGCGCCCTTGGCCAGCGCGTCCTGGACGTGACGCTCCGTGACGGCCACCTGACTCTCGTCGATCATCGCGCCGAAGGCGTGCCCCTCGCCGGCTCCGGTGCTCAGATTCTGTACGTCGCGCACCACCGCGGCGACGAACCGGTCATAGACGGCGTCGACGACATAGACCCGCTCCACCGAGACACACGTCTGCCCGGCGTTGAACATCGCGCCCCACACCGCGGCGTGCGCGGCCAGATCCACATCGGCGTCTTCGAGGACGATCATCGGGTCCTTGCCGCCGAGCTCCAGGCTCACCGGGGTGAGCCGGCGCGCCGCGCGTTCCATGACCTTCGCGCCGGTCGCGCTGGAGCCGGTGAACTGGATGAAGTCGGAAGTGTCGATCACCGCTTCGGACACCTCGCGGGCGCCCTGCGCCAGCGCCAACACTTCGGGGGCCCCCGACTCGAGCCAGCCGCGCAGCAGCAGTTCGGCGGTCAGCGGCGTGCGTTCCGACGGCTTGAGCAACACCGCACAACCCGCCGCGAGCGCACCGATGGCGTCCATCAACGCGTTGGCCACCGGGTAGTTCCACGGCGCGATGATGCCGACGACCGGACGGGGCCGGTAGTGCACCGCGATCTTCTTGATGGCCATGAACGGCAGCGCAGCCGGGCGCGTCTCGGGCGCCAGGGCCTGTTCCATCGTCTTGATGTAGTAGGACGCGATCATGATGATCAGCGGCACCTCTTGCGACGCGTCGACGGCGGATTTGCCGGTCTCGGCGATCAGCAGCCGCTCGATCTCGTCGCGGTGCTCGCCCAGCCACACCGCGTACCGCGCCAGCACCTTCGCCCGTCCCTTGGCCCCACGGGCCGCCCATTCGGTCTGCGCGGCGCGCAGGCCGGCGGCGATGTGGGCGACGTCGGCCGGGTCGGTCCAGCGCACCTCGCCGGCGACATCGCCCGTCGCCGGGTTCCTGATGGTGCCGGTGCCGGTGAAGGAAGCGGGCGTGTGCACGTCTGGCGTCGCGGTCATGGACCTATGCTAACGGCCGCTGTGATCCACGTCGCACCCGGGTTGACACCCGTCAAGTTTGGTCGGGGGGCTTCCCGGAGACCGTGCCGCGAGGACGGCGAGGGCCGCGACCAGTGCGGTACCGAGCAACACCGCCCCGATCGCGTCGGTGAAGAAGTGATACGTCACGCCCTGCCCCACCACGCCGAGCGCGGCCACCACCGTCGCTGCGATCACCGTCCACGTCGCGGCACCCGCGACCAGCACCGCCATCCCCAGCACGACCACCGCCACCGTGGTGTGCCCGCTCGGGTAGGCCAGCGCGTCGTCCTTGTATCGGCCGAACAGGCGTTTCGCGATCCGCGCTGTCAGCACCGCAAGCAACGGCGCCAGCGCGACCACTGCCGCCAGGCGCCATCGCCGCCGGTAGAGCGCGATCAGCAGAACGCAGACAGCCAGCCCCAGCGTGACGCGGGCATCGGTGAAGACCAGCAGATAGCCCAGCGCCGGATACTGCCGGCCGAGACGCTGGAACCACTCGTCCAGCGCCGTCGCGCCGTCACCGACCGCGAGTCCGAGCAGCACGACACCGGCCAGACCGAGCGCCGGCCACCACCGGATCAGCCGGGTCAGTGTGCGATGCCCCGGATGTAGGCGGCCTGGCCGAGGTGCTGGGCGGCGTCGTCGATGATGCTGACCAGACGTGCGCTGGCCGTCACCGGCGGACTCCAGTTGGGGTCGACGACCCGGGCGAGTTCGTCGGCCGTCACCGACGCCAGGTACTCCAAGGTCTCCTTGTGTACCGCGTGGTAGTAGCCGGCCAGCAGATCGGCGGGCGCGCGCACCTTGGCGACCTCCTCCGGGGTCTGGCCGTAGCCGTGCGCGTCGCGCGGCAGGTCGAGATCGAACCGGTCCACCCAGCCCTCCCGGAACCACACCTGCTCGAGGTCGGCGAGCGCGCACAGCTGCGCGTCGTGCATGCGGGCGCTGTGCCAGAGCAGCCACGCGATCGTGTTGGCGTCAGGCGCCGGCCGGAAATAGGCGACCTCGTCGGTCAGCCCGTCGGTCAGGTCGTCGACGTGCTCGATCTGCCGGGTGAACGCGTCACGCAGCAGTTCGCGGGCGGCATCGATGTCGGCCATGTCGTCACTCCTCGGGTCCGCCGCCGTGCTCTTTAGGCGGCTCGCCGCCGTGCTCCTTGGGTCCACCGCCGTGAAACACAGCTTCCACGTTGTTCCCGTCCGGGTCGCGGACAAACGCACCGTAATAGTTGTCGTGGTACTCCGGCCACAACCGCGGCTCGTGCAGCGGCTCGGCTCCCAGCGACAGTGCCGTGCGGTAGAACGCCTGCACCGCTTCGGCATCCTTGGCCGCGAAGGCGACATGCACCTCTCGGTTGGGTCCGGCGGCGTCTCCGGCGGCCATGTCCGCGATCCAGAAAGCGGGATGTCCGTCGGTGCCGTAGCCGACGGCCACCCCCATGTCCATCTGCCGGGTGTAGCCCAGCACGCCGAGCACGTGGTCGTAGAACGACGTCGATTTTTCGAAGTCAGCGCAGTTGATTCCGAAGTGGTCGATCATGCGCTCACCGTACATTCGGGATATGACATATGAACTCGTCATCCGCCACGGAACCCTCGTCGACGGGCTCGGCGGCGAGCCGTTCGTGGGCGACGTCGCGGTGTCCGGGGGCGTGATAGCCGCGGTGGGACAGGTCGACGAGCCCGGCGCCCGCGAGATCGATGCGACCGGCCTGCTCGTCACGCCCGGTTTCGTCGACCTGCACACCCACTACGACGGGCAGGCGATCTGGTCGGACCGGCTGACCCCCTCGTCCGCACACGGGGTGACCACGGCGGTGATGGGCAACTGTGGGGTCGGCTTCGCCCCGTGTCGGCCCGCCGACCACGACGTGCTGGTCGACGTGATGGCCGGCGTCGAGGACATCCCCGGCGTGGTCATGGTCGACGGGCTGCCGTGGCACTGGGAGACGTTCCCGGAGTTCCTCGACGCCCTCGACGCAGGACGACGGGACATCGATGTGGCCGCGCTGCTGCCTCACTCGCCGTTGCGGGTGTACGTGATGGGCCGCCGCGGCGTCGACCGCGAGCCCGCCACCGCCGAAGACCTCGAGATGATGCGCAAACTCGCTGCCGAGGCGGTGCGCGCCGGGGCCCTGGGCTTCGCGTCGTCGCGCTTCACGCTGCACAAGACGTTCAGCGGCGCCCCGATTCCCAGTTATGACGCCGACCGCGCCGAGATCGAGACGATCGCCCGCGGGGTGGACGACGCCGGCGGCGGCCTGATCCAGTTCGTTCCCGACCTGGTCGCCGGCGACTACGAACCCGTGCTGAAAACGGTGTTCGAGGTCGCGGCCGAGGTCGGGCTGCCGGTCACCTTCACGCTGGCGATCGGCAACGCCGGCGAGCCCTTCTTCCTCGACGCGCTGACGATGGTCGAGAAGGCGAACGCCGATGGCGGGGACATCACCGCGCAGATCTTCCCGCGCCCGATCGGGCTGGTGCTCGGACTCGAGCTGTCGGGCAACCCGTTCGTGATGTACCCGTCGTATCAGCAGATCGCCGATCTGCCACTGGCGCAGCGCGTCGCCGAGATGCGCAAACCCGAAGTACGCGAACGCATCCTGACCGACAAACCGGGATCGGACGGACACCCGCTGATGTTCGCCGCGCAGGCCTGGAACTACATGTTCCCGCTGGCCGACCCGCCGGATTACGAACCGTCACCGTCGGATTCGATCGGTGCCCGGGCGGCCGCGCGGGGTGTGACCCCCCTCGAAGAGGCCTACGACCGGCTGCTCGACGACGACGGTCACGCGATGCTGCTGGTGACGCTGGCCAACTTCCGCGACGGCTCGCTGGACACGGTCGCCGAGCTCATCCGCCGCGACGACGTGGTGCTCGGCCTCGGCGACGGTGGCGCGCACTACGGCATGATCTGTGACGCCAGCTTCCCCACGTATCTGCTGACCCACTGGGTGCGCGACCGCGCGGCGGGCCGGCTGTCGGTCGCCGAAGCCGTGCGGGAGCTGACGTCGGTGCCGGCCCGTGTGGCCGGGCTGGCCGACCGCGGCCGAATCGCGTTGGGCTACAAGGCTGATCTGAACGTCATCGACGCGCAGGCGCTACGGCTGCACCGGCCGGTCGTCGTCAGCGACCTGCCTGCCGGTGGGCGCCGACTCGACCAGACCGCCGACGGCTACGTCGCCACGATCGTCTCCGGTGAGGTGATCGCCGAGAACGGCTCCCCCACCGACGCGCGTCCGGGCAAGCTGATCCGCGGCCGGCAGAGGGCGCCCGTTGGTTCAGCGACCTGACCGGCGCAGCGCCGGGTGGCGACTGGTCAGCAGCGGAAGCAGCAGCCGACGCGGCATGAACTCGAACAGGCGGGCAGGGATCTCGTTCTGCAGGCCGGGGATCACCGCGCCGCGGTCGTGCGCCAACGCGTCGATGCCGGCCTTGGCCACCGTCGCCGACGGCACCCACATGAATCTCGGGAACGCCGCGGCGAAGGTCCGTTCGTCCATGCCCGCGGTCTCCAGGAACTCTGTGCGCACAGGCCCCGGATGCAGCGCGGCGACGGTGACTCCGGTGCCGGAGAGCTCTCCGCGCACCCCGTCGGTGTAGGAACGCACGAACGCCTTGGTCGCCGCGTAGCCGGACTGGCCGGGGAACGGCTGAAAACCTGCGGTCGAGCCGACGTTGAGGATGGCGCCGCGGCCGCGCGGCACCATCTGTTGGACGGCGCGGGTCGTGAGGTCGATCAGGGCCTCGACGTTGACCCGCACCTGCGCGATCTCGGCCTCCGGCGTCGAGTCCACGACCGGGCCGATGGTGCCCACCCCAGCGTTGTTGATGAGGATGTCGACGGTCAGGCCGCGCCGCTCGACCTCGGGGAACAATTCCGCTCGGGCTGCGGGGTCGGTGACGTCGCAGCCGATGACCTCGACCCGCACGGGGCCGGCCAGTTCGTCGGCCAGTTCTCGGAG